>Ga0105248_10000538_pt1 | contig 43146 bp, 23 predicted proteins | sample KBSS34metaG_FD_81524 | JGI IMG/M metagenome (GOLD analysis project Ga0105248, IMG submission 81524) | Switchgrass rhizosphere microbial communities from Kellogg Biological Station, Michigan, USA - KBS S3-4 metaG | ecosystem: Host-associated > Plants > Roots > Rhizosphere > Soil | place...
ACTTGCCCATGCTGAAACACCTCGTGGCCGACGAATGTTTTTCCATTATGCACGGAGTGAGATTGTCTAGCCAGTGGGACGTCATTTTTGTGTCGACCAACTATCGCGATATAATCGGCAGACCTTATGCAAGTTGATCGGCAGTGCACGATTGTTAGGATAGTTTTCCGAATGCTCAAAAAATTTACGCGCCATTTTATTCCTCTGGCCAGTGGGTTGCTTATCGGTTTGCTTGTAATGTCGCCGGCAAGCGCTTTGTCCTTCGACTATGCAGCGCTGACAAAACAGCTGCCACAATCGGTTAAAACGGCTCACTTCACGGTCCACTCGCAAGGCGGTAGCGATGCGCAATGGGCCGCCAGCTTTTTGGAGTGTCTGTGGACCTACGTTGATCGCAATTTTTGCCCTATGCGAACGACCTTTCATCGAGATGTCTTTCTCTTCCCGAACAAGGAAGATTTTATGGTCCACGAAAAGGGCGCAAAATTGGGTACACCCAGTGAATTTGGATACTATAGCTCAGCCTCCAGGGCTTTTTTCACGTATCCCGATTCGGGTTTTGGTACTTACGGTCACGAGTTTATCCACGCTGTAGCGGACGATTGCGGTTTAAAACTTGAACCGTGGGCCTTTGAAGGCATACCAGCGATTTTTGAAAAAATATATGGTTACTGTAACTACAGCCAGCCAGATTTTATGTTGGGTTATCCCAATCCGTGGCGAGTGAAGGCGCTAAACCGAAGCCTGACGACAATCAACTTACAGGATGTTGTTTTGAGCTCCTCTAGAGATGCCTTCGGCACCGAAGAGCAGCGGGAAGTCGGCCTGTTTTTACTGAAGCAGGGTCGGCTGCGTCGTTATATGGAGTTGGCTAAAAGTGGTCAGAAACAGGGTTACCCAACGTTGTTCGAATCGGCGATGCAGACCTCACTCGCCGACTTGACCCCTCGATGGAAATATCATATCGAAAGCCTACAGAAGAAGGCGGACAAAATTCAAGAAATCCCAGTCAGCGCCTATTTTACGACCAAACAGGAATTTGAGAATTTTTTGCGCACCGACGGGTTGGTGCTGCAGCAGTTTCGTTAGGTCCGTTGCTGTATCTTGGGTCCGTTGTTCGGATCTTTTAAGGCTGCCGCTTTTACTCTAAAGGTTTTGACACATGGGATCCCAAAATTCATATCTCACCGTTAGCGGAAAATCTAAGGAGCTGATCTGGTCCCTGCTTGGCTTGGTTCAATCGACTTCGCCCCTTATTCCAGGCAGTCGCCAGGACAGATTTGTCGGAGGTTTTTGCCAACAAGACTTGTACCTAGTCGTTAGCGTCAGCCCGAACTTGGTCGAAGATGAGCCCACACTCTCTGCATTATCTGAAAACGCCACGGTGTTTTTTGGCCAGGTGTATGAAGGGGTGAATTTCTCGATCACGGGAGAATGGCGCAACGGTGAGAAGCGTTGGACTGTCGAGCATGGCCAGCTTTTGGCTACCGAGGAGCTGACCATTTCCGGTGAGCCACCGGCAATTTTGCAAGATATCATCGCAACTATCGACGCGAAGAAAAAAGACACTCCGGAGGATGCGCATTACGACTTCTATTTTTCAGTGCCGGTTTTGTTGTTCAAGTCGCTCACTGGGTATTCTTATGAAAGAAGTCCAAACTTTATCGATGATGGTGAAGCAGTTGTGCTTTTCCGGCCAGCTCGGGGCGCTTGAGTGCCCAAAAAACGAATATTTTCAGCGCTATTGAAAAAGGAAAACGTGTGACTCGAATCATAGTTGTAATGGCTATCATAGCCCAGGTGTCATGCTTCCCAGCTCATTGTGAGTCGAATAAACTATTGCTTGCGCATAAAGAACCGGCTGTCACTGGAAATTTGCCGGTGGGAAATCTGGTTGTTGTCAAAAAACGAATTCCAGAAGGCTCCGCAGTTAGACTCGAGGATGTGGAGATCGAGCAAGCTGACGCCGTTAAAATTCCAATTAATGCCTTTCGTGACCTTTCAGATGTAGTTGGAAAGAAGGCTCGATATTACTTGGAGAAGGGTTCAATTATAAGCAGTGTAGATGTCTGGCCTGGCTCAAATTCTAAAATTTCGTTTCCGATATCACTTTCCCCACGCCTATTTTCCAAGCTTCAGGCAATGGCCAAAAGACAGAAAATTTCAGAGAGTGCGATGGCTGAAAAGTTATTAGAACAGGAGCTAAACCGGATTTCGCCAGAATAGATGTCTCGTTAGGCAAATGAGAGTTCAACGTAATGACCAACCCACCCAAATTTAAATTCAAAAACTGGGACAGCGATCTTAAACTCGCGTTAGAGGAAATTGATCGGCAAACTGCTGCGTCAGGCGCGCAACCGAAGGCGCCTACAGGTGATTCTAAGGCCGGTTTGGCGATGACGCTGGCGCGCTATCGGAAGGGCGTGGACATGTTGTTCAAGGCCTATTTGGAGAACAACACGCTAGACCCAATCCTCAAGCACTTTACCAAAGACTTCGATGGCAGCGGCGGCAATGAATACTTCGTGCCGATGAGCGATAGACTCGTGCAGCAAAAAGATAGCGCTCGCGTAATCGCCATGTGGAAAGCAGTGGTGACAAATCGACGGAAAGCCGGACTGGACAGTGAGACTAAAGAGGCGTTTCAAAGGCTTCTAGATGCGCTGTCTGCGATGGGGGATCGCGAAAATTTCAAACTTATCGAGGCTGACTCCGAGTATTTGTTGACGGGCAAGGGCAAGTCTAAAAGTGTCGGTCAAGAGAGCGCCAATCGCAGCAACAGGCGCGGAATGTCCGAAGATGCATTCTGGGAGCTTATCGAAAGAGCCAAATCCGAGGCTCCATCGCCCGGGGAGCGTTCTGCTGTGCTTCAAGATTTGTTGGGTGGTTATTCTGAAGCGGAGAACGAAGAGTTTCGGAAAATCTTCGGTGCGAAGTTTGCATTGGCCTATCGCTGGGACGTGTGGGGCGTGGCGTATATCGCACGCGGTGGCTGCGGCGATGATGAGTTTGAATATGTTAGAGCCTGGCTGATTTCCGAAGGGAAAAGCGTTTACGACCGCGTGCTTGACGATCCTGAGTCTCTGGCGGAGTTCATAGGCGATGATGCCGATGCGCAGGCGGAAGAGTTTGTAGGATTTGCGGATCAATCTCAGCGCCCGAGCGAGCCGAAAGGCAGACAGTGGAAAGAGGAAGATCTGCCCAAGCTATTTCCTCGCGCTTGGGCGAAGACAGCCACGTAACCGACCGGATAGTTAGCGACATGCGGGTGTCTACCCCAAACGGGTGATGCCGTCCCCCACTTGGGGGATGCTGGATGACACTAGCGCTACCGGTCTTTTTGACGATGATGATCCCTAGGTGTACTTTGTATCGGAAAGTAACGTGAGAGGATCAACAGCATAACTTGGCGCAAGGTTTTATATTTACTTTGCGTGGCCGAGCCCTCTGATGCTAGATTCAGCTAAATTCTACCTGTGGGTAAGCTATGTGCGCGCCGTGAATAATAAACGAGCGGTGCAAACAGTATGCGCGTTCATGAAACATTCCTACATCGAATGTTGGTGCGCTTTAAGAGCATTGTAATCACTAATGGAATTTCAGATTCGGTGATCATTTATCGATCACGATGTCCCGAAAATCATGCGGCACATGGTTGCTAGTCGCTCAAGGGCCGAGCTGACGCCACGGGCGACGCGCTTTAAAAAGAGAGAATTTACGAATACTGGGTTGACCGCATAGGTAGATAGCTTCGTAACACGTCTGAATGCTTGTCTCTCAAGGCAAACGGGCGAAATTACGTAGACGCGCGCGTAACAATGTTACGGCAGATGTCGCCCTGTGGGCTGAGTTTGGGAGTGTCACACCTTCGCTAGGCGGTGAAAGTAAAGGCGGCATTAAGATAACAGGCCGTGTTTGTTGGGTCCGTGGTTGCTGACAACTGTGATTGTTCGTGAATATGGCCTTTTATAACTGCACTTGATATCGAGCGCCGCACCGGCTCTGAAAAATGAGCCGCATCTATAGAGCAGGTTTGGAACAGCCTCCTTCGACCGGTTAGGGTAAGCGTCCTTCCCCAACACCTCTAATTTCGGACCAAATCTCTCAAACCCCGACCCTGTCTGCAAAATGCTCGTTTCCACTGCCGCTATCCATAGCGCCTACAGCACCGTCTTTGCTTTCGCACAGAATCGTTGTAGTCAAGCAAGCAATATCGTTGATAAGGCACAGGTTGTTGTAAAGATATGCGAGTTATCGCACATCCTCTTACCCTGGCGGACCGCGGAATGCGGATTGATTGATTAGCCCGGAATCAGAAAAGGTGAAAGAAGGACTTCATTCAATTGACCATCAAATGTGAGGAGGTTCATATGTTCCACTCCTTATTTGCCGGGTTGAGGAAGCTCAGCGCCTGGAAGCCACGTGCCCAGGACGCGCCGCCCAACTCCAGCCCGACCGATAGTTACTTCCAAAAACTCGTCGCGTACATCCCTGCGGACATCATTGCCGCCTGGGTGGCGCTGTCCGGCGTTGTCTCACAAGCGGGCACTTCGACTCCGTCCTGGCTCTCATGGGCGGTGTTCGGGGGCTTGCTTACGCTCACGCCTTTCTACGTCTGTTATCTGAAGACCCAGCCCCCCGGGCTGACCAGTAACAAAATCTTCCATACATCTACTTCGTGCGTTGCCTTTGTCTCCTGGGTGTTCGCGCTCGGTGGGCCGTTTGCGACGCTTTCCTGGTATCTACCTGTATATGGATCGGTCGTGCTCGTCTTTGTGACGCTGACCATCCCTGTGGTCGAGAGCCATTTCGTTAAAGCCAAGGGCGGAGACTCCGGTGGAAGTGGTGGTGGCAGCGGCAACGTAACGCCCCCCGCGCCCCCTCCGGGTGGCGATAGTCAGGAAAAGAAATAGGTACGGCTTCTGAGGTCTTCTGAAGGCCTCTGCGCAGTCCTTTATATGCTTCAACACAAACAACAGAGAAAGACTCATCGATGAGAACCGATCAGTACTATGGCCTCAATGCCTGGGCGCGTGCGCTCGTGCTTGCCACGCAGGTGGTGACTGAAATAGGCGTGCGCAAATACGCCGACGACACAATCGAGCCGTTCATTCGCGAGGCGACTGTGCCGGTCGCGGCGATTACAAAGATTGCCGAAATCGACAGTGCCTTTGCCCCGGGTGTGCCGGTGGCAGACCTCAACAGGTACGAGCTGCCCGATGGCCGCGTGTACGAAGAGTACTTGCAGGCGCAGCCGTGGAACGGCGGGCCGTGTTACTACATCGCGCTCAAGGACAGCGCCGGCGAGCCGGTGCGTGAGTCTCTCTGGACCAAGAGGGAGATGGCATAGCCGTTTCCTTCCAAATTCATTCAGCCCAATCAATAGATTTACTTTACGTCTAATCAATAATCAGGACAAATCCAATGAAGAAAATTATCGCACTGGCAACAGTGCTAACTGTCGCGCTGGCACTGACCGGCTGTGCGACGGCGCCGTCGACATCGGTCAATCAGTTGCAGCCCAATCAGCCGTACTGGATCTCGACCGATGCTGCGGCGCGCGGCATCACCATCTTGCCCCGGCCGGACGGCAAGGGCGTGCAGATGTGCGCCGAGCCGTCGCCGGACGCCATGCTCCAGACGGTGGCGCAGCTCACAGCCCAGGTGAAGCTGGCCAATCCCGATGTGGACGCTCAGACGCAGATTCAGTTTCAGACTGCTGTGATCGAACTCACGAAACGTACGACTACTGTCGTTTTCTTAAGGGAAGTTCTGTATCGGGTCTGCGAGCAGAACCTCAATCAGAACCTCAACTCCGAACAGACGATGCAGCTCTATCAGCTGGCCATGCAGACGGCGCTGAAAATGGCTGAGTCTGACCTGGCCCACGACCAGAGCAAGATCGCTGATGCACTGCGCGACCCGAAGGTACGCCAGATGTGGAATCAGCTGGTGGGCGGCGTGCCGTTGAGTACGACTGCTCCTGTGGCTCCTGGTGGCGCTGGCGGTATCGTCAATGGCGTGCCGAGTGCCGGGCCGGTGCCGAAGGGGCGGAAATAACTAAAAAGGAATCAAGATGAAAGAATCTAATTCTATATCGAAGAAAGAGCGCAAAGAACCGGTCTTTCTGATTGAAATGCCTCATGCGCTGCGTCATCTCGTCATGAAGCGCGGGCAAATGTTGCGTAGTGGCCGTACGCGAACTTTGTTTTGTCTCGGCAAGGGCGGGCCGAAATCCTGGCTGGAAGCCAAGCTTACTCCGAACTCCGGTGAATCTGGAGAAGAGGACTGGGATAAAGCGCATGAGCTGGCCGATAAATTTAAGCGTGAGCTGCACAGCGATGTCTATGTGGAACCGGCTCATACTGCCGGCCGTTATCGGGCTACCATAGTTTCTGCTTCGGTAGAGCCGTCTTTCGATCCACTATCTTCTAATAACGGGGGCTTGAGTCGACATTTGATAAATCCCAGTCTAGGTTGCAATCCGTTGTCGCATTTTGATGCATATTATGCTCGAAACGGCGTAGGCTTTGCAGCAGCAATTTTCAACGTTGACAGTGCATTTGGTGGACCTGTAAAAAAGCCCTTTTGGGCCTATTCAGTGCCGGATCCGATGGCTGATCTTAATCGCACATTGGCGCCGCTAGCCAATCGGAAGCTCAGGGCAAGGGAAATAAGGTGTTCTGCACTTTATGATTTGAGTGGATGGATTGATCTGTCGGACTCAAAAAAACTCATGTTCGAGACTGAGTCACACCAACTTATCAAGAGCGAGTTGATGAGGGGATTTGGTGATAATTTGCCTGTCGCACTGATTGGGTCTTCGGTGGTATCCATGCTTGTTTTACAGCCTGAAATTTCTCGACCGCTAAAGCAATTCTTGGGGCATGCCCTCGAGAAAAATGAAATGGAGTAACAAAAATTTCTGGGTCATCATTCCGCGCTGTGTTCATCTGGTCTTCCGTTTAGCATGGGTGAACAAATGGGAGCAGTGATTCGATAACTTTTTATGCGGAACGTGTAATGCACCATGGTGCTAATTACTATTTTTTACTGCCGCTCGAAGATAATTATGTTGACGTCGAAATAACAACTGGATGGCGCTAACGCTCAGGAGCTTTTAGTTAGACATTTTAGTCTGCCATTCGACTTACAACCAATAAAGCGGCAGGAACTAGCAGCCGTGCAACTCACAGAATGATTGGGAAATTGTCTGATCTCTAGTGTGCGGCCAAGGATAAGATTCTGCGAACGTCTGATCTACTGTCAGATGGAGAATATCGTCACTATTTTTGAATGAATTTTTGAGTATGGCCTGAATCGGTCAAATTTTTTCATTACAAAATGGATTTCTTGTTCTGTTCACAAGGTCAAAGAAATTTTGTCGAAGCGACATCTTCGGCAGGTAGTTCACCAAATCAACTAAAGGAAACATAAGATGCCTAACACATGGTATGTCGATTTCAACAATGGACTCGATACAAATTCGGGCTTGAGTTTCGCGCAGAGAGTCAAAACCCTGAGCAAAACAGCCACCCTTGCCGCTCCTGGAGATAGTGTGCGCGTTATGGGAAACGCTTCAACAAGTTCTGGAACTGCAACTTGGACAAACAATTCGGCACTCGTTACTTTGTCCGCCGCGATGAATCAATTACTTTATGGAGACGGTGCCTGGACAAGGGGAACAACGAACGTAACGTGCACGGCAAACACTACTGCGCCCGCGCCGAAAGAAGGGGCGAACGCTTGTAAAATGGTCTGCAACGCAAGTTTTACTAATGGTAAAGTCGCCTACTGGGCGACCGGCACCTTAAATCTAACCACATACCAGCAAATTACGTTCTGGATACAAAGCAGTGTGGCACTGGCTGCTGGCACGCTAAGTCTCAAATTGTGTAGTGACACCCTCGGTGCTACTGGAGTCTATACACTTCCAATCAACGTAGCGCTAACTGCGAACACCTGGACTGCTGTTACCCTTAATAATGGATCCGCTTTCACCTCGGCAACTTCGATTAAAAGTATTTCGCTGTTCGCAAATACAGCGGTTACATCAAAGACTTTCGTGGTTGACAATGTAGTCGCATGCAAGGCTCCGACAGCAGCAAACTGTCTGACCTTGAACACCCTTATTTCTCCTGATAGCAGTACATGGTATCCGGTTCAAAGCATCAATGGAACTACTGTCTATCTCGATGAAGTTGCTTCTACAGCCTCTACTGCAGCTACTGGCTACCAGGGCAGTACGGGTTCAACAACATTGAGTCTCCTGCAACCGACGCAAGTGAGCACGGGTGCTTCAGGTTCTTATTTTCAGACATTTTCACTTAGTGGATCTTTCGGAAATCAGGTAACTGTTTCTGGCGGCTGGGACTCAGTCGCGATGGCGACACAATCAGGCTGGACAACGTTCGACGGAATGGACTGGACGATCGCCGGAACTAATCTCACAGGTAGCGCTGGCTTTGTCACCATCGACCATTTTAATTTCGTACGTTGCTCGTACGCGCTAGGTGTAGTTGCGAGCGCTAATAGTCTCGTATTTTCGAACAGTACGTGCTCTGGACTAGCTGGTTTTGGAATCACAAAAGCCGCCCTTTCAGACTTTCCTAAAAGTGGAATGACCTTTTTTCAGTGCAAGTTTATTAATGGCGCTTGTTTTTATGTTGCCCCTGGCTGTCCAGGAAGCACCGTGGCCAATTGTACGGCGCTTGGCTCAAGTATATTTAACATCAATGCCACTTGTGATGGTGGCTTTAAAAACAATATTGCTTTAGCAGGCAGCACAGCTTTTACGTTTGACTTAATGAACGACTTTACTGCTTACAACTTGACTGGTTCAGTATACTCCGGTGCGGTAACGGCAACAATATACGGATTGACGGGAGGTGTAACTTCTGCCAAAGGCAGTGAGGTTATCGTTTATAATTGGATCTCGGGATCCGGTTCTATTAATGCTGCTGCTGGCAGGGTGCTTCTTCAAAGAGAGGATAATAATCCTCTGAATAACGAAGTTCGTTCCACAGGAAATGCCTCAACTATAGGCATTTCTTCTGCCTTGAGTTCCGGCCTGGCTTGGGAGCTTACACTGAATTCAAGCATAAAAATTGGAACGATTGCTTGCAAGAGTGGGATTCTCACCACCATTTACTACTATGCAAAGAAAACCTCCGGCGCTTCTTCTGTATTCAGAGTCAAAGGTGGTCGTTATGCTGGTGTTGGGAGTGTTGGATCGGATATTTCAACGACTGTTTCGAGTACTGCGTGGATGCAATATGCGGTCTCATTTACGCCAAGCGAAAACTGTGTTGTCGATCTTTTTTATGAAATGACTGGTGGCAGTGGATCTGATCGAGCTTATGTGAGTGGCCCAGTCACCGTCATCAGCTAGTTCCCATTTATTAAAATCCAACAAATTTGACAAAAAATTTTATTGGCAGAAAGCATTTTTTTGCACTGCCATTTTCGCCACAAAAAGGAAACAAAAAATGCCATCAACATGGTTCGTCGACTTCTTAAATGGAGATGACTTCACACACACCGGTCTTAGTTTTGCACAACGCTTCAAGACCCTGGATAAGGCTGCATCTTCCGCCAATGCGGGGGATATTGTGCGAGTAATGGGCAATGCCTCTTCTAATTCAGGAACAGCTACTTGGACTAACAATTCCTCACTAGTTACGCTTTCTTCGCCCCTCGCTCAGATACTTTATGCTGATGGCGCATGGACGCCAGCTTCTGGAGCGGTTACATGCACAGTGAGCACATCAGCTCCATCACCTAAAGAAGGTGTAAATTGCTCAAAAATGAGTTTTACTTCTGTAGTGGGAAAGGCGGCATACTTCCCGTTTGGTACTACTTTAAATTTAAGTACTTACCAGCAAATTTCATTTTGGATTAGAACACAACGTTCGATCCCGAGTGGGGATCTTGCTTTTGAATTGTGCAGCGATGCGCTCGGCAACACTGTTGTGAACACTATACCTTTGAATGTCACACTGCAATCAGATAGGTGGACTAATATTACCATCGACAATGGGTCACCTTTGGGGGCCGCCATTCAAAGTATTCGGCTGAAAGTGGGTGGCTGGTGGGGCAGTCCTGGCGATGTCTTTATCGACAACATCGTTGCCTGCAAGGCACCCACAACAGCCGGGTGTTTGACTTTGAGTACTCTTATTTCGCCCGATAATTCGACTTGGTATGCGATTCAGAGTATTAATGGAACTAGTGTTTATTTGGATGCAATCGAATCAACCGCAGCTCATGGTGCACCAGGATTTCAGGGGCCGACCGGCACGAGCACTTTTTATGTGCTTCAACCAACTGTGTCCGAAAATGGTACACATTCCGCTCAAAGTTTTTCTACAACTGGCAACAACATCGTGATTTCCGGTGGCTGGGATAATACGGCTATGGCAACACGTAACGGTTGGACAACTCTAGATGTGATGGATTGGAATGACGATGTCCTGCATCTTAGTTCGACTGGAAGTATTAGTCTCGACCACTTTAATTTTGTTCGTGCACAAGACCCTCTCTCGTTGTTGCCAGGCTCTGGCGTCTACTCTATTACAAGTTGCACATGGACCAGTTGTACCCGAGCGACGAGCAATGCTTTGCCGGGGCCTGTAAGCGCAGTTCTGTCCGCTTGCAATTTCCTAAATATAGGCGGCTTGACCGAGCCGGCAGTGATTGTCACGAATCCAACTACTATCACAAATTCAAACTTCTGGGGTTGTATTGGAGGAGGTCTGTCAGTCAACAATGGTTCTGTTAGTGGTTGCAGTGCCTCAGGGTGTGTCGGTGATGGTTTTGTCATCTCAAATGCCACGCCTTTTACAAACAATACGGCCAAGAATAATTCCTCCGCTGGGTTTAATTTCTCAAGTGTGGACCTATACTCGGCAAGCCGCGGCCCACTGGTGTCGTACAATTTGATTGCTCAGGGAAATGGCGCGGACATCAAGGTCAATGGTGCGGCAGTTGAAATCTACGGACTAAATACCAACAAATCGGGTGGTACAGCGGCCCCGCAACTACTTTTTGGACAAAATAGTGACGGCAAACTGGTAGTTTATAATTGGAACCAATATACGGGTGTCAGTCCTGCGGCGCAAATCTGTGTGTTTGAATCAGACGCAGTAGGATTATCCAGTAGCAGCGTCGCTTATTCTCAAAAGGAGGGTGGCGTTGCAACTAATAACTCGATTTTTACGGATTTTGGCAAGGTGACAACTACTGGAGTAGTTGGCGAATCGGGCTCCGGAATTGCATGGAGTCTAGCGCCAAATTCGAAGTCTTCAGCATTGCTGCCACTCCGCCTAAATGTCGGAAAAATCGCATGCCAGGTTGGATATACAACGAAAATAGTCTATTGGGCCAAAGCAAGTGCTGTATCTGGAATCAACGGTCAGTTCAAAGTGTTTGGGGGCAGATATCCAGGTGTCGGTTCTGTTGGGGTGGACATCATAACCCCGCTGACCGGAGGCACCGGTTGGTCCCAATATATTGTTTCTGTTACTCCCACTGAATCTTGTGAGGTGGACGTTTTCTTTGAATCTTGGGGTAGTACGTCCCAAACGGTAACAGTTAGCGGTCCAATCGCAATCGCGCAGTAAGGAAAACGAAATGACAACTTCCACTTTTAACATCGATATCGCCGCCAATGCAATGCCTTTCATTTGGGGCTCATCCGTCGATACCAGACCATTTCAGTTTGTCTATCAGGCAGGGCCTTTTCTCGTTTCTTCTGGCCCCCCCGTAATTCAATATACGCACGATGCTCTTGGCCGGTTAACGCTTGTCGAATTAAGCAACGGTACTACGATCTCTTATGCGTATGATTCGGCTGGAAATCGCACGCAGGTCGTTACTATTGCTGGAGCTGCGGGACTGTAGGCCCAACTAATCGCGCGAATCTATTTGAGCCAATCTCCTCTGGGAGTTTAGGGTGCAAATTTATCAACCTTGTAAGCATTAAAACGGCGAGAAATATTCTTCTCAGGCTCCCGGATTCTGCTTGTCTGAATTCGGGACATAAACGCAATCAGGAATCAAAAAAATGTCCGAAAATCAAAAAATCAAGAACGCTTCCGAGCATAAGCCAGCGTTTTCTTCGACTAAGTCCACTACACATGAGAATCTGCCAGCGCTGTCTGAAGATTTCGATAGCAACCCGCTGTCGAGGGCCGCGGTTCAGGCAATGCTTGCTACCAAACAACAGTATGCTCCACCAAATATTTCGTCACGCAAGCGGATGCCTGTGTCTCCTGAAGAGTCGGCTATGCGAATTGCCGGCACCTCAAATTCAACGCCTTCCGTAGGCTTGGAGTCACATTTATTTGCTTCCAATACTGCGGCAGGGGCTCCCGATATCAACGAGTTAGCACGTGCGCTCCAAAATGATCCCCAACTGATTTATCAGTTTGTTCACGACAACATCGAATGGGAACCGGGCTACGGATCCGACCGTGGGGCGCTTGGCTGCTTGTTGGACGGCATGGGCAACGCTTGTGATCAATCATCGCTCCTGATTGCACTTTTGGCTGCTGCTTCGGTAACAAACACGACTATTACCAATCCAAACTGGGTCAACGGTATTATTGAAATTACGCCCGCTCAGTGTGCTAACTGGTTCAATACCGCCAGCCTTTCTGCCGCCACTGCATACTGCGTCCAGGCCAATATCCCGAACGGTACGAACTCTGGTAACCTTACTATGTCTCATGTGTGGGTGCAGGTCACGATCTCCGGCACGACATATGTCATGGATCCAAGTTTTAAGAACTATAGCCGTTCAGCTACGATTTATATTACTACCGCATCAACAGTTACAGTTGGAGACGTCCTTACGGTGGTAGTCAAAAATCCATTCCTCTCTGGAGGTCTGAGATCGTTTAACCATAGTGTCACAAGTGGTGAAACGTTAAATACGATTGCGACTTCGTTCGCAAACGCCATCAATGCCGATAGTGCGTTGTCCGCTCTAGGAATTAAAGCAAGCTCAAGTGTGGCGCCAGCTCCCGCCAAAATTGTAGTTTCTTCAACTGGTGTCAAAAACCTTCTCACGGATACTCCGGTTAATCAGGTTGTCTGCACTGCATCGACCAGTGTCGGCGCAACTGAAGTATTCACGATCACGCCAATTGCAGATTTGGCAGCGGTCATGGAATACGATCAGCCAACATTCTTCAGCAATACTAGTGGCGCTGAAAGTGGCCCGAACTTTGCTACTGATGGCACCTTTGTTCAGAACATGAACAAAGCCTCTGTTCGCAGTCAACTGCAAACATTTAGCCAGAAACTGACGGCCTGGATTCAGAATCATTGCCCTGATGCAAGTGTTGATCAAATTCTCGGTGGGCAGGAAATAGTACCTGTCACGCTACCTATTCCTTGGGGGGTAACACTTCCGTACCCTAGCACTACTATTCTGCATGTGTGGCCTTCTATTCCGCCAGAGTTCCGTACCTCCATTAAGTTGGAGTTCTTTAAGTTAGCTGCCCCAGCCGGTTTTGTAACGATGCTGGATACTTCATCGCCTGTAGCTTACACAGACACGTTGGCGGGGTCTCGTTTGACATTGTCTTTTGCCGCTGTTGGCGGCGGATTTGTACCTCAGCTTATGCTGAATGGTGTTGCGGTTGGTAGTCCGGGACCGAATGTAAGTGCTCTCACTAACAACACCATGCGATGGTCAATATCCCATGCTGCCACAGGAGATAGTCCTCCACCGCACGACATGCTCAACATCTACCCAGAAGGCTTCTATCTCATCGGCACCGCGATGGGCAATATGGGACGTGGCCAGTTGGACTTCCACGCCCAGCAGGTAGCTGTAAGCACTGCCGCTGGAGGTGCGGCCACATCCGAGCCGATTATGGGTGAGCAGTTGTCTGTAATGTGGTTTAACTGGGCTTCTATGGTCAGTCGGTCAACTGATTTGATCAACAGAATCACTGGCTGTAAGAGTATGTATGACCACATCTTCGGGATGCTGGGTGTGTATTACGTCAGCAGCAGCCAATATTTCTTTGCCAACATGGCATTCGTAGAAGCTCACTCGACAAACCTCACTAGTGGCGTTGCCCCGAATCCCGCTAATGACTACACGATCTTTTCGCACAACTCAGCAATTGAAGGAACTACTTGTGCGCAGACGATAGGCATAGCACCTGGAGTTTGCTCGGTTTCTGTGTTGGATTCAGCTATGAGTACAGCTGTCGTTACTATCGGAGGCTCAGCAGCGACTCTAAATGACATAGAAATGATTACTGTTAGCGATCCGGCGCTTTCAGGTGGCGCGAAGTCAATCCAACACAAAAACATATTTGGAGATGACTTTAATTCTATTGCTACGGCTTTGACGACGGCCATCAATGCAGATAGTGACCTGGCTGCCATTGGTATCAAAGCCAAGAATCTCGACGCTACGGTTACTATCTACTCAACCTCAGTCAATCAGACGAGCTATAGCGGTACAGTCACTGGGCCGGGTGCGGTGACAGAGACCGTTTCGATCGCTTACCAGAGGCTGTATGCTGCAAAGCCGTCAAACTGGCCGGTTGGTAACAGTGACAACTACGGGCCTGTAATTGGCGGAGTACATCAAGGTATTTCCGGCATTCTTACTGCCGCTGGATACACTATCGATGAAATCACGCTGATTGGTACCAAAATTAGTACCGATGGACCAGTATTGGTTGGTGACAACCCTAATGCGAACTTTAACGGCGCTTGGACTGGCTACGGATTTGAGTCGTTCAGTGAAAACCTTGCCCTTGCTTGGGTGAATGGTGTCTTTAAGGGAGCCGTAGGAAATAAGTCGGGTACGCCAATATTTGTCATACCCAAGCGAGAACCGCCGCCGTTCGAAATCGGAGACCCCGTTGATCCAGTTGGTGGATCTTTCAACTACACCAAAACTGATATTTCCGTCGGTAGTCAGGGTTTTCCATACGGGTTGGATTTTTCGCGTTCATACAGTTCTGGAAATCAGTACACGAATGGCCCACTAGGACGAGGTTGGTCCCACAACCACGCGATGTCAGCAAGCGTCGGCAGCGACGCGCTTTTGGCAATGGGTTCTGGTTTTGCATTGCAGGCAGTTTCAGCAATCGTTGGGACGTATGTCGTAGCAGATTTGTTCGCTGACACTACCTACCCTGTGGCGAAACTTGCCGCAGTCGCTGTTGTCGATAAATGGTGGATGGATCAGCTGATCAACAATACGGTTGTTCTTGCCGCACCTGGCGGTTCGTTTGTCTGTCTGAAACAGCCTGATGGTTCGTACACGACTCCCGGTAGCTTCCCTGGAACGCTGACTCTCGCCAGCGGACAGTATTCGTTTAAGACTCCGCAGGGAGTTCAGTACAACTACAACTCCGCTGGACAGCTGAGCACTATCGTGTATCCGTATGGAGTTACGGTGACGTACACATACAATGGATCTGGGCAATTGTCGACCATTTCAAATGGAATGGGTCGAACGCTAACTCTTAACTACACAGGCAGCAAGCTCACGAGCGTAACCGACGGAACAGGCCGCAGCATCAGCTATTCGTTTGATGGAAGCTCTAATCTCACCCAAATGCTTGATCAGAATTCGAAGGCTTATACGTTTTCGTACGATCAGCCTGGACGGCTGACTCAAATTTTCAAGCCTCAGAATCCAACTACAGCAATCGTAACCAACGTGTATGACTCGTTAAGCAGGGTCAAGACGCAGAGTGATGCCCGAGGAAAGAGTGCTACTTATTACTTCGCTGGTTCCCGTACGCAGATGGCAGACTCTATCAGTCCTGTTCCTAATATTACCGTTTGGTATTTCAACAATGCTGGAAACGTGACGCGCTTTATTGATCCTTTGAGTGCAGAAACAAAGTACACCTATGACGGGCTCAATAGGCTTGTAAATAGAACTATGCCTGAAGGAAATCAGGTTCGTTACAGCTACGACGCCAATTCTAACGTCTTGAGTACGGTGTGGCTTCCAAAACCAAGTTCTAGCTTGCCGAATAAGGTAAATACCTATACCTACGATGCCACATGGGCAAAAGTCCACACCATGACTGACGCCCTCAATCAGACAACGACATGCAGCTACGATATTCAAGGTAATCTCGCAAGTGTCGTTCTCCCTTCCGTCGGTGGGCTAAATCCAACTACCTCTTATACCTCGTACAACTCTCGAGGGCAGCTGTTAACTGCGAACGATCCGACCGGCTTGGTAACGCAGTTTACTTATGACACTGTCGGCAATACCGAGAAACTGTTGTCTATTGTTGTGGACCCAGCTAACAAGGCTATCACCACGACGTTTGGATACGATTCCGTTGGAAACGTCACCTCAGTGACAAATCCTAACGGCAACCAGACGACTATGCAATACGACAGTCTTCGCCGCCTTACTCAGGCGACCGCACCGGCGCCATTTAGTTATCTCACGACTTATACCTACGACGACAACAGCAATGTCCTTACGGTACAGAGGCAGACGGGTAGCACACCGGCGTGGCAGACATTTACTAATACTTATTCGGTCACGGACAAAGTTCTCACTGCAACAGATCCGTCTAATTCGGCAACCGTGTTTACATATGACGATAGGGATAGATTGGCGACTTCTACTGATGCTCTGGGTCACCAGTATCAATTTGCATATGATGCTCTGGATAGGCTCTATCAGGTAAAGGATCCCACTTTGACTGTTTCGTCTGCAAAGACGTTCAGCGTAAATGGATACGTGAAGTCCGTGACAGACGCGAATAGTCATCAGACACGGTATGACTACGATGATTTTGACAGACCGCTCCAGACAACCTTTGCTGATGGTAGCTTGACTAAGGTCCTGAGCTATGACGGCAATGGAAATGTATTGCAAATTCAGACGCGTTCTTTGGGCACCATCACGAACACCTACGACAGTCTGAACCGATTGTCGACGAAGACAATGAGCGGGCTGACTGCGGCTACTTATCAAGTTTCGTACACGTATGATCTTGCTGGTAGGCTCACACAGCAAACTAAGGGTACATCGGGCCCAAGCGTTTCTGACCCATCTCTGGGAAGTCTCAGTTTTTCATTTGACACCGCCGGGCGCTTCTACCAGGAGACATATCCTGATGGTAAGACTGTTACGCACGTTCTTGACGCAAATGGTAATCAGACTAAGACAACCTGGCCTGATGGCTACTACATCAATCGAACTTTTGATGAACTTGATCGATTCACTGGTATTAAGTTGTTTGGTTCATCAACGTATGCCGTGCAATTTACCTACAATCAATTGTCGCAACGAACAAGAATGGATTTCAGTAACGGCAGCTCCGTCACGTATGCACCAGAGATAAGTGGTGACTTGGGTAGTATCAGGCACAACTTCGTTGGCTCTAGTGTCACGTTTGCCTATGGATTCGATACCATTCATGAACTTGCTCAACAGCGAGTTACAGACAATGCCTTTGCTTATCATCCATCTGCGGCAGGCACCACCGCCTACACAATGAGTGGCTCGGGTGCAACCATCAATCAATACTCTACTGTTGGTGGAGCATCTTACTCTTACAACACAAATGGCTGTTTGATTGGCGATGGGACGCTCACCTATGCCTATGATTATGGTGTTGCTAATCCGACCGAAAATCTTCTGACGTCCGTTAGTTCCGGCAGTACAGTACTAGCTAGTTTTGTCTACGATCCACTGCATCGACAGTCTATGAAGACCGTCGCCAGCGGCAGTACTCGTTACGTATACTCTGGCTGGCAGCGTATTGCAGATTACAGCCATAGTGGCTCCACTGAGACACTACAAAACTACTACATTTACGGTCCGGGATTGGACGAACCACTTATTCAGGTCAGCAGCTCTTATGTGCCGACCTTTTTGCACCACGACCGCATGGGTTCCATTGTCGCGGTTTCTAACGCAAGCGGTGCCGTAATCAACAAAAACACTTATGGGCCGTTTGGTGAACCAGGGGCATCTAGTGGAACATCATTTGGATTCACTGGGCAAAGATTTGATCCAGAAACCGGCTTGTATTACTACAAAAATCGATATTACTCGCCAAAAATTGGGCGATTCATGCAGCCTGATCCCATCGGATATCAGGGTGGAGACCTGAATCTGTACGCATACGTGAAGAACTCTCCTCAGGTTTTAACAGATCCGCTTGGTTTGTGGCCAGCTGAGGGTGCACCAGCCGGTAAGAAAGGCGGCCAAGGTCTGCCTCCACCTTGGGCGAGTTCTCCACCGACCCCGCCTGCTACGCCAGATCCATATTACCGGCCACAACTGCTTCCCAAAGAGGGCGCTGACAATAGTACATTGCTGCCGTCACCGACTTTTGGTCCTGACGGCGCGACGCCTGGAGGTAGTGGTCAGGTCGAACCTTGGTTGAAGATCCTCGGGGCTATGTATCCATATCTTGATGCCGCTACCAAACTGGCTCTCCTCTATTTGTTGGGACTTGCTCTGTATTCTTTGGGTAGGGGATTGGCTTACGCAAATGAGCAGATATCTGCTGCTATTTGGCAAATAATGATGAGGCTCGGTTTCGGAGTCAGTGCAGGAGCTGGAGCTCTAGCCGGAGCTGGGGCTAAAGGAGTTGGAGAAGCAGCCGCTGGAGGAGTTGGAGAAGCTGAAGCTGTAGAAACTGGCCTAGAAGAAGCTATAGACCAAACACTGGCTGACCAGTTACGACAGGGCCAAATGGATCAGTTTCTGAAAGGGGATATAGGAGGCACAATTCAGTGGTTAGAGAAAATCTTTAACGGCGGAAGTAAAATGTAAATTACTTTATCGAAGGGACTACACTGGGGATTAAAACCTCCAGTGTAGTTTCTGAGGTAATTGTGCTGAAAATAGTCACCTTTTTGCGATGTGATTCGGAAAATAGTTGCAACGCTTATTTGGGGACAGATTTGGGTATAACTCGTCAACGGTGTTAACAGAGAGAGGGGCGATGTCGAATCAGGAAGACTTCAGGATGAAACTGAATGACCAGATTTCCAGCTGGTTCAAGCGAGCTGAAATGGCTTATCAGCAGAACAATGCAGATCTCTCAAAAATGTGTTTACAGAGACGATGGCATTACCAAAATGAATTGGCCACTATGGATGGAACTGCCGCCCCGGAAGAATCTAGAAAACCAGAATACTATTTCGGCGGAGAGGATCGTAGCGGCCCAGATCAACCTGCATTGGTTCCACGTCAGCCTCACCCAAACGCAGGTGCTGGCGACGTAGCTTTGCCCATTCCAAAAGAAGCAACTGATAACGAGACATAACCGAAATCGTTGCGGATAGAAATTAAAGTACGCATAAGCAATCATGTTAAAAAGCAGGGAGACTGTACAAGATAGTGCGGTACAGCCCATAAATTTAACAGAAGAAAGTGACGTAATAGGACTACACTATGTGACATGATATCACTGATAATCTCCGCTATGTTTTGACCTTGGGGTGCCACTTTAACCAGTGGCACCTCTTTTTTTTGAAAATTGTTCTACTATACTATGACGCAGGTTATGGTAAGGGCTGCACAGTGGAGTTCCCCCCAAATGGTAGACAGTGACAACCCCTAGACAGAAAACGCTCCTCGATACAGAATACAGAGGAGTTTGACGTGAACAAGAAATCAAAAATACAACCCAAAAACTACACTCGGGAATTCCGGGATAACGCTGTACGTCTGGCAAAGATGCCTGGCAAGACAGTGGCCATGGTAGCTGTGCAGCTGAATGTTCCGGTCTGGAAGCTGCGAAACTGGATTAAAGAATCAAACGAAAACCTAGAAAGAAGTCTTGATTTGGATGAGCTAGTCAGGGTTCAGAACGAGAACAAGCGGCTTAAAGAGGAAATTGAAATCCTAAAAAAAGCCGCGGCGTACTTCGCGAAGTCCCTTCCGTAAGGTATGCCTTCATTGAAGAGCACCGGTATGAACACTCGATGATGCTGATGTGTGAGGTGTCGGAAGTCGTGGCACGTTTTTGTGGGGCTGCGGCGGCCACAGCAACCGCTCCGTGGTTGAGAGCTTCTTCTTGTACGACGAGCTCTCCACAGAAATAATCTTTGCAGCCTATCGTATCCCCGGCGATTTAATATATCTCCCCGGATTGTCAAAATTTTTGTCTGCATAAGTCTATATAATCGTTAAATCGACCAACCTACGTGGCCGATAACCGTCTTGTCAGCAATGTGAGAACCCCAAATGTCTAAAAAGCTAGTGTGCCGGAAGAAACGAGTCCTCAGCGCAAAATTGAGGAAAATTGGCTCGGCCACCTTGGGCAGTTCGCTGGCGATTGCTGCCAATCCCGCGTTTGCACACGGAGGCCTGTCTTCCTTCACTTCGCCGAGCGCCCATGCGCCATCCGGCGGTCAGCATCACGCTGGCCCCGCAGTTTTTTTTGGCAACGTCCACTCATTGCCATCACTAGGCCCTGCTGTAACGGCCGCAGGTGGGCATAGCGCTAACTCTTTTGCGCTGCATAGCTATTTGCCCGCTATTACTCCTCTTTTTGCCGGTACAACCGGTCCGCTGCCCACGCATGTTCACCAGGCACTCCCCCAATATTCCTTGAACGGCGTCAAACTGGACCTACAGTCCGGCTCGGCCAATGTGGTTTTAGGCTCCAAGTTATTTGGCGGCAGTCCAGCCGTCACCATCAACGTTGGTGGCGTCGAGCACTCCTATCGAGCGGGGCAACGTGTCACCGCGGCGGAATACCTGGCTATTACTGAAGTACTTTCGAAAGGTAGTCAGACACTCACCCTTAATGGCGATGGAATCGCCATCGGTGGCAGCTTCAGTCTCAATACTCAGGCTGTTCTGCGCGCGTCTGAGATAGTTATCCCTTCCAACGTAGTTGCTTTTGATAACTTAGGCAGCGGTGGCTCGCTGGCGCTCAAAGGCGACTTGATTAACTATGGCTCGTTGTTTAGCTATTCAAGCAACACGGCTATTACTTCCGGGCTTATCTCCGCCAAGAATATTGTCAATGAATCAAGCGGCGTAATCAGCAACCAGTTGCCGCCTTCGCTCGTGGGTGCGATTTCTGGTGCACTTTCTGATTTGAGCTTGACCCTGACTGCGACCAATTCCTTTACCAATGCCGGCAATATTTCGAGCGGCGGGGCGTTGTCCATAAACGCGGGAAGCGGTCATCTGACCAACACAGGCTTGATCCAGTCCGCCAACGGCAACATTAATATCGCCGCACTTGGGCCGAATACCAGCATCAACATATCCGCGCTCGGCGGTACATTCAGTGCGCTGAACGGCGCTATCAATATCAGAGACACAAACTACGCAGGAGCTGGGAATGTCACGCTTACTGGTGGCGATTATCTCTCGCGTACATTCAACATCTACTCCGGCACGGGCGCAATCGAAGGTACCGTCAATAACGTTCTTGGCCAGATTAATAGCAAAGCGGCCGTAGAACACATCAATGCCAATAGCGCCAATCTCATCCTGGGCTCCAATTGCATCAGCGGAGACCCTACCTTTATTAATAACGGCAACATTACGATTAATGGTGTCAACACATTTTCCGAAGACGTAACTATTATCGCCAATGGCAACATCACCACTACCGGTGGTGCCCAAATTATTGACCATGGTCACAATGTGATTTTGCTTGCGGGTGTCGACCCTGGCGCGGGCAGCCCGTCTGCGGGTACCGTAGTGACCGGTGCAAAAGGCATCACCGGCACGACGACCATTGACTTTGCCGCCGGCTCAAACAAAGGTGGTACTATTGATTTTTCGACGGGTGCATTGAGTACCGTAATCGACACAAGTGGCAACAATGTCAATGGTGGCAACGTTACTCTCGCGGCTTTTGCGCAGGGTAGCACCGGCGGCATCGTCAAGCTCGACAGTGCCAGTACTATATTGACGACAGCATCGCCTGTAAACTCAAATGTTGGATTGGGCGGCAATGTTAGTGTCTTCGCCGGAGCGGCTCCTGCTGTCGGCCAAGATGTTGTCGTGCTCGGCAATGTCACGACATCCGGCGGGTGGAATGCGGTGAATGGAGGTGCCGGCACAGGTGGTGCAATCCAAGTTGTCACCGCTCAACCGAGTGCAAATACCGGAACAACAGTGACCTTCAATCAAAACGGCACCATTGCCTCCGGCAATTCAATTGTCGCTTCAGGTACAGTAAATTCCAATGCACAAGTGAATGTCGGTGGCAAGTTGCTTACTGGCCTGGCTTCTGCGTCGTCTGGAGTGTCCGGGGGTGCAATCAATATACATTCAGGTGGCAACATCAGCACCGCAGCACTTCAGAGTAGTGGCAGCAATGGGATCACTCTATCCTTGCCCGGAATTGTCATTGGCACAAAAGGTGGCAGTGCCGGAAATATCACGCTGACCTCCGATACTGGAGCAATACTTGTTAGTTCTGCAATCACAAGCTCCGGCGGCGACGGTGGCAATGGCGGCGCTAGCAATACAAATACAAGTTCCGGTGGTGTTGGTGGAGCGGCCGGCATTGTTACTTTGAATGCTGCAACTGGCATAAGCATCAGCGATGTCGTCAATAGCGGCGGCAAGGGTGGAGCAGGCGGTAACGCTGTCTTTTCACCGACTGTGCAGAAGGGTGGCGCTGGTGGCGCCGGTGGAAGCGGTGGTGTCTTGAGTCTGGATGCCAAAGCAGGCAATATCGCTGTTGGAGACGTGAATGATGCCGTTGGTGCCGGCGGTATCGCTGGCAAGGGTGGCGACGCATTATCACCGCCCGCTGTAGCCGGCGGCGCTGGTGGTGCGGGTGGCGCCGGTGGCGGAGGTGGATCCATTGGTATTGCTGCTGAGTCTGGCAGTCTTTCTATTGTCGGCAGTTTGAATGTCGGCGGCGGCAGCGGTGGTATTGGCGGAGTCGGTGGCAATGGTGCCCAGACTGGATTTACGACAGGCGCTATAGGCGGTGCTGGTGGTGCGGGCGGGGGCGGCGGCAGTGCTGGTGCTATAACGACCAGCGGCATAAACCAGACCATCAGCGGCGGCTATTCGGCTACCGGTGGTGCCGGCGGCAATGGCGGCACTGGAGGGAATGGCCTTACTACTCCGATCACGCTCGCTTCAGGAGCTGGTGGTAATGGCGGGAACGCAGGCAAAGGCGGCAACGTCACTGAGACATTTGTATCGTTTGCTGGGGCGGTCAACGCCGCCGGCGGAGTGGGCGGCACTGGTGGCCTTGGCGGAAGTGTTGGTTCGCCGTTGGGTGCAAATGGCACCAACGGGCTCGGGGCCTCTGGTGGAGACGTCAGCCTGACAGGTTCTGGTAGCCTTTCTTCGACTGTGGTCGGCGGTAATATCAGCGTACAGGCTCCTGCGTCGAGCGGCGGATCTATTTCTGTAAATGCTCCACTGACTGCGTCAAATTCACTTTCGATTAAGTCTGACGGAGCAGGCGCTGTTGCTCTTGGGTCAACGGCTCTTACCGCGCAGCAGTTTGTCATCACTACCGGTAGTGGCGATATCAACAATCCCAATCTTATTCCCTTCGCTCCCGGCGCTGTTGGTTTGACCCTTTCGGCTCCCGGTGATGTCGTTGTTTCGGTACCGGCGGCTGTAAATTTCATAGGCGCATCTTCCTCAGGTGCGAGTAAAAATTTCAGCGTCACGGCTTCGGGAGCAATCAATATAAATGCCGGGGCGTCGGTGACTGCCGGCAATTTGTCATTGACCAATAACGCTGCTACGGGGGGCATTACTCAGACTGATCCGCTCACAAAAACAACTCTTGTCGCGCCCTCCATCAATCTTTCGGCTGCGGCAAGCAGCGGAGCAGTTTCCGTATCAACTAAAACTTCCGATTTGACCATAGCCGACGGCGGCGGAAACGTCACTGTTCAAAACGTCGGCTCGGTGTTACTGCACGGTACGTTCAATGTTTCTGACTTTACTCTGACCGCGACACAAGATGGTGGTGGAAATGGCTCTATACAACTGGCTGCCGGTGCGAGTATCGTGGCAACCAAGGGCGTGACTCTTGCCTCCAGTCAATCTGGTGCGGGCGCCGGCGGAGTATCGCAAGTTGACGGCGTGTCTGTTGTCACCGTTAAGGCCGGCAGTCTTTCTCTCTCCGACAGTGGCAACGGTGATCTGGTTCTCACCACTCAAACCGCTAAGCTGAGCGGCAGTACCGGCGGCCTGGTCGATATTCACAATACTGGCTCGATTGCACTAGATGGAGTTAGTGGAGGGCCTTCTGTTACGGTGACGACCACGCCCGATGGCGGCGGCAATGGAGCAATCAGCATCACAAAAGGTCATACGGTCAGCGCCAGCACGGTGCAACTGGCATCGAGTGAGAGCGGGACAGGTACGGGCGGCATTAGTCAGGCTGATTCTCTGGCAACAGCTGCGATAAATGCGGGCACAGTTGTTCTCAGTGACACTCTTGTTCCCGGCATTTTGGGCTCAGGCACGGGCAACATTGTGCTGGGTCTGGGAAATGTAACCACCACTGTTGTCACCGCGCAAACCAACGGTGATGTCAGCTTGCAGGCTGCAAATTCGCTGTCAGTCAACGGATTCCATGGCAATAATTTTGCTGTTGTTTCTACAGGCGGTGGGATTGTGGTCTCTGGCGCTATAAATGCCACGCAAAACATTACGCTCGCCTCTGCCGGAGCGAATGATGTGGATATCCAGGCTGATCTGAAGAGCGCTGGTGGCGTCATTAGCGTAGTCTCCTCCGATTTCCTTCTGTCTATGGGAGTCAAGATCGACGCCGGAGCCGGCACTATTTCACTTGCTCCTACCGGAAGTCAAACGATTGGTGTGGCCGATCCTACGGGCTCGACCTTTGGTCAATTCAATATAAGCACCGGTCAGTTAGCACAGTTTACCGCCGACACCCTTGTCGTGGGCAACGGCTCATCGAGCGGCGCTTTGAGAGTTCTATCCAGTCTCAATACATTTGCCAACGGCGTAAGTCTGAACAGTAGCGGAACGGTCACGGTAGATGCAGCAGTTACCGTAAGCGCCAAGAATATTTCAATAAACGCGTCAGATGTCGTTCTAGCGGCTAGCAGTGTGTTGAATGCTGGAGCCAGTGGATCAGTAACTCTTGCTCCCAGTGGTTCGCAGACAATTGGCCTGGCTGATCCGACAGGTTCTACTTTTGGTCAATTTAACATCAGTCAAGCTGAGCTTGGTCAAATAACCGCCGGTACGCTCAACGTAGGCAATGTGGCCACCGGTGGCGACTTGCAGATACTCTCCGGTGTTTCAGCCTTCGCTACCGCGTTAAATCTTGCTACTGCCGGTAATATCACCACCGTGTCCGGCCGGTTGCAATCGAGCGCTATTAACCTTACTTCGGGTAAGGGTTCCATTGGGGTTTCATCGGCCAATCCAGTTTTAACGCAGGCCTCCGTCCTAGCCGCAAATGCTGCGGGTGATGTTTGGGTGAGCAATCTGGGAAGTGTTACCCTCGCAACTTCATCCGCCGGCTCTTCCAGCATTCTGAGCATTGCCACAACTACTTCCGGTGCGGCAAAAGATGGATCGATTTCGATAGCCAAAGGCGCCTTCATCACAGCCGGTACAGTCGCGCTCGCTTCCAGTGAGGAGTCCACCGGCACAGGTGGTATATCACAGCAGGATGTCACAGCGATCTCCACTGTTCACGCAGCGACTGTCAATCTTAGCGATCGGCTGATGTCGGGTGGAGTCGATGTCGGCAGCGGAAACGGCTCGATAGTGCTCTCTGTTGGTGACGGTAAAAATGCCGTCGGGCTTAAAGTTGATTCTCTGGGTGCTGTGGCTCTAGCAGTCGACGCACCAGGTATGACTGTAAGCAGTTCAGATGTCGTCACCGGCTCAAGCGTGTCAATTGTTGCTCTAAATGCGGGCGCCTTTGTGGTTGACAATAAGGGCCTGATAGCGTCAACCGCCACCGGTGTGGATATTTCTAGTGCCCTCGGCCAGGAGTTGGATATCACGGGTGGTGGCACAATTTCGGCCGCTGCCGGCCAGCAAATCAATCTGACTGCCACGGACAATCCTGGCAACAGTACTCCAAATCTGGTCTTCCAGGGCGATCAAACTTTTGCCTTCACCGGTGGCTCGCCCAATGGGACCGTAAATTTCAATGCTTCCGGTAATGGACAGGCAGTGGTCATCAACAGTGGCGCAACTGTCAGTTTCACCACAGACAACACTACCGGTGTTTTGAACACCTCTACGTTGATTCTCAATGGTGCTTTCAACCTCAACAACCCGCCATTGACCGGCAATAAATTGGTATTTAATTCAGGCACGGCCGCTGGCGTGATTGCCAATTCTACCGGTGGAGACCTTGACCTTTCGCTAATTCCCTCTCTGGTATTTAACGGTAAGGACCTGACCATTATTTCTGCCGGCAATATTACTGATAGCGGTGTTGGCCTGACGATTGATCTCAGTAATAGCGGCGGCGATGGCGGCCAGCTAGCACTTCTAGCTGGATTCAGCTTCACGCCGACAACCATTGGTACAACCGGACCTACAGATACAATGTACTCAGTCACCGGGCGCACCGCTGGTAGTATTTCGTTGGGCTCCACGAACATAACAACTGATGGCACTGGCGCTGGCGGTAGTGTTCTTGCTGTAGCTAACGGAACAGTAAGTTTGGGTGGTATCAGTACCGCCGGCGGTACCGGCTCTAGTGGTAGTGTCGCCGTTTATGGTAAAGGCATTAGCGTCCTCGGGCTTATCGATACATCAAACGCAGTGCCTGCGTCAGCCGGTGCGGTCACAGTGTCCTCCGGTGACAACACCAATACTGGAAATATCGTCGTGATCAGCGGTAAGGTTACCGGTGGAACGTTCCAGGCATCGACCGCTGCCGGTGACATTGCACTGGGCGGCGTCAGTGCGGGCAATGCGTTGGTTAATATTGCGACGGGTGGTACAGGCAAAATCGGCTCTACCGGTACCTTGAGCGCTGGCGCTTTGTCGTTGAAGGCAGGCAGCGGCGGCATTGGCTCACTCCTTTCAACTCTCTCCGTTGATACTGCCGTCTTGTCCGCAGATGCCGGCACTACAGGCGTGGTAGCTATTTCCGACAGCGCGCCCAGCGTCACTCTTAGTGGTGTCAATTCGGCATTGGACTACAACCTCTTCAGTACAAATACAAACGGTTCGATTGTTGTGGACAAGGGCGCGACGGTATCGGGCACCAATCACGTGCAGCTGGTGGCGACCGGCACAGGCACTATCAGTATGGGTGACTCCAGCTCTTCAATTCAGGCGGCTGTAGTGCAACTCACATCCGCTGGTGGCGCCATTACGGCCAAAACCAACGCCACGACCGTGACGGCTCAGTCGTCCGGCGGTGTGGGCAAAAACGGCGATGTGACAATCCTCGACACAGCGGCATCGCCCGTAACTCTTGCCGCTAGTGCTACGTCCATTGCCTCGGACAATATTGCCGCGAAGTTTTCCTTGACGGCTCCCAACGCAACAATTGTGATCGGGGCCGGTGAGACTCTTACAGGCAGCACAAGCGTTACGCTCATCGCAGGTGGGCAGATTGAGGCCGCTGATGGCGCTGCAAAAATCGACACTCCCGTATTGAATCTGCAAACGGCGGGTGGCAACATTGGCGCGACAAACGCAATATCGACCAGTGCCTCTACTCTCACGGCTCAATCGTACAATGGTAGCATCGTCAGTCCAGTCTATGGCACGGTTGCTTTAAAGGATACGGCTGCTACTGTCACTCTTAAGTCTAATGCTGGTCTCGGCATCGACAACATCGGCAAGACATATTCGCTGGTAGCTTCCGGTTCTGTGCTGATTGCTTCGGGCGAAAGTGTCGTCGGTAATACGTCGGTATTTATTTCATCCACGGGTGGCTCTATAGATATGGTCGACGCCACGGGTTCGATACTTGCGCCCACCCTGGTCCTGTCTACAAATGGCGGCGCTATCGGTGCCAATAACGCCATTGTCACAAATGCCGCCACTCTCACTGCGCATGCTTACAACAACGATGTGAAGTCGCCCGTGTTTGGCAACGTTAATGTGCAGGACTCGGCGGCGAAGATTACACTAGCGCACGACGCCGCAAGCTCGCTGGACAATGCAGGCGATAAATTCAACGTATCTGCCACGGCAGTAAATGGTTCGATATTGATCGGCTCAGCCGAAACTATTCAAGCCGGGACATCGGTCACGCTGATAGCTAAGGGCACCGGCACAATCGACATGGCCGCAGCCAACGGCTTAGTCAGTGCGCCCAATCTGTCACTCGTCACCGCTGGCGGCGCTATCGGTGCGACAAACGCCATTCGCACGGACAGCACAAACCTAACGGCTTATGCCTCGGACGGCGGGCTGGTATTCGGCAACGTTACGGTTACGGGCACGAGTGGTGCAGCAATCACGTTAGTGAAAAACAACGCGCTTGGTCTGAGTAATACCGGCGCTACTTTCACTGTTAACGCGACGAATGGTTCGATAGTTGTCGGTATGGGCGGCACAGTAGCAGCCAATACTGCAATCAAGCTCAACAGCGCCGGTACGGGCACAATATCTCAGACGGATAGCGCGGCTTCTTTGACTGCCTCCAATGTGACATTGGTCGGGCACGGAGGGATAGGCGCGTCGGGAGCGCCTGTGGTGACTTCAGCCGGCACTCTCAGTGCCGATGGTGGAACGACCGGCGATGTCTTTATACAAGATAGCGCGGCTCTTGTGGCTCTGACCGGCCTCAACACCGGCAATAACTACAACCTGACGATGACCAATGCCACCGCCGGTGCTATCACCATTAATGCTTCTCAAACATTGAGCGGAGCAAGCTCTGTTGTGCTTTCTACGTCAGGCACAGGCGTCTTCACGGTAGCAAGTTTTGGAACGATAAGTGCACCCACTATTTTTATCAATAGCGGCACTGTAAATAACAGCGGCACGATCAAAGCCGGCACAGGCAGCCTGGCTCTGAACAACAGCAATGGCAGCATTTCGTTTGGCGGCACCAATGGTAAATACACTGCTCCTACGGATTTGACGATCACGGCCTCAGGAAATATTGATCTGGGAGGAATTGCCTCCAAGTGGGATCTGTCCAACGGTACAAACGTTGTATTTGTCGCCGGCGGGGACATCCTGAACTCTAGCTCAGCCCATGCCGGTATTGGAGTGTTTTCCAACGGAGGCACGGGCGGTACTGTCAGCATGGTCGCCGGGGCGACATACTCCTATGGAACTGATGCCAATTCTCTCAGCCTGACCGGAGCCAGTACTTCCGGTGGTTCTATCAATTTGGGAATAAGCCAGGGCCTCAGCATAATCAATACGCTGGGTGGTGGCGGTCTCAGTGGTGGCGTAAATATGATTGCCCTGGCCGGCTCCAAGGGCGGTACCGGTACAGTTGATATCACCGGCCTGGAGATTGAAACCGGTAATGAAGGGACAAATGCCGGTGGCTTCATCACGATTATTGGTGGAAATACCGATCAGCCTGCTGCTATCAACATCAAAAATATTTTTAACGAAGGCTTCAGCAGCGCACCTGTAACGATCGCCGCGGCAGTGCCCATCATTACAGGCACATCCTTTGCAAACGGCGCTCCCCAGGGCAGTCCCATCACCTACACGACTGTGAATTTTGCCAACATAAATATCAATTCTGTTTCAGCTGTTTTTGGCCCTCTGGTAATAGAAAGCAAGGGTGGCACCATAGCTGGTTCAGTAGTGAGTGGTCATCAGGTGTCTATCCTTACACCTGGTGGGCAAATTCAATTGTCCACGGGCATATTGCCGACCGTTGACCAGCAATTTAACGGTGCCACTATCGTGATCAAAGGCAACCTAACCACTTCTTCCATTGACCTTGATGTGAGTGGTTTAAATAGCGGAAATGGCGGCTCGGTAACAATCACGGGTGGTTATGTCGGCGGAGATATATTAGCTCGTGGAGGCGATAGCGGCGGTAATGGCGGCTCTGTCACAATCACGAGTACAGCTGGTCTTGCAGTGGATGCGCCGAATATTGACGTTAGCGCTAGGGCTGGGGACGGCAACGGCGGTTCGATTTCGCTCACAGCCAGCGGTGGTGCCCTTAGTTTTGCCAGCGTTACTGCTGATGGCAATGGTACTGGCGCCGGTGGTTCCATAGTTCTTGTTTCGGACAGCAGTACAGCTCTCCATATTGGTGCCATGATTTCTGCGACCGGAGTGGGCGGCTCTGTTCAAATAACGAATAAAAGCGGCGCTATCACCGGTGATCAGACAGTGTCGGCTGAGTCTGTAGCGCTTTCGGCAACAGGCGGTGACATCGGATCGACTCTGCAGGCGATCCTTGTAGATGCAAAACAATTGGCCGTAAGCACAGACGGCAATGCTTATGTCAACAGCAGTGGCACTGCTCTTCAGCTCAACGCTTCAAATGTAAGCAAAGATTTCGAACTTTCAAGCGGAGGTAGTATTCAGACTGCCGGTAATGTCACTGTCGGTGGTGCATTGACTTTGAATGCCTCAGGTGTCGTGATCGGTGGGGGCACAACAACCAGCGCCTCTTCAGTTGCCATCAATGGACTGACTGGCTCTGATCTTTCAGTGACCTTGCAAGACTCTAAAACTATGCTTGTTGCTACGGGCGGCAATATCTCTGTTACCGGCGTGAGTGGCCAGGATGTGCAACTTTTGAACGCCGGGACTATACAGGCCTCAAGCGGAGACATCACCGTATCCAGCACCAATAGTAATTCACCTCTGTTTGTCGGCGGCAATGTGATTGTAAGCGGCGGCGGTACGTTGCAGGTGGGAGCCGGCACTATCACGCTTTCTGCCATTTCTACTGGTCTCAAACAAGCTCAAAATAAAGTGGAATTTGCAGGCGATCAGTCCTTTAAGGGAATCACCGTCATAAACGCCACTGGGCCATCTCAACTGGTACAAGTCGACGACGGTGTTACGGTCATTGGAGACAGCAAAGTAACTCTCAATACCAATGAACTTTTGCAGGTGGGTACGGGCACGATAAAAGGCAATCCTCTGGTGTTGAACGCCGCAACCAGCGGGGGCGTCATAGCAAGTACCGCTGCCAGTCTTAATCTGTCTGCCCTGGGTTCGCTGGTATTTCATGGTCAGAATCTTGTGATTTTGTCCAGCGGATCCATAACGGACAATAACAACAATGTGAGCATCGATTTGAGCGGCACCTCCGGTCCTGGTGGTTCACTTTCAATTATTGCCGGATTCAATTTCACACCGACTCCCAGTGGCGGCATAAACTTCCCGCCTCTGGATAAGACAACGACTTACGCAATTACTGGAGCGTCTGCTGGTTCAATAAGTTTGAGCAAGACAACGATCAATACGGGATCAACGTCAATTGCGGGCGACGTATTAGTTGTCGCGAACGGCAGTATAGCTCTCAATAGCATTTCAACAGCAGGTACGAATCAGGGCGGTTCCGTGACTATCATCGGTAAAGGTGTAACCGTCAGCGATAAGGTTGATGCTACGGGATTTCTGCCAGGAGCGTCCGCCGGCAATATCACTATTGCTTCCGCCACACCGACGATAAACGGCAAAATATCTGTATTGGCCGGCTTTGTCTTAGGAGGATCTTTTGGGGTCGGCCCAGTGTCTGGCAATGTGTTGCTCAAGGATGTGAAGGCTAGTGCATTCGCTGGAGGAAATGCCGGTACCATTTCAATTACGTCCGGCAGTGCCACTGCGTTCAATATCGGGTCCACAGCCAAGACCAACATCAATGGCATTACCGGCACACTGTCGGCATCTGGTGTGGGTGGCACCTATAACATAACCAACGTTGGCGGCGGCATTACCAATGCCGTCGCGCTCAACAATATCCAGTTTATTTCAGAGTCTGCGGGTAAGAATGGTACTCTCGCCATCGGCAACAGCTTCGCGAAAAACAGTGGTCTAATTAGTGTTTCTTTGACTACTGAGACTGGAAAAATTACCGAAACGGGGACTCTAACTGCCGCAAACGTTATTTTGAAATCTACTGGTGGAGACATCGGTACCAAGACTGCCGGCTTTAGCGTAAAAGCTATAAATTTGCAGGCCAGTGCCGCAGGCCTGGTAAATGTCAAAGATACACAGACTCAGGTATCTATCGGTCAATCGTCAGCAGGCAGCTCGTTCAAAGTTGTCTCTAGCGGGACGGTGGTCACCGATGGCGATATCACTGCCGGCACCGACATCACTCTGCAATCTTCCGTCAGCGGGAGCGGTATCTATATAGGCGGCAATGTAACGGGCTCTCTTGCGGCTGCCGGTACGACAACTCTGACAGCCGGTGGTAAGACATCTATCGTCGATCAAACGGCAGGCGTTTACGCAGTTAGTGGTGCCAAGGTTGTGCTGACCACAGGCACAGGACAAATTGGAATCTCTATACCGTTTAGAGTTTCGACGCCCAATCTTACGGTGAGCACCACCGGTGCGGTGACTATCGACAATCTCGGTACTGGAACTTTGACTCTCAACGGTTCCAACACCTCGAACTCATTTAACCTCAGCTCTACGGGCAGTGTTGTCGTGGCCAAGGCCATTCAGAACGCAACAAGTGTTTCTATCGTTGAATCATCGGGCGGCGGCGGATCCATTTCTGCTTTAGCGGCAGTTGGAGGCGCCAAGGCCAATAGTGTTACTTTGACCGCAGACGGCAACGGCAGTATCTCGACCACAAAATCGGGTGCATTTACCACTAAGAAAGGTGGTTCCATCACCCTCACCAGCGGTAGTGGCGACATCGGTACGGGCTCGACTACAGCGTCTGGGGTGAAGGTAAGCGCAAGTAATATTCAGGCGAACACATCCAGCACTGGACAGGTCAATCTCAACGACGTTACTGCTTACAGCCATCTGATCAGCGCGTCGCAGGCGGGCGGTTCGTTTAATATCAAAACCAGTCAGCCAGCGATCTTTGCCGGTATTGTTTCATTGACGGATGGCATTAGTGCTGTAGTCGGTTCCGGGCAGTTGTCTACAAGCAGCGGCGCTGTTTTTACAACAGGAAATGGCACCATTACACTTGAAGCCGCTAATAAGAGCAACGGTAAGATCGTTCTGGCATCGGGCACGACAATCAGCACCATGTCCACCTCGACTACGGGCGGACAGGTAAATATCACGATTGGCGCCCCCGTCATTCCCGCGCAGGGGACCGCTCCGGCTAATGTGACAGTTAATCAGATATCGGGTGGTACTGCCTATTTCGGCAAAGGCATTACAGCGACCACCGGCTCTCCCAACACGATAAATCTGAAAGGCAGCAACGTTGTCTTCAATGTCGGCTCCCGACCGACGACGGCTATCGAGCTCGATGGCGGTGTGACCATAACAGCCGACCCCGTCTTCCCCAGTGGAAGTGCGGCAATTCCGGCTGTCGAGGTCGGTAGTGTGATACAGCCGGGAAGCAGTTTCGTGCCTGTGGCCAGTCACTCGAGCGGCTTCTCGGCCGCCTCAGGTGCTCCTGTCGTTGCGTCGCTAAACTCTGGCGCGGCTATCAGCGTTTCTCCGCTCAATCTGGACGTGCCAACTGCGCTTGCCGTAACAAATACTCTGATGGCGACAAGGGATGCAAATTCTCAGTCATCGAATTGGTCCGTGGGACACGGTTGGTTGTCTGAAACAGAGTTGGTGACAGGCGAAATTCCAGCCAGTGTAGTAAGCTCTGAAGACTTTGGCATTAAGGATATTGACAGTTCCATACTTGATTTGGAGGAAGTCTGCGGCACGAGTGCGACATCTGTCGGCGCTGCTGCCGCTGCTGGTGCCAAAACTACATTGCCGCTCTCCGGATTTGTAAGCCGCGCTGACATAAGTGTCAGAGAGATGAACCTCAAACGTGGGTCAGCTGTCTTTTCTCCGACACAAAATACCGTTGTGCATACTCCGATGGGCGATGTGAAAATCTCAGCTAACTCACTTGTCTTGATGATGGCATTTGATAGAGGTTTGGCTGTCTACAACCTCTACGATTCTCATGCTAATGCTGTGAGGGTAGTGGCTGGAGGTCGGGAAACTGCTCTCATGCCGGGTCATACTTTGGTGTTAAGCGGCTCAACCGAGAAGCGCTTTGAAGAAATCAATCCCGCTCAAATGATTGGCTATGCCAATCTCAGAGAACGCAACATTGATGGACAACACAAAATGTTTGTCGGCCAGTTTAGCCTGCCGCATGCAGTGGCTGCCGTTACACCGCTGCGACAGTTGGTTGTTTCGTCCAATCCCAATGCTAAAAAAGTGAGTGTGCGTCTATTGAAGACAGCGGCGATTCTTTCGCAGATAAATGGTTGCGCTTATCAACAGATGGTGCGGCCGGCAAAAACGGCGTTTCTTAATTAGCAGCAAGAGTGAACCGCTGGAATAACAGTCTGCGCTACTCTTGATTATTTGTTGGCGCCCTGAGAAGGTAGGTAAAGGATGCGCAAACTGCTGCTGAGAAGTGAAAGTGAAGACGGGCCGGTGTGGATGGATGCCAGACTTTCTAGTGGTGGCATTCCATTTGACGAACTGCCACAAGCGCCGGGTTTTCCATGCTTTGTGCCAACGGACACGGAATTAACCATTGATATCGGCGATCACAGAGAACTATTTTATCGACGTGCTCTCGATGAAACGAGCATAATTAGATGGAACATTTACCGGATAGCTCTGCCTCTGGAGCTGGACACAATTAGAGGCATAATCAGATAGTGCAACGTGACACCAGGCCTAAAAAGCTGATAAAAGAAATTCGAGTGAGGCCGAGCTTTTGCCTTGAGCCGGACCGACCCGATTTAGAGCAAATCGGCATGAGATACGCGCGACTTCTTACGGAGAAATTTGATTATAGGCTTTCGCCATGCAGTCACATTTGCCTCTACGCTACTGAATATGGGCAGGATTCTGAGTTTGTGCTCAGGGGAATCGTCGATTCGACTGTAATGTTTTTCGTAGACGTTTTATTTGACCATAAAGCGATTGACGTCAATTACCACGATTACACCGTAAATCTGATAGCGCGCGTTTTGGCAGAAATAGCCTCTAATGAAGGCGTAGATCCTGAGCCAATTGAAGAAGCTACACAGATAATGCTGGCGGAAAAAGATGATTTGTTGATCCTCTGGAAATCTCGCATTTCAGTGACAAAAAAATATCGAATTGAGCCGTATATCAAAATCAAAGGAATTGGTAGCTACGCCTCGCTTCTCTACGTGAAAATTTCTGATCTGATAGCTAAGAAATCTGCTGTGAGATTGGTTGCAGAGCTGCCAATTGAGGAACTAGAAGAGGCTGCCCAGCGAATTAAGGTGCAAAACGATGAGTTGAAATTGACCCCGAAAAGAAATAGTGGGGAGCTTGTAATGGCAAGAATGCGGGGCTATGTCTTCCCGATTACCGTACCGTTATCGGAGTTTGATTGGAAATCTGAGCAAATTCGCGTGACTTAGTGCCACTTTATCCGATGGCACTTTATCCTACGCGGAAAAAGGTATCAGAATTTGGGAGTAACCGAAGAGATGTCCAGAAGAAATAGCCAGACTATTAGTTGCCTACTTATACTCTTTTCGATGTTTCAGTCTGCTCTCGCATTAGGGAAGACTTCGCTCAATTTCTCTAGATCGCCTCTAGAGCTTCGCTCACCAAATGGAATCTACGAGATCCACAATACGGTTCATCCTGCAAATTTCAATAACCAGATGTTGTACGTGGAACAGCCAGACACGCTGGTTCTACGGAAGGTGAAAGATGGCTCAAACGATTTGCTAACCCTTAAATATCATAGGAATGTGGATGTTCTCTGGGCTTCAGATAGTAGGTCGTTTGTAGTTAATAAGTGGGATACGAATAGTCACTGTGATGCAGTTTTGTATCAACTGAACAATCTCCGAAAGCCTATTTCAATAGGAAGGAAGCTTCTTTCTTCAGGCATTTCAGCAGAAGAAAAGAAAGCACTCACAAATGCTGACCACAGCTATATTTTTGTGGATAAATGGGATGGCGCCGATAGTGTGGTTGTGAAAGCTTCTGGCCACTATTTCCCTTCAGGCAAACCGACGGTATCCTACACGTTTTATTATCGATGGACGATCTCATCAAATTCATGGAAGCTCATTAACAAAGAGTCTGTAGAGAATCTTAAAAGAGCCGTACCTAACATGGAACAATTTGGCGCTTAAACCTGCATATTTTGCGCTTTTGATGTTAATTACACCGGAAACCACTATTCATCCACCCTCATAGCCGCTTGAGCCACGGCGGTTTTGATTATGGGCTGGGTCGTCAGACCGGTCTCGACTTTTTGACCATGCTGCTCGAGCGACATTACTCTCGTTGTCGTGAGCAAATCGCAGGCTACCACTTTTACCGCGGTGGGAGTCGAGTAAGGCAGCGCCGCCACAGCTGGCAGAAACTGTCTTTCTTTGACGATAGTGGCGCCGCTCCCAAGATTGGCAAAGACAAAGTCGAAGGTTTGTTTCAAGACGCGACTCCTGTACGAGACCACCTTATCGGGGTCGCTCAATATTTGTCCCATGGAAAAATTGGGCAGCGGTGCAGAAGCATTGGCGGAATGCGCTGAACCGCTCTCGCGAGGCTCGGCGCGGATATAGCCAAGTCGCAGTCGGAGCGAATCAGGCACCAGGGTAGAGGCCTGTATGGCGGGCACTTGCACGCAGCAAGCGTTATATGCGGCGATGGCGTCGGCGGTGGGATTTACAATCTTGCCTCTTGCATCTTTGCCAGTACCATTAGGTCTTGTCGCATTTTGCAAAACTTCTACCAGGTGTTTCTGCGTTTCCAGGCAAAGCCTGTATCTGAGCCGAGCCTCGTGAGCGCGGATCAGATCGTTTTCGCTGTCGGCGACTATTAAATCGTGTTCGATACTGCCAAGCAGTGTGTTTATACTGACCACAGGAGGGTGACGCGAAGAATCGCTTGCAGTGGCACGCGCAACATCATCGCAGTCGACTTGGAAGGAATCGGCAAGGCCAACGAGTCCAAAATTTTTGTCCTCGATGACGATTCGGGATAGATCATTTGCCGCTGCCAACGCGGCCACATTTATTGCCGCGCCCGGCCTGTCATCAGTGTCCATACCTATGCAGAAGAATAAAACCGTGATAACGAGCAGCGTTAGAATGGAAAGAATATTTTTTGCGAGTGAATGTAGTTTCACCGGAAGCATTTAATCAACTCTTCGGCGTAAATGGCATGACCTCTGTCATTGGGATGATTGAGACCGTCGGCGAGGAGGAGTTCGGGCTTGAGACCTTCGACGGCAGCATGTTTAGATCTGAAGGCAACATCGGCGACGGCAAACTTGCATTTCTTTGAGAGGTCGGTGATAACGCTGTAGTAGGCTTTGCCGGCAATCGCCGCCCAGTCCTGGGGCTGGTAGCCGTAGTATGAGGGATGCACGAGATGCGGCAGGCAAACAATCACTTCGGTACCCTGTGCGTGCATCGCCTCGACGAAGGTTTTGTAGTTTTGCTCAATTTCCGCTGGACGCAGGCGCAAATCATTTACAAACTCAACCACTATCAGATCGGGTTTAGTTTGCTTCTCGGAAGTCTTCGCCAGTGCCAGATACTTTTTGAACTGCTCGCTGGAGTCCGATCCGCCCTTGCAGAAGAGGCTGTAGGAAATTTCGCCAGAATACATTTTGCGCAGGTTCTGCATCAGGAGTGCGGGAAAGGCGTGATCTTTATTTGTGGCGCAGGCGCTGCAGGTGACGCTGTCACCGATGAAACAGATATTTAGCGGTAGCCCCGTTTTCAATTTTTTAATTGCTTTAAGTGGTTTGAACTCGTCGGCGACAACTGTGCCCGGAGGATGGGAGCTGGTGATCGGCAATATGTCGGAACTGCTAAGGTTTTCATTGGCAGGCGGGGCGATTATATTCATGATTGCTGTCGCACCCTGCGGCAGCTCGGCGGGCGAAGGTGCGCCTCTTTCGAGTTTTCCGGCGACGAGCTGCACGTCCTTAGTTTTTGAGACATAGACTGTGTATATTTGGCGTTGCTTCACTTCATAGTCGAGATAGACTTTCTGACTTTGCAGATTTTCTTTTTTGCCGGCGAGCACAATGCCCCACTTGGGATCGACGTGATAGTCGAAAACGCGGAGGTTTTTGTCGCAAGGGTCGCCCGCATGCGGTTTGATGCAGAGTGTCTCAGGCAGCAAAAGTCCCTGAAGGGGCAGTGTGCAAATCTGCGTGCCCTGTGGTGTGTAGTGCCAGGCGCGAGCGTCGGTGTCATCGAGTTTTACCAGCTCGAACGGCTCGTCTGAGTAAACAGCGGGAGTGCAGGGCGGAATTTGAAATGACGTCTCCGGTAGATTTACTGGACTCGCACCCGGCATGGCGATGGTGCCGTTGTGAATGGTAATTTTGCGGCCACTGATACTGGTCGCAAGGCCGCTCGTGTGAGGCGAATGCATTTCGACTTTGCCCTTCTGTTCGCGCTGGCAGGCAGTGAGTGTTAGCGCCATAATGATGGTTGTCAGCGCCGCGATATTTTGGGACTTACTATTCTTATTCAAGCGGCGAGACCAATAGCTGTTCGTGGTGGCAGGTTCAACGATAGAGCCGCGACGTAAAGCTTTCATTGACCTGATGTGAACGCGCCTTAAAAGTCGATGTAAAGCACCTGGGTGCTCACTGCGCTTAAGATTGACCGCGGCAGCTGTTGGTGTTGAATGACCTCAATTTCGCTTGTGTAAATTTGCAATTACAAATGCGTGAGGGCAAAAGAAAAGAGGCACTGCTTCGTAGTTGAGCGCTGCCTCTTGTACGACGAGCTCTTCCGTGGGACCAATTCGCCATACGGTCATGTGGGCGTTTCAGGTATATACAAAGTCGGTCGTGGTCAGAAAGATAATGGCTATACTCGCCTGAACAACCAAGTTAGGTGGTTGAACAAACGTTATGGAGGGCCAAGGGGCTCCGTCTACATTGCCGAAATTCTTGTGGACAATTTGCCGTCTGTAGCGCAGAGTCGAATCATCGAAGCCGACTACATCAAGCTTCATGCTTTGAATAATGCTGATAATCGACCGGCAAACGATCCTAATGAAAGACGTGCCGTTGGAAATCGGTCATGGTAACGATCTCTGAGGTCTGATGCGAAAACGAAGGGCGGCTGTACACCAGCCGCCCTTTTCAATTATCAAACAACAATATTGGCTCGTCGCATTCGTCGGTAACTCCCTCAACCCTGGAACCAAATGGAAGTCTACGAAAAATATCGCTCAATGCTTCTGAAGCTTCAGTCAAACTTTTTACCTTGTAAAAGATAACCTCATAGCCTGGCAGTCCTTCTTGAGCAGAAAACACTCCTATCTTGCCAGCTTCCAAAATTTCAGTAACACTGTCAATTAATTTTTCCATCCCCAAAAAATTTCTTGAATTATCACTTTGCTTGACATAGATGTGCAGCCAACTGAGATAATTTTCTTCGTCTGAAAATTGGATTAGCTCAGCACCCAACACTATACGGAATCTATCAAACAAGTCTTGCATTGGCTGCGGATCAAGATTGTAACGACCTATCAAAGAATAAAAAATCAGAAGCGTAGCATGGCCAACAAAGGCTTTAAAAGCTTCAATATCAGCGAAGTCAATCTCATTTTCTAAGACAAAAAAATGCGCTGTCAGGTGCTTGCCGGGTGACTGAGACAGAAGAACCGTATGTGGAGTTTCGTTTGAGGGATTTGTGATCGTAAAGGAGATATCTAACGTCTGAAATTTGGTTCTCGAAAAAAATCCCGAACGCGACAGGGGTTCAAAAAATATTGTTTGAAATTCATCAAAACACTCATTGGTGAAATCGACAAAATCAAACATTTTGCTGCTGTAGGATTCGCTCAGTGGAGTGAATGAACCAATAGTCCAAATCATCTCGCAAGCTTGACTTCTCATAGATTTCCTTCAATGAAATACGAAATTCAAAATCTAACAGATTGACTGGGGCTTAAAGAGAAAATTGAAATCCTAAAAAAGCCGCGGCGTACTTCGCGAAGTCCCTTCCGTAAGGTATGCCTTCATTGAAGAGCACCGGCATGAACACTCGGCGCCCTCTGTGTCTATGATGGGTGAGACACTTCAGATCATCAGATAACTCTTGGTAAGAATCAAATGGTAACAGTAGAATATGACGGTTTTGGAGCAAATCGTTGGACACCGCACGCTGCTCGAGCAGTTGCAAACGACTCAACCGTTAGAACAATACTTGTTCGCCACTGCCACTAAGGAAGGAAGACATAATGACTTATTTGTTGGCACGACATGCGCCTATCACAGACTATGTTTACTTCGTATTGGGACACCCTGAAAAGTTTGTTGAAGGACTTCGAGCGGAGAATAAGACTTCCCTGGTGAAGCGCGATGTATCTGTTAAGACTTTTACAGCTTCAGACCTTGAAGCGGCGATTTGCTCGGCTGAGTTACCCGCATCTGCAAACTGGGAACGGTTTTACTTAGCCATGCCAACGCGCTCGGACTGGTGGGCTGTTTTTGAAATCACTAGGTCAGAGCCAGATGTAAATTCTACACCGCAGCTGATATCTAGGGTGACAGGTTTTCAAGTTTGTTCTGCCTGCGCAGTTAGAGATCTGGAGCCAACTAGCGCTTCGCCCGTCTTAAAGTATGGTGGTATCCGGTTCGATCTTTTTGAACGAGGTGAGTATGTACGAAATGTACAAAGTGCAAATAGCGGGACTGGCGGCAAATGGGTATTTTTTCAGTCTGGACCTCCACTGGGATCTGAAAACGTCAAAAACTACGAGAAAAGAAGTAAGAAAGAGAGATTTACTGTGGAAGATCTTGATCATCTATTGAGCAATAGTTTCGGTATTCACTTCCTTGATGAATCGTTCTATGCTCCAGAAGCCGGTTGCATTTTAATTAAAGAAAAGCGTCATTATTGATGGGTTTGTCTTGCGGTGCCAACATTATTGGTGGCACCGCTTTTTCTTTTTCCTATTTCTACGATTTCATGTCTTACATTTTTCTATTCTTGCAGTTCCTGGATGAGTTCACTTTCCCCTTCAATCTCCGCAATGTTGAACTCTTCAGCCGAACTGACAAAGCCGGTGCTTAAGCCCGCCAACTAAGTGGCTAGTGGGCAGTGTGTGTCCGTTCGGTTGTTTGATTTTTGAGCGACCAATGGCGATTTTTTACCAAGCAGCTTTCACGAGCGATGGCACAAGTATAGTAAGAGAAATCGTATGAGTCTCATAATATTGGCAGTGCTCTGATCACAATTGCAGTTTTTTGCCGAAATTGAAGTAGCGGCTCCATCCCCCTAAAAAAACAGGCCCCCATCACTGGAGGCCTGTTTCGCGTCATGAAGGGAGAAGATTAATCGCCCGATTATTAATCACCCCTCAAATCTGGGCTGCTGTTATCCGCACTTGCTGTAGCCGCACGATTGGCATACATTGCAGCCGTCTATCTTCAGCCACGCTTCGCCGCCGCACTTTCCGCAGGCCGGTTGTGTGCGCCCGAGACCGGGGGTGGTCTGGGACAGCACAGTCACCGACAACTGAGGAAGAGAGGTGGAGGAAGTAGTGGCATAGTTTTGCGGGGCTGTGGCGGCCACAGGCACTGCTCCGTGGTTGAGAGCTTCCTCTTGTACGACGAGCTCTTCGTGACCAACGGCATGATTGTTGCGGTAGTTTTGAATGGCCTTGGCCAGGCCGTCGCAGGGCGACTGCACCACTACTGCTTTGTCCGAATCGGAGAATTTGAAGAACGCGGGATAACCCGATTGGATGTTGACGAGTTGTCTGACAATCGCCACTTCCGCCTTGGAGCGTTCTTCTTCGCCAAACTCAGCGGCGTACTGTAGGAAGGCTGAGGCCAGGCGGCCGACAGCTTCAAACAGGCCGGCCTCGATGGCGCCGGGTTTGCCCATGCGGGCATAGACTTCGATCAGCTCACCGGGATGATCCTTCTCATGGTTGAGGCTGACGTGCAATGTAGAGCCGCCGTCGGGCGATCCTACGCGCACTTTGTAGTTCTGACCGATGGTTTCATCCACATGGATGTTACGACGCTCCTGGTGACCGAGGAGGGCTAGCAGATCAGACTCGCGGTCATAATCATTGCTGGAGATCTTCTCGACCGGATGGGAGAGGCGGCTGCCATCGGGATCGAAGGTGATGTCTTTGACGCCGAGCTTCCAGGCAAGCACGGTGGCGTTGTGCACATCCTGAGCGCTGGAATCCAGCGGGATGGAGCAGGTGTTGGAGACCGAGTTGAAGGCTTCGGGGAATTCTTCCGCGCCATCGTGAATCGCCGCCAGGTGTCTGATGTAGGCTTCCGGTGAGATTTCCACGCGGATGGGGAAGGCACGCTGTACAGCTTCCGGTATTTCGGCCAGGCCGCGCACAGATTTATTGTTGTCGCGGATCTTCTTCATCAGCGCTTTCTGGCCTTCTTCCGTATCAGGCCATGCACCCATTTTGATCATCAATTCTTTGAAGCCCGGGGCAACGAAGTCGACGAAACGCGAGCGCACTTTGCGGGAGAAAACCACACCGTTGTGCGGGTCTACGCCCCAGCTTGTTTGCAGTGCCTGGGCCAGTGTGCCGGTGGGCGCATTGTTGGTCAAGCAGGTGTTGCGCACACGCAGGCCTTTCTTCTGGAAGCGGCTGCCTTCCCATAGCGGGTAGACACCACGTTCTTTGGCCAGTTCGATCGATGTTTCGACAGAGGCTTTGTTGTATTGACGGAAGAGTTCCTTGGTCGCGGCGATACCATCGGCGCCACCAAACTCCAGGCCCATGCGGGAGAGGAATTCTGCGATACCGGCGAAGCCGCCGCCGTTTCTTCTTTCCAGTCTGGCTGTCATGTTCTGCATCGGGATCGGATACCAGGAAACGTCCGAGACGTTGTCCATGAAGCGCTGTTGAATGCGCACTACCGAGCGCATGGCGCTCATATTGTAGCTGCCGTCCGGTGCGAAGAAATCATTGTGCGCGGCGTGGAGAGAGGAGAGGTTGCAGTTACCCATATATGTACGGCCGTCGTGACCGGGGCCGGCGGGGAGGAATTGCTCGCCGCAGGGGTTGCAGGTGTTGAGGTCGTAGGCGTGGTTGTTGGCGTTGCCGGTGTTGATGGTCTCGTAGAAGCCGATGCCGGGCTCACCTGAGTCACGCATGCCTTC
>Ga0105248_10000539_pt1 | contig 43115 bp, 41 predicted proteins | sample KBSS34metaG_FD_81524 | JGI IMG/M metagenome (GOLD analysis project Ga0105248, IMG submission 81524) | Switchgrass rhizosphere microbial communities from Kellogg Biological Station, Michigan, USA - KBS S3-4 metaG | ecosystem: Host-associated > Plants > Roots > Rhizosphere > Soil | place...
AATGAAACCACCGTGGATGCGTCGGCAGGCCGCCGACAAAGCTACGTAGAAGATTGCCAGGTCTGCTGTAAACCAAACGTCCTGCAAATTGTGTGGGACGCGAGTGAAGAGGCATATCGAATCGAGTCTGAACTGGAGAGTTGATGCGGCACAGGCCCGGCGCGCATTTGGGCAGGGCAGGTGCGGTCCAATATAATCAGACTTCCGTCGATCTGGAACCAAGATTAGGAACCGATTTTTTCTGAGCAGTGAGGGAGTGCTTATCTTTCCCGTCAAGTCGAATCATGCACCGTTGTCGTCCAGTTCCTCGCCGAAGGGTTTCGCCACGGTGACTTCCGGGCATTTCCGCCGCTTTGCTGCAGTTCTGGCTTCCAGGCTGGCCACGAAAGCGCCGTCGCTGCTGGCTATCTGCCTTCTTGCCGCAGCGGGTACACTGGCGCTGGCACAGTCGCTCACCATCGAGCAGATTCGTGTGATTGGCAACCGCCGTATTCCCAAGGAGACGGTGCTGGCCCGCCTGTTTACTCATCCCGGCGACACGTACGATCCGGTTTCCGTCGAGCGCGATTTTAATTCGCTCTGGAATACCGGCTACTTCGAAGACCTGCGTATCGAGCGGGAAGACTCCGAAAAGGGCGTCATCCTGAATGTGTATCTGCGGGAAAAGCCCAATGTTCGCGAGATCAACTACAAGGGCTTGAATTCGGTAACTCAGTCCGATGTTCTGGACAGGTTCAAAAAAGAAAAAGTGCCGCTTTCGGTCGAGAGTCAGTACGACCCGACCAAGATCAAGCGCGCCGAGACTGTGCTGAAGGCGCTGCTGGCCGAGCACGGCCATCAGTTTGCGACGATTAAGACAGAAGTCAAGACGATTCCGCCAGCATCGGTTCAGGTCAACTTCAACATCAAGGAAGGCCCGACGGTCAAAGTGGGCCAGATCAAGTTTGTCGGGAATCAGCATCAGAGCAGCTTGGTGTTGCGTCGTGCGATGCGTAATTTGAGGCCGGTAGGTATTCCGAAATCAATCTTCCTGGAAAACCTCTTTGCCCGAACCTTTGATAGTTCAAAGCTGGAAGAAGACGCCGAGCGCGTGCGCCAGGCTTACCGCGACAAGGGTTACTACAACGCCGCAGTGGAAGAACCACGTACCCAGATTCGCGACGAAGGTGGCCTGTCTCTGATCACTTTCCGGCCCAAGAAGGGCAAGCGCATCGATATTCTGATGCCGATCGAAGAAGGCGACCGCTACCGCCTGGGCAGCATCACCTTTACTGGTAATAAGGCAGTGACTAATACCCGCGCACTGCGCAACACCTTTGCCATGAAGGACGGCGACTACTTCAATGCGACGCTCATTGGCAAGGGCATGGAAAATCTGAAGAAGGCCTATGGCCAGCTCGGCTACATCAACTTCGGCGCCATCCCCAAGCCTAGTTTCGATGAGGCGAAGAAGACTGTTTCCTTCAGCATCGACATCGATGAAGGCAAGCCTTTCTACGTGTCACGCATCGAAATTCAGGGCAACACGCTTACCCGCGACCGGGTCATTCGCCGCGAACTACTGCTGGAAGAAGGCCAGATCTATAACTCTCAGCTCTGGGAGTACAGCCTGCTGCGCCTCAACCAATTGGATTACTTCGATCCGTTGAAGATCGATCAGGACTCGGAAGCGCATCAGGATACAGAAAACGGCACAGTCGACCTGCTGCTCAAGGTCAAGGAAAAGGGCAAGAACTCGATCGGCCTGAACGGTGGCGTCTCAGGACTCTCCGGCGCATTCCTTGGTCTGAACTACCAGACCAATAACTTCCTCGGACTTGGCGAGACGTTGAGCGTGCAGGCCAACCTGGGCAACGTAAACCGCCAGTTCCTCTTCGGATTTACGCAACCTTACTTCCGCAATCGGCCGTTAAACCTCGGCTTCCAGGTATTCAACAACAAGTCCGACTACAATCCGGCAAAGAATGCTTCTGGTACGGGCGGTTCGGCAAATCTGACGGCGGCACAGCAGTCCCTTGTGCAGAACTACAACAACTCCACTATCGGCCTGAACTTCTCGGTCAGCTATCCGCTTCCGCGTCACAACTTCCAGCGCGTCGGCTTCACGTATTCGTTGACGAGATCGAATATCTCCGCTTTCAGCACGGCATCGCAGAACCTTTTCCAGACGATCAACTTCCGGTCCGGCATCCAGGGGCAAAACGCACTGGATGGCATCGTGAACAGTTCAGCTTCGTTCAGCTATACGTACAACACCATCAACAATCCGCAGCGTCCGCGTAGTGGTAAGGAAATCTCGGCGGTGGTGCAGGTTGCCGGTATTGGCGGCAATGTCCGCTACTACTTCCCTGCGCTGGCCTACAAGCAGTTCATTCCAATGAAGCACCTCTTCCCATCGCCTGAAGGCAGGAACGTGCTCGGCATCAGGACGGAGCTCAAATTTATCCAAGGCTATGGTGGCGATGTAGCTCCTCCGAACAACCGCTTCTACGCCGGCGGCGAGGGCGATATCCGTGGCTTTGAAGTGCGTTCGACTACACCGTACGCGTATATCCCGAACAAGATCAACTTCAATCTGACGAATCCGGATGGAAGTTGCGTTCCACGCGATCCGAACAATCCCCAGTTGAACCAGTGCATTCAGGTTCCGCTGCCGGTTTACAGCGTCGTCTCGGTCGGCGGCGACACCAACCTGACGAACAATCTGGAGTACCGCATCCCCATTGCTGGGCCGGTCACTTTTGCGCTGTTCAACGATTTCGGCCTAGATGCCTCGGCGTTTGGCAAGCAATTGAAGCAGAGCCCGCAGGGCGCGGCTGCTCTGAACTCCCCGCTCTATGGTTGCCCGGTATACAACAACGGCACCTGCGAAGGCGGCGTTCAGGTCAAGTTCAACCCGTACATTCGGCCTCTGGCTGGAACGAATTGGGTTCCGCGCATGTCGACTGGTGCGGAATTGCAGGTTATTCTACCAATCGTCAATGCACCGTTCCGGCTGTATTACGCCTTCAACCCGCTTCGCCTGCAGCGTCAGGACGATGGTCAAAACCTGATTACCCGCGAGATGTTCCCTCCGGGCGGCGCTGGCGACTACTCGTATGCCGAATCTATTCAGGCATACGGCTCTCGCTACCAGTTGCGTGAACCCCGCAAGACTTTCCGGCTGACGGTTTCTACGACCTTCTAACAGCTGGCTTTAACCGAAACGGGCTGCCATGTCTACTGACAAGGCAGCCTTTTTCCTGCCTTTTAGAGCGTCTTGTAGATCCGTCACATTTCTCTGGCCTAAACCTTGGCGCAGCGAGAAATCCCGCATCAATCGGGCGTTTTCAGCGAAATTCATGGCGCGAAAGTTTGACCAACTCTGGCCCCCCTCCTATAATCCAGATAGTTCCTGCTGATGTCTCTGTCCACGTCTTACTCACGTTCCGCTTCTGTCGCTCCGGCTAAGCTGATTCCCGTAAAGACTCCAGAGGTTTAACAGGAAGCGATGTCTAGCTTCCCCCGAAGGAATGCGGGCACACACCAGGAAGACTGAAGGAGTTTCCGATTCAAATGAAGCGTACTCTTGCCCTAGCTGCCATGCTGGCTTCCGGCTTTGCCGTGAATGTCATTGCCCAAACACCGGCTGCCGCACCTGCAGCCGTCGCTCCAGTCCCCGCTAAAGTTGCTGTTATCGCCTTCCAGGTGGCAGTCGCTCAGACGAACGAAGGCCAGCGCAACTTCGCCGACATTCAGCGGAAGTTCGAGCCCAAGCGCGTCCAGATCAAGGCGCTGGGCGATGAGATCGATAACCTCAAGAAGCAGCTACAGGCCCAGGGAGATAAGCTGAGCCCTGCAGAGACCGCCAGCCGCACCAAGGCCATCGACGATAAAACCAAGGTCGCCCAGCGAACTCTGGAAGATACCCAGAATGACTTCCAGCAGGAGATCCAGGATATGTACAACACCCTGGCCTCCAAGGTATTCGAAGTAGTTGATGCCTATGCGAAGGAACAGGGCTATACGCTGGTGCTCGACGCGAGCCAGCAGCAGAGCCCGATTCTGTGGGCAGCGGAAGCCACGAACATCACTGCTCCCGTGATTGCCGCTTACAACACGAAATCCGGCGTTCCAGCGCCTCCTGCACAGCCTGCGGGCAGCGCAACAGTTCCGGCGGCTCCCAAACCGGCTCCGCAGCACACAGCACCGCCAACGGCAGCGCCCAAGAAGTAACCGGGCAAGTTGGCTCAGGCAAGCAGGTAAAGCAGCGAGACAGCCTCTGAGTATCGAGGCTGTCTCTTTTTGCTACGGCCGGACCCAGTTCTGTGGAAAAACCTGTGGATCGCTTTTTTCTACAGAAAGCAAGGAAACCTTCCCATTTTCTCTTGCCAAACAGCATCGATCTTTGGTTATTAGTCTAAGTCTTTCTATTTCAACATTTATGGGATTTTGCGCGAACTGGCAGTAGTGAGTATAGGCAGAACTACCTCACAAATTGTGGCGAATAAGGTTTCCACAGTTCGACGTGAATACAAGATGAATGGCGAAGCCCGGTGCGTTCTGATATGGAAGATATGTCCGTTAGGATTGAGCGTCTTCGCCGACACGTAGGACAGCCAGGAAAGCCTCCTGCGGGATGTCTACTTTGCCAATGCGCTTCATGCGTTTCTTACCCTCTTTTTGCTTTTCGAGCAACTTGCGTTTGCGGCTGATGTCGCCTCCGTAGCATTTAGCGATAACATTTTTGCGCAAAGCGGCAACCGTTTCGCGAGCGACGATCTTGGCTCCAATTGCGGCCTGTATGGCTACTTCGAACTGCTGCCGTGGGATAAGTTCGCGCATCTTAGCGACTAATGCCTTGCCGCGCTCGTAGGCAAAGTCACGATGGACGATGATGGAGAGGGCATCGACGGGCTCGCCGGAGACGAGAATATCCATCTTCACCATTGGCGAAATCCACATGCCGGCGAGTTGGTAATCGAGCGAAGCGTATCCTCGCGAAACGGATTTGAGCCGATCATAGAAGTCGAGAACGATCTCATTCAGTGGCAGTTCGTAGGTGAGCATTACGCGGGTCGGTGTGACGTATTCGAAGTTCTTCTGACGGCCGCGTTTTTCTTCGACGAGCTTAAGGATGCCGCCGACATACTCCTCGTTAGTGAGGATCATCGCGTTGATGATCGGCTCTTCGATGCGTTCGATATTCGTGGGCTCGGGCCACCTGGACGGATTTTCTACCTCCAGCACGTCGCCGGAGGTCAGCGTGATCTTGTAGCGCACCCCTGGGGCCGTCGTGATGAGATCGAGGTTGTATTCACGTTCGATGCGTTCCTGAATGATCTCCATGTGCAGCAAGCCGAGGAAGCCGCAGCGGAAGCCGAAGCCCAATGCAACGGAACTCTCCGGTTCGAAGAAGAATGAGGAATCGTTGAGGCGCAATTTTTCAAGCGCGTCGCGCAGAAGAGTGTGCTCGTGCGAATCGACGGTATAGAGTCCGGCGAAGACCATTGGCATGATCTCCATGAAGCCCGGCAGGGCCTCGGCAGCAGGATTCTCATCGTCGGTAACGGTGTCACCGATCTTGGTATCCGCGACGTTTTTGATGGTGGCGGTGAAAAAACCAACCTCTCCAGCTGTCAGTTCCTGGATCGGAACTGGTTTGGGTGTTAGAACACCTAATGTGTCGATAAGGAAGGTGCGGCCGTTCGAAAGGAAACGAATCTTCTGTCCCTGCCGCATTCGGCCGTGGACAATGCGTGCGAGGACGACGACGCCGCGGTAGGGATCGAACCAGGAATCGAAGATCAATGCCTGCAGCGGAGCGTCGATATTGCCTTTGGGCGGCGGTAGACGGTGAACGATTGCCTCTAGCACCTCTTCGACGCCCAGGCCGGTCTTGGCGCTTACCGGAATGGCGTCTGTGGCGTCCAAGCCGACTGCCTGCTCGATCGCCTCCTGGGTACGCGTAATGTCAGCGGAAGGCAGGTCAATTTTGTTGATGACGGGGATGATTTCCAGGCCACCGCTAATGGCAAGGAAGGCATTGGCCAGCGTCTGCGCTTCAACACCCTGGCTGGCGTCGACGACCAGCAATGCGCCTTCGCAGGAAGCAAGCGAACGCGAAACCTCATAGCTGAAATCCACGTGACCGGGTGTATCGATCAGGTTCAGCTGATAGGTAATGCCGTTACGCGCCTTGTACATCATGCGCACGGCATGCGCTTTAATGGTGATACCACGCTCCCGTTCCAAGTCCATTGCGTCCAACACCTGGGCCTGCATTTCGCGGGCGGTCAGAGACCCCGTCATCTCCAACAGACGGTCTGAGAGCGTGGACTTGCCGTGGTCGATGTGCGCTATGATCGCGAAATTTCTGAGAAGACTGGAATCCATGAGGGGGTGTCACACAAGGCGATTGCGTCGTACAGCGCTTCTACCTTCAATGTCATAGCTTATCATCGGTGAGGAGTAGAAGAGTTGTCAGCGGTCCGCGAACTGAAACGGATCGAAGCTAACGGGACAAACTTCCCAACTTTTGCATCATCCGGCACCGCCTGATTTCTTTGTGCCCTGGTATCTGCTTTCTATGCCCAGCTTCCTAGAGTCTTCAATCCGCATCCCGATCCTTGCCGGTCTTCGAGCTCTATCCCCGTTGCCGATTGCACTCGCGCTCGCGGGTTGTCCGTCAGCTCAAAATGCCATCGTTACGAATGACGCTATTGGTCACGCTACCGCACCGGCCATTCAGCCTGCTCAACCGGCTTCCAAACCAGTCGTACCGTCAGCACAAACAGCGGAGCAACAGCGTACGCAGCGGTTGATCGCGCAGGTGCAGAAGACATTTCTGAGCGGCGAGACGCACTACCGCAAAGGCCAGTTGATGCAGGCCAAGGCTGATTTTGATAGTGCAGTGGACATGATGTTGTCGAGCGGGCTCGATATCAAGGCAGACCCGCTATTGCAGGATGAATTCGACCGCATTCTTGACGCCGTTAACGCGCTCGAAATGGAGGCTCTCAAGCAGGGCAACGGCTTTGCGCCTAACGTTGAGCCTACACCCGCCGATGTTGCCAATGATGTGACCTTTGAGGTTGATCCCAATCTTGTCGCCAAGGCTAAAGAGCAATTGGCGACAACCAAGTCCGATCTTCCCCTCGTAATCAACGACTACGTAGCAGGTTTTATCAATTTCTTCGCATATTCGCAGCGTGGTCACAACACGCTGATGCACTCTTTTCAGCGGGCCGGCCGATACAAACAGATGATTCAGCGCGTGCTTACCGAGGAGGGTGTGCCGCAGGATCTGATTTATCTGGCCGTCGCGGAATCGAGCTTTCAACCACAGGCTGTCAACGGGCACTCCGGAGCTGGCGGTATGTGGCAGTTCATGCCTCATGGCGACTACGGGCTAACGCGCAACGGCTACATCGACGAACGATTCGATCCGGAGAAGTCGACACGTGCCTATGCGCGGTACATGAAGTTCAACTACAACCAGCTAGGCGACTGGTATCTGGCGATGGCCGCGTACAACTGGGGCGCAGGCAACGTGCAACGCGCGGTGCAGAAGACCGGCTATGCGGATTTTTGGGAACTGTACAAGCGTAATAATCTTCCCGGCGAGACCAAGAACTACGTGCCAGAAATCCTTGCAGCCATCATCATTGCGCGCAACCCGACTCAATACGGCTTCGATAATATTCAACTCGACCCCGCAATCGTTTCGGACACTGTACCGATCGATTACTCTGTCGATCTGCGTCTGGTAGCGGATGTAGTCGATGCGCAGCCGCAGGAGCTGCTTGCGCTGAATCCTTCGCTGCTGCGGTTGACAACTCCTCCTCCGAGCGTACTGCAAAGCTCATTCGATCTGCATGTACCGCCTGGCACCGCGACGCTCTACAAGCAGCGAATCGGTGAGATACCGGAGGACCGGCGCACGCAGTGGCGCTACCATCGCGTCACACCCGACGATTCTCTGCAGAGTCTTGCACGCAGCTTTCATCTTTCAACGGAACAATTGGCTTCGGCCAATCAGCTTACGGCGAGCGATTCTCTTGAAGGTGTGGAGGCGCTTGTAATTCCAGTACCTCAGGCATCGACATCCTCATCTCATGCGGACTACTACAAGGCGCGCAAGGGCGATACGTTGATCACCATTGCCGATCGATTCGGCGTATCGCTCGACGACCTGCATCGCTGGAATCACACCGCAAACACTAGTGTTTCAGCGGGCCAGCGCATTCGTATTACGGAACAGGCACGCCTTGCTCCACACACACGCGAAAGAAAACACGGCTCAACATCGGTCACGGCATCGCGCGGCAGTTCGTCCCAGAGCAAGCAAGAGAGAACCGCAGGAAAAGCTGCAAAAGCCGCGCCAGCAAAGGAGAAACACAGCACTACCGCAGCAGCGAAGGCGAGCAATTCCCAAAAAGCAGAAGCCCATCCCAAGACAACAAAAAAGAAAAATATACAGAAGTAGCTACTTACATACTTGTCATCGTTGGAAAATCCATGCAAGCTATTGCTACAATGTGCGCCGTAGGTGAGCGCGTTCAAGCTATTGTCTGGAAAGCTTGATCGTGACCCTCGCACAAAACTTATACAGCGCAAGTGTGCTGGAGGCAAAAGGCATGGCAGCAGAAATTCGGATGTACGCGCGCAGCGATTCGGAAGAATCCGCAACACCCACACCCAGCCCCGCTCAGGAAATCGAACTCGAAGACGAAGAGGAAGAGAGCATCTCCAGCATAGTTGGCGTTGTCGATACTGGCGTTATTGAAGTGCTGGTGATCGATGTTCCCGCTGTTGATCCAACTCCGACTCCTGTAGCGGCGAAGAAAGCTTCTGTGAAGAAGGCCGTTGCCAAGAAAGCACCCGCAAAAAAAGCTGCTGCCAAGAAGGCGCCCGTAAAGGCTCCTGCGAAGAAGGCAGCGGCCAAGAAAGCTCCCGCAGTCAAAGCAGCGACGAAGAAAACCGCTGCAAAGAAAGCTCCCGTCAAGAAGGCAGCCGCGAAGAAAGCCGTTGCCAAGAAAGCTCCGGCGAAGAAAGTTGTCGCCGTAAAGAAGTCGGCCAAGAAGGCCGTAAAAGTGTCTGCCGCAAAGAAGAGTACTACTGGCGCGAAGAGCGGCGGCAAGGTCGCAGTCAAGAAAGCTGCGGCAGGCAAGAGCGCCAGCAAACCAACCAAGAGAGGTAACCCTTTGGCAACAAAGAAAGCAGCAAAGAAGGCACCGGCCAAGAAGGCAGTCGCGAAGAAGGCCCCTGCAAAGAAAGCCCCCCTCAAGAAGGCAGCCAAGCCTGCAGTGAAGAAGGCCCCGGCAAAGAAGGTCGCAGCCAAGAAGGCTCCGGCAAAGAAGGCCGCAGTCAAGAAGGCTCCGATCAAGGCAGCAGCGAAGAAAGCTCCTGCGAAGAAAGCACCCGCCAAGAAGGCAGCAGCCAAGAAGGCTCCTGCAAAGAAGGCCACAACCTAATCCGGCATCACCCAGGCAAGCAAAAGAGCCCGGCCCGAGACCTTCTCGATAGCCGGGCTTTTTTGCGTCTGCTCCGTTACGGCTAGTATTTGCCCGTAGGCGCGGGCAACTCCCTTGCACTGTCGATGCCGATCGCATCGAATGCTCCCGGCTTGCTGGCGATACGAATGCGTGGGAAGGCATCAGGGTACGTATCACGGATATAGGCAATCATCTCTTCGCGTACGATGCAGCGTAGATCGAAGCTCTCGCTCGAGTTGCGCGAGCTTACAAGGCAGCGAATCTCCATCGTCTGCTCTTTCAGGTCCGTCACCTGCAGTACACAGACGCGCCTGTCCCAGAGCGGAGTTTTCGCCACGACCTTTTGCAAGTGTTGCCGTAGATCATCGACCGGGATGGCGTAGTCGACGTAGAGGAACGCAGTCCCAAGAATCTCGGAGGTTTGCCGGGTCCAATTCGCGAATGAGTTTTCGATAAAGAAAGAGAGCGGCACGATGAGTCTGCGCTGATCCCAAATTTTGACCACGACATAGGCGGATGTGATTTCTTCGATCCTGCCCCATTCGCCTTGGATAACTACGACATCATCGATTCGAATAGGCGCCGTAAGCGCGATCTGCAATCCTGCCAGGAAATTGGAGGCTGTCGATTTTGCCGCCGTGGCAAGGATGAGCGATGCAATGCCAGCAGAAGCGAGCATGCCCGTACCGGCTTTCCAGATGCGCGGGTCGTGAAATGTCCAGAGCACAGCGCCAACCGTGATTAGCAGGATGAAGCCGATTACGATGCGGCGGAAGATCAACATCTGCGTGTGTACCTGCCGCGCGCGGATATTGTCTTCCACCGACATGTCGTATCTGCGCAGGAACGCGTTCTCGAGCAGATAGACCATTCCTACTGCAAACCAACTCAATGAAATAACCATCGCCACAGCGAGTAGTTGGTGCAGAGGTTCGCCTAGATACGGTTGGAGCTCTTTTGGGGCCAGGGGCAATACAAATAGAAGGCAGGTGACGATGAAGACGGCGCGTGCCGGTCTACCCAGATGTTTTTGCAGGCCAAAACGAAAGGTGCGCGTTGGCGTGTCGGCAAGTTTGCGATGGAGGACGCGGAAGAGAATCCAATGTACGCCATTGGAGAACACCAGGGCCGCAAAAGAGGAAAAGGGCGACAAACCAGCCGTGCCAAAGATGCAGCGTCGAATTCATCGTGGACTCTCCGTGCAGCGACTAGCCACCGCATGGGCGCACTGATCCGATAAAGCCGCTAGTCACTAGAATTGCAGCCTCACGATTTATATGCTGAACAAAATTGGCCATGTATGTGTCCTTCCAATCGCCTGGAAGTTCATATACATGGCCTTTCTGTAGAGCGAAAAAAAAGCTACTTGCCGCCCGCGGCGATAGCTTCGAGCACACTCTTGCTGTGATTTGGGATATCGGATTGCACGTCGGGCCACACTTTCACGATCTTGCCTGTAGGGTCAATGAGGAAAGTCTGTCGCAGGGCTACCTTGACCGGGCCGTTAGGCGAATCGAAGGACTTCACCGGGACGCCAAATGCGTCGACGACTTTTGCCTCGGGATCGGCGAGCAGCTTGAAACTCAGGCTTTCCTTAGTGCAGAAGCTCTTGTGGCTACTCGCTGTGTCGAGGCTCACGCCCAGCACTACGGCATTGGCAGCGGTGAATTTGTCGAGATCGCGCTGAAAGTTATGCGCCTCAAGAGTGCAGCCGCCGGTGAAATCCTTAGGATAGAAGTAGAGCACTACCCATTTACCTTTGTAGTCAGAGAGCGAGATCGGTGAGTTGTCCTGCGAGGGCAATGTAAAGCCAGGGGCGGTTGTGCCCGCCTGAAGCGTATCACCTGCGTGGGCAGCAAGAGTGGTGATCGACAGCAGCAAGGCCGCTGAAAGCGAGAGCAGTGCAGACTTCTTCATGTGGCTGTTCCTCCAGAGATGATTCCGGTAGACATACGTTGAGACGAGCAAGCAGCACGTCGGGATTCAGCAGAGACAAAACAATTACATTCGGCGCGGCATCGCGACGATGGCGATTCCTGCCTCATCAGCCTGGCGCCTGAGCGTCTCACCATCAAAAAGCAGCGTACGCTCTGCTTCTATGGCGAGGCAACTCGCCCCGGCGCGGATCATCGTCTCCAGTGTCCGCAGGCCGATTACCGGCACATCGAACCGCATATCCTGCCTCGGCTTGGGCAGTTTAACGACGGTAAGCCGCCGCTCCAGGGTCGAAGCTTTATCGTCCAGAGAACCCATCAGCATGCCCGCGCGCTCAATCGTGGCGTCGGTGCCCTCCATGGCCTCGACCGCAACGCAGGCCTGAGCGGCGATGGCGACAGTCTGGCCGATATCGAATCCTGCCAGACCCGTCGCTACGCTCAACCCGTACTCGATGTTCTTTTGCTCTTGCTCGTCGGGGGCGCGGCTGGTGATGACGCCTACTTTCGCCAGCAGGGGTTCCAGGAAGGCCGTCGAAGAGATCAACTCGATCCCTTCATCTCCCAGCACCTTTGCCACGGCTCCGAGCAGCATGTCGGTGTTGCGCGTGCGCAGGTTCAGAAGCAGCTTGGCCAGTCGCCAGTCGGGACGGATGCTCGAAAAAATCTGCTTGTGCTTGACCTGCCCGGCCATGACGGCGCGTGAGACGCCGGTGCGGTGAAAGGTATCGATGAGTTTGGTGAGTTCACCGAGGGAGAGCCAATGCACCTGGATGCCGGGGTCCAGCGCAGCGCGCTGTTCGATTTCTAAATCTGTCTCTTCCTTGATGGCTGCTACAACGACTTCGACGCCTTCCGCGCGTGCTGCATCCAGCAACAAAAAGGGGAAGCGCCCATTGCCGGCGATAAGACCGAGCTTGCCGCACCTGACGTTGGAGGACACGGCTACTTGATTACCCCACGCTCGCTGCTTTCGATGAAGGCAACCAGTTGAGCGATATCATCCAGTGCATCGGCTGGTCCTTCTAGCGCCTTGATCTTTTCGAGGGCACTCGAGGTGTTCAGCTTTGCCGCAAGCAGCAGCCGGTAGGCCTTCTGCAGCACCTGCAGGCGCTCAGGAGAGAAGCCACGTCGGGCCAAGCCGACCTTATTGATGCCGAAGGCTTTGTTTTCACGCCGTGCCGAAGTCAGCGAATATGGCAGCACGTCCTGGGTCACAATGGTGCCACCGCCAATGTAGGCATGGGCGCCTACCCGGCAGAACTGATGCACTGGACTGAATGCGCCTACCGTGGCGTAATCTCCGATGGTGACATGCCCAGCCAGCGTGGCGGCATTGGCCAGGATACAGTGGCTGCCCACATGACTGTCGTGCCCCACGTGCGCATAGGCCATGATGAGGCATCCTGAGCCGACGCTTGTTTTGCCTCCGCCCTTGGTTGTGCCGCGCGAGATGGTTACGCATTCGCGAATCGTATTGTCATTGCCGATGGCTGTCTCGGTGGACTCTCCGCGATACTTCAGATCCTGCGGCGACACACCGATCGAGGTGAATGGGTAGACAGTATTCCGTGAGCCGAGTTGTGTGCGGCCATCCAGCACTACATGGGAGATGAGATTGCATTCGTCTCCCAGTACAACTTCAGGTCCAATCGTGCAGTAGGGTCCAATCGTGCAGGAGTTCGGCACGTGTGCGCCATCCGCAATTACCGAACTTGGGTGAACATTCACTGTGCGGCCTCAGGAGCAGGCGAGGAGACGGTAGCACTCTTGCCTCTGCGCGGGACGACCGCACAGGTTAGCGTCGCCTCACAAGCCAGTTTGCCATCAACATACGCACGGCCTTCCATGCGCCCGGCACGCGGACGGAAGGAAAGCACGTCTACTTCGATCCGCAACTGGTCACCTGGGGTGATCGGTCTACGAAACTTGGCATTTTCAATACCAGTGAAGACGACCAGCTTGGTTTCGCGGTCTGCGACCTCAGAGAGCAGCAGAATACATCCCGCCTGGGCCATCGCTTCGACGACCAGAACTCCTGGCATGATTGGATAACCGGGGAAGTGACCATTGAAGAAATTCTCGTTGATCGTGACATTTTTGATAGCCACAATGCGTTTGGCGCGCTCCATCTCAACTACCCTGTCGATGAGCAGAAAGGGATAGCGGTGAGGCAGATAGTCCATGATCTGCCCGATGTCCATCGTTTGGCTGGGCGAGGCCTGTGTTGAAGAAGTACTCTCCTGCGTCATGTACAGCTCCCGTTCAAAAGCGCTGCTGCTTGCGGCGCAAAGGGGAATTATAAACGCGCGCCCGCGCATGGCCGTCGAATCGAGCAGCGATCAGATGAAGGCTACTGGACGTCGGAAGCGACTTCCATCGTTTCTTTGGTACGGATATGACCGTGTTTGAGAATCCATTTCCGAGCAGGAGTCTCGAAGAAGTAGAAGCTGAGCACACTGACTGCGATGCTGATTCCCAGGTATATAGGGAAAAAAGCAGGGGCATGGATCATGTGAAGCCGTTCGAAAAGGTGCAGGATCGGCACATGGAATAGATAAAGGCCAAAACTCGCCTCACCGAGTACGATAAGCCATCCCACGTTCAGAATTCTGGCCGGGAACCATTCGGAGTGGGAGAAAGCCCAAACAATCAAGAGGAAGATGGGCGCCAGCAGCCCATCGTACATGCTGGCCAGAGGCAATATGGGCGACCAGTAGAGGACTGCAGCAAAGGCCACTACCGCTATCAGAGCTGCTGCCCAGAGCGCGACCTGGCTCGTGCTGCCAGACGATTGCCGAGCCAAAGTTTGCCAGCGCGCCAAGAGAATTCCTAAAGCAAAGGTTGTTAGATGTAGCAGTGGCAGAGCCTTGGCTACTTCTGAGGAGACATGGGGAGCAACCACGTACACAGCAACCTGTCCGCCAAGGTAGACAACTGCCGCGACGACCGACAGACGTAAGCCTCGCAGCTTCCAGAGTGCAACTCCGAGTATTGGGAAGCTTAGGTAAAAGACTGTCTCCACAGCGAGCGACCAGTTGGGGTTGTCAATTCCACCCAGGACCGTGATCCAGGCATGCAACATGACCGAGGTTCCGGCAAAAGTCACCGCGGTCTTTAAGATTGCAGCCTTCGTGCCATAGGTAGCCAGGCGACTCAGGAAAAGATTGGGAGTATCGAGTACCAGTGTCAGGAAAAACAGGGGGTATACTCGGGCAAACCTGGCCAGCAGGAAGGGCTTCGCCGCAACTGGTTTCTCACGTCGAAGGTAAACGACCCCAAGGATGTACCCCGAGAGCAGAAAGAAGAAACTGACCGAGACAAAGCCAAGGTTAAGAAACCGGCCAAGCAGGCCGTCATGCATGATACCGATAAAAAAAGAGCCAATGGCGTGGTAGCAAACTACAAACAGGGCTGCGAAGAAACGTAATGATGTCAGTGCATGAATCTTATCTGGCTTTCTCAGCGGCTCGGTTGTCGCCTTTGCCATTCTTTCCCGTCCATGTGCAATAGGATTTCGCTGCGACTTGCGCAGGCTGTAGGTTCAATTTAGCAGCAAGCGCCTACGGGATGGCATATGCCTGGCAACGAAACCTGTCTCCGAGCTATTTCTTCACAATCTTTGCAGCCGTGGCATCCACACTGAACTGGTCTGGCGAGAGATTCTGGTTATAGATCGCTTTGAACAGGAATCGCTGATTCACCATTTCGCCATTCTTGAATCGCGTAATGTTGTATGGAGTGGGAAAGCCGTCAACGACGCGGTAGTTATCGTATTCTTCGGCGTCTTCATTTTTGTCTTTGTAGATTGGGTCGCGCCACTGAAAAGTGCGCCGAAGCGGTAGGTGACTCTCAAGGTCCATCTGGATTGTTACCGATTCGTTCTTTGCGGAGATGAGTGTGACCTGCTCGGCCAGATGCCGCTCGGCCAACTGCTGGCCTTCGTAGAGCAGGATGGTATTCGGGTCATTGAGCCAGGTCTTGACCACAGTTTCAATGGAGTGGTCACGCCGCCGCAGGTAGTCGTCTACCTGCTCTTTGGGTAGTTCTTTTTTGCCGGAGAAGATAATCTCCCATCCTTCGCGGCCGGTGTAGATCTGCACGACATCGCGATGCTTGGTGTACTCGATGCGATCTTTATCCGGCCATGCATGAAACTCCCAGTACTCTGCTGTGCTCCCAGATGGTTTGCCATGATAGAAGGCCGCGGTTCGCCCGTCATATTCGCGATTTTGCATGTGCAGCCATGCATCGCCGCCGAGAGCCTTGACCATGGCGTCCAATGCCGTGCGTGCCTGTTGAGCATTTTTCAGGGAGGCCGGGTCCTGTTGGACAGCCTGCGTGTTGCCTTTGATCGAGGTCGTCAGCAGGGCGAAAACCAACAGGCTCAGGCTGATCGATCTTTTAGAATTCATTTGCATTGAGCCGCTCTCCGTTGCCGCTACAAGGAGATTAGACGACTCCGCCGAGAAAAGAGACGAAAGCACCGCCGGTTGTTGCTAAATCGAGCGGAGAACACGTCCTGGAAGCAGGATGATTCCGCTGACAAGTTGCAGAGCGCCGTCGACTGCGATGCCCACAATGCGGAAGGGCAGAAGAAGCAGCCAAACGATTGGATACAACACCAGCGCCAGCAGGGCCAGCGGCCAGCAGAAAAACAGCAATAGACACCAGAGTAAGAATCGGATCATGGTTCTCCTTTGTGGTCAATCAGCGCCTGCTGGAATATACGTGAAGCATCAGGGCCCAGTTCCCGCATCATTTCTCTATCGAGACTGGCTTGGCTGCTTTGGCTTTTGCTCTCTCCGCCAGCACTTTTCTGCGTTCGCGAATGACCTTATTGAGTTCTTTTTCCGGCAGGGCGAGAAGCTTTTGAGTACGAGCGGGTAGCTTGGCAAAGGTCAATGCGTAGGCGTTGTGGAGCTCTTGCTCGATTTCGCGCGGGCGTAGAGCATCCCAACGCAGCAATGTGACCCAGTGGGCACGAGCGAGATAGGGAGAGGCTACGATGTCTTCCTGCTCCTGCAATTCATGAAAGCGCTCTGGGCCGCAGTGGAAGAGCAGAACTCCGTAGCCGGTGCCATCCAGGTCAGTCATGGCGAACATCTTTCCGCCGATATCCCGGTCACCCACCCAGTAGACCAGATGGTGACCCCAGTTCACCGTTTCTGCGGCCCCTGGCATCGACATACAGATTGCGCGGATACGTTCGTTGTCCATCGCCCAAAGTCTAGCCCAAAATCAAAGTGCCTCCCAGAGAAACTGGAGGAGGCACTTAATTTGAGTGTGGCTAACTAGGGTTACGCTCCGGTAGTCAGCACCACGCGGAAGCGGGCCTTTCCACTCATCATCCGGTCAAAGGCCTCTGGAGCCTTATCCAGTGGGAAGAGTTCAATTTGTGGCTTGATCCCGGTGAGAGCACTGAAATTCAGCGTATCTTCAGAATCCATGCCAGTGCCGGAAGCCCAGCCGGCCACCGAGCGGTTACCCATAATCAGCGGGATGGCTGAAAGCTCAAACGGCTTCTCAGGTACGCCGACAATGACCAGTTTGCCGTTGGGGCCAAGGCCGCCGACAGCCTTTGATAGCGAAGGTGCATCGGTCAGTGTCGAAAGGATCACGGCTGCACCGCCAAGTTTCTGTAACTCCGCGGCAAAGTCTTGTGTTGTTGAATCGACATACTGATGCGCGCCCAGTTGCTTAGCAAGGGGAGCCTTGTCCTGCCCGCGGGCGATGGCTACGGTGTGGTATCCGGACTTGGCTGCGAATTGAACACCCAGATGCCCCAGGCCACCGATGCCGAGGACAGCGACCACATCGCCGGGTTTCGCGCCGCTGTGGCGCAGGCTGTTGAACGTTGTGACACCGGCGCACATCAACGGGGCCGCATCCACGTCCGCCAAGTCTTCTGGAATCAGAGCCAGTGCATTGGCCGGAGCGACAACGTAGTCGGCGTATCCACCGTCGTAGCTGATGCCTGAGATCTGCTGGTTTTCGCAGAGGATGAAATCGCCACGGCGGCAAGGATTGCAATAGTTGCAGTGGCCGCCATGCCAACCCAGACCGACACGATCGCCTACTTTGAAGTGTGTAACGTCGGAAGCCACTTCGTCGATGACTCCGGCAATCTCATGGCCCGGGACGCGCGGATAGACAATCCCCGGGAAAAGCCCATACTTTGTAATGCTGTCGCTGTGACAAACTCCGCAGGCCTGCACGCGAATGCGTACATGACCGGTACCGGGAGAGGGAAACTCGCGCTGCACCAGGGAAAACTCACCCCCGGCTGCAGTTACCTGAAAGGAACGACCAGTAACGCTAGGCATAATTGAAACTCCTGTTCTAAGGATGTGCGGGTTGCGCAGTGGGTGCAGTTTTGGAGTATGAATTTTGCTTAAATCTTTGCCGTATCTTTCCATCCCACCGAGAGGCCGGTAGACAAGTCGAGCGCAAAGGGCAAGTCTTTATCGGTAACCATATCCCAGCCGTAGCCGTTTAAGACACTCCCGTCGATGCGGTCTATGGTGAGGCCCTCGGATGAGAGCCTGTCGGACTCCCATATCTCTCCATCTCGTCCCCAGGCAAGGATGGAGTGATGTCCGAGGAAGAGTAAAAGCCCTGGCGCATGCGGTAAAACGCTAAGGACTGGCCTGTAACGCAAAAAGTGAAACTGCTCCGGCTGGATAGCGTGGATCAGGTATGCGTAGCCGCCAGACACGGTGCAAAGCCAGTCTGGATTCGGCATGGACCAAATGCCTGTAGGCACTGCAGGGTCGCGGAAGCCAAGTGCGCAGGTTGCAAGAAAGGGTTCTGTTGATTCCAGTGGCTGAATGAGAACCTCTAGCGCGCCGCGCTCGACCTCTTCTGCCTGAGCCGGATAGACAAATTGACGCCGAGGCAGAATGAGGGGTCTGCGCGGCAGAATCTCAGCTTTCCAATGATGGGAGAATGTACCGTCGAAGGTCGGTGCTGGATGGGCATCAGTCAAAGCTTTCTTCTCCGAAAAACCATAATCCGTGAACAGAGGCAAAGCGCAGCATTCCCAGCTGCAAACGGGATCGCCTATTGATGATACGGCTGAAAATGCTACCGGTCATATCGGGCCAACCAATGCCAAATCCTCAGCTTTTGCTGATTTTCAAAAAAGAAGCAGCAATGAGCAATCCGGGTCAGGTTGTCAGGCGTAAGACAGACACGATGTACAGGTTTCGATTCGCTGCTCGACTCTGGCTCTCCCCCAAATTGCCCGTGACGAGTTTTCTGAATAACCACATTCAACCTAACGCAGAGGATGCACTATGAAAACTTCAGAACTCGAGCCCCAGATTCAGAATGTTGCCCAGGACCGCCTCAATCGACGCAAATTTTTCCGTCAGGCCGGACTTTTCGGCTTTGGCGCCATTGCTTCAAGTGTCGCTCTCTCGGGAACCTCGGCCAAGGCCCAGCAAAATGGTGGACAGGCCCTGGATACGGTCGATCAGATGTTCACAGCTTTTCTGATCGCAGAAGACCTTGCCACTACTTTCTATTACAACGGCCTCACTGGCGCAGTTGTTCAGGACCCCAGCCTTGCCGGCCCCGGTGGTACGATCCGCGATCCCAAGGGCGATCCGGGAAACGTCGACTATTTGGGTGCGGCCTATGCCCAGGAAGTGGAACATGCCCACTATTTCCGGGCGAAGCTTACGGGTTCTGCGAAACATGAAGAAAGGGATCCCTACCAGACCTTTTACTTCCCCGCTGGCACCTTCGACAGCATTGGAGGATTTCTCCCAATCCTAAATGCGCTTGAAAATGCCTTCATCGGCGCCTACATCATCCTGATTCAGGAGCTGTCCTATAAGGCCGTACAGGCCGCCGCCGGTACGCTCATTGGCCGGGATGCACGTTTCACCTCCAAGCAGTATCAATTGCTCGCCTCTGTTGCTGGATCGATTCTTGGTGTTGAGGCCGAGCACCGTGTTCTTGGGAGGGTCATCGGAGGTTCGAACCCCGCGAACAACCTCTACTACGAGCAGACAGATGGATTGACATCCATCTATAACGGTTCCAAGTCGGCCGTGGTAGCTCTCACACCCTTCCTCTCGCCAGGCACCGGACCGGGCTATTCTCTGGCCACAGCCCTTGCTGGCTACAGCAGTGTGTACAAAAGCAGCACTGGGCAGCCGCCAGTGAGCGCGTAGTTCTCGATCGACACCGTCGAAGCAATACAAAAAGGGCCAGAAGATATCCAATCTCCGGCCCTTTTGTATTGAGCTTCAGAACGGATCAATCTTCAGCTATATCGATCCAGCTCATCTGCGTAGCGCGCGGTCAGAGCTTCGATGTACTCGTCGGCGCTCCAGTCCTCGCGTACTGAGGGCAGGTCGAGGAGGTGGCAGGCGGCTTCAACCACTCCGTAAGAGACTTCTTCCTGCTGCAGCATCTCGATCAGGTCGGGGAGGACCCGCAGTTCCTTCCGTTTGCCCAGGCCGGCGACTGCCTCTTCCCGAGTGTCAGGATTGCCGTCATCAAGGCGCTCAAGCAGAGCTTCGCGAATCTCTGGCGTATCGGCATTGCCCTGCACACCAAGAGCAAAGGTCGCCCAGTCGCGAATGTCAGCGTCTTCGTCCTCCATGAGTTGCAGCAGGACGGGAATCGCATCTATGTGATCGGCAAATGAGCCCAATGCAAAGGCTACGGCAAAACGCACATCCGGGTCGGAGTTCTTGCGGTGCTCTAGAATCAGCGGCACGGCAGCAGCATTCCCCAGGTGCCCCAGCGCTACCAGGCAAGAGTCGATCACCTGCAAATCCAGTTCATCTTCCAGTACGCCAACGACCACTTTGTACACTTCGTCTGCGTACTTCGTCTCGGGATGGTCCTCGGTCTTGCCTAGCTGCGCAAGAATATCGACCCCGCGGCGGCGTTTGGCGGGCTTGTTATTGCGGCACCACTGTACTGCCTTGTCGAAGACCTCCCGGCTGGCGATCGCCTGTAGCTTGCTTACGGCCTCCCATGGGCCGCCCTCGTCGTCTTCGTCGTCATAGTCGCCTTCGAGTGTCTGCCGGAATAGCTCGTCGATGCTTGGCTGGCTCGGCTGCGGATTCTCTGCCTGTGTCGTCATAGGTACCTTCCTTTACGAGGATAAGCGCTCGGGGCCACCCCAATTCAGGCGACTTTCGTGAATACGGAGTCGCGCTGTGGATATACGCTGGTACTTGAACATCGCGTGAATGCTTTCATCTTGCTTTCAGTGAGGATTTCTGTGTCCCTGCGCTTCCTTCGCCACCTGTCGATTCTCGGATTGATTTCATGCCTAGTAGCTGTCGCCAATGCCGCAGATGAGCCGCTGACCCTTGCCCAGAAGATTGCTGGAATGGACCATAAAGAAGGTCTCTTTCCGCTGGACTGGGATGCAAAGGCAGGCAAGCTTTACCTGGAGATTCCGGCTACGGAGCAGGATTTTCTGCTGCTGGATCAACTGCCTTATGGCCTGGGGTCGAATGATGTGGGTCTAGATCGCGGGCAGCTCGGTCAGGGGCGCGTCGTGCACTTCTCGCGCGCGGGTGGCAAGGTGCTGCTGATTGCACCCAACCTGACCTACCGGTCCAGTTCGGCAGATCCTGCGGAACGCATCGCCGTCAAGGAGTCATTTGCGGAGTCAGTCTTATGGGGCTTCAAGATTGAGTCCGAAGAGAATGGACGCCTGCTTGTCGACGCCACAGATTTTTTCCTGCGGGATGCTCATGGAGTAATCGAACGACTGCAAGGCTCAGGCCAGGGTAGCTATCGGGTCGACGCCAGTCGCAGCGCCATCACCCTGGACAATACAAAAAACTTCCCCAGGAACACTGAGGTTGAGGCCATCCTGACCTTTACCTCTGAAGGCGCGCCTCGCGGCCAGTATGTGGCCGACGTGACACCCGATCCGCACGCCATTACCCTGCGTGAACACACTTCGTTGATTGCTCTGCCTGACCCGGGATTCAAGATGCGCCGCTTCGACCCGCGTTCCGGATTCATACCCATGGAGTTCCGTGATTACTCTGTGCCACTGAACGAGCGTATGGACCAGAAGTTCATCATCCGCCACAGGCTGCAAAAGCGCGATCCCAATGCGGCAGTAAGCGAGCCCATCAAGCCCATCGTCTATTACGTCGACCGTGGCGCGCCTGAACCGATCCGCTCGGCGCTCGTCGAAGGCGCTAACTGGTGGGGGCAGGCTTTCGAAGCCGCTGGATTCAAAAATGGCTTCCGCGTTGAGGTGCTTCCTGAGGGAGCAGATCCAATGGATATCCGCTACAACATGATCCAGTGGGTCCACCGCGCCACCAGGGGCTGGAGCTACGGCGAGGCTGTCACCGATCCTCGTACTGGGGAAATCATCAAGGGTCAGGTCACGCTTGGCAGCCTTCGCGCCCGCCAGGACTACAAGATTGCTGAGGCTCTGCTCGCCCCCTACATGGAGGGGGCGCCAATCCCGCCAGCGATGGAACAGATGGTCCTGGCTCGAACCCGCCAACTTGCCGCACACGAAGTAGGGCACACCCTCGGTCTCATGCACAACTTCGCGGCATCGTCGGTTGGCTTTGGTACTTGTGTTATGGACTATCCCCACCCGTGGATCACGCTCGACGCCTCTGGTGTGCCGACGTTAGACAAGTCTTATCCTGTCGGCATCGGCGCATGGGACACCGCCGTGATCCGCTACGGCTACGCAGAGTTCGGCTCTACAGAAGACGAAGCCAAAAATCTCGACAGCATCCTTAGAAAGAATGAGGCCGACGGCCTGCGTTACATCACCGATGAAGACGCCCGGCCCATCGGCGGAGCTCATCCATACGCCCACCTTTGGGACAACGGTCCCGACGCACCCGCAGAGCTCGAGAGGATTCTCGCTGTTCGCAAGGCAGCCCTTGCACGCTTCGGAGCCAACGCTATCCGTCCAGGAGAGCCTATGGTCCAGCTTGAGGAAACACTTGTCCCGCTCTATCTGCTGCACCGGTATCAGACCGAGGCAGCAGCCAAGTCGATCGGCGGCCTCGACTACAGTTACGCCATGCGTGGCTCTACTTCGTCTCCAGCAATAACCATAGTCTCACCGGAGCAACAGCGCAAAGCTGTAAGAGCTGTCCTCAAGACGCTGGACCCCGAAGCGCTCACACTTTCACCGGGCTTGCTGAGCCTTTTGCCGCCCAACCCGCCCGGCTATCCGCGAACGCGGGAGTCTTTTGGGGGTCACACTGGACTGACATTTGATCCACAGGGCGCCGTTGAAGCGTCCGCCGGGTTAACCGCCACGCTGCTCTTTGATCCATCGCGCGCCAGTCGTCTCGTCGAATACCATGCCCGTGATCCAAAATCTCCTGGGCTTGAGGAAGTCATCGGAGAAATTCTCAAGGCTACGTGGCAGGCTCCGCGTCTCTCCGGCCTCGCGGCCCAGACGCAGTTCACGGTGGACAATGTGGTACTCAGCCATCTCCTGCGTCTGGCTGCTGGTAGCGGTGCGGCAGGCCAGTCGGCAGGCGCAGCTTTCCCCGCAGGTGTTTCGATCAATGCCGCACCCAGCGACGCTGCTTCGCCTCAAGCGCAGGCTGAGGCTTTCGCTGAAGTAGGAAAGCTTGAAGACTGGCTGAAATCTCAATCCAGGACAGGAACTGGATCGGCGGAGGCTCATTGGGCAGCGGCCTTGGCAGAGATTGAGCATTTTCGTAAAGAGCCGCAATGGTTTGCTGCACCACCGACACTGGCTACGCCGCCAGGCCAGCCCATTGGATCAGATGATTCAGGGGATCCAGGCCAAGACTACGCAATTCATTGAAGGTACTCGCCTTTAGCCAGTAAAGTGCTGCCAACCTCTGGGATGCAGTGGTTCCGATTTGTCTTTGGTGAGTAGGACAATCTGCGGTTGTCCAATGCTGATTTTGCGAATCCGTCCGATCCGCGTCACCGGCACGCCGGCGATGCGGATCGGAATCTTTGCAGATGCGGATGCGGTGAACAGTAGCTCATAGTCTTCGCCACCATGCAGAGCCATAGCTAACGTCGCTCCTGGATCAAGCGGCAGGGCTTCGGCATCAACCTCCGCAGCTACCCCGGACTCCGTACACAAGTGGGTGAGGTCGGTCGAGAGGCCGTCGCTCAGATCCATCGCCGCCGAGGCCAGCCCTTGTTTCCGCAGCCAAAGGCCCTGCGCAATCCGCGGTTGCGGATAGAGATGCGGATGGTCCATTCCCGCCTGAGTGCATCCGGCGAAGCTCCGAGGGGATTTCTCCAGCGCCAAAAGCTCTGCCGCCGAACCGCCGAGTGTACCCGTTACATAGATTCCGTCGCCCGGCTGTGCTCCCGAGCGTAGCAGCGCCTTCCCCTGGCGAACTGCACCAGTCAGCACGATGTCAGCGATGGCTACCGGAGACTCGGCAAGGTCGCCGCCTGCGAGTGGCACGTTACATTCCGCAGCCAATGAAAAAAGCCCGTCCAAAAATCGCTCAACCCAGGCCTTTGAGCCTTCGGGGGCTATGGTCATCTCTTGTGGTAGCCCGAGCGAGAGAAAAGCCGCCACTGGCCGCGCTCCCATTGCCGCCAGATCGCTCAGCCCGCGGGCCAGGGTGCGGTGGCCGACCGACTCCGGCGGATGCCACTCTTGCCGGAAATGGCGTCCTTCGATGGAGAGATCGGTGGTTACAGCCAACTCCTCGCCAGCCCTTGGGCGAAGTAGGGCGCAGTCATCCCCAATACCCAAAGTGATCCGCGAGGTGCCTTTACCGCCTTTAAGAGTGGCCGTTGACCGGCTACGAATGGTGTGAAGCAAGGCTAGTTCGCCTGTAGCTTTTATTGCTGCACCGCCTCGGCGAGAGCTGCGCGATCCTTGGGAAAGTGGTTGCACTATCTCTGCAGCATATCGTGTGCGAGGTCTATTTTTGACCTAATGTCGAGCGGACTGTGGGTTAGGAAATCCACATTTCGGTGGAGAATCCTGAGGTGATTTTGCTGGAAACGAGCCGCAACTGTTTTACAATCATCCTTATTCGAGCCGTTTACGTCTGTTCAGTAGCAAGGGTTCTGAGCGGGTCTCGGAACAATATAGCCATTCTCAGTGCCGGTTTTACCGATTTGTGATTTTTGCCGAGCCGGACCGGTCTATAAAGGTGGCGTTCAAGGAGTGCAATGCTACGTAAGCGCTATTATTTTCTGTTTGTTGCGCGTGATGAAGATGGCCGAGTCCGCAAAATATCGCTCCCGGTTCAATACGTGTATGGTTTTGTTGCGGCGGCCCTCGTAGGTGCTTTCACGATCGTCGGCCTGGCCGGTTCCTACACCCGTATGCTTCTGAAAACAGAGAGCTTCAACCAGATTCGCCAGGAACGAGAGACGCTTCGCAAGAACTACCAGCACATGGCCGAGATTGCCCATGAGCGCGATATCCAGGTCGCCTCTCTCGGGGCCCTGGCCAGCGAAGTCACCGCCATCTACGGTCTCAAGCAGAATAAGCTCAATTCCAGCAAGCAGTCGGTTGCGGCCGCTGCATCAGCCTCTACTCCCACGACCCTGGCTGTGACAGACGAAGTAAATCAGCAGCAGGTCAAGCTCTCACTGGACCAGTTTTATACACTTCGTTCCCAGGCTCTTTCCGGAAGAGTTTCGCGCGCCCTGGAAGGCGGCCTGACCTCTGGCATGTCCTCGGGCTTATCTGATTGGACCCAGATTGCCGATGCTCCGTCTCTATGGCCGGTCGAAGGTCAGGTAACCTCGAGTTTTGGCGAGCGCGAAGATCCTTTCAATGGAGAAGGCGCCTTCCATCCCGGTCTCGATATCTCTGCTCCCTCCGGTACGCTGGTACGGGCTACAGGCGACGGTCTGGTCGATTCGGCGATGGCGGTCAATGGCTATGGGCGCGAGGTGATTGTCGATCACGGTCACGGGGTTAAGACCATATATGGGCACCTCTCCGGGATGATCGTGATCAGCGGCCAGCATGTTACGCGCGGCCAGATCATCGGCTACGTAGGCCGTACAGGGCGCTCGACCGGCCCGCATCTCCACTATGAGGTCCGCATTAACAACGTGCCGGTCAATCCGCACAAATACCTGCGCACCACATTCGTCGAGATGAACGCCAGCAATCTTCCTTCGCCGACGGCAAGGCTCGGCACGAAGTAGTTTTTTCATCAATACAAAACAAAAGGGGCGAGCCGATGCTCGCCCCTTTTGTATTGATGTATGACTTAGTTACTTTCCGGTGTAGGTCACATGCCAGATGGATTTACTGCCATCGTCGGAGACGAAGAGCGATCCATCCGTCCCGACTGCTACGCCCACCGGGCGACCCCATACATCGCCATTGGCCAGCACAAAGCCGGTGAGGAAGTCTTCATACTCTCCGGTTGCGTGGCCGTTCTTCATGGGCAGGCGAATTACCTCATAGCCGCTACGGATGTTGCGGTTCCACGAGCCATGCTCGGCGGCGAAGCCGTCGCCTTTGAACTCGGAAGGGAACTGGCTGCCTTCGTAGAAGAGCATCTCAAGTGAGGCAAAGTGCGGATTGACCAGAATATCCGGAGTAATCACCTTAGCCTGTAGTTCCGGATGCTTGCCCTCGTGACGCGGATCCTGGACACCACCCTTGGCTCCGCCCATGTAGTACCAGGGCCAGCCATAAAAGCCGCCTTCCTGGACATGAGTCACGTAGTCCGGAACCAGGTTATTGCCCAGGCCGTCGCGCTCATTGGTCGAGCACCACAGTTCTCCAGTAATTGGGTTAATCGCTTCGCCGACGCAGTTGCGGATGCCGGAGGCATAGACCTTCACGAATTTGCCCTCCGGCGTGAACTCAAGCACGTCAGCGCGGTGAAATTCACCCGGATGCGTATCCGCATCATCCACGTTTGAGAGCGAGCCAACCGAGGCAAACAGCTTCTTGCCGTCCTTGGAGAAGACTACATCGCGGGTCCAGTGACCACCGCCGCGGAGGCGCCCACCGCCAGGCAACTCAAAGAGATGCTCCGCAGGGCCACTGGCCTTCAGATCGCCAGACTTATATGGGAAGCGGATCACGCCATCTGTGTTGCCGACATAGAGCCACTTGGGATTTGGCCCGGCGGGATAAAAATTAATGCCAAAGGGCAGATTCAGACCGGTTGCATACTCTGAAACTTCCTTGGCTTTGCCATCCGCGCCCACTCCGCGAAAGACTTTGATCTTGTTGGTTTGGCTCTCAGCGAGAAAGATGTCTCCATTGGGCGCCGTACGAATTAGCCGCGGATTCTCGAGACCAGTCGCATAAAGCTCAACTTTGAAGCCCTTGGGGGCGATCGGCCAGGCGTTTTCCGGGCGGGGTACTACGTTCGCTCCATGGTCGACGGATTCGCTTGGTTGCGGAGTAGGCAGATCGGCGGCCGTCACCTTGCGGCGGATTCCCGGAGCCTGATGGGCGAAATCGGTAAACGCTGCCTGGCCGGTCAGCGTCCCGTGAATCGTAGCCATGTAGTCGGCGTTTGGTGTCGCGACCGAGTGATCCGCTTGTGCACATAGGGAGGCAGAGAGAGCAGCAGGAGCAACGCAAATGAACGCAAGACGGAGAAATGAGGAGAGCATCTTCATAAAACTCCTTGGCAGTAAAACGATTTTGGGGTTAGGTGTGAATGGGGATTTGGAAGCGCCCTAGTTCCGTTACGGGTACGGGGCCTAGCGCAGTCGCACCCATTGTAGGGAATCAACCCGCCACCTGTCCCGTGGCTCCTAAAGAGACGGCTAGAACAGGTTCAACGTTTCATCACTTCGATGCGTTGGATGGTTCAGTAGATTCCTGACCGCCCTGGAGCAGTTCAACGGGAAGGTTTTTGGGGAGATTGGCATTCGCCACGACTCGATTACGGCGCTGAGTGATCTGGGCAGTTCGCAGAACTTCTTTCAATCCGTCGTTGGCGGCATTACTGGACAGGCCGGCGGTGGCTCCACGGGCCAGATTGAGCAGCAGGTTCAGGCTCGCTGCCTGGTTTACTGCCGCCGCTTCAGAACCTGCAATCTCGACCACTCGCACCTTCAGAGAGCCCGCCCAATGGATCGACGCCATAAACGTCGTATCTGCTGGCAGAGGGAGCGCCATCCCCAGCACCTGAATTTTGCCGTTTTCGCTGAAAGGAAGCCCAATCTGCCCCATGCCCCACGCGACGGAGAGAATCGGCATCTCCGAGTAGTGCTGAGCCAGCAATGTCGATCCAGAGAAAGGCATTGCCGCCGTCTGGTGGCGGTCCAGGATGGAGTGAATCTGTTCTGTGCTCGGCGTATTCGAGACTGCAACCGTGTCGTAGCTAAACTGGGTCACACGGACGGTGCGTCCTTCGCTGGGCAGGCTGTAGATGATGTGCCCGGCATAGTTTTCGCGGTCAGTGGCATGAGCGTCCAGATACCCGGCGAGTCGCTTGCCGTCGATCTTGCCCACCAGCACCATCGAGTAGGCCACAGGACCGTTGGGGCCCTTAGGGTCCTGCATCCGGTGGAGCGAGACGGCCGCCTCCTCCAGATCTCGCTCCCAGTCGAAGCCCGTCTTCTCGACGAAGTCTTCATACTCTGGCGCCCGCGTGATCGGCTTCATGTTTTGCCGCATGACGGCATGTAGGGGGCGCAGATTGACGTAAACGATGCCATCCGATTCCGGCAGAAGGCGTGCCGCCTCCGGCGGAGCTTTGAAGCGTAGAAAGATTGCCGCAGCCAGCACGAGCAGCACGGCGGCAACAATCCAGAGCGTTTTGCGGGTACGTCGGTGCATCTTGAATGATGTCGTTCCGCCGAGAAGAAGAGCGACTCATGTAAGCATAGACGAGCAGGCCCGTTTAATCCCCTATGGCGAAGGTGTAGACGCGCCCCGCGCTTTCGATGTTCTTGCCCGAACCCATCTCGGGAGGCGGCAGAAATCCAAATTCTCCCTTACCCATATCTGTGCCTAGAGATATCTGGTAGATGCGCGGAGCAAGTTTCTTTGCTGTGAAGTCTACGGTGTCCCGTACCGCGCCGCCTTTGGAATGGACTACTCCACCCGTGAGGGAGCGGAATTCGCGGCTATCTGGCGTAATGCGAAAGCGCAGTAACTGATACTCCCCCGGAGAGCGTCCTTCTGGCACATAAAGGATGAAATCCGCAGGCAGTTTCACGGCTTGGCGGCTGTGAAATCCAGCAACGTAGCCGTTGAGGTCGCCTTTGATAATGCCTGCCGATCCGAGATGTTTGAGCGCTCCACCGGTCTTGAAATTCACGACCTCGGCGGAAACCTCGGCCCAGCTACCTTCTGCATTCTTCAGGTAGAGTCCGACACTGTCGACGCCAGTCGGTATTCCACCGCTATCTGCAGTTTGGGGCGAAGCTCCCAGTGCTGATCCGGTTGTGCCTGCTCCCGTGTTGTGAGCGATCATTGCTGAAATAATCTTGTCGTTGACGCCGGCCTTTTTAAGCGTGATTAACCCATCGGCGGAGATATCGTAACGGCCGGACTGGGCGCTGACTGTCGCAGCGACAATGTCGGGCGAGAGGCCGGCCTTTACCATCTTGAGAATGGCGTCGTTGTTCAACTCCTGCTGGGCCGAAAGCAGGTAAGGGATGCTCAGAAAAATCAAGATCAAGAATCGACTGCGCACGAAGAATCTCCTTGCCTCAGACCCGCAGATAGGCTGGCCTGTCATATAGACCGCGTCGCGCGCAGAAAAATCCCCTCACCCGATAGAGCGCCCCAAGGCCCTGTCTGGCTTGATGGCTCTAGGATTTCGATGCAATGTAAGAGTGAAATCACTCTTAGGGCTTGGCTTCCAATTCGGCGGTCAGATGAATCGACCCTCCGGTCACGTTGAGTTTCTTGCTCCAATCCGCAAAGCCCTTCTTTTTTACAGAGACTTCATGAGCTCCAGGTGAAGTATTGATCGTAGATGGAGTGCTCCCCACGAATCCACCGTCAATTTCGATGTCCGCGCCAGACGGTGTGGAGTCAATCGTCAGGCTCGCCTGAGAGGCGGTCGGGACGGCTTCGCCCTGAACGGAGGTTATGCTCGGTTGCGAGGCAAACTTACTCATGTCGAGATGCATGTCGCCTTCGACCAAGGCCGTAACTTCGGTGCCCTGCGGAAGCGGGATGTCTTTCCCGTGGATGAAAAGAAACAGTGGAGCTGCCGGAAAAAAGACGAGTTGAGTAGGCACGATAGCTCCTAGCATCGCGCCAACATGGCCGCCGCCCTTGGAGTCTTTCGTCGCTCGAAGAGCCACCTTCTCGTTGTCGGCTAAACGAGCATAACTGATGCTAATGTTCAGTTTCCCGGCACGGCCCATGCTTTTCTTATGGTCTGCCTCGGTGACTGTGCCAATTGCAGTCGCACCTTTGGGGAGCACAGCGATACCATCGACCTTGATTTCCTCGACAACCTCAAATGGAATCTCTTGATTTGCCTTGGCATCCGCGGATGAGATGGTCTGAGTCAGCCTGATCTTTACCGGTGTGCCATCCAGCAATGTGTGCGGCTGCATCGGCTGGTTCGCTTGAGTCTGTTGCGCGCTTGGCGTCGCAACCGGAGCTTGAGTTTCCTGGGCTACAAGGCAAGTAGCTGTTGAACACACAACGATGTTTGCGATTAGATTGTGCAAGCGCAAGGTAACTCCACTTCGATTCAGGGGCTGGGTGCTGCTGAATTCTATGTTGAGTGAGGCTTGTTTGCAAATACCTCCATTAGGTTAGTTATGGAGGACTAGATCTTTTCGATGGAGAGGTATTGGTATCTGTCGGCATAAAAATAGAGATGGCCCAATCCGAAAGAATTGGGCCATCTCTATTTAGAACCGGATACGAATGTCTTTGAATTTAGCTGGTCGCCTTGTGCTTGGCAAGGTGCGTAACCGTGCCATCCGGCATCACGATGTATTTGTCGCCAGTGTCTTCCTCGATGTAGACGTTCTTGCTACCAGTTTGCAGTACGACTTCATGTGGATCGGTCGTGCCGGGCGCGGTCAGGATGAAGTGCTTGCCATCGCCTTCCTCGACCACCATTGGCTTAGGCGCCGGTGGCGGAGCGGCAGCCGTTCCGGCTGGGGCTGAGCCGGTGAAGGCCTCAATCTTGCCTGTCTGGCGGTAATGAACGTACTCGGGTCCCTTGATGCCGGAAACGCATTGCGAATAAGCATCCACTCCCACCGTCTGGCTGGTCGCTGTGGTGCTGGCTACGTCAGCGCTGTTGCGGTTGGTGCGCTGGGTGGCACCGGTGGCTGCAGCCGTCTGGGCGCCGTTGTTGTTGCCGCCCCACCAGTAGCCATTGTTTCTGCGCGAAACCGCGCTCGTCGCCAGTCCGGTAATGCCGGTGACCGCGCCCTGCTTCATCTTGTCGTTGTCCTGCCCGTGCTCGCGTTTGTGGAGCGTGTCCTGCTCGCTTGCCAACTGGCTGCTGGCCTGGTCGCGGCAGGCTTTGATTTGTTCCGCGGTGATGGGCATCATTTCCATGGTGATACCGTCCGCCGGGGCCGCAGCGGGAGCCTGGCCAAAAGCAGCAGTTGAGAGAACCATCGTACCGAGTGCCGCCGAGAGCAGTGAAAGTTTGTGTGTCATCGTACTTCTCCTTCAGTTCCTGTGCGTTGTCACGGATCGTGCGTCGACCCCTCGCGATAGTGACCAGTCTTCGCAATTCGTTACAACGGTGAGCGTAATTTTTTGCCGGAATCTAGACCGCCTCAGTCTACTGCCAGTTGAGCAGCGTTGCAACGCGTTTTTTCCGGGGAAATGCGCATTTCATGAGAGTTTGACGAGGTATTTTCACAAGGCACGATGTGCGTTAGGGAGCCTCGACATCCTGCGGGTGCAATTCACTCTCTCGCATGATTACCAAGATATGTTGGATAACTTATTCATCTGTGCAGTGTTATGCGCTCAATTCTGAGTTGGCAGGGCAATGTCGCGGTTACCTGTTTTCCTTGAGTTTGAGTACCATGGCTGCTGCCGGGCTCTGGTCTGGCTGAGGCCTGCCGTTTAGGAGATTGCATGTCACAGTGCAAAACCGCGAGAGCATATTTTCCATGCAGCTGCCGGTTTGCCCCGGCCCTAGCCCTGTGTTAATCTTGACTTCTGTGCCGCGATGGTGGCGGGAGTAGGTGTGCCCGTTCAGTTCACGGTCCGGAAGACCGGTCTCCGGTGAAATCAGGCTGGCGTAGCTCAGCTGGTAGAGCATCTGATTTGTAATCAGACGGTCGGGGGTTCAAATCCCTTCGCCAGCTCCACTCAACTCCCGGCTTGGCGCCGCGTTGAGAATCGAGACGGTAGAAAAGTTATTTTGGGGCGGCACGGCGGGTTTAGAGAAGCAGAGACCCGTTCGATCCAACCCAGTCCTCCGCGGTAGATCCCCAGAGGCGTTGCTCCCAAGGTTTTTTGACCCGGAGATTTCCGGGCCGGGCTTGGATGCGCCAAAACGGGATTTTCGAGGTGGATTGCAGAGATGGGCACAGGTGGCCGAGTGGTTAATGGCAGCAGACTGTAAATCTGCCGTCCTTTGGGACTACGAAGGTTCGAATCCTTCCCTGTGCACCAGTAGTTGAAGAGGTTTTTGAGATGTCGGATGGGCAGGAGCAACGGTCTGCACAGGGTGTAGAAGCTCTAGACCGTAAGTTTTGGATTGCTCTGGTGCTTTACGGCATTCTCGGGGCGGCGATCTGGTTTACCCTTGGTGATGGCACCACCATCGTCTTCGGCAGGCAGGTCGAGATCCGGTGGATTCCGCTCTTCGTTATCGGAACCTTTGCCTTTCGGACCGTGATGGCCCGCGAAGCGGAGAAAATCCGGCGAGGCAGTGGAGCAGGTAGGTTGTAAGCAGGGCTGATGTAGCTCAGATGGTAGAGCACTCCCTTGGTAAGGGAGAGGTCACCGGTTCAATCCCGGTCATCAGCTCCAGATTTTTAAGCGGTTTCGGGTTTTCGGGCGGGAGTAACTCAGTGGTAGAGTCACAGCCTTCCAAGCTGTTGGTCGCGAGTTCGATCCTCGTCTCCCGCTCCAAAGGTTTTTAGGTGCCTGCTGCGGCAGGGCAAGGAAATTGGAATGTTTGAGCAGGCAGTTTTCCCGGTTCAGGATCAGCAGGGCTTCCAGCAGTTGACCACGCGGATTGAAGCGGCCTTTGCCGCCAACCGCGCAGATTTGTTTCTGGCGCAGGTGGCTGGTAAGAAGTTCAGGATTCGCGAGTTTGAAAAGATTCTGAATGCAGGCTTTTTGGGCAAGGATTCCGCAGAGTTGTACGCGGCACTCCCGACCAGCGATCAGTCGCTGATCCGCGAAAAGTACTTGGCCCGTATCGAGAAGGTGCCGGCTGATCTGCGACAGAGGTTTTTGAAGCTCTACGCGTACTACTGAGCGTCGAGCAGGCAAAAGTTTTGTGGGGCTGGAGCCGGATGGCCGGCGCCCTTCAAGTGCAACAGGCAACAGCAAAGGATTTGGGGATAAGTCATGGCGAAGGAAAAATTTGATCGGTCCAAGCCTCACGTGAATGTGGGCACGATTGGGCACATCGATCACGGCAAGACGACGTTGACGGCGGCCATCACGAAGGTGTTGTCCAAGCACAACCCGAAGAACACGTTCCGTTCGTTCGACACGATCGACAACGCTCCGGAAGAGCGTGAGCGCGGTATCACGATCGCGACGGCGCACGTGGAGTATGAGACGGCCAACCGTCACTATGCTCACGTCGACTGCCCCGGTCACGCCGACTACATCAAGAACATGATCACCGGCGCGGCGCAGATGGACGGCGGCATCCTGGTGGTTGCAGCGACCGACGGCCCGATGCCCCAGACCAAGGAGCACGTTCTGCTGGCGCGCCAGGTCGGCGTTCCCTCGCTGGTTGTCTTCCTGAACAAGTGCGACGCGGTCGAAGACGAAGAGCTGATCGAGCTGGTGGAGATGGAAGTTCGCGAGCTGCTGGACAAGTATCAGTTCCCGGGCGATGCGACCCCAGTGATCCGCGGTTCTGCGCTCGGCGCCCTGAATGGCGAAGCCAAGTGGGAAGCCTCTGTCGACCAGCTGATGGCCGAAGTCGACCGTTATGTACCGCAGCCTGATCGCATGGTCGACCTGCCGTTCCTGATGCCGATCGAAGACATCTTCTCGATCTCGGGCCGCGGCACGGTGGTTACGGGCCGTATCGAGCGCGGCAAGGTGAAGGTTGGCGAAGAAGTCGAGATCGTCGGCTTCCGCGACACGCGCAAGACGGTTGTTACGGGCGTGGAAATGTTCAAGAAGCAGCTGGACGAAGGTCTGGCCGGCGACAACGCAGGCCTGCTGCTGCGCGGCATCGCCAAGGACGACGTGGAGCGCGGCATGGTTCTGGCCAAGACCGGATCGATCAAGCCGCACACCAAGTTCAAGGGCGAGGTTTACGTTCTGTCGAAGGAAGAAGGCGGCCGTCACACTCCGTTCTTCAACGGCTACCGTCCCCAGTTCTACTTCCGCACGACGGACGTAACGGGCACGGCGAAGCTTCCTGCGGGTACGGAGATGGTCATGCCTGGCGACAACATCCAGCTGGAGATCGAGCTGCACACTCCAGTGGCGATGGAAAAGGGCCTCCGCTTCGCCATCCGCGAAGGCGGTCGCACCGTCGGCGCTGGCGCCATCTCGGAGATCATCGCTTAAGAGCAGGGAACAGAGAACAGCGGGCAGAGATCAGTAAACACTACAAACTGATCTTTGTTCGCTGACAAGTGGTTAGTAAGAAATCGAGAAGAGCGGTGCGGAGCATATCCGCACCGAATCAGTTAGGATACGAAGATGCGGGAAATCGTGACATTGCAGTGCACCGAATGCAAGGAGCGCAACTACACAACGACGAAGAACAAGAAGACGACTACGGGCCGTCTCGAGTTCGCGAAGTTTTGCAAGCGCTGCCGTTGCCACAAGAAGCACAGAGAGACCAAGTAACAGGGAACAGGGAACAGGGAACAGGGACTGGAAACCAGGTACGTCCGGCTAGTCTCTACCTCCTGCTCTCTAGTCCCTAAAATTTAGGGGCGTAAGCTCAACGGTTAAACTGTCGGTCTCCAAAACCGAACTTCTCGGTTCGAATCCGAGCGCCCCTGCCAGATTGAGTGCAACAACCCGTGTATGACCGACGGGCAGCAGAAGGAAGTAGAAGCATGGCAAAGACAGCATTGGTTGCAGGTGAAGAGGCCAACGGCTCCAAGCAGAACGCCGCAGTGCAGTGGGGAACCAATTCCTACGAGCAGGCGCGCAACTTCCTGGGCGATGTGCAGAACGAAATGCGCAAGGTCGTCAAGCCGTCGCGAAAAGAAGTTCAGGCGACTACCACTGTGGTGCTCGTTACGGTCTTCGTTTTCGCGGCCTTCTTCTTCGTCACGGACTATGTATTTTCCAACGGCTTGGGCTGGGTAATGACGAAGCTGGCCGGACCGCAGTAATCGAAGAGAGATTGAAGCCATGACAGATGAATTGCAGCAGGAACCCGAAGTAGAAGCAGTGGCAGAGGTTGCGCCTGAGCGCAACGAAAACTTTAAGTGGTACATTCTGCACGCCTACTCCGGCTTTGAGCGCAAGGTCAAGGAATCTCTCGAGAGCCGCATCCAGGCATTTGGACTGGAGTCGAAGTTCGGCCGCATCATGATTCCAACTGAGGCTGTGACCGAGACGGTCAACGGCAAGAAGAAGACTGTGGACCGCGTCTTCCTTCCCGGCTACGTTCTCATCGAGATGGAGCTGGATAATCAGATTTGGCACATCATCAAGGAAACGCCGCGCGTCACGGGCTTCCTGGGCACCGGCGACAAGCCGGTAGCTTTGAGCGAAGAAGAGATCAGCTCGCTGCTGAATCGCTCCGACGAGGCCAAAGAGAAGCCGCGGCAGAAGATCAGGTTTGAGAAGAACGAGTCCGTCCGCATCACCGACGGGCCATTTGCCAACTTCAACGGCGTGGTGGATGAGATCAACGAAGACCGCGAGACCCTCAAGGTGATGGTCACGATCTTCGGACGCTCCACCCCTGTCGAGCTTGAGTTCGGCAAAGTCGAAAAGATTGAGTAGAGCAGCTTCTAGCTACTAGCTTTCAGCTTCTAGCCAGCCCGCGACCTAGCGCGGCCCGGTTGCAGGCGAACGATAGGGCGGCCCTACCAAAATTGATTCAAGAGAAACATACCGGCTAAAAGCTAGCAGCTAGGAGCTAGAAGCCGGATTCCGAAGGAAACGAATATGGCACCTCCGAAGAAAATTACCGGCTACGTCAAGCTGCAGATTGCGGCTGGCAAAGCCACCCCGGCACCTCCAGTCGGCCCCGCGCTCGGTCAGGCGCAGGTCAACATCATGGAGTTCTGCAAGCAGTTCAACGCGCGCACCTCTGAGAAGTCGATGGAAGGCCTGACGATCCCGGTCGTTATCACCGTCTACGCCGACCGCACTTTCTCTTTCGTCACGAAGACGCCTCCTGCTTCGAATCTGCTGCTTCGCGCGGCCGGTATCCCCAAGGGCGCTGGCGTGCCGAACAAGGACAAGGTCGGCAAGGTCACGGAAAAGCAGGTTCGCGAGATCGCCGAAACCAAGCTGCCCGATCTGAACGCAGCCTCGGTCGAAGCCGCGATCAAGAGCATCAAGGGCACGGCCCGCTCGATGGGCATTGAAGTGGTTGCCTAAGCAATTTATGTCGCTCTACAAAAGCCCTCCCATTGTGGGAGGGCTTTTGTTCTTGGCCTCTGCTGGCTTTGTTCTCTGGCAGAACTCCCAGGTTGTCGTCCTCTGGGACGTAACTTATCTGCTTGATACCGCCTGGCGCATTGCTCTGGGGCAAGTTCCTTATCGCGACTTTCCGCTTGTTCACCCTCCACTTACGTTTGTGATTCAGGCTTTGCTGATGCGGCTCTTTGGCCGGGTCTATCTAGTGCCTGTTGTCTATGCAGCTATCCTGAATGGCCTGGGGACGGTGATTGCCTGGCGCATCCTGTTGCGGGTGCTTCGCTGGCGAATTGTCTCGGCATATGCGGCTTCGTTCTTGTTGGCATTGCCGTTGATCTTCCTGGGTATTCATGGGATCTACCCACAACCGATTTATGACTGCGATTGCGCTTTTGCAATTCTGGTTGCGATCTTTCTACTGCAGCGGCTTGGACCGATTCCAGCAGGGTCGCGCGATTGGCTTCGATCCTGGCTGTTTCCATTGGGGACTGGAGCGGCAACTGTTGTTCCTGTCTTTTTCAAGCAGAATATGGGTTTGCCGTTTCTGCTTGCGGTTGCGGTTGGCCTGCTACTCCTCCTGCTGCGGAATCTGGTCAGCGATGGTAGAACGACAGACCATCGCGGCGAAGGTTCGAGCCAGGTTTTGCTTAGTGTGCTGGCAGGGATGATCCTGAGCGCCTTCTTCGCGGCCGGACTGCTTGAGGCTTGGTCGGGCCTGGACAACTATTTGCATTGGACCGTGCATTTTGCTGCCGAGCGCCGATTGCCCGGGCTGGCCAATCTGATCGATGTTTACCGCCAGCCATCGTTTCTGTGGACGCTTCCGGCTCTGGGTGTTGGGCTGGTCCTGCTCAACTCGCGTTCTGCTTCCCGTCTGTGGAGCCGGTTCGGCGCTTTGCTGCTTTGTGCGGCCCCTTTTTTCGGCAGCCTGATCTACCTGCTCATACAAAGTGACCCGGATGAGCGGGCCGACAACCTGCTTTCGCTCTGGCCTTTGATCTTGGTCGTTTCGATGCTGCTGGCTCTCTTTACTCTTCGGAGAGGGCTGACGCTGGCCCGGCTGACGCCCTTCTTTGTACTGGCTGCGATTCACGGTACTTTTCTTTCGCAGCAGCTTTGGGGGTCGACTTACGCTATCTGGGCGCTGCTGCTGATCCTTGTGGCTTCAACGCTTGCGGAATTGCCGCGAACGCTGCGGCAGATTCCGCTGCTGCTGGCTGCGGTCATTTCGGGCACTTTTTTGATTTGTGGCGGCCTCTATGCGGCGAGCGACGAACGGTTGAACTACATTCGTCTCAATTCATCCGAGGATGAAGCTAGTTCTCCTGAGCCTCTGGTGCATACCACCGTTTCAAGCTTGTGCGGCATGGCGGCGCGCGGGCCCTATATCGGTGATTTCGAGGAACTGCTCCGCTTTGCCGATCGTGAGATTCCGGCGGATGACGCCATTCTGCTGTTGCCCGGGGAAGAGCCGTTCTACTACGCCTCTGGCCGGACGCCGCAGTTTCCGGTTTCGATCTTTGACCATACAACCGATCCGTATTCGCCTGCGGAGTTGATGCAGGAGGCGCGGAAGCGCAATGTGCGCTGGGTGATTGTGAAGACCAGGCTGCAGTCGACTGAAGATCCGTTGCCCGCGCCTGACGAGACGCTGCGGCTGGTGGAGCGCGAGTTTGTTCTGGATCGCCGGCTGGCTGGATACGAGGTTTATCTTCGGCGCTAGTGCGAGATCAGAGCTGCTGAGAGGCATCCAGGAATCGTTTAGCATGCTTTTTCTTGAAGAAAAAGCATGCCAAAAGTTGTGGCTTTACATTGCATTCCCTTTGCCGTTGCCTTCTTCAAAATGCACCTTATTTGGTGCATTTTGGGGTTGCAACCCAGGGGGTACCCTGTTTCTGTGGGAAATAGATGTCTTATGTTGTTGAATTTGCTTGAGTTGCTGGCGCTTCAGGCGGTTGCATAAGTGGCGATTTGCGGGGCTTTTTGTGCTGTTTCCGTATGCGAAGTGAGGATTGGGCGACCTGTGCAGCGTAGAGTAGGCGCGCACCGTGGGCGCCATCAATGAGCGTGATGGCCATGCCATGGGCGACGCATGCGATGAAGTCTCGAATGCTATCGGCACCCGATAGCTTGGGCATCACACTGCAGTAGGCCAGGGCACCGGTTTTCATTGCGAGATCCTGACCTTTGCCCATGTCGAGAACTTCCTGCCTCGCAAGTTCGTACACCTGCATGCATATGTCCACGGCGAAATTTGGCAACGGATAGGCACCCTGATTCCGGGCTACTTTCTCTGCCAACCGGGTGGGAGCATCCGGCTTGGAGCCGCGTTGGCTGGTTAACTCCCTCAGGCGAGCAATTTCCTCGGCGATCGTGTCGCGAAGCTCTTCGGGCATGCGTGTTCTCTCCTGGAGGCGTGAATAAGCTGAAGTAGCCCCCTGAGAAGATTGTGCGCTTTTCGGGAATAATTGCATGCAGATGTCAGCAAAGAAAAATTCGAGCTGGAATTGGGGATGAGGATGGGGTATTGCCGGGTGGACGAGCGTAGAGGTTGAACTGCACGGCTGTTTTATAACACATTTGTAATCAATTATTTATGGAGATCGATGTGACGGAGATACGGCGTCATATTTCATTGGCCGAAGAAGATGTGCCTAGACTTTGGGAGCAAAAATCGGAGCACGAGATGCTACGTGGGACTTGACAAAATTGGAGTCACCTCAGGTTTTGACTGGTTACGGCCGTTGCTTTTAGCCTAACCAGCGGATCCATTCCTTTTGGTTTGCGTCGATTCCTAGATGCTATCTGGCTCTGTCGACATCGTTGGCGAAGAGACAGATTCCGTGCCAGTCCGCAGAGAAACCGCAGGTCCTTCGACTTATCACCCCACAAACGAAGACCTGTTTGCGGGGACCCCGACTGTTCACCCCACAAACTAAGACCTGTTTGTGGGGACCCCGACTGTTCACCCCACAAACTAAGACCTGTTTGTGGGGACCCCGGATGCGTTTGGCACAAAAAGCGTGCCGAACTTCGCTCAGGATGACCCATTTCCAGGGATGTCAACAAAGCCGCTCCTGCTTTATTTCACGTGAACCTCGGGCTGGCTTCCTTCAACCTCGCGGGCACGAAACATGCCTAATGTGTTTGAGCTCCAGATCGGTTCACCGGTCGGCGCCATCACGATGACTCCGCCCTCTCCACCTTTGAGCGCAGACAATTCGGTATGGATCATCTGGTCGGCGGCTTGCTGCGGAGACTTTCCCTCTTGCACCAGTGTGCAGATCTCGCGCGCCAGTGTGAGGCGGATGAAATATTCGCCAACGCCGGTACCCGATACCGCACAGGATTTATCGCTTGCGTAGGTTCCGGCGCCGATCAAGGGAGAATCCCCTACGCGCCCGGGAAGTTTGCCCTGCATTCCTCCCGTCGAGGTAGCCGCAGCCAGATGACCATTGCTGTCTCGGGCTACCGCGCCTACCGTTCCAAAGCGATGCGTGAACGAGGGCATGGACAATGAGGCCGAGCCGCCTCCGGATGGGACCCCGGCAGGCCTTGGAGGAACGGGTCTTCCGCTGGCTTTCATGATCGCTGCGAACTCCTGCCAGCGCATTTCGGTGAAGAAGAACGAAGGCGGTTGCTGCTCCAGACCTTGAGTTTTCGAAAACTCGTCCGCTCCGGGGCCAACCATCATGACGTACGGCGTGTGCTCCATCACGGCTCGGGCCAGATCAATGGGGTGCCGTGTGAACTGGACGCTGGCTACCGAACCGGCAGAGAGCGTCGCTCCATCCATCAGAGCTGCGTCCATCTCATTCTTTCCATCGGCTGCGAAAGCGGAACCCCGGCCTGCATTGAACAGCGGATCGTCCTCGAGCATTTTCACGGCTGCGGAGACTGCATCGAGAGCCTTGCCATGATTCTTGAGTACGGCGGAGCCCGCTGCCAGCGCCTTCGCAAGAGAATCGTGATAAGCCGCTGCGGTCGCGGCGTCCATATGCTCCCACTCGCTTTCGCCCGCGCCACCGTGGATGGCGATTGCCCAATGCTGGGCGGGGTGGGCCTGGTCTGGATTGGTGGACTCCGGCTTGAGGTTTTTTAGGGCTGCTGCCGGCGCGGCGTAGCAAGCAAATCCAGAAGATACGTAGAGCGCCGCGATGAGAAAAACTAGAAGACGACGATTCCGAGGGCAGGCAGTCATGCCCCCAATCTTAAACGTCTGCCTCGATCACATTGGCGATTTTCGCTGTTTGAAGCTTCAAGGCTGCTGAAGCATCAACTTGGGCAGATTCCAATGATTGGAGAGGGCGACCATGCGGAGCGCGAAGCAGCAGATGCCGCCGGCGATCATGGCGGTTCGCTGTGAGATCTTCATTTTGACCGCGACGACCATCACGCAGGCTCCGGTCATGGCTGCTACGGCGTAGATATCCGTTCGCAGGACGCCCGGAACCTGGGTCAGCAGAATGTCCCGAATCGTACCGCCGCCCACCCCGGTAAGCGTCCCCATGAGGACTGAGAGCAGGGGATTGATCTTGTAGTCGAGTGCCTTTGCCGCCCCGGCCACGGCGAAGAGCGCCAGACCGGCAGCGTCCAGAGTCAGCATCAACTCCGAAGGAATCTGGCGGATGGAGGGATAGAAACAGAAGACCGCTGCTCCTCCTGAAAATGCAGTGGTTGCATAACGCCAGTCCCGAATGCTGTTGGGCGGCATAGCGCCGATCATCAGGTCTCGGATTACGCCGCCGCCTAATGCGGTAGCGAATGAGACCACGAGTAATCCAAAGACGTCGAGCTCTGCGCGGATGCCGGTTAAAGCGCCCTCGACGGCAAATACGAAGGTTCCAGCGAGATCTGTAATCAGGAGAACGACGTCCTGATTGTATTTCGGGAATATCTTCTGGAAGAAGGAAGGCTTCATGGGTGGAGAGTGTCTCGGGGCCGAGAGCGTCGCTCCGGCCCTTCATCACGATACCCGATTCTCGTTCAGGGCATCGATTTGGTTGCGTCGATCACAAAACTCTGCCATAATTCATAAATGTGTCCGCTGTGCCTGGTTGTATTCTGGCGCGGGCATCACTAGTACCACGGTATCTGGACTTGTTCGAGGGCGCTTCCGGGCGGATCCTCTGAGTTCCCTGCAAGGCGGGGCTGGCAGATGCGGTGGGAGATGAGGGATGAATGGCCAAGAAAGCCAGCAAGAATATTACGAAGTCGCGCGCCGCTGTGGAAGCGCGTCCCTACCTGTTGCCAGAGGCGGTAACTCTGCTGCAAAAGGTCAAGTTTGCCAAGTTTGACGAGACCGTCGACCTGACCATGCGTCTGGGTGTGGATACGCGTCACGCCGACCAGATGGTGCGCGGAACCGTTGTTCTGCCGCACGGGCTGGGCAAGACGAAGATTGTTGCAGTGATCGCTTCGGGCGACCGATTGAAGGATGCCGAGGCTGCCGGCGCCGATTTTGTGGGCGGCGAAGAGCTGGTCGAGAAGATCCAGAAGGAATCCTGGACGGCATTTGATGCGCTGATCGCGACTCCCGACATGATGAAGTCGGTTGGACGCCTGGGTAAGGTGCTCGGACCGCGTGGTTTGATGCCGAATCCGAAGACCGGAACCGTGACCCAGGATGTGGCAGCAGCTGTCAAGGAAATCAAGGCCGGTAAGGTCGAGTTCCGCGCAGATAAGACTGCTCTGGTGCATGTGCCTGTGGGCAAGCTGAGCTTCCCGACGGAGAAGCTGGTGGAGAATGCGACGACGGTACTGGCCAGCGTGATGCGCGCCAAGCCTTCGGCAGCCAAGGGCAAGTATGTCAAGGGAATCACGCTGAGCTCGACGATGGGCCCAGGGGTTCCGATTGACGGCGCCGTGGCGGACGCTTCCATCAAGTAATTCGGTGGATCGGCAGATTTTCAGGAACTCTCCCGTTTTCCTCTTTTCAGCCTCTGGTGATTGATTGCCAGGAAGAGAGATTGACAGGCTCACCGGGTGAGCAACGGGCAAAGCGGATGGGCTGGCTAAAGCGGCCAGATGTGGCAGGAGCGAAGCAATGGCATTAAGTCGGGCAAGCAAGACGAAGAAGGTCAAGGTTCTGGCGAAAGAGCTGGAAACCTCTACAACCGCGATCATTGGCACGTTTGCCAAGATGACGGTGGCACAGGATTTTGAGCTGCGCAAGGTGGTTCGCGCGGCGGGCGGCAAGTATCGCGTTCTCAAGAACAAGCTCGCGGCGAAGGCCAGCGAAGGCACCAAGGTTGAGGGTGCGCTGAAGGGGCTGAAGGGTGTGAGCGCCGCGGCGTTTACCTCTGGCGACCCGGTCGAGCTGGCGAAGGCTTTTTCGAAGTGGGTTTCGGATAATGCCGAGTTCACCTTCAAGCTGGGTATTGTCGACGGCAAGGTGATCAATGTCGAGGAAGTCAAAGCCCTCGCATCGATGCCGCCCAAGGAAGAGATTTACGCGAAGCTGCTCTTCCTTATCAACGCTCCGGCGCAGCGCCTGGTTACGGTGATGAACGCGACGGGCCGCGATCTGGCTGTCGTGGTCAATGAAGCGGTCAAGGGCGAGAAGTTTGGCGGCGCGGCTCCTGCTCCAGTGGCAGCGGCACCGGTTGAAGTTGCCGAGCCGGTTGCGTTGGAAGCTGCTCCGATTGAGGTTTCGGCGCCGGTTGTGGTGGATGAGCCCGAGAAGCAGGCGGAAGCGGCAGCTGCGGAAGCGCCGGTTGAAGGCGCAAACGTAGTAGACGAAGCGCCGGCGGCTGAGTAAAACAAGTTTCCCGCGAAACGAGCGGTGAGGGGTGTCGGGTCTGGACACGTCGGAAACCTTGCCGGTAGAGCAGCGGTGTAGTAAGACATGACGCAAGTCGATTTTTACGAATTTTGATTGGAGAACAAAATGGCGGATTTGAGCGCATTGGAAGAGCAGATTGTTAGCCTGAGCCTGCTGGAAGCAGCAGCTTTGGTGAAGGCATTGGAAACCCGTCTCGGCGTTTCGGCAGCAGCAGCGGCCCCGGTCGCGGTTGCAGCTGGCGGCGGCGCGGCAGC
>Ga0105248_10000540_pt1 | contig 43101 bp, 33 predicted proteins | sample KBSS34metaG_FD_81524 | JGI IMG/M metagenome (GOLD analysis project Ga0105248, IMG submission 81524) | Switchgrass rhizosphere microbial communities from Kellogg Biological Station, Michigan, USA - KBS S3-4 metaG | ecosystem: Host-associated > Plants > Roots > Rhizosphere > Soil | place...
ACGCGTCAACATCCTCTCGCCCGGCAGCGTCGAGACCGAGGCGTGGGACGCGTTTCCGGACAAGGAGCAGCGTCTGGCCGAGGCCGCGCGTCGCGCGCCGATCGGCCGGACCGTGACGCTGGAAGAGGTCGCGTGCGCGGCGCAGTTTCTCTGCAGCACCGCGGCGCGCGGCATCGTCGGCCACACGCTGGTGGTCGACGGCGGTGCGCGCATCGTCGACTGACGCGTCGTCATCCGATCGAGGCAGGCTGAGCACATCATGAGTCGTTCCACCATCGAGGGCGTGCGGATCGCTGGCGTCGCCACGTGCACGCCGCCACGGGTCGTCGACAACCTCGATGCGGCGCTGGGGTTCGATGCAGAGGAAGTTCGCAAGGTGGTCGCGATGGCCGGTATCCGGGCGCGGCGCGTGGTCGACGAAGGCGTGACGGCGGCAGACCTGTGCTGCGAGGCCGCCGAGGACCTGCTCGATCGCCTGCAATGGGACCGGGATTCGATATCGGGGCTCATCTTCGTCACCCAGTCGCCCGACTACTTCCTGCCGTCGACGAGCTGCATGTTGCACCAGTGGCTCGGGCTCGGCGACGGTTGTGCAGCCTTCGACGTCGGCCTCGGCTGCTCGGGCTATCCGTACGGCCTGTACCTCGCGGCGGCGATGCTGAAGGCCGGCGGTCACGGACGCATCCTCATGCTGCACGGCGAGACGCCGAGCCGCTTCGTCAGCCCCGACGACCAGGCGACCACGCTGCTCTTCGGCGATGCCGGCTCGGCCACCGCGATCGAGGCTGCCGCCGGCCGGCGCGCCCACTTCTGCCTGCACAGCGACGGCAGCGGCCATGCGGGGCTGATCATCCGAGGCGGCGCGTTCCGCGATCGCGAGCCAGCCGACCCGCGCGACTTGCGGCTGCGCATGGACGGACCCGGCATCTTCAATTTCACGATCAAGCGTGTGCCACCGCTGATCGCCGAAGCGCTCGAGGTCGCCGGCCTCTCGGTCGAGCAGGTCGACAGCTATCTGTTCCACCAGTCGAACCGCTTCATGATGAAGCACCTGATCAAGAAGGCGGCCCTGCCCGAGGCGCGGGTGCCGATGACCCTCGACGACATGGGCAACTGCGGCGGCCCGTCGGTGGCCGTGACGATGACGCGCGCACTGCCGGCGACGCGCGAGCGCGACTGGACGCTGATGCTGCTGGGCTACGGTGTCGGGTTGTCGTGGGGCGCAGCCGTCGTCGAGCTCGACCCTGCTGCGACCTTGCTGCATGCCGATTACGAGGGCAGGCGCGAGCGCGCGAAGGCCGGCCTTCGCGCCTGAAATGTGCGGCATCGTCGGTCTCTACGGCTCGGGCGCGGCAGCTCGACCGCGCCGCGCCGAGCTCGAGGCGATGATGGCGATCCTGCAGCATCGCGGGCCCGACGGCCGAGGCCTTCATCTCGACGGTCCCGTCGGTCTCGGCCACACCCGGCTGAGCATCATCGACGTCGAAGGCGGCGCGCAGCCCATTGCGAACGAGGACGCGACCGTCTGGGTCGTGTTCAACGGCGAGATCTTCAACCATGTCGAGCTGCGCCAGACGCTCCTCGCCCAAGGTCACCGCTTTCGCACGCGATCCGATACCGAGGTGCTGGTCCATCTGTACGAGGAGCACGGCGATTCGTTCATCGAGCAATTGAACGGCCAGTTCGCGTTCGGTCTCTGGGACGCCCGACGGCAGCGGTTGCTGCTCGCACGCGACCGCATCGGCATTCGCCCGCTCTTCTACACCCGGCACCGCGGACAGCTCGCCTTCGCGTCCGAGATCAAGGCGTTGTTCACGTTGCCCGAGGTTCCACGGCGCCTCGACGCGGCAGCGCTCGCCTCGGTCTTCAGCTACTGGTCGACCCTGCCGCCGGCGAGCGTCTTCGAGGGCATCGCTGAGCTTCCGCCCGGCCACCGCATGGCGATCGAGGGCGATCGGGTCGACGTTCAGCGCTGGTGGGACTGGAGCTTTTCTGGTGGTCAGTCGCTCGAGAATGCTTCGGAAGAGCGTTGCGCCGAGGAGCTGCGCGCGCTGCTCGTCGATGCCGTGCGGCTGCAGTTGAGATCCGACCTTCCGGTCGGGGCCTACTTGTCGGGGGGGCTCGACTCCTCCATCGTCACCTCGATCGTCGCCCGTCGCAGCGAGACGCCGCTGCGCACCTTTTCGCTCACCTTCGAGGACGCGGCGCTCGACGAAGGTGCCCACCAGCGCGAGCTCGTGCGGCATCTGCGAACCGCGCACTCTTCGATGCTCGCGACCCGCGCGGCGATCGGCGAGGCCTTTCCGAGGATGGTGTGGCACGCAGAATCGCCGGTCGTGCGCACGGCGCCCGTGCCGATGATGTTGCTCGCCGACAGCGTGCGCGCCGCCGGCTACAAGGTCGTGCTCACGGGCGAAGGCGCGGACGAGGTCTTCGGCGGCTACGAACTGTTCAAGGAGGCGAAGATCCGCCGCTTCGTCGCGCGCGCCCCCGCGTCGCGCTGGCGCGGCCGCCTGTTCGACCGGCTCTACCAGGGCCACGCTCCGGCGGCCGCACGTCCCCTGGTGCGTCCGTTCTTCATGGGCGGGCTCGACCGGCCCGACGCGCCCTGGTTCGCGCACATGCCCCGCAGGGCGACGACGCGGCGAATCCTGCCTTTCTTCAGCGCCGGCTGGCGTGAGCGGCTCGAGGCCTGGGATCCCGATGCCGCGCTCGCCGCGACGCTGCCGAGCGACTTCGCTCGCTGGGAGCCGCTCGAGCGCGACCAGTTCATCGAGGCGCACACGTTGATGTCGGGCTACCTCCTGTCGTCGCAGGGCGATCGGATGGCAATGGCTGCCTCGATCGAGACCCGCTATCCGTACCTGGACCATCGCGTCATCGAGTTCGGGTGCCGGCTGCCGCCGCGCTGGAAGCTGCGCGGGTTGAAGGAAAAGGTGCTGCTTCGCAAGGCGGCGCGCGAAGAGCTTCCGCCCTCGATCGCAGCTCGCACCAAGCAGGCGTATCGCGCCCCCGACAGCGGCTGCTTCTTTCGCGACGGCAAGCCGCTGACCTACGTCGCCGAGCTGCTGGATGGCCCGAGCCTTCGCGATGCCGGACTGTTCGACCCCGCTGCGGTCGGCAAGCTGGTCGAAAAGTGCCGCGCTGGACGCGCCCTCGGCTTTGGCGACAACATGGCGTTCGTCGGAATCGTGTCGACGATGCTGCTCCACGAACAGATGGTTCGCACGGCGCCGAGCGCCGTGCCGCAAGGTTGACGGCGATGCTGCTGCACCACGCGTTCGAATCGGCTGCCGAGCAGTTCGCCGCCAAGGTCGCGGTCGTGAGCGGCGACGAGCGCGTCTCCTACGACGAGTTGCGACAGCGCGCGCGTGGCCTGGCGCACGAGCTGCGCGAAGAAGGCATCGCGCCGGGCGACCGCGTGCTGACCTTGCTCGACAACGGCGTCGAGTTCGCCGTCGCGGTGCAGGCCGTGCTGGCGCTGGGGGCAGTGCTCGTTCCGGTCAGCGCCCTCGCGAAGGCCGACAAGGTCGCGTTCATCGCCCGCGACTCCGGAGCGCGTGCGCTCCTGACCCACGCGCAGCTCGCGCCGTCTTGGCAGCCGGTGCTTCAGGCCGCGACCGGCCTGCACGCGGTCTGGGTGGCCGGTGAAGCGATCGCCGCCCTGCAACCGGCCGTGCGACGCTGGCCGCACGCGGTCGCGCGCGCGTGCCCCGAGCCCGAGCGCGATGCCGACGATCTTGCGCTCCTGGTTTACACGTCGGGCACGACCGGCATTCCCAAGGGCGTGATGCTCACCCATGGGAGCCTTCTCAGTGTCTGGTCGTCGATCCAGGCATGGCTCGACCTGCGTCCAAACGACGTCATCGGCCTCGCCCTCCCGACTGCCTTCACCTATGGGCTCACCAATCTGATGATGGGCCTGGCGGTCGGGGCAACCGTGGTCCTCGATCGTTGGGCCGCATTTCCGGTGCGGCTGGCGCAGACGCTCGCGCGTGAGCGGGTCACGATGTTTCCCGGCGTGCCGACGCTCTTTGCCTCGTTGCTCGGTCTGAGCGATCTCGCCGGCTTCGACTGGAGTGCGCTGCGCCTCGTCACGAATGCGGCGGCGGCCCTGCCGGAAAGCCATGTCCGCCGCTTGCGCGCCGTCTGGCCGGCGGCCGAGCTGATCCTGATGTATGGCATGACCGAATGCATCCGGGCGAGCTACCTGCCGCCCGAGGAGGTCGACGCGCGCCCGACGAGCGTCGGCCGCGGCATCGCTTCTCAGGCGCACTGGCTGATCGACGAGGGCGGCCGGATTCTGCCGCCAGGATCCACCGGCGAGCTGGTGGTGGCCGGTCCGCACGTCATGCAAGGCTATTGGGAGCGACCGGGAGAGACGGCGGAGCGGCTCTCGACGGGCGCCGACGGCCGCAGGTGCTTTCGCACCGGCGACATCTTTCGCAGCGATGCCGACAGCTTCCTCTACTTCGTCTCGCGCAAGGACGACATCATCAAGACGCGCGGCGAGAAGGTCGCGCCGCGCGAAGTGGAAAACGCGATCTACCAGCTCGACGGCGTGACCGGTTGCGCGGTCGTCGGTGTTGCGGACGAGGCGCTTGGCCAGCTTGTGAAGGCCTATGTCACACTGCGGCCGGGCAGTGCGCTCGACGAACGTGCCATCGCAAGGCATTGCATGGCGCGGCTCGAGAGCTACATGGTGCCAAAGCGAGTCGAGATCGTCGGCGATCTTCCCCGGACCGAGTCGGGCAAGATCCGCCACGCGAGCCTGCGCTGAGAGTACGCGACACCCGGGATTCATCGCACGTGCAAGAACTCAAAGCGCAGCTTCGGCAATTCATCGAAGACACATTCCTCATGGGGACGCGCTCCGAGCCGCTCGCGGACGACGCATCGTTTCTGGAGCATCACGTGCTCGACTCCACCGGATTTCTGGAGCTGATCGCCTTTCTCGAGGAGACCTACGCGATCAAGGTCGACGACCACGAGATGGTCCCCGAGAACCTCGACAGCCTCGACAGCCTGGTCGGATTCGTCGGGCGCAAGCGCGCCGCCTGAGCCCTCCGGAGGACATGGCCGATGCCACTCGGCGCGACCCGCACGGCCTCGTTGCCGCCACTCGACTGCGCTGCCGAGGCGCAGCGAATCGCCCGCTGGATGGTGGAGGCTCTGGCGAGCCGGCTGCAGCGGCGCGGCCTGGTGGTTGCGCTCTCGGGCGGCGTCGACAGCTCGGTCTGCGCCGCGCTCGCCGTGCGCGCGGTCGGCGCCGGCAAGGTCTACGGCCTGCTGCTGCCCGAGCGCGATTCGAGTCCGTCCGGCACCGAGCGTGCGCGCCGTCTCGCGCGCCAGCTCGGCATCGCTCACGAGGTCTTCGACATCGGCCCCGCACTCGAGGCGCTCGGCTGCTACGAGCGTCGCGACGCGGCGATCCACCGGGTATTCCCGTCGTACGGCCCCGGGTGGCGCAACAAGATCGTGATCGCCGGAGGCCTGGACGGCGGGATCAACTTCTTCAAGCTCATCGTCGAGAGCCCGGATCGCAACCGGCACGAGGCACGGCTGCCGGCGGGCGAGTATCTCGAGATCGTGGCGGCCACCAACTTCAAGCAGCGCGTGCGCAAGACGATGGATTACTTCCATGCCGATCGCCTGCACCGCGCGGTGATCGGCACACCCAACCGCCTCGAATTCGAGCTCGGCTTCTTCGTCAAGCTCGGCGACGGAGCGGCTGACCTGAAGCCGATCGCACACCTCTACAAGACCGAGGTGTACGCGATGGCCCGCTGGCTGGGTCTTCCCGAAGACATCTGCACGGCCGAGCCGACCACTGACACCTACACGCTGCCGCAGGGTCAGGACGAGTTCTACTTCGCGCTGCCGTATCCCGACATGGACCTTGCGCTGTGGTCGATCGACCATGGCGTGAGCGCCGCCGGCTTGGCGAGCGCGCTGCAGACGAGCGAGGCGCAGGCGCACCGCATCTATCGCGACATCGAGGCCAAGCGACGCGCCAGCCGCTACCTTCATGCGGCGGCCGAGACGCTCGAGCCGATCGAAAGCGCCGATGCGTGACGCTTCGATTCGGCACAACGGAGCGCGCGTGCTAGGCGGACTGCGCCAGAGCGCCAAGTCGGCGCTCGGCTGGGTCATGCTGCCCCGTGCGGCGCATGCGGCACGACGGCGCGACCGCGCCGGTCTGCCGTCGGGCGATCCCGGCTCGGCACGGGTGCTCGACGTCGTGGTCGACTGGCTCTGCGTGGCTCAGGATCGGTCGCGTACCGCCGATGGCGGCGTGGCCCGCGACTACAGCCTGGTGCGCGGCTGGTCTTCCTCTTATCCCGAAACGACCGGCTACATCATCCCCACGTTGCTCGAAGTCGCGCGGCGGAGTGGCCGCGCCGAACTGCGCGACCGTGCGCGCCGTATGGCGGACTGGCTGGTTGCCATTCAGCTTCCGGACGGCGCCTTCGAGGGCGGCAAGATCGATTCGCAGCCGCGAGTTCCGGTGACCTTCAACACCGGGCAGATCCTGCTCGGCCTCGCGGCAGCAGAGGCCGAGTTCCGGACCTACGGCGACCCGATGCGCCGCGCGGCAGACTGGCTCGTGCGCACCCAGGATGCAGACGGTTGCTGGCGCCGCTTTCCGACTCCATTCGCGACGCCGGGAGAAAAGGAATACGAAACCCACGTGGCGTGGGGCTTGTTCGAAGCGGATCGCCTCGAGCCCGGCCGCGGCTATGGGGAGGCTGGGCTCGCCAACGTTCGCTGGGCTTTGCGCTCGCAGGGCGAGGATGGCTGGTTCGCGAAATGCTGCCTCGACGAACCCGAGAGGCCGCTGACCCATACCATCGCCTACGCCCTGCGCGGCATCCTCGAAGCCTACCGCTTCCGCGCCGACGCCGCCGTTCTTGCGGCGGCGCGTCGGACCGCCGACGGCTTACTTTCAGCCCTCGACGCGGAATCTGGTTGGCTGCCGGGCCGCTTCATGCGCGGTTGGCACCCGGCCGTGCAGTCCGTCTGCCTGACCGGGAGCGCGCAAGTCGCGCACTGCTGGCTTCTCATGTACCGGTTCACCGGCGAGACGCGATACGCGCGCGCGGCCCGCGTCGCCAACCGGTACGTGCGGCGCACCGTGCAGCTCGACGGCTCGACCGATGTCAGGGGCGGTGTGAAGGGCTCGTTTCCGGCCGACGGCGACTACAGCCCCTACGAGTACCTGAGCTGGGCCAACAAGTTTCTCGCCGACAGCCTGATGGCCGAAATGGATCTGGACGCACACGCCGGTCGCGATGCCATCGCCGATGCCGCCGCCGACGGCCCCGCCGTCATCGCGCCAATGGCATCGGTGAATGCGCCGAAGTGTCGTTGATGGCGTCGAGACACGTCGAGAAATCCTCGAACGCGCCGTAGGCAGGTAGGGCTGGCCGGCGGGTCCCGCACAGATCCGAGTCGGACGACGGTGGGAGCCGCAGCCGGGGAGCAATGCCCTGCCATCGCAGATCGAGGGCGGGACCATCTCGGAACAGGGCGCGTTGCGGATGGCGCCCGAAGTAGAGGGCAGTCATTCCGGTCTCGAGGTTGTCGCGAGCGTGGATCGAACCCTCGTCTCGCATTCGGATTGTCCCGTCGACGAGATTGCCCTGTACTTCGGCGCTGCTCTGCGGGAAGCGCACGACGATGCCTCCCGTATCGACGAGGGTGTTGTGAACAAGCCGGCTCATTGCACTGCGGTTGATGTAGATGCCGTCGTCCGAGCAGGAGGCAACGAGATTGGCCTCGATCGTTCCCTCGCTCTGCTCAAGCACGCACGTGCGATCGCGGCAGGAGTCGCCGCCGCCGACACTGCCGCCGCCGCCGAGCGAGATGCCGACGCGCCAGCCCGGTTGGCCGCGGAGCGCGTCTTCGCACAGCACGACGTTGCGCTCGAACCGGTTGCCCGAACCTCCACCCTTCGCGAAAGCGCCATAGCTGATCCGATCGGCCCGCGCCTTGACGAAGTCGCTGATCAGATTGCCGCGGACCGTCCAATGGCTTGCGGCGACGATGTCGATGGGGGTGACCGGGCCTTCGGTCTGACGAGGGCTTGTATTTCGGATCGTGTTGTTTTCGATCAGTCCGTGGTCGGGGAAGCGGCGGTGCTCGCCGTTCACCTTGAAGTGGGCATTGAAGTCGACGAGCTTGTTGTTGCGCGCGATGAAATGCGTCGCGGCGCCGACTATGTGGAACGCGTGTTCGCACTGGCTATCCACTTCGCAAGCTCCTTGGACGACGAGGTTCTCGAATGTCCAGTAAGGCGCGGAGACGAGGAAGCCTTCAACACCGAGCACTTCGATCACGACCGTCCCCGGTCGTGCGGCGCGGACGATGATGGCAGCATCAGGCTTGCCGGGTTGTCTGGCTTCGATCGCCGATCCGAAGGCATACGAGCCGGGCTCCAGCGTGATGACGTCGCCCGGGCGTGCGTCGGCGACCGCTTCGAGGATCTGTTCGGGGGTGGCCGCGCTGACGGCGCGCTGGTTTGGAGGCAGATCAGGCGACACCTCGGCGCGCGCGCCCAGGCGCAAGGCCGGCCGTTCGCGCCGCTCGTTTTGTCCGCGGTCGAGCTCCGTCAGCAGCTTCGCCAACCATCGGCCACTCCTCATGAAGACAGGTCCATGGTCGGACAGACGATGCTCGATATAGGGCGCCAGCGATCTCGGGGGCACGCTGAGGCGGCTCATCAGGACTGTCAGGCCGGCGAACGCCGTCAGCAGCATCAGAGCGAGGACGCCGATCCGAAGAGTGCGGCGCTTGCGGCGAACAACCTCTGGCATGCGGGTTCGGCTCGACGGCCGCGTCAATTCTTCTGCACGAGTTCGAAATTCTCGCTCGCCGCCAGCGACACGGCGATCAGATACAGCAGCAGGAAGGCGACTCTCGGGACGTCGAGCACGCTGCTCACGAGGCCGACGAGCAATGCTCCAAGCAGCGACGCTGCCAGAAAAGGCGCCGCAGCCAACTCCCGGCTGCGCTCGGCGAGCAGACCGCGCAGGGCGTACCCGACGAGAAGCGCGAATGTGGCCAGGCCCAGCGCTCCGCGTTCGATCAGCAGTTCGAGCGGCAAGCTGTCGATGTGCCAGGGCAGGAAATCGTCCCGGGCGACCGGATACCAACGCGCCAGCCCGTGCTCGAAGTCGGCGTTGCGCAAGGCGTTGACGTCGCCGTCGCCGGTCAACGAGACGAAGCGAACCTCGGCGATCGATCGCGGATCGGGCAGGTGCAGGGAGAACACCGCCGCAGACTTCCGAACATCCGATGAGAGGCCGGGCGGTCCGTGCAAGGGGATCGTTACACGTTGCCAAGTACCGGTCGGCTCGACGAGCGCTTCGCCGAGCTCGCACCGGTCATCGTACAGAAGGTGCGTTGCGCAGACGCCGACCGCGATCCGCACGGCGTTGGCGGATCGAAGCTCGACGACGACGTGGTGCGGGCCTGCCGTCAGCTTCGTGCGCTGCGCCAAGGCGAATGAACCCGGCCGGTCCGCGCCGCGCGGTCCTTGCAACACCAATTCCGAGCCCGCGGGCGAGACTGCGACGCGCGCGTCGTCGGGGAACTTGCCATCAGGAGCCAACGCCGCATAGACGCGGGGGAACCGACCGAGACCGATGCCAAGCAGGGTGTCCAGGGGTCCGTCCATCAGCGCCAGTCCGTTGCGCCAATGCACCAGGCGCGCCCCCAGGTCAGTAGCACTGCTCTTGACCCGCCGAAGCAGGTATGAATCCCCGCCGAGGACGAATGCCGCCTGAAGGACCAGGGCCATGATCAGAGCGAAGGCGGCCAGGCGCCGTGTGCGGATCCAGTCCCGCATCTCACCACGGGGCACGAGCCATAGCGCGAGCGTCACGAGGCTCGACGCCACCGCCAGGTACACGCCACGCGAAAATGTCGTCAGGCACACGTATTCCACGGCGAGCGCGAAAACAGCGGCCGCGGTGAAACGTGAAGGCGTGGAGGCGCGCACGACGGTCCAGGCAACAAACGGCGCCGCCGTCGCCAGGTAGGCGTCGAGCGCGGCACCTCCCACATGCATCTCCCAGAAGAGCGCGACGGTTCGATAGGGTTCGGAGAAGTCGACAAGCCCCGGATAAGCCCAGCGCTCCCAGACTGCCGCGGCGCAAACAACGATGGTCCCGCAGACCATCCCGATCGCCGTGCGTCGGAACAGATCGTCCTTCGAGCGCTGCGCCGCTTCGCGCAGCGTCGGCAACAACATGAACGCATAGATTGCGCTCTTACCGATGCGCAGCGAATTCAGTCCGTCGCCATAGCCGGCGAACCAGCCGCCGGCAGGCGCCTGATCGACGAACGCGCGACCCCACGCGAGCATCGTCGTCCCCAGGAAGGCGCACACAAGCACGAGCGTCCAGCCAGGCATTGGCCTCAGCGATCCGGGCGAGCTTTCGCGAAGACGACCGGGCCACGCAATCCGTGCCTGAGCCGCACCGATCGCGCCGAGTGCCAGCAGGTCGAACTCGTCGAACACGATCCAGCCTGTCCACGGACCCGCATGGGCCACGGGAAGCGCCGCGAGCAACACGATCGGCCACGCGTCCCATCGCAACGCGATCCAGCACCAGGCCGCATAGCCGATGAGCGCGATCTGAGGATGGACGGGGTGGTGCCAGGCGAGCGTAGCTCCAGCGATCCAGGCGCCGGCTGCCGCCAGCATCGACAGCGGGCGCAAAAGACGCGTGGGCACTGACGCGGGACTCGTCATTTGCTCGACCAGGTCTCGGCCGATCTCTCTCTGTCACAGCGAAGGAACCGCATCGACATCCCCGAGAATGACCGATTGCATTCTCTGCCGGCTGAACGGGCGGTCGAATGGTGGAAGGGCTTGGCATACTGAGCCGGAGATGTACGAAGCGCACTTTGGGATGACCGGGCTGCCGTTCCAGCTCAGCCCGGACCCGAACTTCTACTTCGACAGCCGCAGTCACCACGGCCCGCTGATGGAGCTGCGTGCGGTGCTCGGGCGCAGCTCTGGCTTCATCGTGATCAGCGGTGAGATTGGCGCGGGCAAGACGACGCTCGTGCGCGCGTTGATCGACGGCCTCGACCTGGAACGCGTCGAGGTAGCCCAGCTCGTCAGCACTCAGCTGGACGCGGACCAGCTGGTGAGCGCGGTGGCCATCGCCTTTGGCATACCGGTCGACGCGGCCCGACCCGAGGCGCACGCAGCCGAGTTGCTGAGCTTTCTACTGAAGGCGGGCCGACAGGCGCGCACGGTCCTGCTCGTTATCGATGAGGCGCAGCACGTCGACGAGGCTGGACTCCACCGGCTGCTGGCGCTGCTCAAGTACGGTGGAAAACGCATCTTGCTGCAGGTGTGCCTGACCGGCCAACCCGAGCTCCGCGAGGCGATCGATCATCCCGGACTCGCGGCGCTGCGGCAGCAGATCGTGCTGTCGTGCCACGTTGGCCCGATCGCACCCGAAGAGACCGCTGCCTACGTCGAGCACCGCCTGCGCAAGGTCGGCTGGTCCGGTGTCCCCCGCTTCGAGACGGAAGCCTTCGACGAAATCCATCGGTGGACCCGTGGTATTCCGCGCCGGGTCAACGTGCTTTGCAACCGACTGCTGCTGTCGCGGTTCATCGAGTTGGAGGAAACGATCGACGCCGCCACGGTGACGCGCGTCGCGAGCGAGCTCGGCATCGAGCTCGGAAGCACCGGCATGCTGCCGTTCGACTGGACGCATGCGACGCTGGCACCGCCGGCAACGAAGCCGATCAACGGCGCAAGGCGGCCGGGAATCGCAGGCAGGCCTCGCAACCGGCGTCCGCTCCTCTGCGTGGCACTCGACGACGGCGACCACGCCCGCGCGGCGGCGTTGTTGCGAGCCTTCCAGAGCCTTTCCGATCCGCCGAATGCGAGGCTTGTGCGAATCCGCGACGACGATTCGTTCGCCCGCACCGCGCCGCTGTTCGAAGGGCTCTGCCCGGATCGGACAGTGATCGTGCTGGGTCGACAGCCGCAAGCAAGTGCGTTCGAGCAGGTCCTGTTGCGTGCACGACCGTGCGGTGTCGTGGTGTTCGACGGCAGTTCGGCCGCGCTCGCCTGCGGCCGCAGTGCCGACCGCTTCGGCATCCCACTCATCCATTGCGATGCCGGAGCCCGCGAAGGCGGCCCGCTCAAGGAAGCGCGGGGAACGCGCGCTGCGATCGATGCATTGGCCGAGCTGCTCTACACAGCGGACGCCGAGGCGAGCCGGACGCTGGTCGCGGAAGGCGTACCTGCCGAACGCGTGCATTGCGTCGGTAATCTTCTGATCGATGCGCTGCAATTCGCGGTTCGCGAGCCCGTCAACGCGACGTTCGGGCGCCGTTGGTCGCCCAAGGTCGAGCCGGTGCTCCCGGCGCGCGGCGCGTACGCGCTCGTCGTCATCGAGCATCGGCGCAACATCGGCCAGCGTCAGCCCTTGGTCGAGGTGCTCGCCATCCTGCGCGAACTCGCGCGCCACATCTCCCTCGTCTGGCCGATCCAGCCGAGACTCATGTCGCAGATCGAGAGGTACCGGGCCGAGGACTTGCTAGACGTGCGCGGCGTCTGCCGAGTGCCGCCGCAGACCTTCGTCGATCAGGTCGCTCTCCTGCGCAACGCCACCTGCGTCGTCACCGACTCTTGGGATCTCCAGGACCTGGCCACCGCGCTCTCGGTGCCCTGCGTCACGATTGGCGTCGTGCCCGCGCGCCCGATCACGGTGTCGGTCGGATCGAACCGCGTGGCTGCCTGCGACCGCGCGCTCGCCGCGCGACTGCTCTGGGACTGCCTTTTCAAGGGCGGCAAGCGCGGACGTCTGCCCGACCTTTGGGATGGCAAGACCGGTACGCGCATCGCTGGCCACCTCGCCGCGGGGCAGCTGGATCGGGATTCCGGAGAACGGGGAATCGGGGAATAGCCCAGGGTGTGACATTCGTCACGACCGCTGGTCGGACCCCCTCATGTATGGGGATGTAACGACGGGGGGGCCGCCCGAGACTTCTCTCCGGACCCGCTGGCTAGCCAAGCTGTAAGTCCGACCAACCGCCGGGTCGCTCCGGCAGGCAGCCCGACCGCCAAACGGGCAACGAAAAGAGAGCGGGGGGACGGACATGCTGCGGCTTTTCAGGCATCACGTTCCGATGTGGTCGCTGGTCGAGCTGCTGGCCGACGGACTGTTGTGTTTCGTCGCAATCCTCGTCGCGTCGACCCGCCTGCCCGCCGGTCCGATCGATCCCGACCTTGCCTTTCCGGAAATCCTGCGCACGGCAGCCGCGTTCACGTTGCTCATGGCGCTCCTCTACGGGTCGGTCGGTCTCTACCGCCAGGGAGCGATCTGGATCGGCATCCGCGCCCTGTCCGGGCGGGGCCTGGCGGCCCTCGGTCTTGGCGCCTTCATCGCATACGTGCTGATCCACCGGCGCGACGGCGTGGACGCCTTCGTCCTTCTCGCGAACGCGGTCCCGCTGATGGCGATCGGCATCATCGCGGTCCGAGGCGCGGGCCACGCGGTACGAATCGCGGCCGTCGGCGCTCGTCGCGTCCTCATCGTCGGCACCGGGCCCGACGCCGTGGCCGTCGCCCGCGACCTGGCCGCCGACCGCGGCAAGCGGCATACGGTGGTGGGCTTCTATCCGACCTACGCCGCCGACCCCGAGGCGGCCCGCGCCCAGGGCCTGAGCGCACCGGTGTTCGGTGCCGGCATCGCGATCGACGAGGTCGTGCGCAAGCACCATGTCGACGAGGTCATCGTCGCCGTGCGCGAGCAGCGCGGCGGTGGCGTGCCGATGGATCAGCTTCTTGCGTGCCGCATCCGCGGCATCCCCGTCCTGCACCTCGCCGGCTTTTTCGAACGCGCCAAGGGCGAGGTCCCGATCGACAGTCTCAAGGCGAGCTGGCTAGTCTACGGGCACGGATTCGTGCAGGGCGTGGTGCGCACGGCCGTCAAGCGCGCCTTTGACATCGCGATGTCGCTGATCCTCCTGGCCATCTTCGCGCCAGCGATGGTCGTGACGGCCCTGGCCATCAGGCTCGAGAGCCGCGGGCCGATCATCTACCGCCAGGAACGCGTCGGCCTGCGTGGCCGCCCCTTCATGTGCCTGAAGTTTCGCAGCATGTGCGTCGACGCCGAGAAGGACGGCGTCGCGCGCTGGGCGGCAAAGAACGACGTGCGCATCACCCGGGTCGGCGCCTTCATCCGCAAGTGCCGCATCGACGAGCTGCCCCAGCTCTTCAGCGTGCTGCGCGGCGAGATGAGCCTGGTCGGCCCGCGCCCTGAACGGCCATCGTTCGTCGAGCAGCTTCAGGCCGAGATCCCCTTCTACGACATCCGCCACAGCGTCAAGCCCGGCGTGACTGGCTGGGCGCAGGTGCGCTACACGTACGGCGCTTCGATCGAGGACGCCCGCAAGAAGCATCAGTTCGACCTGTACTACGTGAAGAACCATTCGCTCTTTCTCGACGTGCTGATCCTGGTCGAGACGGTCAGCGTCGTGGTGTTTCGCGAAGGCGCGCAGTAAGTCGCGCGGATGCGTGGGGCGGCGCTTTGGGCCGCCCGCACCGCTCATGCGAAAATCGCGGCTCGATCGCTGTGCGGTCGCTGCCGGGCTCCTGCCGATGAGACGCGGCGTTCGCGGAACGAAAACCACTCGATGTACGAGTCGCATTTCGGCCTGACGCTGCCGCCCTTCAGTCTCAATCCGGACCCGTCGTTCTTCTTCGGAAGCCGCACCCATAACAACGCGCTTTCCTACCTGAAGTTTGGCGTTTACCAAGCGGAGGGGTTTGTCGTCGTCACCGGCGACATCGGCGCTGGCAAGACGATGCTGGTGCGCACGCTGCTGGCGGAGCTCGATCCGAAGAGGATCGTGGCCGCGCAGATCGTCAGCACGCAGCTCGAAGCGGGCGACCTGTTGCGCTCGGTGGCGCTTGCCTTCGGGGTCGCCATCAAGGGGCTGTCTAAGGCTGAGTTGATCGCCACGATCGAGGCGTTCCTGACCCACCTCGTGATCGAGCAACGCCGCGCCCTGTTGGTGGTCGACGAGGCCCAGAACCTTGACCGTGGCGCCGTCGAGGAACTGCGCATGCTGTCGAACTTCCAGCTCGGCAGTCATGCGCTCTTGCAGAGCTTCCTCGTCGGTCAGCCGGAGCTAAGGCCGATGCTCAACTCCAAGCCGCTGGAGCAGTTCCGGCAGCGCGTCATCGCTTCGTGCCACCTCGGTCCGATGGATGCCGCGGAGACACGTGCCTACGTCGAGCATCGCCTGACGCGCGCCGGATGGAGGGGCCGTCCCAGCTTCGATGACCCGTCGGTGGCGCGGATCTTCTATTGGACCTCGGGAATTCCGCGCCGCGTCAACGTGCTCTGCAATCGCCTGCTGCTCGCGAGCTATCTCTCGAGTACCGATGCGATCACCGCGGCCACTGTCGATAGCGTCGGCGACGAGATGCGACTGGAGCTGGGCGCCGCGGAACAATCCTGATCGCGTGCCGAAATCCTCCTTTGACGCGGCGTCGGGGGCCTACCGAATTTCGTCCTTCGCGATGCTATCCGCGTACCAGCCGACCGTCTCGGCTAGCCCCGCCCGCAGGTCGTGCGTGGGCGAATAACCGAGTAGGCGCTGAGCCTTGCCGATATCGGCGAGCGAATCGCGAATGTCGCCCGGGCGAAAGTCCTCGAACTGCGGTGGCCGTGGTCGCAAGCCGGCGCGCACGGGGGCGAGCGCCACGCCGATGGCGTCATGCAGCTGCTTCAGCGTCGTGCGCGCGCCGACGGCGATGTTGTAGACCTGGTTCAGCGCTTCGCCCTCGCTCACGAAGGCCGCGCGCAGGTTTGCCTGCACCGCGTTCGCGACGAAGCAGAAGTCGCGGGACGATTCGCCATCGCCATAGATCGTGCAGGTCTCGTCGCGCAGCATGGCCGCGATCCAGCGCGGGATCACGGCCGCATAGGCGCCCTGCGGGTCCTGGCGCGGCCCGAACACGTTGAAGTAGCGCAGCCCGATCGACGGCAGGCCGTAGCAGCGCGCGAACACATCGGCGTAGAGCTCGTTGACGTACTTGGTCACCGCATAGGGCGACAGCGGACGGCCGATCCTGTCCTCGACCTTCGGCAGCTGCTGCGAATCGCCATAGGTCGAGCTTGAGGCGGCGTAGACCACGCGCTTCACGCCGCAGTCGCGCGCCGCGACCAGCATGTTCACGAAGCCGGTGGCGTTGGTGCGGTGCGTCTGTAGCGGATCGCGAATGGAACGCGGGACCGAGCCGAGTGCCGCCTGGTGCAGCACCAGCTCGACGCCCTCGCAGGCCGACATGCACACCTGCTCGTCGGCGATGTCACCCTCGATGAAACGATGCTGCGACCACGCGTTTTCGCCGATGGCGGCTCGCACGCTCTCGAGGTTCGCGCGATGCCCGGTCGTGAAGTTGTCGACGCTGGTCACCTGCTGGCCAGAGCAGAGCAGTATTTCGAGGAGATGCGAGCCGATGAAGCCGGCACTCCCCGTAACGAGCCAGCGCCGCCGCGCGGCTGTCAGCTGCGCGGCCAGCGCCTGCGCGGCTTCGCTCACAGCCGCCAGACCGTGTAGCCGCGCGCCCGGAGGGCGGCGGCGTCGGCCATGCACTTGACGTCGGCGTAGACCCCGCCCGGAGCGAGCTTGGCCAACGCCTCCTCGAGCGGCCGTTCGACGAGCGGTCGATGGGCGACGGCGGCCACGATCGCGCCGGAGACGGGCAGCTCGTCCCAGCCGACGAGGTCGATGCCGTACTCATGGCGCGCCTCGGCGGCCGAGGCCACCGGGTCATGGACGTGGACGCGGAGCCCGTAGGTCTGCAGCTCGCGGATGACATCGATGACCTTGGAGTTGCGCAGGTCCGGGCAGTTCTCCTTGAAGGTCAGCCCGAGCACGATGACGTTTCCTCCCTTGACCGCGTGGCCCGCGTTGATCATGCTTTTCACGGTCTGCTCGGCGATGTACTTGCCCATGCCGTCGTTGATTCGGCGCCCGGCGAGGATCACCTGCGGGTGGTAGCCCACCTTCTCGGCCTTGTGGGTCAGGTAGTACGGGTCGACGCCGATGCAGTGACCCCCGACCAGCCCGGGCCGGAACGGCAGGAAGTTCCACTTTGTGCCGGCAGCGCGGAGCACGTCGAGCGTGTCGATCCCGAGGCGGTGGAAGATCAGCGAGAGCTCGTTCACGAGGGCGATGTTGAGGTCGCGCTGGGTGTTCTCGATGACCTTGGCGGCTTCGGCGACCTTGATGCTTTCCGCCTTGTAGACACCGGCCTTGACGATGCTGGCGTATATCTCCGCAACGAGGTCCAGCGTCTGAGGGGAATCGCCCGCGACTACCTTCGTGATGGTCGTCAACCGGTGCTCCCTGTCGCCCGGGTTGATGCGCTCGGGCGAATAGCCCACCGAGAAGTCCGCACGCCACTTGAGACCCGAGTGCCGCTCGAGGACGGGAATGCAGACCTCCTCGGTGGCACCTGGATACACCGTGGACTCGAAGACGACCGTCGCGCCGCGCCGAAGGTTTGCACCCACCGCGGCGCTCGCACCGACCAGCGGACCGAAGTCGGGGTTGTGGGCGTCGTCCACCGGTGTCGGAACGGCCACCACGATGAAGTGCGCTTCCCGCAGCGCCGTGGGGTCGGTGGTCGGCTGCAGCCGTGTCGACGCGGCAAGCTCCTCGCTGCTGACCTCGCCGGTCAAGTCGACATGCTTCCGATAGGCGTCGATCTTCTCGGCGGAGAGGTCGAACCCTATCGTCCTGTATTTCTTGCCGAATTCGACAGCTAGTGGAAGCCCGACGTAGCCCAAGCCCACGACGGCCACCGTAATCGCATCTGCTCGCATGTGAAACGCTTTCAGAAGCGCCGCCAGCGTGCGGCGACTCCCTTCGGACAGCCGCGATTGTCAAGTACATTGAATATCCCGACCAGCCCCGATCCGCAGGGGAAGTGCCTGATAGGCTTCCCGCTGCTCGCCTTCGAGCGGGCCACCGAGCTCCTACCTCCTTGCTGAAGGACGTGTCCGTATGAGAGCCGAGATGGCGCGGGGCGCCGCTTGGATGGTGCTCTTTCGCCTGTTCGATCGATCGATCGGCATCGTCAGCACCACGTTGCTCGCGCGTCTGCTGCTCCCGGCCGACTTCGGTCTGGTGGCGATGGCGATGTCGGTCATCGCAGTGATCGAATTGGCGACCGCCTTCAGCTTCGAGGTCGCCCTTATTCAGAAGGCCGATCCTCGCCGCGAGGACTTTGACACGGCGTGGACGCTCAACGTCCTCATCTCCATCGGCGGCGCCCTCTTGACAGTCGCGCTGGCGCAACCGGCCGCTACGTTTTACGGCGACCCGCGGCTGACGGCGGTCATGCTGGCGATCGGCGCGGCCTGGCTGGTCTCGGGGTTCGAGAACATCGGCACGGTCAACTTCCGGCGTACGATGGATTTCGGTGCCGAGTTCCGCTTCATGGCTTCCAAGCGCGTGATCGCATTCGCGGTCACGATCTCCGCCGCGCTCGCGTTCCAGTCTTATTGGGCCTTGGTCATCGGCATGACCACCTCGCGTCTCGCGGGTCTGGCCCTGAGCTATTCCATGCAGCCGTTTCGCCCACGCTTCTCGCTGGCGAGCGCGCGCGACCTCTTCTCCTTTTCCGGGTGGCTGCTGGCGTCGAACATCGCGACCGTGCTCCTCCAACGGGTACCTCATTTCTTCGTCGGGCGCGCCTTTGGGGCACAGACGCTCGGGGCGTACTCGGTCGCCTCGGAGATCGCGCACCTGGCCCACACGGAGCTTGTCGCTCCGCTCAACCGGGCCATGTTTCCCGGCTACTCGCGGCTCGTTGCCGAGCCGGAGCTGTTCCGGCGAGTGTGCACCGAGGCAACGGCCGCCATCCTGTTGGTGGTGTTGCCGGTCACGTTCGCGATCGTCCTCTTCGCCCAGCCCATTGTTCGGGTGCTGCTCGGCCCGCAATGGGGCGAGGCGGTGCCCATCATTCGCATCCTCGCACTGGCTGGCGCCGTCTCCGCGGTCACCTCGAACAACCTGGCGGCCTACCTGGCACTCGGCCGACCCCGTGCACCGACTCTCATCATCGTGGCGCGTCTGCTGCTGTTTCTGGGTCTGGTCTTCGCCCTATCGGGTCGGAGCGTATCCGGCATTGCCTTCGCCGAGCTCCTCGCGGCCCTTGGCAGCATGCTCGTCAGCCTGCCGATGCTGCTGCATGCGCTCCGCTTGCGCTTCGCTGAGTATCTGTCGAGCCTGTGGCGCCCGGTCGTGGCGGCCTTCGCCTCGGCGGTCTGCGTGTACTTTCTGCTTCGCACCGGCAGCGAGGGCGGTTCCATGGCCGTCGCGGTCGGTCAGCTCATGATCGGCCTGCCCGCGGGCCTGATCGTGTATGCGACGCTGGTCTGGGGCCTTTGGCGCATGGCGGGCCGCCCCGAGACAGTCGAGGCGCTCATCGGGCGACGCCTGGTTTCGGCGATCTCGGGCCAGCTCGCCCGCTTCACTCGAGGCGCCACGTGATTTTTGTCATCGGCCTCGTGCGGTGAAGCGTGAGAAAGCGCCGCTCTGCCGCTGCCGTCACCCCCAGATTAAAGGGTGCGGCCAGCCCGGGCGCCGGAGAAAATACGGCTTTGGAGAGTGATCGAGGGGCCTCACCAAAGGCGGTCGTCCCTCTCCGGCTATCGAGGGTCGGGCTCGCTTAGCCACGGCAGATGGAGGTGGGGAGCCGCCATGAAGGTCGTCTTGTTCTGCGGAGGCCTGGGCACGCGGCTGCGTGAGCATTCGGAAACGATGCCCAAGCCGCTCGTCAACATCGGCATTCGACCCATCATCTGGCACCTGATGCGCTACTACGCGCACTTCGGGCACAACGAGTTCGTGCTCTGCCTCGGGTACCGCGGCGACCTGATCCGCCAGTACTTTCTCGACTACAACGAGTGCCTCTCCAATGACTTCACGCTTTCGAAGGGCGGGGCGTGCATCGAGCCACATTCCAGCGACATCCAGGATTGGCGCATCACCTTTGTCGACACGGGGCTGCACGCCAACATCGCCCAGCGGCTGGTCCAGGTCCGAAAGTACGTCGAGAACGAGCCCGTATTCCTTGCCAATTATGCGGACGGCCTTTCCGACATTCCGTGCGACCAGATGATCGCCGACTTCATGTCGAAGGATGTGGTCGCGAGCTTTGCCGGAGTCAACGCCTCGCACAGCTTTCACACCGTGGAAGGTACTGCCGACGGCTATGCCACACGCATCAACGGCATGTCGGAGGGGTTGATGATCAATGGTGGCTATTTCGTGCTGCGCCACGACATCTTCAACTGCATCGAAGACGGCGACGAGCTGGTGGAGCGTCCTTTCCAGAAGCTCATGCAGCGGCGCCAGCTCGCTGTGTATCGGCACACCGGATTCTGGCGCGCCATGGACACCTTCAAGGACAAGATCACGCTCGATCGCATGGAAGCAAGAGGCGACTGCCCCTGGAAGGTGTGGGAGCGATGAGGCCACCGTGTTGCCGCTGAGCCTGCCGTCGGCATCGAGTCGACGGCCCCAAATACTGTGCATAGGAGCCCACTGCGATGACATCGAGATCGGCTGCGGCGGTGCCATTCTCAGTTTGCAGCGCTGCTATCCTGGGTGTCGCATCCACTGGCTCGTGCTGACCTCCGTGCCCACGCGTCGCCGCGAGGCGCTCGCGGCCGCGAACGACTTTGTCAAGGCTTCCGCACGCGGCGAGGTGCGCATCGGCGAGCTGGCCGACGGACTCCTGCCTGCGCACTTTGCCGAGGTGAAGGCGCAGTTCGAGGACCTGAAGCGCGCCGTCGAGCCCGACTTGATCCTCACCCATCACGGCCTCGACCGGCACCAGGACCATGCACTCGCCTGCCAGGTGACGTGGCAGACGTTCCGCAACCACCTCATATGGGAATACGAGGTCCCGAAGTACGACGGCGACCTCTCCACGCCCAACCTCTATGTGCCGCTGTCCGCGGCGGTCGCGCGTCGCAAGGTCGACGCGGTCGTGCGCGCCTTCCGGTCACAGCGCGCCAAGACATGGTTCAGCGCCGAGAACCTGCTCGCCACCATGCGGCTGCGGGGCCTCGAGAGCCGCTCCCGCTCGGGCTATGCCGAGGCGTTCCATGCTCGAAAGCTCGTTTTCGATGTCGCGCCCGGAGCCAAGGCGCCGGCGCGGACACGCGGCGGAGACGGTGGCCGCGCGTGAAGCCGGGGTTCTGGAAGGACAGGCGGGTGTTCGTCACCGGCCACACCGGTTTTAAGGGAAGCTGGCTGTGCCTGCTGCTGTCGTCGCTCGGGGCGCGCGTCTCTGGCTATGCCCTCGAGCCGCCGACCCGGCCCGATCTCTACACGCTGGCACGTGTCGGCGAGCTCGTCGAGTCGACCATCGGCGACGTGCGCGATCCGGATCGCATGATGAAGTGCCTGGAAGCCTTCGCCCCCGACGTCGTCTTGCACATGGCGGCGCAATCGGTCGTGTTGCACTCGCGCGAAGACCCGTTGGAAACCTATTCCACCAACGTGATGGGAACGGTGCACCTGCTCGACGGTGTCCGCCGGATGCGGCGGCCGTGCGTGGTCGTCAACGTGACCACCGACAAGTGCTACGACAACAAGGGCTGGGTCTGGGGCTACCGCGAGACCGACGCCCTTGGGGGAGGCGATCCGTACTCGAGCAGCAAGGCGTGTGCGGAATTGGTCGGCGAGGCGTACCGGAACTCGTTCTTTGCGCCATCGCGCCTGGCGGAGCACGGTGTCGGCCTGTGCAGCGCCCGCGCGGGCAATGTCGTCGGCGGCGGCGATTGGACGCCGCGACAGTTGATTCCGGAAACCATGGCGGCATTCATGGCAGGGCGGCCGGTCGTGCTGCGTCAGCCCGATGCGGTCCGGCCCTGGCAGCACGTGCTGGATTGCCTAGACGGCTATCTCAGGCTGGCCGAGTCCCTGGCGCTCGACCCGGCTGCGTACACGGGTGCGTGGAACTTCGGTCCTTCGGATGCCGACTCGTGGCCGGTGGCGCGCGTCGTCGAGGAACTGGGATCGCTCTGGGGGATGTCGCCGGCCTGGAAGCTCGACCCGGAGACCCATCCAGGCGAAGAGCGCCTGCTTCGGCTCGATGCGAGCAAAGCTGCCGCCTTTCTCGGCTGGCGCTGCTCGCTGCCTACGAGGGAGGCGCTACAGTGGGTCGCGGATTGGTACCGCGACTACCGCGACGGGCGCGATCCGCGTGCGATGTGCCACGGCCAGATCGCACGGTACCGGGAACGCGCCGAGAGCTGAGCAATGCAATTCATCGAATGCCGGGTTCATGATGCCCGGGTCATCGAGCCCTCGCCCCACCGCGACGAGCGCGGTCGTTTCATGCGCGCATGGTGCGACCGCGAATTCGCCGATCACGGGATCGTCTTCGTCCTCCGGCAGGCGAACATGGCCCTGAGCGCGCGCCGCGGCACGATTCGCGGCCTGCACTACCAGGCGGCACCGGCACTGGAGGCCAAGCTGGTGCGCTGCACCCGGGGAGAGATCTTCGACGTGGTGGTGGATCTGCGGCCGTCTTCGCCCACCTATCGCGCGTGGCACGGCGTGCACCTGACGCCCGACAACGGCCGAATGCTCTACGTCCCGGAAGGCTGCGCGCACGGCTGCCAGTCCCTGCAGGACGAGACCGAAATACTCTATTTCGCCTCCGCTCCCTATGTTCCAGGCGCGGCCCGCGGGGTGCGTTTCGACGATCCTGCGCTTGCGATCGCGTGGCCACTGGCGGCGGGCGCGCTATCGGAGCAGGATCGAAGCTGGCCTCCGCTTGAAACGCATTGACGCGAGGGACATCCATCATGGACATGCAGTCGCACGGCCTTCAGAACCTGTCGATCTACCACCAGCTGCAGCAGCGCGAGCGCGAGCGGCGACCGATCCGTGTCGGAGTGGTCGGTGCCGGCGCCACCGGACGCGCGATCGCCCTCCAGCTCGGCACGCCCGTTCCTGGTATCCGCCTTGCAGGCATGGCCAACCGTACCCCGGCGCACGCCGAGCGCGCATTTCGCGAGGCAGGGCTGGGCCACTGGCAAGGGGTCGACACGGCCAGCGTCGCACAGGAGTGGATCTCCAGGGGCGCCACGGTCCTGACCGACGACTTCCGCGTGCTGACCCGCTGCGACGCCATCGACCTGATCGTTGAGGTCACCGGTACGGTCGACTTCGGGGCCGGCGTCGTGCTCGACGCGATCGCGCACGGCAAGGCGGTGGTCATGGTCAACGCCGAGCTCGACTCGCTGGTCGGGCCCATCCTCAAGGCCAGGGCGGACGCGGCGGGCGTGGTGCTCACCCACACCGACGGCGACGAGCCCGGTGTGGCGATGACGCTCTTCCGATACGTCCAGTCGGTCGGTCTGCAGCCGGTGGCGGCGGGCAACATCAAGGGCATGGTCGACTACTACCGGAATCCGGAGACGCAGCGCGGATTCGCCGAGCAGCACGATCAGGATGTCAAGAAAGTCACGTCGTTCGCCGACGCCACCAAGCTGTCGATGGAGACCTGCGTGCTGGCGAATGCGACCGGCTTCGGCGTCGGCCGCCGCGGCATGTTCGGCCCGGCCTGCGGCTACGTGCGCGAACTGGCGACGCTGCTGCCCGCGAAGGCCATGCTCGACGGCGGCATCGTCGACTACTCCGTTGGCGCTGCTCCGCATACCGGCGGCTTCGTGGTGGTGCACGAGGAGAATCCATACAAGAAGACCCAGCTCGCCTACTACAAACTCGGCAACGGACCGTTCTACGTGTTCTACACACCCTTCCATCTGCCGCACATCCAGCTGCCGTCGACCATCGCGCGCGCGGTGCTGCACGGCGATCCGACCGTGGCTCCCCTGGCCGGGCCGGCGTGCGAGGTCCTCGCTATCGCCAAGCGGCCACTGAAGGCAGGTGAGACGCTCGACGGCGTCGGCGGCTTCTGCGCGTACGGGCTGATCGAGAACCGCATCGCCGCGCGCGCCGACGACGGATTGCCAATCGCCCTGTCAGAAGGCGCCGTCCTGCTGCGCGATGTCGCAAAGGACGAGGTGATACGCCTCGCGGATGTGCGTCTGCCGACGGGTCGCTTGGGGGATGCGCTTTGGGGAGAACAGAATCGTCGCTGGCCGGTTGAACCAAGAACCGGAGAGCGTGTGCCGGCGCGGCCTGTTTCGGTGGCAGTTGCATGAGGGCCTGGGCGCGGCCCGGGTCAGCGAGTCGCTGCGCGCCCGCGGGGTATCGCCTGCAGTCGATGGACAAGGGAAACTGAATGCCGAATATCGTCGTTCTGGGAAGCGGCATGGCGGGCTTCGGCGCGGCGCAGCGGCTGAAGTCGGAGGGCATCCGTCCTATCCTCTATGAGAAGGCGCCTTATTTCGGTGGTCACACGGCCTCCTTTCGTGACGAGGCGGGCTTCTGGTTCGACCTCGGCCCGCACATCTCCTTCACCAAGGATGCCCGCATCCAAGAGTTGCTCGCGGGGTACGTCGAGCAGAAGTACGAGGCGGTGCAGGTCAAGCTGGACAACTACTGGCGCGGCCTGAAGCTGACGCATCCGGTGCAGCTGCACTTGAACGGTCTTCCGCACGATCTCATCGTCGAGATCATCGCGGACTTCGTGAAAATTCATGAAGGCGAGGCACGGCCGGTCGCCAACTACGAGGACTGGCTGGTCGCGAGCTACGGCCGGAAGTTCGCCGAGACGTTCCCGATGCAGTACACGCGGAAGTATCACCTGACCTCGGCGAGCAACATGACGACCGACTGGCTCGGGCCGCGCATGTACCGACCGACGCTCGAGGAGCTTCTCCGCGGCGCGCTGGCGCCCTGGCAGCCGGATGTTCACTACATCACCAACTTCCGCTATCCCACCCGGGGCGGTTTCGTCTCGTACCTGCGGCACCTGCCGGCCATGGCCGACATCCGGCTGAATCATGATCTGGTCGCCGTCGACCCGACGAGGCGGATGCTGCGCTTCGCCAACGGCGTGAGCGCGCCCTACGACGCGCTTGTCTCGTCGATCGCGCTGCCCGACTTGGTGCCGATGGTGGAGGGCGTTCCTGCCGACGTTGTCGAAGCCAGTCGCCGGCTGGCCTGCTCGACGTGCGTGCTGGTCAACGTGGGCGTGGATCGCAACGATCTGTCCGAGGCGCACATCACCTATTGCTACGACGAAGACCTCGTCTTCACGCGCATCGGCTTCCCTCACATGCTTTCGCCCAACAACGCCCCGGCCGGATGCGGCAGCATCCAGGCGGAGGTTTATTTTTCGAGCAAGTACCGTCCCCTCGCGCAGCCGGTCTCCGAGGTGATCGATCGCGTGATCGCCGACCTGCGGCGGACGGGCACGCTCCGTGAGGGCGACCGGATCCTGTCGAGGCATGCGAGCGTCGTGCGCCACGCGAACGTGATCTTCGACCTCGACCGCACGGCGGCCATCGAGACGGTTCACGGCTACCTCGACGACATCGGCATTCACTACTGCGGCCGTTACGGCGACTGGGGCTATCTGTGGACCGACGAGAGCTTCATCAGCGGCGAACGGGCGGCCGAGGCTGCGATGTCGCTGGCCGTCGCCTGAAGGCGCCCCGGATCACGTCCGCTTCACCATCGGCGACCTTGCACACCTGCACCTCCACCTCCGGGAGCGCCGATGCATAAGGCCAGGGTCGTTGTCGGCCTGCCGGTGTACAACGGCGAGCGCTACCTCGGTGCGGCGATCGAGAGCCACCTGGCACAGTCCTTCGGCGACTTCCAGCTGGTGATCTCCGACAACGGCTCGACAGACGCGACCGCCGACATCTGCGCCGACTTCGCCCGCAAGGACGCGCGCGTCAAGGTCCTCCGCTCGCCGGAGAACCGGGGCATCCTGTGGAACCATCGACGAGTCTTCGAGGCGATCGAGAGCCCGCACCAGTACTTCCGCTGGGCGGCAGCCGACGACATCATGGAGCCCGGCCTTCTGGAGGCGATGGTCGAGGTGCTCGACACGCGGTCCGAGGTCGAAGCCGTCGTGCCCGACACCCGCAACATCGACACCGACAACCGGATCATCGGCTCGATGGCCCGCACGCTCGACCTGCAGTCCGCGGACGCGTTCGAGCGCGCGCGGCAGGTCCTCACGAGCGGCTACCAGATGGTCATTGCCTTCGGCCTCTTTCGCGCGTCGACGCTGCAGTCGCTGCGGACGCGGCCGGACTACATAGGCTGGGACTTCGTGTTCCTCTGGGAGCTTGCGCTTCGCGGCCAGATGGTCCAGCCCGTAGGACCGGTGCTTCTCAGGCGCTTCCATCCCGGCGCGATGTCGAACGTGAAGACGGCCAAGGAAATGCGCAAATGGGTGGAGCCGAAATCCAGTGCACGCATGACCTTTCCGCACTGGACCTGGGCCTACGAGCGCCTTCGGGCCCTGCTCGCCGCCCCGCTGCCGCGGCATGATCGCCTGAGGATTGCAAAGCTGCTCGCGCGGGTCACGGTCTGGCAAAGGGGCGCGCTGGCGAAGGACGTCACGCAAGCGGCCCGACGTGTGCTTCGCCTGTCCGACGAATACACCTTCTGAGGGCTTTGGAGGCGCTTCCCGAACCATCCGCCGCGGGGCGCTTGTTCACGGTCGTCATCGCTTCCGTCTGCGACGACGCGCGCGGGGACCTGCTGAAGCGCGCCTGCGAGTCCGTGCGGGCCATGGCCTCAGGGCACGACCACTCGATCATCGTCGTCGCGAACGGCCCGCGCGTCAGCAGCCAGACGCTCATGTGGCTTGAGAGCCAGCCGGATGTGCGCGTGGTGCGGCTTCGCTCCGGCTCGTATCCGCTCGCGCGGCGGGTCGGCGCGGAGATGGCCCATAGCGAGTTCCTCGCCTTCCTCGACGACGATGACGAAGTCCTGCCGCAGACGTTGGGGTTGAAGCTCGCCTACTTCCGCGAGCATCCGGAAGTCGACGTGCTGGTTACCGACGGCTTTCGCGTCAACGGCACGACGCTGACGCGCATCTTTCCTCCACCCGAGGCGCGCCGCGCCGACCTCGTGGAGACGATGCTGCATGCCGCCTGGGGAGCCGGTGCGTTCACGCTCCGCCGGCGCAACGTCGACCTCTCGGCCTTCGACGCGGAATTCCGCCACCTCGAGTGGACCCTGACGACCCTGGAACTCGCCCGGCGCTACCAGGTCGGCTATCTCGACGAACCGACCTACCGCTATTACGAGGACACGCCGGGCTCGCTGTGGAAGAGCGCCGAGCACATTTTCGCGGCTCCCGAGGTGTGGCGCCGGCTTTCGAAGAGCTATGCCGGGACCCCCCACGAGGCGGCGGTGCGACGCCGCTTCGGAGCCATGTGCCACAACGCGTCGTGGGAGTACGCCCGTCGGGGCCAGACGGGCGCCGCGTGGCGGCTCCATCTCGCGTCCCTAGCGTCTCCGGGAGGCTGGGCGTACCTCCTGTTCTCCAGAAAGCTCCTGCTCCTCTTGCTGCGTCGGCTGTTCGGGTGACGGCGCAGCGTACAGCGGTAGTCAGGGATTAGGGACATACATGGATTCAAGGGCAGCGTTCCGGATCGCGGCGCTTTCGGTCCTCGCCGTCTTCGTCGTCCACCTCGCGCTGGTGATTCCGCCCCTGATCGCGGCGCGTGGGGAGCCGGCCCCCTACTGGATTGCCGACTGGCAGATCAACTACGCCGGCGGGTTCGTGCGCCGGGGACTGCTCGGCGAGCTAGCGCGGCTGCTGGCGGTGCACGCCTCGGTCGACACACGGACCACCATCGTCGCCATGCAGATTCTCTTCTTCGTGGCGTTCTTCGGGGCTTCCGCTGCGCTGCTCGTTCCCGAGTTGGCACGCCACCCGGTGTTCGCGTTCGCCGTGTTCAGCCCCATCACCTTCGCGTTCAAGGCGCTGGACCCCGGGTCGGGCGGCGCGAAGGACATCGTCTTCCTGGCGCTGCTGGCCATTCAGGCGCTGCTCAGCACCCGTGCCCGCACCGATCCGTCGGCGAGCAACCGGCGCCTGCTGGTCGTGGCGGCCGCGTGGGCAGCCATCGTGCTGACTCATGAAGGCTTCTTCTTCTACCTCCCGTTCTCGGTCGCGCTGCTCGTGCTGACGGCCCGCTCGCGCCTGCCGCCCCTTAAGTTGGGCCTGACTCTATTGCCGGCCATCCTCGCGTTCCTGCTGTCGGGACGTTTCCACGGCGACCCGAGCTACGTGACAGCGATCTGTGCGTCGTTGGGCGCCTCGGCACCGGAACGCTGCGAGCAGGCCGGCGCGATCGCGTGGCTGATGCGGCCGGCAAACGTGCACGTGTTGCACACCTACTACCAGATCGTGAAACCCCCCTACATCCTGCTGACCACGGTGATGGCAGCGATGCTCGGCGGCGTCTGCCTTGCGTTGCTCGCCCTCGACACGGCGGTTGCCCGCCGGGTCCGAGAAGCGTGGGACGCTCCTTCGGGCTTGGGCCTGACAGTGGCGTGCTTCGCCTTCCCCGTGCTGCTGTTTGCCCTGTCGGACCATGGTCGGTACCTGAGCATCTGGTTCAGCTCCGCGGTGCTGGTTCTCGCCGCATACCTGTCGCGCACACCGCTCGACGCCGCCGCGCCCGCGGCGGCGGGGAGTGCGAGGGGCAAGGCGGGCGTCCTCGTGCGCGCGCTCTGGGCCATCGTCCTGCTGGCCTATGCGACGACGTGGAGCGCCCAGGGGTCCTGCTGCCCGGACCGGCTGGGCAGTGGGTTCTTCGGCAAGATCTTCTTTCTCATCGATGCCCATCTCTGACGCCCCGGGCCCGAGCGCGGACGCGGCACCTTCGGCTCGAAACGGCTGCGCCGGGCTGGCGCACCTTCGATGCTCATGCCAGGTGTGCCGCCTCGAACCGCTTCCACCCATAGTCTTGTGGGCGTGCGCTTGCGAGAGGCCAGAACCCCACGCCTGGGCTGCCGTCGCGCCAGGTAGTCGCCGGACGCGATGCCACAAGCGAACCGTTTCGGACCACGCGGATACGGGTGCCCACGATCTCGGCCCGCAGGACGTCCCCGTCGACAGGAGGACCGATGAGGACACCGTCCGGATGGAGGATCGGTGTGTAGTCGCCGAGTGGCCCATTCCAGCGGACGATGTTGAGCACGCCGTTGTGGGCCCAGAGGACCTCGTATCCCCTTGCGACGCGAGGAGTGATCTTAAATCGGAGAAGCAGCTCGATCTCGTGGCTGGCTATGGGCAAATAGTGCGGTGCGCGGTAAACGGTCCCTTGAGCGTACTGGTCTGCCGGGAAGTTGCCCTTCAGCACGGCGATGCTATCGTCGTAGCGCGACCGACCGGTCCCGGAGAGGACCGAAGCGCACGCCCTGCCAGAGAGCGATTGAACGTCCTGCCAGTCGAGTCCCACGGCCTTGCCATTGGTCCACCTGCCTCCGTCGTCGATCGGATTCTCGACGCCGCCAAAGGCCGTCGAGTAGCTCGTCGAGTCCTCAGGGCCGGTGGCCGCGGGCCGCTGCGCCGCCTCCGTGGCCGACCGGCACGGACCGGCGACCAGCGATGCTGCCGCAAGGCCCGCTGCCGCTTCAATGACGCCCCTGCGATTCATGCACGGTCTCCGATGGAGCTATGAAGCCGGAGTTCCCGGTGAATTTGCGTATCGACGGTTCGCTGAGGAGCTATGCCAAGACCATCGGGGCGAGTAGCGCCCTGTCCGTCGTGGCGCTGGCGTGCGCTTGGGGCGTCCTTCGCGCAGGGTCGCGAGGCTTGGGGATTCTATCTGCGGCACTGCTGGTGGCCATTGCGGTCGGCGCCGCCGTGATCGCGAGCGCCGGAACGATCGTCGTAGCCCGCCGGCGGCGCGGCGTGCGCAAGGAACGCGATCTCTTTCTCGAGCTGAACCAGTCGCGCGACCCGCACGCTGTACGGCTCGGGGCGGCTACCGCGGGCCGGGCGTCGCTGCGACGCTGGTGGGCCAGGCGACTGTTGAAGCATGACCTTCTCGTCGGCGACTGCGTCGAAGTGAAGTCATGGCCCGAGATCCGCGCCACGCTCGACCAGCAGGGATGCCTCGACCACCTGCCGTTCATGCCGGAGATGCTCGCCATGTGCGGTCGGCGGGCGGTCGTCTTCCGCTGCATGCACCGGCTGTTCGACTATCGCAAGTCCCGGCGCATGCGCCACATGGACGGGGCCGTGCTGCTCACCGGAGCGACGTGCGACGGTGCGAGGCACGGCGGCTGCGAGGCCGGCTGTCATGCAATCTGGAAAGCCACATGGCTTCGGAAGGTCGAGTGGAGGAGCGACGCCGAGGGCGCCGCGAAGGCGATCGGCCAGTCGTCGCCGCTGGAGGACATCCAAGTGCTCCAGCCGGGGACGCAAGGTCCTCGCTACGCCTGCCAGCTGACCGCGCTGCACGCCGCGTCGCACCCCCTCGAAGACGCGGGCGCGCTCGATGTCATGCGGCCGCTGGTTTCCGGCAACGTCGCCCCGGCTGCCTTCGTCGTCGGCTGGCTGACGCACCTCTTTAACGAAGTGCAGCATTTGCGGCACGGCGTGGCATTCCCCGCTTTCGAGACCGCGGTGGTGCCCACGGGTGCGAGAACCGGCGAGGCTGCATTGGCGGCGGGCGATCCGGTGGTGGTTCGTTCTTCCGCCGAGATCCGCAGTACTCTTGACGACCGGTTCATGCACCGTGGGCTCTGGTTCGAGCCCGACATGCTGAAGCACTGCGGCCGTCGGCTCGTCGTCGAGGCGAACGTGAGCAAGCTGATCGACGTCGTGACCGGTGAGATGCGCCCCATGAAGACGCCGGCCTTCAGGCTCCAAGACGTGCACTTCTCCGGTGAGCGGCAGCTCTTCAACGCCCAGTACGAGCCCCTGCTCTGGCGGAGCGCGTGGCTACGGCGCGATGACGAATGAGCCCGCTGCACGCTGCCCGGCCGCGGCCAGAGACCGCGCCCGCGATCTCGTCGTCGAATGTGCGGCTGCAGCGATCGCGGCCGGCGGGATGCACGCGGCCATCGCGGCCCTGTGTCCCCTCGTCGCCGCGACCCACCTGTCTTTGTGGAAGGTCCTGCACTCCTGGATGAAGCGCTGCACGGCGCTGCTGAGGGTCGTCGTGCCATTGCGCTTGTAGTCGCGCGCCACGGTGCCGGCGCGCGTGCTTCATTGGCAATCCCGGTTGGGTGCGGCCGAGCGCCTGAATCTGGCTCTTCTCGTCGCAGCTGAGCATGAGGGCGCGCTCGGGCGGCGACATCGGCCGTCACGCTCGGCGTTTGCCCCGAGCGCGGGGCGTCTTGCAGCAGCGCCTCGACGCCGGTGGGATCCGCCGACGGCTTGCGTTCAAGCTACCTTATCAACGGCAACATCGGAAGCATCTACACGCGTAGCGGTCAGGTAGGGCTCGGCTGCCAGATTGGACGGAAGGACGCCGTTCATGACGTAGAGCGGCCGACCTTTGACCTCGTTGAACACGCGACCCAGATATTCGCCTATGACGCCGATGAAGATCAGTTGCACCCCACCCAAGAACAGGATCGCGACCATGAGGGACGGGTAGCCTGTGACGGGATCACCGTAGACCAGCTTCTTGTAGATGACTTTCAGCGCGAAAAGGAACGAGCTGCCGGCAACACCGAAACCGAAGTATGTTGCGACCTTGAGCGGGACCACCGTGAAAGACGTGATGCCTTCTAGCGCCAGGTTCCATAGGCTCCAATAGTTCCACTTGGTCCTTCCAGCCACTCGGGGTTCACGCTCGTAGTACACCGGCTTCGAGGGGTGGCCGATCCAGGCGAATAGGCCCTTCATGAAGCGATGCTGCTCGCGCAGCTTGCCCAGCGACTTGACGGCCCGACGGCTCATAAGCCGGTAGTCTCCGGTGTTCTTCGGGATGTGAACCCGACTCACTCGCTGGATGACCTTGTAGAACAGCGAGGCAGTGGTCTTCTTGATCCAGCTTTCGCCCTCTCGACGCGTGCGTACCGCGTAGGCGACGTCGTACCCTTGGGCCCATACCTCGAGCAGCTTCGGGATAAGCTCCGGAGGATCCTGCAAGTCTGCGTCGATGACCACGATGACGTCGCCCTGACAGTGGTCGAGGCCAGCGGTGAGAGCAATCTCCTTTCCGAAGTTGCGGGACAAGTCAATGATCGCAATGCGTCCATCGATTGCGCGCAACTCGTTCATGACAGCCAGCGTACGGTCCCTGCTGCCATCGTTTACGAAGATGATCTCGTAAGGATTGCCGAGAGACCGCAGAACCGCAACGCTCCGGCGATAGAACTCGTGGAGAACCTCTTCTTCGTTGTAGGCCGGCACGACAATGGAGATGCGCGGGACGAGGTCGCGGTCTCGATGGAGGGAATGGGTGAGCGCTGAATCGGGTGTTCCCATGTTCCATCCCCCGCGTCATCGGAAGAATGCGCCGATTGTTGCACCAGCCCGCAATGCCGCATCCGGCGGCCGTCCGCGTAGCGGCTGCACACGACGATGTCGGTTTCCGGGTCGCGGCGCATGGCCTCGACCATCTCGGGATCTTCGTCTCGTCGTGCTGCAGGTCGCTGTCGAGGGCGAGGAGGGTGTCGGCCGAGCTCGCCATGGATCCTTCGATGCAGGCTGAGGAGAGCCTCTCCTGCCGAGGCGGTTGAGGCACCGGACCCGCACGTCGCTCCTGGCCCGTGGCGCGCACCGACTCGGCCGTGCCGTCGGGTGAATCGTCGCTCCCACCGGATCCCGGCGAGAACGATGCGCAGTCGCCGGCTCAGCTCGGCGATGATCTCGCGCTGGTTGAACGTGGGAACGACGATGGCGGTCTCGATGGCGCAGGGCTGACGATCGTCGTCGGACATCTTGCGAACTCCAGCCGCCTCGGCGCAGCACCCCCTCAACTTTGCTGGCGGCGCTCCGCATCAGGACAAAGGCGGCTTGCCGCGTAAAGAACGCGCATCCACTTAACTAGGGGGTTTCATTCGCCTGCGCGGGCGGCGGAGGGGTAGGCACGTTCACGGGCGAATACTTGGCTCCTGAGACGGCGTGGCGCGGTGCGGAGTCTCGATCGGGCATCGATACACTGGGCTTCGGCGATGCGGTAGCCAGGTCGGCTGCAGCATAGCCCCCCGGCTTCATGGAGAGGCTGCTTGTCGATCGAGCGAAAGGCGATTTCGGCCCTCAAGTGGGCGACGGCCTCCAAGCTGGTCATCCAGGTTGCGAGCTGGGCCGGGACGCTCGTTGTCGTGAGGCTGCTCACGCCGCAGGACTACGGCCTAATGGCAAAGGTGGCGGTGGTGTGTGGAATCGTCGGCACGATCGCCGAACTCGGCCTGGAGGCCGCCATCGTGCGCACCGTCGACCTCTTGCGCGACGACGTGCGCAAGGTCTTCGGTGTTTCGCTCGTCTTCGCCTTGGCTGGAACCGGCCTGGTGATCGGGTCGGCCCCGCTCTTGGCTCGTCTGCTGCACGAACCGCGCCTCGAAGGACCGATCGCGGCGGCTTCGCTGCAGATTGTCATCGCGGCGATCGGGCTCGTGCCGAGCGCGTTGGCGGTCCGCGATCTCTCGTTCCGCAGCCTTGCAAAGATCGACATGGCGGCCGGGCTCACCGGCGTCGTCGCGACGCTGCTGCTCGCCTGGGAGGGTGCGGGTGTCTGGGCGCTCGTGGCGGGCAACCTTCTCGTGAGCAGCGTGCGCAGCACGGCTTTGCTCGCCTCGGGCCCGCGCGTCTGGCCGTCGTTCTCGCCGCGCGGCATCGGCGAGCACCTCAAGTTCGGTCTTACCCTGATGGGCAACCGCCTCAGCTACTTCGTCGTCGTCCAGTCCGACGTCCTGATCGGCAGTGCCTTCCTGTCGACGACGGAGATCGGACGCTATGCCGTGGCGTTGCAGCTCGCGACGCTCCCGATGACCAAGGTGATGGGGACGATCAACCAGATCGCGCTTCCGGCAGTTGCGCGGCAGCAGCAGGAGCCGGAGCGGGTGCGGCAGACGGTGCTGAAGTCGGTGGGACTGATTTCCCTGCTGGCGTTCCCCGTGCTCTGGGGGATTTCGGCCCTGGCTCCCGAGCTTGTGCGGGTGCTCCTCGGCTCCAACTGGCTCGAGGCGGTGCCGGCACTGACGATCCTGCCGCTCATCGTTCCGCTGCGCATGGCACTCGGCGTCCTGTTCACCGCCTCGCTGGCGATGGGGAATCGGCAGATCGACCTCCTCAGCACGACCGCCAACTTCGTGCTCCTGCCGGGCGGCTTCTACGTCGGCGCACATTGGGGACTCCTCGGACTGTGCTCGGCGTGGCTGGTGTCGGTACCGCTGGCCTATGCGGTCAGCTTGCCGTTGGTGCTGCGGGCGATGGGCATTCGTGCCCGCGAGCTCGTCATCGAGTTTGCGGCCCCGGCGATGGCCGCCGGAGGGATGTACGCAGCGATCGCAACCCTGCGCCCGGCCGTTGCCGCCCTGCCGGCGCTCGTCGCGCTCGTCGCGCTCAGCGCGGTCGGCGGGCTCCTCTATCTCGCGCTCATGGGGCTGTTCTCCCGCCGTCATCTGGCGATCGCCCGCAACTTCGGGCGTTCCTTGCTCGCAAGGGACGCACCGACGTTGGTCTGAGAGTCGCCGCGACGCGCGACGCCGGCACGAGGGGGCGACAGATGGAGTGAAAGAATGTCAGGCAACTCACCATCATGCGGAACCCCGCCAACTGAGCGTTGTGGCCAATCGAACCGCGAGGTCGGGCTCGCGGAAATGCGGCAAGATGAATGCCAATGACCTCGAACATCCGTCCCCCGTGGCTAAGGGATGCTTCGTGCGCTTCCAACGCACCTAGAATGGTTTGGTCGCATGAGTACAACCTGCGCGGGCGTCATGAGCGGGCATCGTGTGCGGCAAGCGGCTTCGCCATCCTCATCCCGCACAAGAATAAATGCCGCAATACGCGATTGCGCACCGAGGTGAGGTCCGTCGTTGGCTTGCTCGAGCGCGATGACCCCCGGTCGCTCGACCCAGGGCAACGTCCGCTGTGACCGCGTCGGCTCCTCCCCACTGTTCGCCTGTGAGGCCTCGCGTCGATCTTGCGAAGTACCGGCAGACGGAGTCGGAGCAGCGAAGGGTCGCCGACATCCTGCAGCTCGTTCCTGGCGGCAGCGAGGTGGCGCTCGACGTCGGTGCTCGCGACGGCTATCTCTCCCAGCTCCTGGCCGGTCGCGTGAAGAGCCTGACGGCGCTCGATCTCGAGACCCCGTCGGTTTCTCATCCGCACGTGGCTTGCGTCAAGGGCGATGTCACGCAGCTGTCATTTCCGGACGCCAGCTTCGACCTGGTGGTTTGCACCGAGGTTCTCGAGCACATCCGCCCGGAGCTGCTCCGGCAGGCCTGTTCGGAGCTGATGCGCGTCGCGAGCCGTCACCTGCTCGTGGGCGTCCCCTATCGACAGGACATCCGCGTGGGTCGAACGACGTGCGGGATCTGCGGGGGCGTCAATCCACCATGGGGGCACGTCAACGCGTTCGACGAGGAACTGCTGCGTACCCTGTTCGCGGGCTGGACCGTGGAGAAGACGTCCTTCGTCGGCCACAACGACTCGTCGACCAATCGTGTGGCAACCCTCCTGATGGACCTCGCCCGCAACCCCTATGGGACGTACGGTCAGGAGGAGCCGTGCATCCATTGCGGTTCGCAGCTCGGCGATCCGCCGGCCCGGACGATGGCGCACAAGGTCCTGTCAAAAGTCGCGTTCTGGACGGCGAATGCGACCGCACCGTTTCATCGTCCGCACGCCTACTGGATTCACCAGTTGCTCACCAAGGTCTAGAAAGTGCGCGCGGCCCTGCCAGCAACTTCAGTTCATTGACGTAGGCATCGTCGCAGCTTGGCCTTGAAGCCGCCGATCGATGGAGCAAGTTGACGCTGCGGAGCGCAACACAACATGCATAAGAAGGTTTCGGTCATCACCCCGTTCTTTCAGCGCCAGCCTGGCCTCCTCAGAAAGGCCATCGAGTCCGTCGCGGCGCAGAAGAATGTTTCCGCGAAGGTCGAAGTCGTCGTAGTCGACGATGGGTCGCCGACAACTGCGGAGTCCGAGGTCGAAGGGCTGGCGTTGCCGCCAAACGTGACCGTCAGGATCGTCAAGCAGTCGAATCGCGGTTGCTACCCGACTTGCAATGTCGCACTGAACAATGTCGGCGAGGACTCGGACTACATCGCGTTCCTCGATTCGGATGACGTCTGGTTCGAATCGCACCTTGCAAACGCGATATGGGCGCTGGAAAAGGGCTACGACTGGTACTTCAGTGATTTCTACCAGTTGAATCAGACCGTCAGCGCCTTTCGCCGCGGTGGTCGGCTCAACTTGGCGGATCACAAGAAGCTCGAGCCGAGCGAGGCAATCTACGATTTCTCCGTCGACATGTTCGACCAAGTCTTGAAGGGGAACGTACTGGGGACCTCCACAATCGTGTACAGCCGCGCGAAGCTCGGAGATCTGCGCTATCTGGAGGATTTTCGACATACCGGCGCCGAATATATCCTGTGGCTAAACATGGCTGTCCGCTCCAATCGGATTGCCTTTTCAATGGAGCCGGAATGTCGCTACGGTGGCGGCGTCAATATCTTCTCCGAAGCGTCCTGGGGCACGGACAAGTTCTTGACGGTGCGTCAGGACGAGATGAAGTACAGAAAATACATTCTCGGCCACTTCACGGTTTCCCAAGACCAGCGGCGGCACCTGAAGAAGAAGATTCAGGAGTCGAGGTTCAATTTTTGCCTCGCCATGATCCACAACGTGCTTCATAACGGAAAGGTGGCGAAGAGCATCCTGATGCAGCAGCTCCGCGCCGATCCATGGACATTCGGGATGCTGCTGCTGACGCCCTTTATCCTGGGTGCGCGACAGCTGCGGGCGAAGACGTAGGTCGGTGGTCCGATGGCCGCGTGGGTAGTCGATAGGGACGACGGCAGTCGGCCTATCTGCCCCTGCCGGAATGCCATCTCCACGCGGTCTGAATGATCGGGTCGAGATCGTTGAACTCCGGGGCCCATCCCAACAGCTTGCGAGCCTTGGCAGAGCTGCCGACCAGAGAGGGGGGATCGCCGTGACGACGCGGCGCGTTGTTCACCTTCACCTTCCGAGCCGTGAGTCGCTCCGCCGCGTCGATCACCTGCCGCACCGAAAACCCGCAATCGTTTCCCAGATTGAAGACGTCGCTTTCACCGCCAGCCTCGAGGTAGCGCAGTCCGAGCACATGCGCGCGAGCCAGATCGACGACGTGGATGTAGTCCCGAATACAAGTGCCGTCCGGTGTCGGGTAGTCCGTTCCGAGGATGTCGACGGACTCGCGCAGTCGGGCGGCTGTTTGCAGGACCAAGGGAATCAGGTGCGTTTCGGGCTCATGCCACTCTCCGATCTCTCCGTCAGGGTCCGCCCCCGCCGCATTGAAATAGCGAAACACAACCGATTTGAGCCCATAGGCACTGTCGAAGTCTTTGAGAATCCGCTCGACCATCAGCTTGCTCGCGCCATACGGATTGACCGGACGCTGTGCCTGCTCTTCGGTGATCGGGATTTGCTCCGGGACACCATACGTCGCACAGGTCGACGAGAAGACGATCTTCTTGACGCCGCAACGGACCAACGAATGCAGCAGGCTGATGGTGGATCCCACGTTGTTCTGGTAGTAGATGCTCGGATTGACGACCGATTCACCCACATAGGCGAACGCTGCAAAGTGCATTACTGCCGTGACTTGATGCTCACCCAGAACGCGCTGAACGAGATCACCATCGCGGATGTCGCCCACCACCAACTCCGCGCCGACTACAAGCTCGCGATGCCCACGTTCCAGACTGTCGATGACAACACAGGGGATTCCGTTCCGGCGCAGCTCCTTGACCGCGTGCGAGCCAACGTACCCTGCGCCTCCAGTCACAAGAATTGTCATGCTTAGATTCTACGCATCAAGGAGATGAACCATGCGAAACGGTGGCGTGAACAGAGTCTTGGTCACTGGCGGCGCCGGTTTTCTTGGCTCGCATTTGTGTGATCGACTCATCGACCTGGGCCACGACGTCCTGTGCGTGGACAACTTCTATACCGGCAATCGACGCAACGTCGAGCAGCTCCTTGGACATCCGAGCTTCGAGCTGATGCGCCACGATGTCACGTTCCCTCTCTATGTGGAAGTCGATGAAATCTTCAACCTCGCGTGCCCGGCATCGCCGATTCACTATCAATACCATCCCGTGCAGACGACGAAGACCAGCGTGCACGGCGCGATCAACTTGCTCGGGCTCGCCAAACGAGTGGGCGCGAAGATCCTGCAGGCTTCTACGAGCGAGGTCTACGGCGATCCGAACGTGCATCCGCAGCGGGAAGACTACTGGGGCCATGTCAATCCGATCGGCATACGAGCCTGCTATGACGAAGGCAAGCGCTGCGCGGAGACCCTATTTTTCGACTACCGCCGACAGTACAACCTGAGGATCAAGGTCGCGCGCATCTTCAACACGTACGGACCGCGGATGCATCCCAACGATGGCCGGGTCGTGTCCAACTTCATCGTCCAGGCGCTCCGGGGTTCGCCGATCACGATCTACGGCGACGGATCCCAGACTCGGTCGTTCTGCTATGTCAGCGACTTGATCGATGGCCTGCTCAGGCTGATGAAGTCGCCGGACGACTTCACCGGCCCTGTGAATCTCGGCAACGAAGAGGAGTTCACGATCCTTCAGCTTGCGGAGAATGTCGTTCGCCTAAGCAACTCGTCCTCCAAGATCGTTCGCGCTCCACTGCCTTCGGATGATCCGCGCCAGCGCAAGCCTGACACAACCTTAGCGCGCGGGCGCCTCGACTGGCAAGCGACGACTCGGTTGCAAGAGGGCCTGACGAAAACGATTGCCTACTTCGATCAATTGTTGCGGTCTCAGAATCCCAGCTCCGCGCTCTCCTGACCTCACAGGCGCCTGAAGCTATCCGGAGTGGTGAAGCTGCTTCTTCCCGCGCTAGCCGAGAGGTCGCTCGCACTCGTCCGGTTCGACGTCGTGCTGAGGTTTGAAGTGAGAAGGCAGAGCCAGCAGAGATCGATCTAAATGTCACAGCAGCACTACCCGAAACAATTCTACGAAGTCCGGGATGAGGGCTCCGCGGCCTCTGCCAGAGTCGTGCTCGGGCTTCTCTATAAGTTCTACCGTCCGCAATCGGTCATTGATCAAAGCAGAGTGCTGCGCTATTCTGACCTCGAGCGGCGCAGACCGGGGTGCGCTGCCCTCGGAGGTTCGTAGCGGGGGCAGCGCACCGGAAGAAGCGTCCGCCATGCAGAGTACGACAATCGGCCTCGATCTGGTCAAGAACCTGTTGCGGCGCGATCAGGTCGCCGCGTTCTTCTTCCCGCAGCCTGGTCGGCATGGAAGCATGCTCGAGCGCCCACCACTGGGCATGCAAGCTGGAGTCGATGGGCCGCACTGCGCGCCTCATGGCCCCGCAATTCGTCAAGCCATACGTGAAGAGCAACAAGAACGACGCGGCGAATGCAGAAGCGATCTGCGAGGCTGTGGCACGGCCTCCGATGCGCTTTGTGCCTATCAAGAATGTCGAACAGTAGGCATTCCTTGCGCTGCACCGCGTTCGCCAAAGGCTTCGTGAGAGCACGAACCGCGCAGGCGAACCAGATCGCGGTCTGCTTGGCGAGTACGGGTTGGTTGTGCCGCAGGGATCGCCTACGTCGCCAAGCGCGTGCCCGAGGCTCATCGAGGATGGGTCGATCGAACTGCCTGAGGCGTTCCGGCTGCTCATCGACAGGCTGCTCGAACACCTAAGAGCAATTGCAGCGCACCACGAGCACTCCTCGGACAGACTTGTTCGTTAACGTCCGCACCAAGGACTGGCACCGCACTTGCCCTCGCGTTGCGGCGGCGCACGCCCGTGTCTTACCGGACGGTTCCGGATGCGAAGGCAGAGAGGTTGCTTGCCGTTCCATCCGCTTTCAACGCAATTACTGCAAAGTAGTAGGTGCCGGGTGAAAGACCGCTAATCGTGTAGCTCGTAGCAGAGCCCGGTACGTCTACGGACCGCGTCAGATTCGTCGCGCCGGTGTCGGTGCCATAGACGATGCGATAGCCGCTGATGTCATTTAGGGCTGTCCCATCGACGTTCAGCGACGGGACGGTCCAGTTGACTGTTGCAGTACCTGGGGGAGCCGGCGCCGGGACTGGATCGGCGACTCTGTTTCTGGAGATGATTAGTTCGTCGTACCAGGTGTACGCGGGGGCATGTGACTGTGAGGGATCCTTGCCTGTGTTGTACGGGAGCAGCCAAACCTTGCCATAGCGCTCGTTGTCAGTGGGGTTCCCGGCGTTGAGGCTATAGGGACCCCACGTGATGATGAGTTCCGATGGCCTGCCTTCACGAGCGCCCCAAAGAGTGACATAGCTGTTCTGGAAGACGTCGCCGACCCTTGGACCGATCTTGACCTGCACCTGAAAGGTCAGCCACTCATTGGCGACATATCCAAAACAATTGCCGACGGGTGGGAAGAAGCTGGTGGACCTTTGTGAGTACAGGCAGAACGGAGCCGGTCGGCCGTTCTCGAGCTTGAAGTCATCAGGGCCGTACGGCTCTTCAAAGGGGTCGAAGGGTCCGTGCGCGCTGGAGCCCGTACAGGAGTTGTACATCTGCGGGAAGCCTCGCAGAAAGGTGTTCTGCACCACCGTCTCGAGGGTCGAGCAGGAGGAGTACAACTGGTTGGGCTGATCGCCGGTGCCGATGATGATTTGTTTCCAGCCGCCGCCGCCAGCGAACGCGATATTGAGGAATTCGGCGCTGAAGCGCTGGCGCCACTGGACGTCGAACTCCTCGTTGCCGTCGAACTGCACGGAGAGGTCGGGCGAGAAGTTCGTGAAGAATGAGCCTGAGCTATCAGCGCCGGTGTTCGACGGGACGGTGAACCTGAGGGAGCCGCTGCCCGACGCCATGACATTGGTGTCCATGACCGCCCGGCTGTAGTCAGATGTGCCGAAGGGCGGGATGATTCCGGAGTTGGAGCCGAATGCCCCGTTCGTTCCGCCCGATCCTTGGTTGAAATCCGTCGCCGAATCGAAGCCGACGCACTTGATGACCCCAGGCTGGGCGCAGCGCGCAGTGAAGTCCGCCGCGGCGGACAGAGCTGGCGCCGGTACCGGTAAAGGGACCCCACCCGGAGCAGTGACCGTCGATCCTTCGGGCGCACTTCCCCCACCGCAGGACGCGACAAACATCGCGCTGAGTACAAAGGGCAGCCGGAATCCGAGGTGCTCCGCCATCATCGGCCGAGGGGGGCTCCTCCGAGCCCGCCGATCTCGAGTTGCCAACGCCGGACGTCGCTCCGGACTTCGCATTCGAATGGCACGTAGTCTGGTGGAGTGCGCCGATCACGTTGAACGAGTCCAGGGATTTGCGCAACCGACCCTCTGGTTAGCCCACGCCGGGCGGCTCCTCCAAGGATGAGGCAGTCGAACACGGTCGTGGCCCCTGGATCCGTCAGCAACTAGTCAACCGGCACGGCGCGACGCTACAGCGTCGGCAACTTGAGCTTATACCCCCGGAATGGAGCAGCGCCTGGCGCCTCGTCGTCGACGCGGTCCGGACAGCTAATTCCGTCCTCGACGGCCTACCGGCCAATGTCGCGTGGATCTGGTCCTCGACGACCTTCAGGCCGTGCGACCAGCCCGCGATGGATGTTCGGGCTACCGTAGATCGCGCCGGAGCGCTCCTGCGCTGCCCGCGGATACGCTCGACGAGCTCGAGGTCCTGCGTGGCGTGTCGCGACGGTGCGCGGCCAAGCCACACGTAGTAGCCGGCCGCCGTCACGCCGAGCACGCGACACATGGTGCTCATCGGAGTTTTGCCTGGTTCGCCCTTCACGAGCTCGAAGACGCCCTCGCACCTTCTCGTCCTTGTTCGCGAACCAGGCCGCGGGCTTTGAGAGGATCTCCCGCTTGAGCTTGAGCTGTCGGTTCTCCCGGCGTAGCCGGTTGAGCTCCTGGCGCTCCTCGGTCGTCAGACCGTCCTTGCCGGGCAAGGGCTTGCCGGCATCGATCGCTGCCTGCGCGAGCCAGTTGGCAATGGTCTGCGCCGAGCAACCGAACTCGCACGAGAGCTCCGCCGGCGTTCGGCCAACGCACGCAAGCTCAACGATCTGCTGGCGGAACTCCGCCCGATACGGCGACCGGGTTCGGGGCTCACTGACTCCTTCCAGGTTCACGGTAAGGTGTCAACGAAAGTGGTTCAACTTCAACTGCATCTCCAACCCCAACTTGAGCGACTGCGACTACGCGAGCCTCGCAGGGCCCTCTGACCGAGAAGAGGCGTCGAGCTTGCCCGGCGCGACCCCTTAAGCCGCTGTTGCAAACCAAGACCCTTCGTATCGGGGGGGTGCGCCGATCGCCGTTAAGCTGCCACCCGTTGAACGTTTCCCGTGATGGCGAGAGACGGCCGATATGTCCATCCGATAACTGGAACCAAGAAGGGCAGATGGAGGAACGATGAGATCTACCATCAAGCGGAACGGCTTCGTGCTGAGCGAGATCGCGGCGAGCCTGTTGCTCGCAGCCTGCGGCGGGGGCGGCACCCCGAGCGACATCAGCGGGGCGGTTCCGCTCGCGAGCGGCTCAGACCCGACTAGCACCACGGCGGCGACTGGCACAACGGAGGCGACTGACAGCAGCGCGCTGGCCCGATCCGAGGCATTGCGTCGCAGAAGCCCCCTTGCGTGGCAGTTCTGCGCGCCCGAAGGAGGCATCTGCAAGGTCGCCGCTCCTACCATCGTGCGTTACGGTGCCGGAGGCGCATTCGCATATCGGAATGTGCATGACGAAGTTGCCTGCAGCAACGACGTATTCGGCGATCCTCTCCCTGGAGCGGTGAAGGAATGCGACGTCGTCGCCTTGGCGGCTGCACCGGCACCTGCACCTGCGCCGGCACCGGCACCTGCGCCTGCGCCGGCACCGGCACCGGCACCTGCACCTGCACCGGCACCGGCACCGGCACCTGCGCCTGCGCCTGCACCTGCGCCGGCACCTGCGCCTGCACCTGCGCCGGCACCTGCGCCTGCACCTGCACCTGCGCCC
>Ga0105248_10000542_pt1 | contig 43053 bp, 34 predicted proteins | sample KBSS34metaG_FD_81524 | JGI IMG/M metagenome (GOLD analysis project Ga0105248, IMG submission 81524) | Switchgrass rhizosphere microbial communities from Kellogg Biological Station, Michigan, USA - KBS S3-4 metaG | ecosystem: Host-associated > Plants > Roots > Rhizosphere > Soil | place...
AGGCCGAGGGTGCGCGCCGCGGCCGGGTCTTGGGAAGACAGCTTGAGGCCTCTTACCGGGAGAGAGTCCGGTCGAGACTTCCCCTCCCTTGTCGGTTGGCCCGCGAAGCGGGCCGCTAGGAGTCCGAGCCTACCCTCGGCCCAAATACAAAATGCCCCGCCTCTCGGCGGGGCAATGGTTTCTCGGGGGATTTCCCCGCGCTCTTACTGATGCGTGTCGACGTTGTTGGCGACGACCATCTTCCGGCGGCCGATCTCGCTCCGGACCAACGCGTGGTCCACGACGTAGATGACGAGGTCGTGCTCGCTGTTGGAGAGCTTGGTCGTATCGAGAATGAACGAGAAGCCCACGAACGGCGTGTTGACCCGCGGGTCCTGCTGCGGGACATCCGGCCGGTTGAGGCCGTAGCTGGCGTTGCCGACGACCTGGCCGTCGACGTCGACCTCGATGTGGTTCACGCCCTGGAAGTCGAAGGCCCAGCCGAAGACCTCGAAGAGCCCGTCGATGAACTGGTAGTCGCTCGGCGTGTCGACGTATCCGAACGCCGGCTCGTTGGCGGAGGTCTCGTCGCACAGGATGTCGACCGACATCGCGCCGAACTGGGTGACCGTCTCCTCCTCATCGCCCGCGCGGAGCGACAGGGTGTGCTTGCCCGCCACGGTCTGGAACTGCGGGAGGAAGACCGTGCTGTTCGGATTCAGCGGGTCCGGCCGCAGGCTCTCGACGTCGATGATGGTCGAGGCGCCGTTGCGCACGAGGCCGAACGAGAAGGCGAAACCGGCGTTGTCGGCGTTGACGTAGCCCGAATAGGAGCGCGCCACGTCGGGACGGTTGATCCCGTAGCAGTTGACCAGCGACTGTCCGACCTGGAGGCAGTCGGTCCGGGTGTTGGCGATGATCGCGCCGTCGAGAAGGAGCTCGACGTAGGACACCTGACCGCGGTCCAAGGCCGCGCCGACGTCGAGCGCCCAACCCTCGACGGGGTTGGCGATGACCGGGATGGTCCGCGGAACGCACGGCGAGGGGCAGCCGCCGCCCTCGTCCACGTTGACGGCCTCGCAGAGGAGCGACGCCTTGTCGAGCGGGAAGTCGATGCGGCCAAACGGCCCCAGGTTCGCTCCGATGCCGTTCACGAGGACCGTCCGCTCGCCGATCTCGCGGCTGGAGCCCTCTCCGTCCGTCGCGACGACGGAAAGGGTGTGGACGCCGTTGATGAGCTTCGTCGCGTCGAGGTTCGCCACGAACCCTGTATAGAGAGAGAACGGAACGTCGGGGAACGCGGCCTGGATGTCCGGCCGGGTGCTGCCGTAGGTCGCCGTCGAGGGCTCGCCGCGGCCGACGGCTCCCGCCACGATCTGGCCGTCGATCAGGAAGTCGATGTGGTCGATCTCGCCCGAGTCGTCGATGGCCCAGCCGGCCACCGGGAAGGAGCCGGTGAAGTTCTCGAGTCCCGCGGCGCCGGGCATGTCGATCCAGCCGAACGGCGCCTGGTTGACGCTGTTGTCGACCTGCACAGTGATCCCCGTGCCGATCGGGAACGTGATCTGGCTCGCCTCTTCGCGCGCCATGATCTGGACCGAGTGCGGCCCGTCGCTGAAGTTGCCGCGCGCGAGGAAGGACGTGACGAACCCGGGATTCGCGGTCGGGCTGTTGAAGTAGGTCGGGAAGATCTCGAGGACGTCGGGTCGCGGAAGGCCCATGTCGGCGTGATTGATCGGATTGCCGTCGACGTAGAGGTCGATCCGATCGACCGCATTGAAGTCCAAGACGAATCCGGTGACGCGGACGATTCCAGAGACCGTCGAGCCGTCGAGCGGAGAGTCGATTCCGCCGATCGGCTGGGCGCTGGCCGAACGCGCCAGCAACCACACCGCGGTACCCAGAAGCGCCAGGACCCGGGGCGCCTTCCTAAACATGCGTGTTCCTCCCGAAAATGTAAGAAAAGAATGGAAAAATTGTGCTGCAAAGTCAAGCGGTATCGGGCCTTCGCCTCATTTTTTTAGGCAAATCGGCCATCCAAATGCTAAAACGAGGTCAGTGAAATCTTCCCCGAAAGGGCTCGCCGCAGCGGCGGCGGACCGCTCCTCCCGCCATCCGGACAGGACACTGTCCGGGCGGCCGATCCGCGAAAAGCCGTGAAGGCGCTGCTCCGCTCCCGCCGCTTCCAGGCCGCGATCTCGATCGTGCTGGCGGTGGGTCTGCTGGCGTACTTCCTGTCGCGCGTGCCGCTCGGCGACATCGGCCGGCAGATCGCGCGCGCGTCTCCGGCGTGGCTCCTCGCGAGCATCGTCGTTTCGCTGTCGATCTTCGTGGCCCGGGCCCTGCGCTGGACCTGGATCCTGAGGCCCCTCGGCCGCGTCCCGTTTCTCCCGGCGTTCCGCGCGACGTCGATCGGCTTCGCCGCCAACACCGTTCTCCCGGCCAGGGCCGGCGAGGTGATCCGTCCCGCCCTCCTCGCACGGGAGCGCGGCCTCCCCTTCTCGGCCCTGCTCGCCTCGATCGTCTTCGAGCGCATCCTGGATGCCCTCGCCCAGCTCGCCTTCTTGGGCATCGCCCTCGTCGCCGGCGTCGCCGGGGAGTCCGGAGCGCTCTCTTCGGGCCGCATCCGCTGGGTGGTCGCGGCCGTGGCCGCCGTCGCGGTGGGGATCGCGTTGTTCGCCGTGATCTGGCGGTCGACCACCGAGCGGATGCTGGAGTGGATCTTCCGCATCCTCCCCGAGCGGCTCCGCCCGGCCGCGATGCGGATCGCGCACACGTTCCTCGATGGATTCGCCTCGCTCAAGACGCCTCGGCTCGCGCTGCTGGTCGGCGTCGGCTCGATCGCGATGTGGGGCATCATCAACGTCCAGATCTGGTGCGTCATGCGCGCGTTCGGCCTGACGCTTCCGCTGACGGCAGCGTTCGTCGTCACGACCGCCGGAGTCCTCGGCCTCGCCGTGCCGACTCCGGGCGGCGTCGGCGGATATCACGCCGCCGTTCAGTTCGCGCTGACGGACATCTTCCACGTGCCGCTCGACGTCGCGACCGGAGTGGCCGTGATCGCGCACGCGGTCTCGTTCGTGCCGATCTCCATCATCGGATTCGCGTTCTTCGCGGCCAGCCCCCTCCAGAAGGGGGAACTCCGAAAGATGGCCGCCGAGCCCGCCGCCCCCGCGGAGACGTCCGATCTCGGATAAGCTGTTTCGAGAATGAAGTGCCCCTTTTGCGCCGCGGTGGACGACCGGGTCGTCGACTCCCGCGAGAGCCGGGAGGGCGAGGTCATCCGCCGCCGGCGGGAGTGCACCGCGTGCGGACGCCGGTTCACCTCCTACGAGACGATCGAGGAGATCCCGTACATGGTCGTGAAGAACGACGGCCGGCGGGAGCGGTTCGACCGCAACAAGCTGCGGGCGGGACTGGTCAAGGCGTGCGAGAAGCGGCCGGTCTCGTCGATCGAACTCGACCGGATCGTCGACGGGATCGAGGCCATCCTCCACGACGCCGAGGAGCGGGAGCTCGCGACGACGCGGGTGGGGGCGCTCGTCATGGAGCGGCTCCGGGAGCTCGACAAGGTCGCGTACGTCCGGTTCGCGTCGGTCTACCGGAAATTCGAGGACGTCGACGAGTTCATGACCGAGCTCAAGAACCTGATCGGTCGGGTGGATTCGAAGGTGACGACGTGAGGCGAGGCCCCACGCGGTCATCCGGAGCGAAGCGAGGGATTCCGTCCGCGGAGCGCCCCGCATGGTGAAGCGCACCGCCAAGTTCTATGGCCCGATCGTCGAGCTCTCGCGGCTCCAGGGCGAGCTCAACCGGCTCTTCGCGGCCTTCGTGGAGACGAACAAGGGGGGCGCGCCGGCCTCCTCGTGGGACCCCAACGTCGACGTGCTCGACGACGGACAGACGATCAAGATCCTGGCGGAGCTCCCCGGAGTCGAGGCGTCGGATGTCCGAGTCTCGATCCGAGGACGCGTCGTCATGATCCGCGGCACGAAGAAGGGACGCATCCGCACCAAGGAGGGGATGCGCTTCTTCTGCATGGAGCGCTACTTCGGAAACTTCATGAAGTCGGTTCCCCTGCCGCGGCCGGTCAACTCGCACCTCGCGAAGACCCGCATGCGGAACGGGTTGCTCGAGGTCGTCCTGCCGCGCGTGCCCGACATGCGTGAGAAGGAAATCGAAATCCCGGTCCAACCGGATCTGGAGGAGTAGGCTCGCAACCGATGGCCGAGTTCGAAGAGAAGGAAGTCGCGACGGAGCGGGACGCGGATCTTCCGATCCCCGACATCCTGCCGGTCCTGCCGCTCAAGGACGTCGTCGTCTTCCCCTACATCATCCTGCCGCTCTCGGTCTCGCGGGAGAAGTCGATCAACGCGGTGGACGCGGCGCTCGCCGAGCAGCGCATCATCATGCTGGTCGCGCAGCGCGACGGGAAGAACGACACGCCCCGACCCAACGACCTCTACACCGTCGGCACGGTGGCGGCGATCATGCGGATGCTCAAGCTCCCGGACGGGCGCATCCGGCTCCTGGTGCAGGGCCTCACCCGGGCGCGCGTGGACTCGGTGCTCGCCGAGGAGCCCTACCTCAAGGCGAAGATCACGCGCCTCGAGGAGACGCAGGCGGCCGGCGAGCTGCCGCCCGAGCACGAGGCGCTCCTGCGCAGCGTGAAACAGAACCTGGAGAAGTCGGTCGCCCTCGGCAAGAACATCTCCCCCGAGGTCATGGTCATCGCCGGGAACCTCGACGACCCCGCGCGGCTGGCGGACCTCGCGGCCTCCAACCTCGACCTCAAGCTCGAAGACGCGCAGAACATCCTGGAGTCGACCAACCCGATCGAACGGCTCCGGCTCGTCAACGACAGCCTCGCCAAGGAGATCACCGTGCTGACGATGCAGCAGGAGATCTCCTCGCAGGCGCGCGGGGAGATGGACAAGACCCAGCGCGAGTACTACCTGCGGCAGCAGCTCCGCGCGATCCAGCAGGAGCTGGGAGAGGGCGAGGAGATCTCCGAGGAGCTCGACGCCTACCGCAAGATCATCACGGACAAGAAGATCCCCCAGGAGGCGGCCGCCGAGATCGAGAAGCAGATCAAGCGGCTCGAGCGCAGCCATCCGGATTCGGCCGAGACGGCGATCATCCGGACCTACCTCGACTGGATGACCGGCCTCCCGTGGAGCGTGGTCTCGGAAGATTCGCGCGACATCGACCGCGCGCGGAAGATCCTGGACGAGGACCACTACGACATCGAGAAGGTCAAGGAGCGGATCCTCGAGTTCCTGGCCGTTCACGCGCTCAAGCAGAGCCTCAAGGGGCCGATCCTCTGTTTCGTCGGGCCGCCGGGCGTCGGCAAGACGTCCCTGGGCCGCTCGATCGCACGAGCCCTCGACCGCAAGTTCGTGAGACTCTCGCTCGGCGGCGTCCGGGACGAGGCCGAGATCCGCGGCCACCGCCGGACCTACGTCGGCGCCATGCCGGGCCGCATCATCCAGGGCATCCACCAGGCCGGCACGTCGAACCCCGTCTTCATGATGGACGAGATCGACAAGATCGGCGCCGACTACCGCGGCGATCCGTCGGCCGCCCTGCTCGAGGTCTTCGACCCGGAGCAGAACTTCTCCTTCCGCGACCACTACCTCTCGGTGCCCTACGACCTCTCGAAGGTCCTGTTCATCGCGACGGCCAACGTGCTCGACCCCATCCAGCCCGCGTTCCTCGACCGGATGGAGGTCATCCGTCTGTCGGGCTACACGCTCGAGGAGAAGAAGGCGATCGCGCGCCGTCACCTGATCCCGAAGCAGATGGAGGAGAACGGGATCAGCGAGACGAACGTCGAGTTCACCGACAGCGGCGTCGAGAAGGTCATCGAGGCGTACACGCGCGAGGCGGGCCTGCGCAACCTCGAGCGCGAGATCGGCGCGATCTGCCGCAAGGTCGCGGTCTCGGTCGCGAAGGGCAAGGAGCGCCGCTACCGCATCAGCGCGCAGTCGGTCGAGAAGATGCTGGGCCCCGTCAAACACTTCCGCGACGAGCAGCTCAAGAAGGACCAGGTCGGCGTCGCCACCGGTCTCGCCTGGACGTCGGTCGGCGGCGACCTGTTGTTCGTCGAGGCCCTCGGCATTCGCGGCAAGGGCGGACTGCGGCTGACGGGCCAGCTCGGCGACGTGATGAAGGAGTCGGCGCAGGCCGCGATGTCCTACGCGCGAGCCCATGCCGCGGAGCTCGAGATCCCGACCGACTACTTCGAGACCCACGACGTCCACATCCACGTTCCCGAAGGGGCGATCCCGAAGGACGGGCCCTCGGCCGGAATCACGATCGCGACCGCCATGATCTCGGCATTCACGCAGCGCAAGGTGCGCAAGGACGTGGCGATGACGGGCGAGATCACGTTGCGCGGCGAGGTCCTGCCGATCGGCGGCGTGAAGGAGAAGGTCCTCGCGGCGCGGGCCGCCCGCATCACGACGATCATCCTGCCCAAGCTCAATCGCCGCGACGTGACGCAGATCTCCGCGCGCATCCTGCACGGCCTCACGTTCCGCTACGTCGAGATCATGGAGGAGGTGCTCGCGATCGCCCTCCTCGCCCGCGACGAGAGCGACGAGAGCCAGCCTCCGGCGCCTCCCGAGCCGGCGGCCCGAGAGATCCCGGTGACCGCGACGCCCGCGACCGGCCGGAGGGCGCCGCCCGCGCCTCGGCCGTAGCCGAGAAACAGCCCGCGCCGTGAAGCCCGAGGACCGCTTCGTCGAACGGCTTCGCGCGCTGATTCCGCCCTCCCCCTGCGTGCTCCTCGCTCCGGGCGACGACGCCGCCGTCGTCGCGCGCGCCGCCGGGCCGCTGGCCGCCACGACCGACCTGCTCGTCGAGGGCGTCGACTTCCTGCCCGGCGAGGACGCCGAGCGGCTGGGCCGGCGCGCGGCCGCGGTCAACCTCTCGGACCTGGCGGCGGTCGGGGCGCGGCCCGAGTTCTTCCTCCTGTCGATCGCCTTCCCGGCCGGCCGCGGCGAGGAGTTCCCGCTCGCCGTCGCACGCGGGGCGATCGCTCGCGCCGGCGAGTTCGGCGCCGCGCTCGTCGGCGGCGACCTCTCGGCGGCGGAGGAGACCATGATCGCGATCGCGCTCTGGGGCCGGCCCGAGGGGGAAATCCTCACGCGCTCGGGCGCCCGCCCGGGCGACGCCGTCTACGTGTCGGGCTCTCTGGGGCAGGCCGCCGCGGGCCTGCGCCTCGCGCGCATGCTCTCGGCGTTCGGCGAGCACGGCTCCGCGCCCACGCCGCGTTTTCCCTCGCTCTCCCTCGCGGATCAGGAGACCCTTCTCGGCGCGTACCGCGATCCCGTACCGCGCGTCCCTCTCGGGCTCGCGCTTGCCCGGCACCGCCTCGCGACCGCCGCGATCGACGTGTCCGACGGCCTCGGCGTCGACGCCGGACGGCTCGCGGCCGCCTCGCAGGCGCGCGTCGTCCTCGAGCGCGACCGGATCCCGCTGTCCCGGGCGATCCGCTCCCTCGCGGAGATGGAGTCGCTCGATGCGCTGGAGCTCGCCCTCGCCGGCGGCGACGATTACGAGATCCTCTTCACCCTGCGCGAGGACGCGACCGCGTCGCTCGAGGCGTATCTTCCGGAGTTCGGAGTGCCCGTCACGCGGATCGGCCGCGTCGAAGAGGGGCGCGGCGCCGTTCTTCGGGACGGCAGCGTGGAGCGCGACGTCGCCGGGCTGGGGCACGACCACCTCGAGCGGGCCGACCGGGGTTCGCGATCGGACGACGGCGCATGAGTCCCGACACCGCCGACACGGGCCGCCGGCGGCGCAAGCGCTCGCTGCGGCGCCGCGTCCTGAAGGTCCTCCTCCGGCTCATGCGCCGCGAGGAGTCGCTCGAGAAGGTGGCGGCCGCCGTCGCGCTGGGCGTCGGCGTCGGCCTCTCCCCCTTCATCGGATTCCATTTCTTCCTGGCGATCGCGCTCGCGTTCTTCTTCCGGCTGAACAAGCTCGACACCGTGCTGGGGTCGCTGGTCGGCAATCCGTGGACGCTTCCGCCCTTCTATGCCCTGGGCTACAAGGTCGGGCGCGCGATCCTCGGCTTCGCACCGGCCCGCGTACCTCCCCTGCGGTGGCAGCGCATCCTCCACCACGACTTCTGGGTCTCGTTCCGCGGACCCGGATTCGGTCCGCGCCTGTCGTCCTTCCTCGTGGGGACGACGCTCCTCGCCACGCTGATCGCGCTCGGCACATACCTCGCGCTTCGCGGCGTGCTCGCGCTCTATCACCGGCGACATCCTCGGGTGGCCGAGCGCGCCGCGCGCAAACGGGAGCTCGAGGGCTTCCCGCCGCGGGACGATCGCGAATCGTCCCGCTCCGACGAGCACGTGCACTAATCCGGTTTGGATTTCGGATCTTGGATCTTGGATTCGAGAGCTCGCGCCGGCGCGTACCGGGGGCCACGACGCAGGACGTCGGCGATCTGTGCGCGAGCCTCCTTCAGCCTCCCCGCGCGCGCGAGCCAGTCCGCGTAGGCGGTCCGGGCCGGCAGCGACCCCGGCTCGATGGCGAGCGCGCGGTGGAAAGCGTGCAAGGCCCCGGGCCGTCCCTCCGCCGAGAGGACCAGCGCGAGCCGGAACGCGAGCGGGAGCGACTGGGGGTGGCCGCGGAGCCCGTCCCGGTACGCGCGCTCGGCCCCGGCGAGGTCGCCGAGACCCTCCTTCGCCATCCCGACGCCGAAGTAGCCGTTCTCGGCGAACGGCGCGAGGCGCAGCGACTCCGCATACGCCGCCTCGGAGGCCGCCAGGTCGCCGAGCTCGCGCTCCATGCGCCCGCGTCCCGCCCAGGCGTCCCAGTAGCCGGGATAGATCTCCGTCGCCCGCGTGTAGTGCGCCAGGGCGGTCCGGAGGTCGCCCTTCTCCGCGGACATGTAGGCGAAGTCGTAGTGCGCCTTCGCGCTGTCGGGGCTGACGCGGACCATGTTCGAGAAGAGGGCCTCGTCTCCGTTCCACACCGGGTTGCGAATCACGGTGCGGACCCCGCACAGGAGCGCGCAGGCGGCGAGCACCGCGAGCCTCGAGCGCGGGACGTCGGCCCCCTCGAGGGATCGCGCCGCTCCCAGGATCCAGGCGGCCGCGATCAGGCAGAAGCCCGCGGAGGGCCAGTAGGCCAGCCGCTCCGCGAAGATCGTTCCGGTCGGGAACGCCAGGTTCGAGGTGGGCAGCGACGCGAGGCCGAGCCAGAGGAATCCCAACGCGGCGAGACGTCGGTCGTGAGGCCCCGGCGTCTCAGCGCCTCGCGCCAGCCGCCAGAGCGAGAGAAGCGCCAGGCCGCCAAGGAGCCCCGCACAGGCCCAGCCGAGCACGCCGTGCGGCGCGAGCAGGCGGATCGACCAGGCCGACTCGTCCGCCGAGAGCCTCAGCGGAAACGCCATGCGTCCCAGGTAGCGGAAGAAGAGCGCGCAGGCGTTGCGGACGCGCTCGGGCCACGCGAGCGGCGCGAGCGGGTTCTCGAGCGCGAAGATGCCGGTGCCGGGGGCCTTGAGCGGTCCTCCGAGGACGTGCGCGCGCAGGACGAACGTCGCGGCGAGCACCGCGGCGCATCCCGCGTAGACCGCCAGTCCCCTCCGCAGCGCCGCCCCGGCGCGGGCGGCGAGCTCCCGCGGGCGCGCATCGCGCGCCATCAGGGACAGCATCAGGAGCGCCGGCGCGACGGCCGCGCTTTCCTTGGTGAGGACCGCCAGCGCATAGAGCGAGAGCGCGAGGAGGAGCCAACGCCACCGCCTTCGCCGGGTCGCGGGGTGCGCGAAGCGCAGCGAGGCCAGCAGGAACGCGAAGCCCAAGACGGCGGACAGCGTCTCGCCGCGGCCGACGACGCCGGTCACCGCCTCGACGTGGATCGGATGCACGGCGAAGAGCAGCGCGGCGCCGACGGCGAGCGGCGGCGCGGCGCCGAGGCGCAGGAGCAGCGCCGCGAACAGCAGGGTCGCGGCCGCGTGGAGGAGGACGTTGACCGCGTGGTACGCGAGCGGCTCGCCTCCGTGGATCCACCACTGGACGGCGAAGGACAGGAGGAGGACCGGCCGGTAGGCGGTTCCCGTCCCGGGAGGCCCGCCGAAGTACTGCGTCGTGAAGAGCTCGCCGACTTTCGACACGGAGCGCAGTCGGAGGTTGTCGCGCACGATCGCCTTGTCGTCGTACGCGAAGGCACCCGTCAGCCCGTTGGCATAGACGACGACGCAGGCGGCCACCAGGAGCAGCGCCCACGAGGCGCGCATCCGAACGCTGGACGCCGCCGGCTCGGCCGGCAGAGCGGAATCCGCCGGCTCGGCCGGCGGAGGCGAGTCAGCGAATCTGATAGAGCTCGTTCCGAATCCGGCAGCCCGTCGGCGTCATGGCGAGGCCGCCGTCGGCGGTCTCCTTCAGGGAGCGCGGCATCGCCTCGCCGATCTTGACCATCGCCTCGACGACCTCGTCCATCGGGATGACGCTCTCACGCCGGCGAGCGCCGTCTGCGCTCCCGTGAGGGCGAGCATCGCGGTGAATCCGTTGCGCACCACGCAGGGCACCTCGACGAGCCCCGCCACCGGATCGCAGGCGAGGCCGAGCGTGTTCTGGAGCGTGAGCGCGGCGGCGTGCACCGACATGTTCGGCGTCCCGCCCAGCAGGAAGGTCAGGGCGCCCGCCGCCATCGCCGCGCCGACGCCCTGCTCGGCCTGGCAGCCGCCGGCAGCGCCGGAGAGCTCGGCCTTGCCGGCCACGAGCGCGCCGAAGCCCCCGGCGACGACGAGGCCTCGCGCCGCGAAGTCGTCGTCGAAGCCCCGCTCCTCCGCGATCGCGAGAAGCGTGCCGGGAACCATCCCGGCGGCGCCGGCCGTGGGGGCGGCGACGATGATGCCCATGCGCGAGTTCTCCTCGAGCACCGCGATCGAGTAGGCGATGCACTTGGCGACGAGGCGTCCGCCCGCGATGTCGCCGCCCTCGGTGAACTCCATGACCTTCCGCGCGTCGCCGCCCACGAGACCCGAGAAGGACCTGCCGCCCGCGAGGCCGCGCCGCACCGAGTCCTTCATGACGGACCAGCGTTCGCGGAAGATCTGGAAGACCCGGTCGGACGGGAGGTCGCGCTCGGCGGATTCCACCTCGAGGAAGATCGCGTCGAGCGGGCGGGCCGAGCCTTCCGCGAGCTCCAGCAGTTCGGAGAAGCTGTTCAGAGTGGCCATGGTCCTCCCTCGGGTCCTACGTGATCGGCGCGCCGCCCGCCACGCGATCCAGGACGTGGACGCGGCTTACGCCCGGCATCTGCCGGAGCGCGTCCACGTCGGGGGGCGGCAGCGGCGCGTCCAAGTCGATGCGCATGAAGGCCTGGTCCCCCCTGCCGCGCCGCAGGACCTCCATCGACGCGATGTTGATGCCGCGCCTCCCGATGATCTCCGAGGCGCGCATGACTACGCCGGGCCGGTCCTCGTAGAAGAGCAGCAGGCACGGGTCCTTCGCAGAGAGCGAGACCGGGAACCCGTCCACCTCGCGGATCTCGATCATGCCGCCGCCGATCGACGCCCCGAGCACCGCGATCGTCCGCGAGGCGCCCGAGAGCGTGATCGCGACGCTGTTGGGGTGCGCCTCCGGCCCCATGTTCTTCGGCTTCAGGACGTAGCGGAGGCCCCGCTCCTTCGCGATCTCGAGCGCGTCCTTGAGCCGGGGATCGTCGACCTCCATGCCCAGCGCTCCCGCCACGAGCGCGCGGTCCGTCCCGTGCCCGCGCATCGTCTTGGCGAAGGCGGAGTGGAGCTCGAAGCGCGCCTCGACCGGCTCCTCCTCGAGGAGCGCGCGGGCCACGCGGGAGAGGCGGCACGCACCCGCCGTGTGCGACGAGGACGGGCCCACCATGACGGGCCCCACGATGTCGAGGAGCGAGATCACCCGGAAAGTCTATACGCCGGGTCGGGAGCGGATTTAGCTTCGCGCGCTCGGAGGCCCAATCCGGAGCTCCCGCATCAGGTAGTGGAGAGCCTGGCGCGACAGCCCGAGCTGCCGCGCGGCGCGCGTACGGTTGCCGCCCGCCCGGCCGAGGGCGTCGGCGATCACGTCGCGGCGGTGCGCGTCGATGCGCGTCCGGTAGTCGCCGGGCGGCGCCTCCGGGGTCCGTTCCGAGCCGTGGCGCACGCGCTCGGGCAGGAGCCCGGGGGCCACGCACCCGTCCGCGTCGCACAGCGCGGCGGCCTGCGACACCGCGTTCTGGAGCTCTCGCACGTTGCCGGGCCACGGGTAGGCGAGGATGCCGGCCGCGGCCTCGGGCGTCAGGGTCAGGCGGCCGCGGCCGTACTCCCGCGCGAACGCATCCAGGAAGTGCCGGGCGAGGAGAAGCGCGTCCCGCCCGCGCTCCCGCAAGGGCGGGAGCCGCAGCACCGCCACGTGGAGACGGTAGAAGAGGTCTTCCCGGAACTCCCCCGCCTCGACGCGCTCCGCGAGGTCGCGCGAGGTCGCGGAGACGACGCGCACGTCGATCGGACGCGGACGGTTCTCGCCGACCCTGCGGATCTCGCGCTCCTGGAGCGCCCGGAGGAGCTTGGCCTGGAGCGGCGAGGCGAGGTCGCCCACCTCGTCCAGGAAGATCGAGCCGCCCGCCGCCTCCTCGAGCAGGCCGCGGCGGTCGCGCTCCGCGCCGGTGAACGCTCCGCGCGCGTGGCCGAAGAGCTCGCTCTCGAGCAGCGCGGCCGGGATCGCGGGCACGTTCACCGCGACGAACGGCCCCGAGGCGCGGGGCGAGAGGCGATGCACCGCGCGCGCGACGGCCTCCTTGCCGGATCCCGAGGGGCCGAGAACGAGCACGGTGACCGTCTGCGCGGCGAAGCGCGTCAGGCGAAGGTACGGCTCCTCCATGCTCCGGTCCGCGGTGACGATCCCCAGCCTCCGCCAGCCCTCCGCGTAGTCCGCGGGAGGGGGCGACGCACCGCCCCGGAAGAGCAGGGTCTCGAGCAGCCAGGCGATCGACTCCGCGGCCTCGGGCGGCGCGGCCGGCCAGAGGGCGAGCTCGAACCGCGCGCTTCCGGCCTCCAGAGTCCGCACGCCGGGCTCCTCGCCGGGGCCCGCCGGACGGCCGAGGCGCGCCAGCTCGCGTCCCTCCGCATCGCGCAGCGCCAGCCCGGCGATGCCCAGCGACTCGAGAATGCGATGGCCGTCGGGCTCGTCGCCCCGAAACACCGAGGCGATCTCGTCGCGCAGTCCCCTCAGGGCCTCGCGCGGAAGAACCGGCGTCGTCCGCGGAAAGGCGAGGTCGGCCAGCGCCTCCCCGCCGCGCGCGCGGAGAATTCTCTCGGCGCGGCGCCGCAGCGCCTCGGGCACGCCTTCGACGCCGAGGAGGAAGCGCCACCGCACCACCGCCTCCGCGCCGCCGTACGGATCGGCCTCGAGCAGCGCGCCGAGGTCCTCCGAGGCGGAGTCGGGAAGGGCGCCGCCCGCGGCCGCTTCGAGCTCGGCGAGCCGCGCCAGGGCTAGGGCGTCGCGCCCGGAGCGGTCGGGCGGAAGCCGCGCCGCATTCTCGTAGGCCGTCCGCGCGAGCGCCACGTCGCCCTCGTAGAGCCGCCGGTCGCCCTCCTCCAGCCAGAGCTCGCCGATCTCGAGCCGGTCGGACAGCCTCCCGGCGAGCTCGCGCGCCAGGGCGTTGTCCGCCGCCGCGGCGGCGAGGAGGCCCCGTCGCAGCGTGAGGCGCCCCCGGTGGTGGAGCGCGACGAGGCGCGCGAGGGAGTCTCCGCCGGAGCTCGCCGCGGACTCGAGCGACCCGATCTCCGCCGCCGCCTCCTCCCAGGCGCCGCGGTCGATCAGGAGCTCGGTGCGGTTGCCGCGCGCGATGCGGATCAGATCGTCGCGCCCGGCCGCCGCGGCCGCGTCGAGGCACTCGGCCAACCGGGCCTCGCTCTGCGCCGGGTCGCCGGCGTGGAAGAGCGCCGCGGCGAGGTCGAGCAGGAGCGCGGCGCGCTCGCCGGGATCGTCCCGCTCGGCCTCCAGCGCCTCGCGCAGCCGCAGGATGGCGCGCGCGGACTCGCGGCGGTCCAGGAGGCGGCGCGCCTCCTGCGCCAGGAAGCGCGCGGCGATCTCGTCGCCCGACGCGAGGGCGGCCGGACGAAGCGCGTCGTACAGCGCCTCCTCGTCCGCGATGCGGCCCGCGAGCGCGAGGACGCGGGCGCGCACGAGCGCCGCCTCGACGCGTTCCCGCGGAGAGAGCGCGTGTCCGAGGGCCTCCGCGTCGTCGAGCAGCGCGAGCGCCGGATCGGCGCGTCCCTCGCGCGCCAGGCCGACGGCGCCGAGGGCCAGGGCGCGGACGGTCTCGCCGGCGGGCGCGTCGGGATGGTCCCGGCGCCAGGCGGCCGCCCGGCGCGCCGCCTCCGACCACGCGTCGCGCGCGGCGGCGATCTCGGCGAGCCTCAGCGCGGCGCGGCGCCGCTCGTCGCGCCCGGAGCTCTCGGATCGGACGAGACGCTCGAGGCGGTCGCGAGCATCGCCACTGCGGCCGCCCGCGAGCTCCCGCTCCGCCTCGATCGCCTCGAGCCACGCCGGGAACGCGGCCGTCCCCTCGCCCGGCGCGCACAGCCTCGCGGCGAGCGGGAACCACGCCTCGACCCTGCGTTCCGGGGCGCTCGCCACCCAGACCCGGGCCTCTTCCAGCGCGACGGAGACGCGGCCCTCCGCCAGGAGACGCTCGATGCGCCGGCCGGGATCGGTTCCGGCGTCTCCGTTCTCACGAACGCCTTCGGGAGCGGCGGTCTCCGGCGACTCCTCCGGATCTTCCGGCCACGGCCCGTCGCCCGTCGGATCGGCCGCGAACCCCGCCCAGCCCGGCCTGCGCAGGACCCGGCGCGCGAGATCGCGGCCTTCCTCGGGCGCGGCGGCGGCGTCCTGCGCGAGCCGCTCGTAGAAACGCACCGACGCGGCGATGGTCCCGCACGGCGCCCAGAGCGCGTCGCGCCACTCGGCCGGCGAGGACGGAGGCGGGAGGGACCTCCGAATGCGGACGACCTCCGCGCCTTCCGGCAGCGACAGCGCCGCGGCCTCGAACGCGCGCTGCGACAGCGCGTCCCAGTCCTCCGGCGCGACGGCGATCCAGACCGCTCCGTCTCCGTCGCGGGCGCCTCGCTCCCGGAGGAGGCGGCTCGCCTCGGCCGCGTCGCGGACGTCCGGGAGCCCGATCGCGCCGCCGGGCGTCAACCGCGAGGCGGCGGCCCGAAAGAGGCGCGGCGTCCGGCCCCTCGCGAGGGCCTCCGCCTTGCGCGCGAGCGCGCGAGCCTCCGCCGACCGCAGCGTGTCACCGGCGAGTCCGAGAGTACGCTCCCGCGCCAGCGCGGCCTCCGACTCCCGGCCCGACAGCTCGGGAAAGGCGCGCAGGATTCCCGCGAGCCAGAACTCGGGGCGCTTCCAGCGCGCCTCGGGCGCGCGCAGCTGTGCGAGCAGTGCGGCCGCGGCGCGGTGCGTGACGCGGCGGCCGCGCGCGAAGAGCCGCGTCAGGAACGACGCCAGGGCCTCGGCGGCGTTGAGGCGCCCGGCCGGATCCGCGACGGAACTCGCGCGGGGCATCCGGGTCAGCCAGAGGAACGCGCCGCGAGGACCGACCTCCACGGTGGACCCGTCCAGGTCCTCCGGCGCGAGCGCGACGCCGTGCGCCCCGAAGAACGCGGCCGCCGCGGCGGCCTGGAGAAGGAGCGCCGCGCGATGCGCGCGCCCGACGGCGGCGCCGTCGGCGAGGGGGCAGCCCGCGACGGCCTCGCGGGTGACGACCAGCGACCCGCCCTCGCGCACGACGTCGACGACGCGGGCGAGCGTCGCGTGCTCGAGGGCGAAGAGCTCGAGCCATCGCCCCTTGCACGCGGAAAGCGCGTAGCGCTCCGCTTCGCGGGCACACAACCTGTAATTGTCGCGACGTCAAGGCGCGCGCGCCCCTATTGGCGCGACGTTCTCACCGCGAGAGATTCCAGGTCGCGGAAGAATCCCGGATACGACTTCGAGACGCAGCCCGGGTTCTCGATCAGGATTCCCGGCCTCGCGATCGCCAGGACCGCCGCGGCCATCGCCATCCGATGGTCGTTCGCCGTCGGCAGGCGCGCCGCCGACACCGGACGGACCGGACCGGCCACCGTGAGCGCGTCCTCCTCCGCGACGGCACGCGCCCCGGCCGCCTCGAGCAAAGCCGCGAGCGCCGCGATCCGGTCGCTCTCCTTGAGCCGCAGGTGCGCGATCCCCGAGAAGCGGCTCTCCCCCGGCGCGAGAGCGGAGAGCGCCGCGAGGGCCGGGACCGCGTCCGGGAAGTCGGCGGCCGCGACCGAGACCGGCCGCAGGAGCCGGGGGTCCGCCGCCACCGCGACGAACGCCGGAGAGGTCTCGAGGCGCAGTCCCATGCGCTCGAGCACCGGGAGCGCGCCGGCGTCGGCGTCACCGGAAGGCCACCGCAGCCCCTTCAGCACGATCCGACCGCCGGCGGCGCCCGCCGCGGCCAGGAGTGGGATCGCCGACGAGTAGTCGCCGGGGACCGCGTATCGGTCGGTCGCACGCGCCGCGCGGCGTACCCGCACGACGGTGCCCGCCGCGCCGATCGCGCCCTCCTCGACCTCGTGTCCCAGCGCGCGCAGCGTCTCGATCGTCATGCGGACGTACGGCGCGGAGGCCACGGCACCGGAGGCGCGCACGGCGAGACCGCCGTCGCGCGCGAGGCCGGCGAGGAGAAGGGCCGAGAAGAACTGGCTCGACCGCGAGGCGTCCACCGTGATCTCCGACGGCCGCCAGTCGCCGCCCTCGATCGCGACCGGCAGGCAGCCCTCGGCGCCGCGGTAGGACACGGTCGCACCGGCGCCGCGAAGCGCGTCGACCAGCTCCCCCATCGGCCTCTCGCAGAGCCGCGCGGAGCCCGTCAGGACGAAGCGGCCCGGCGTCGCGGCCGCCGCGGCGGCGAGGAACCGCGCCGCGGTCCCGGAGTCCCGGGCGTCGAGCCGGATCTCGTGGGAAGGATCTCCGGGCTCTCCTCGCAGCGGCCCCGAGACGCGCCATCCCGACTCGGCCGTCTCGATCCGGGCGCCCATGGCCGTCAGGCACGCGCGGAGGGCCTCCGTGTCGTCGCTCTCGAGCGGGCCCTCGATCCGGATCGCCGATCCGGTCAGCGCGGCCGCGACCAGCGCGCGGTTGGTGGCGCTCTTCGACGGAGGCACGCGCACCTCGCCCCGGAGCTCCGAGGCGGGCGGCAGCGCCAGGTAGTCGGTCACTCGGGGAGCGCGACGAGCGACGTCGATCCGTCCGGCGCGATCTCCATCCAGCGCCGCTCGTCCACGAACGCGGGCAGGATCTCGACGCGCACTCCGTCGACGGTCTCGGTCCAGGACTTGTGGAAGTGGCCGAGGAGGACGACGTCGACGCCCTCCCGCCGCCGGCGCTGTGCGAACGCGCGGATCATCTCGACCGGCAGCCGCGTCTTGTGCTTGAAGTTGGAGTGATACAGACGCGCCTCGATCTTCCAGACGATGCGGTTGGCCATCGCCCGGGGGATGAAGTTGATCGCCGCCCGGGAGACGGGGTTCTTGGAGGCGAACCTCCAGAATCGGTAGGGCAGGTCCTTGTCGTTCAGCAGGTCCCCGTGCGTCGCGAGAAAGCGCCGGCTCCCGGCTCCAAACTGCTCCTCGTCGCACACGGACGCGAAGACGTCCTCGACGTAGGAGCCGCGCACGAAGAAGTCCCGGTTGCCCTCGACGTACGTGACCGCGACCCCGGCATCTTTGAGCTCCCGGGCCTTCTTCAGGAAACGGCCGATCGCGGGAGTCTCGAACTTCGGGTGCGCGACGAAGACGTGGAAGATGTCTCCGAGCAGCGTGATCGCGCGCACACCGCGCGAGCGCACCGTGTCGAGCGCCTTCAGGAACGGCTCCTCGTCGCCCGGACGGCGTCCAACGTGGCAATCCGCGAAGACCGCGCGCACCGGCGCAACATAACCCAAGTCCAGGAATTTGCAGGTCTTCGGGGTGTTTTGCTGCGGTATGATTTGTCGTCCGAAACGACAAGTGAGGCGTCCTTCCATGAAGGGTCTCGGCCCCGTCTCGGTCCTCCTGTTCCTCGCGGCCTCCGTGTCGACGGCAGCCGTCCGCGTGGTGTCCGCCGAGGAAGCCCCCAGGGCCGACGCCTCGGTGCTCCGCGCGCTCAACTCCGGCGCGGAGTCGGTCGACGTCCTCGTCGGCCTCCGCGACGGCACCCCTTCGCTGCGCCTGTTGGCGACCCACCCCGACCCGGCGGGCGAGCCCGCGCGGCGCCTCCGGCGGCTCGCCGCGCAGGACGCGCTCGCGCGCGACTTCGCTCCGGCCCTGCGGGTCCGGCGGCGCTACGAGAGCTTCTCGATATTGGCCGGTCGCGCCACGCGCGACGCGGTCGTCGGCCTCGCGAACCGTCCGGACGTCGACTGGATCACGGTCGACGGGAAGCGGACGATGCACCAGGCGGACGCAAGCGCGCAGAAGGCGCAGAGGCTCATCCACAGCGACCAGGCCAACGCCATCGGGTTCACGGGCGCCGGCCAGTCGATCGCGATCCTCGACACGGGCGTGGACTACACCGTGCCGGAGCTGGGAGGCGGCGCGTTCCCCAACGCCAAGGTGATCGCGGGCCAGGACTTCGGCGACGACGACGCCGATCCCATGGACTGCGAGGGCCACGGGACCTCGGTCGCCGCAGTCGCGGCCGGGCCCACCGGCGTCGCGCCCGACGCGACGATCGTCGCGCTCAAGGTCGTGAAGGGCACGAACTGCGCGGAGGCGGACGATTCCGACATCCTCGCGGCGGTCAACTGGGCGGTCACGAACCAGGCCGCGTACCACATCTCCACGATCAACCTCTCCTTCGGAGGCGCGCCCACCGACGGCCTCGCGCACGGCTACTGCGACGACCTCTATCCGGACTACGTCTCCGCCATCGACGCCGCGAACGCGGCCGGCATCGTGTTCGTCGCGTCGTCGGGCAACGACGCGCTCACGGACGCGATCGCCGCGCCCGCCTGCGTCTCGAACGCCGTCTCGGTCGGCGCGGTCTATCCGGACTCGTTCGTCCACGTCGGCTGGCAGAACGATTCGGGCGGCACCCTCTGCACGGATTCCTCGGTCTCGCCGGACACGATCGTCTGCTTCTCGAACTCCGCGTCCAATCTCTCGCTGCTCGCGCCGGGCGCCTTCTGGCTGGTGGTGACCAAGGGCGGCGCGACCGACTACTTCCACGGGACGTCGGCCTCCGCGCCCGCCGCCTCCGGCGCGGCCGCGCTCATGCACGAGGCGCATCCCGAGCTCACGCCCGCCGGCATCGCGAGCCTGCTCAAGACGACCGGCCGCACCCTCGTCGATCCGCGCAACGGCATCGCGACACCGCGCATCGACACGCTCGCCGGGGCGCAGCTCGCGGCGAGCGCCTTCGCGCCCTACGCCGGCGCGGCCGTTCCCGTCCCCGACGGCACCGGCTCCGCCACGGCCACGGCGACCGTCGCGGGCTTCGCCGGCACGCTCGCCGGCGTCGAGGCCGTCGTCGAGATCGCCCACGAGGACCCGACCCAGCTGCGGGTGACGCTGACCGGTCCGGACGGCACCACGGTGACGCTGCACGACCACTCCGGCTCGGCGCAGCACCCGATCAACGGGATCTATGGCCAGACGCTGTCGTCGGCGCAGTCGCTCGGCGTCTTCCAGGGCAAGCAGGCCAACGGCGTGTGGACGCTGACGGTCTCGGACGACCAGGCGACGACCGGCGGGAGCATCCGCACCTTCGCGATGCGGATGGTGGCGGGCCAGCCGTCGGCGGCGATCCCGCCGGCCGCCGAGACCCAGGTCGTTCCCGTGGTCGGCCGCGTCCAGGGAACCAAGTTCTTCCTCTCGGACGTGCGCATTCTCAACCCGCGGCCGACCGATCAGGAGCTCTCGCTCTATTACGTGGCCCAGGGCCTCAGCGGCTCGCAGGCGGTGCGCGCCACCGAGACCGTTCCCGCGGGCCGCGTGCTCGCGCTCAACGACGTGGTCGGGTCGGAGTTCGGCTACGCCGACTCGATCGGCGAGCTGACCATCCTCGGCGCGGACACGGGCTTCCTGACCACGAGCCGGGCCTACACGCAGGGCGGGGACGGGACGTTCGGGCAGTTCGTTCCGGGATTCGCGAGCGCCGGAGCGCTCGGGCCCGGCGAGACCGCCACCGCCAACGGCCTGATCAAGAGCGCGCAGTTCCACACCAACACGGGCTTCACGGAGGTCTCCGGATCGCCGGTGTCCGTGAGGATGGACCTCCGCGACGGCAACGGCACACTGCTCGCCACCACGACGCGCACCGGGCCCGCCAACGGCACCGTTCTCGTGACGGACATCGCCGGCGAGCGAGGGCTCGGCGCGACGCCCAACTTCCGCGTGGACTTCACGGTCGTCTCGCCCACGGGTCGGGTCGCGGCGTTTGCGACCTTCATCGACGACACGACCGGCGACGGCGTCTTCGAGCCGGCGGAGCGCGGGGTCTCCTCGGGCGACGACCTCGTCGTGGCCCAGGCCTCGCACGCGTCCGGAGCCAACGGGACGTTCTTCCAGACGAACCTGCACATCACGAACCTCGGGGCGGCCGCGGCGACCGTCACGGTCTCGCTGCTCCCTCGATTGGTGACCGGCACGCCCGCCGCGCCACGCGTCTACGCGATCGCGCCCGGCGCCACGCTCGAGAAGCTGGACGTGCTCGCGAGCGAGTTCGGGCTCGGCGACCCATCCGCCGCGGGCCTGCGCATTCACCCGAGCGGCGCGGCGCGCCTCGCCGTGTCGACGCGAACGTACGTCGAGAAATTCGGCGGGACCTTCGGGTTCTCGATCCCGGGACTGCCGGCGTCCTCCGCGATCGGCTCCGGCGACGGCGTCGCCGCGGTCATCCAGCTCGACCAGACGGCGGCCGCACACGGCTTCCGAAGCAACTTCGGATTCGCGGAGGTCGCGGGAGCGGACGCCGTCGTCGTCGTGACCGCGAAGAGCGGCGACACCGGAGAGGTCCTGGGAGCGCGCGCGTTCCCGATCGCGGCCGGAGGCTCGTTCCAGGCGAGCCTCGACCAGCTCGTCGGCGGCGAAGCGTTCGCAAACGTGTACGTCGAGTTCGCCGTGAGCTCCGGAGCGGGCCGGGTCCTCGCCTACGGCGTCTCGGTCGACAACACCTCGGGCGACGCGATCTACATGCCCGCGCAGCGGGAGCCCTGACCCGCCTCTCGGCGGCATAGAATCGGCCCGATGGTCGGGGGTACTCCATCCGGCAGGACGGCCGGTGTCCTCGCGCCGTGGCAGCGGCGCCTCTACCGCATCCTCCTCGTCCCACTCGGGCTGATCGCGGCCAACTCCATCTACCTCGCGGCGTTCACGCGGGACACCGCGTTCTTCTACGCGATGCTCCTGCTCCATCTGACGCTGGGACTCCTCATCGCGATCCCGTTCTTCGTGTTCGCGGCCACGCACGCGAAGCGAATGATCCGGATGTGGAACAAGCGCGCCAAGTACGCCGGCCTCGCGATCTTCACGCTGGCGATCGTCTGCGTCTCGACCGGCCTGTACATGACCTTCCGTGGCGCGACGCTCAACCACCGCGCCGCCTGGCTCCTCCACGTTTCGTCGGTCCCGCTCGCGCTGGTCGCGTTCATCCTCCACCGCCGCGCGCACACCCACAAGCTCCAGCTCCGACGGCTCTACGCGTGGGGAGGCGCCGTCGCGGTCTTCCTCGCCGCGATGGCGGGACTCTCGAGGCTCGAGAGGCCGCCCAAGCGGATCGTCAACGTCAACGGCGACACGGTCTTCTACCCGTCCTCGTCCGAGACCTTCGACCAGGGTCTGCTCGACGGGAAGAGGCTCGCCGACAACGCGTACTGCAAGTCCTGCCACCCCGACTCGTTCCACCAGTGGGAGCGCTCGGCGCATCGCTTCTCGTCGTTCAACAACCCGTTCTACCGCAAAAGCGTCGAGCTGATGGCGGACCAGGTCGGCCGCGAGCGCACGAAGTGGTGCTCGGGCTGCCACGATCCCGTGGTCCTCTTCACGGGCCAGATGGGCGCGGCGACCCAGGCCGGCTTCTCGTACGACTCGTGGGAGGCGCAGCAGGGCCTGACCTGCATGTCCTGTCACTCGATCACCGAGGTCAAGGACGTCAAGGGCAACGGCTCCTACGTCATCGAGGAGTCGAAGCAGTATCCGTTCGCCTTCTCGAAGAACCCGGCGCTCGCGGCGGTCAACCGGCTGCTCATCCGCATGGAGCCGTCGCTTCACCGCAAGACGTTCATGAAGCCGGTGATGCGGACGCCCGAGTTCTGCTCGTCCTGCCACAAGGTCGCGCTGATCCCCGCGCTCAACGGCTACCGCTGGATGCGCGGCCAGGACCACTACGACACCTGGTACGACTCCGGGGTCTCCGGGCGCGCGGTGCGTTCCTTCTACGACCCGCCGCAGGCCAAGGCGTGCCGCGACTGCCATCTTCCGCCGTACCGCTCCGACGAGTTCGGCAACCGGAAGGGCTTCCTCCATGACCACCTCTTCCCCGCCGCCAACACGGCGCTGCCCTTCGTCCGCAAGGACGGCGCGACACAGAAGACGATCGAGGACTTCCTGAAGAACAAGGTCCTGACGGTCGATGTGTTCGCGATCCGCCGCGGCGACGAGGTCCTCCCGCTGACGGATCCCCTCCCCACCGTGCGGCCGGGCGAGACGCTGGAGGTCGAGGTCGTGGTCCGCACGCGGGGCGTCGGCCACCCGTACACGAACGGGACCGCGGACTCCAACGAGACCTGGGTCTCGCTCGCCGCCGACGCCGGCGGCCGGAAGTTCTTCGAGAGCGGCGCGCTCGACGCGGACGGCCGGCTCGACGGCGGCGCGGACCGCCTGGAGACCTTCGTCATCGACCAGAACGGCGACCACATGGACCGGCGCCAGCCGCAGGACATCCGGGTGCCGCTCTACAACAACGGCATCGGACCCGGTGCGGCGCGCGTCGTCCACTACCGCGTCCGGATCCCGGAGGACGCGAAGGGCGCGGTCACGCTGTCCGCGGGCACGCACTACCGGAAGTTCTCGCGCGACTACACGACCTTCTCGCTGGGCGCGGCGCACCCGTCGCTGCCCGTGACGACGGTCGCGAGCGACGCGATCGCGCTCCCCGTGGCGCCGAAGCGGGACACGCCTCCCGCCGCCGCGCCGCGCGGCAACCCGGACCCCCTCTGGCTGCGCTGGAACGACTACGGCATCGGCCTCTTCCTGCAGGGCGACCTGAAGGGGGCCGCGCGCGCCTGGACGCGCGTCGAGGAGCTCGCCACGGACAAGCCGGACGGGCCGCTCAACCGCGCCCGCGCCGAGATCGCGGAGGGCCGCCTCGCCGACGCCCTCGCCTCGCTCGCGGAGGCCGAGCGCCGCAGACCCGGCTGGGGCAAGACCGAGTTCTTCCGGGCGACCGTCGCGAAGGACGAGGGACGGCTCGACGACGCGGAGAGAGACCTGAAGGCCGTGCTCGAGAAGTTCCCGCTCGATCGCGTCGCCTGGAACAATCTCGGCTCGGTCTACTGGCTTGCGGGGCGGATGCAGGACGCGATCGCGGCGTACGGCCGGACGCTCGCGATCGACCCGGAGGACCTGAACGCGCACTACAACCGGATGCGGGCCTACCGCGCGCTGGGAGATCGGAAGAACGCCGACGTCGAGGACGCGGCGTACCGCAAGTACAAGGACGACGAGACGATCCGCGCGATCGCCGGGGACTACCGCCTGCGCAACCCCTGGGCGAACCGCGAGTCGCTCCCGATTCACGTCCACGGCGAGGCGGAGCCGCCGCCGGCCGTCGTGCCGGACTGGGTTGCGCGGATGGGTCCCAAGGGATACGAGACCGACCGCGGCTACCTGACGCGCCAGCATCCGCCCGTGCCGAGCGAGAAGGATCAGTGGCGGTACGTGGCGTCGCGTCCGGACTCGCCGGCGAACGCGCCGCGGGTCTCTTCGGCGCCGTAGAGCACGCTTGTCATCCCGAGGAGCGCAGCGACGAGGGATCCCTTTGTTGCCGACGGCTTCGTTCGGAAAGGGATTCCTCGCTTCGCTCGGAATGACGGGGGCGATTCTCGGCGTCCTTTCCTGCCGCCGTGCTCCGGCTCCCGCGCCGGCCTCCGTCCCTGCGCCCTCGCCGACCCCGACCTTCTCGCTGCCCTTCGCCGAGAAGTCCGAGGCCATCGGCGTTCGCTTCTCGCACATCAACGGCGCGCGCGGGAAGAAGTGGATGCCCGAGACGATGGGCGGCGGCGTGGCGGTGCTCGACTACGACGGCGACGGGAAGCCGGATCTGCTCTTCGTGTCGTCTCCGGTCTGGCCGGGCGAGACCGACACGCGACATCCGAATCCGACGCTGGTGCTCTACCGCAACGAGGGCGTCGGCTCCGACGGGCTGCCGCACTTTCGCGACGCGACGCGCGAGGCCGGGCTCGACCGCGCGGGCGCGTTTTACGGCATGGGGGCCGCGGTCGGCGACTTCGACAACGACGGCAAGGACGACGTCCTCGTGACCGCGCTCGACCACGCGCGGCTCTTCCACAACGTCGGCGGCCGATTCGAGGAGGTCACCGCGAAGGCGGGGATCGGAGCGCCCGGCTGGACGACGTCGGCGGCGTGGTTCGACTACGACGGCGACGGGCTCCTCGACCTCTACGTCTGCCATTACGTCGACTGGACGCCCGCCAGGGACCTCTTCTGCACGCTCGACGGCAAGACCAAGTCCTACTGCACTCCCGAGCGCTACCCCGGCACCTCCTCCCGGCTCTATCGCAACCTCGGCAAGGGACGCTTCGAGGACGTCACGCAGAAGGCCGGCGTCGCGACCACGAACCAGAAGGCCCTCGGCGTCGCTCCGTGGGACTTCGACGGCGACGGGAGGATCGACTTCCTCGTCGCCAACGACACGGCGCCCAACAACCTCTTCCGCAACAAGGGCGACGGGACCTTCGAGGACGTCGGCATCTCGGCGGGCGTGGCGGTGGACGAGGCCGGCCGTTCGCGAGGCTCGATGGGCGTCGCCTGGGCCGACACCAAGAACGGCAAGGGAGCGGCCGTCGCGATCGGCAACTTCTCGAACGAGCTCAAGTCGCTCTACTGGACCGACGCGGGCGAGGTCTTCCTCGACGAGTCGCCGGCGAGCGGCGTCGGGCCGAGCTCGTTTCTCGACCTGACCTTCGGGCTCTTCTTCTTCGACGCGGACCTGGACGGCCGCATGGACCTGCTGCTCGCGAACGGCCACGTGGAGCCGACCGTGCAGGAGGTGCAGAAAGAGGTCGCGTACCGCCAGCGGCCGATGCTCTACCGCAACCTCGGCGGCGGCAAGTTCGCCGCCCTCTCCGCGGAGGGCGCCGGAGACCTCGGCGCGCCGCTCGTCGCGCGCGGCGCCGCCTATGCCGACCTCGACGGCGACGGCGATCTCGACGTGATCATCGTACAGAACGGCGGGCCGGCCCGAGTGTTCCTCAATCCGGCCAACGCGGCCGTGCGGAGCGTCCGGGTGAGGCTCGTCGGCTCGAAATCGAACCGCGACGCCGTCGGCGCGAAGGCGACGGCCTCGATCGGCGGACTGCGGCTGACGCAGCAGGTGACGGGCGGACAGTCCTACCTCTCCTCGTGCGAGAAGACGCTCACCTTCGGCCTCGGCGCGGCGCCGAAGATCGATGCGCTCGAGATCCGCTGGCCGAGCGGCGCGACGCAGACGCTGCGCGACGTGCCGGGCGGATCGCGGCTGACGGTCACGGAGGGCTCGACGCCATGAGAGCGCATGCGGCGGTTCTCGGCATGGTCCTCGCCGGCATCGGAGTCGTCGCGTCGGATCCGGCGTCCGCCGCCGAGCCGCGGACGCTGGCCGCGGGCGGACGGACGCGCGTCTACCGTCTCTACGTTCCGCGGTCGCTGCCCCGCGACAAGCCGGCCGCGCTCGTCCTCGCCTTCCACGGCGGAGAGGGCGAGGGCGCGACGCTCGAGCCGTTCCTGCGCTTCGACGACCTCGCCGACCGCGAGGGCTTCCTGGTCGCCTATCCGGACGCCGTCGGCAAGCACTGGAACGACGGCCGCGAGAACGAGCACTTCGAGTCCTACCGGGAAAAGGTCGACGACGTGGCCTTCGTGTCGGCGCTCATCGATGCGATCGCGAAGGAGCATCGGATCGATCCCGCCCGCGTCTACGCCACCGGCATCAGCAACGGCGGCATCTTCAGCCACTACCTGGCCGCACGCCTCTCGACGCGCATCGCCGCGATCGCGCCGGTCGCGGGAGGCATCGCCGAGCCCTTCCGGGCGAGCTTCCATCCGGAGAGGCCGGTCTCGGTTCTCCTGATGAACGGCACGGAGGACCCGCTCGTCCCGTACCACGGCGGCGGGGTGCGGCGAGGCACCAACGGGCGCGTGCTCGACACGGAGGAGGCCGCGCGGATCTGGGCGGCCGCCGACGGCTGCACGAAGGAGCCGCGGGTCGAGACCCTGCCCGACGCCGACCCCCACGACGCGTGCCGGGCCAAGCGCTCGCGCTGGACCGGCGGGCGCGAGGGCGCCGAGGTCGTCCTCTACACCTTCGAGGGCGGCGGCCACACCTGGCCCGGCGGCCGTCAGTACGCGCCCGAGATCCTGGTCGGCCGCGTCTGCCACGACGTCGACGCCACGCAGGTCATCTGGGACTTCTTCAAGGCGCACCCGCGTCCCTGAGGCGATGAGCGCGATGAGGGAAGCCCCGTACGCCATCCGCCGCGCCGCCCCCGACGACCGGGACGGCCTCGCGCGTCTCTCGACGCAGCTCGGCTATCCGATGACCGCGGAGGAGGCGTCGGCCCGGCTGGCGGAGGTCGAGGACCATCCCGATCACGCGCTCTTCGTGGCCGACGCGGGTGCCGAGAGGCGCCTCGCGGCCTGGCTCCAGGTCAGCCTGCCGCGGATCTTCGAGTCGCCGCGCCAGGCGGAGATCGCGGGGCTCGTCGTGGACGAGGAGCATCGCGGGCGCGGGATCGGACCGGCGCTGCTGCGCCGGGCGGAGGCGTGGGCGCGGGAGCGCGGCTGCGCGGTCCTCCGGGTGCGCTCCAACGTCGTCCGGGAGCGCGCCCACGGGTTCTACCGGCGCGAGGGTTTCGGCGAGATCAAGACGCAACGCGTCTTCGAGAAGAAGCTCGACCCGCCGGCGTAGGCCTCAGGCGCCGCCATAGGCCGGACGCGGCCGCGCCGCGAAGAGCCTCACCAGCAGCACTCCGGCTAGGAAGCCGCCGATGTGCGCGCCGTACGCCACGCCGCCCATGCTCCCCCCGAGCATGCCCGCCCCGGAGATGAGCTGGAACAGGAACCAGATGCCGATCGCGAAGAGCGCCGGCACCTGCAGGATCTGATAGAGCCAGATCACGCGGACGCGGCGCTGCGGGTAGAGCACGATGTACCCGCCGAGAACGCCCGAGATCGCGCCCGACGCGCCGAGCGACGGGATCAGGGGGTTCCCGCCGAAGGCGGCGGTCACGAAGACGTGCGAGAGCGAGGCGAGGACTCCCGTCAGCAGGTAGAAGATCAGGTAGCGCAGGTGCCCCATCGCGTCCTCGACGTTGTCGCCGAAGATCCAGAGGTAGAGCATGTTGCCGGCGATGTGCGCGAGACCGCCGTGCAGGAACATCGCGGTGAAGAGGGTCAGGAAGACCGGGATCGGCGTGGGCTCGAGGACGAGCTGATCGACCGTCCGGCCGTACGCGTCGCGGATCGGGATCGCCTCCGCGATGTCCTTGCCCGTCAGGATCTCCGCCGGCACCGTCGCGAAGGCCATCGTGAAGCGCTGGTTGGTGCCCAGGCCCTGGAACACGACGAAGACGAAGACGTTCGCCGCGATCAGCAGCCAGTTGACGAAGGGCGTCGTGCGCCGGTCGGAGTTGTCGTCGCCGATCGGGATCATCGCGGTTTGCCTGCGGATCCTATACCCGCGCCACGGAGCGCTCCGCCCGGCGCGAGCGCGTACGCCTTGCGGGCGGATACGTTCTCGAAGGTCTGCGTCTCCCCCGAGGGCCAGCGCACCTCGACGCGCTCGGCCGTCTCCGCGTTCCCGAGCCCGAAGTGGAGCGGGACGAGCGAGCCCGAGGCGTAGGAGGAGGAGACGCGGTACGTCTGAAACTGCGTCCGGCCGCCGGCGGTGACGCGGACGCGCGTGCCGATCACGGTCTTTCCGTCGGCGGCGGGCGTCGGCTCGATCGCGATCCAGCTCCGCCCCGGCGCCGCCGTGTTCTTCAGGACGCGGACGGGACCGTCCAGGTCCACGATGACGAGATCGAGGGCTCCGTCTCCGTCGAGGTCGGCCACCGCCGTGCCCCGCGCCGCCATGCGCAGCCTCCCGAGGTCGCCCGCGTCGGGCCACTCCTCGAAGCGCCCGTCGCCGCGGTTGTGCAGCAGCACGGTGGGCTGGGTGAACGACTTGTCGCCGGCGTCGACGTAGGCCGCGTAGCCGTTCTTGTAGTGACCGAGCAGCCGCACGATGCGCGGCGCGAGGTGGCCGCCGGCCGCGTAGAGGTCGGGCCAGCCGTCGTTGTCGAAGTCGGCGAAGTGGGTTCCCCAGCGCACGAACGGCAGCCCGACGGCTCCGGCGCCGCTCGCCGCGCCGGCGTCCTCGAAGAGCGCACCCTTCACGTTGCGGTACAGGCTGTTCGGCTCGGCGCCGAAGTTGGTGATGAAGAGGCTCTCGCGGCCGTCGCCGAACGGGTCCCCGACCGCCGCGCCCATTCCCGCGCGCGGCTTGTCGCCGAGCATCCCGGCGCCCGTCTCGGCCGTGACCTCCTCGAAGGTTCCACCCCCCAGGTTGTGAAACAACCGATTCGCCGTGCGGTCGTTGACGAAGTAGAGGTCGTCCTTGCCGTCGCCGTCGTAGTCGATCACCGCGATTCCGAGCGTCTTCATCTCAGAGGGCGGGAACGCGAGACCGGCCTCCTTCGCCGCGTTGCGGAACTTGCGTCCGCCCTCGTTGTGGAAGAGGTGCGACGGCTGGCCCATGTAGTCCTCGGGCACGCGCAGCTGCATCTGCGGCTGGGCGGCCTCCCACTCGGGCGTCGAGTCGAGGTAGTTCGCGACCGCCACGTCGAGCCGGCCGTCGCCGTCGTAGTCGAGGAAGGCCGCGCCCACCGAGAAGAGCGGATCCTCGAGTCCCGTGTCCCGGCCCTCCTCGAAGCTCCCGTCGCCCCGATTCCACCAGACCGCGTTGGGACCGACGTTGGTCAGGTACAGGTCGAGCCGGCCGTCGCCGTCGAGGTCCGCCCAGAACGCGCCCATTCCGATGCCGCACGCGTGGATTCCCGAGGCCTTCGTGACGTCGCGGAAGCGGCCGCCACCCTGGTTGTGGAAGAGCCGGCCGCAGTGCTCCGTGTTGGGCCTTCCCCAGCGCGCCGTGTTGTTGGTCACGTAGAGGTCCGGGAGGCCGTCGCCGTCGTAGTCGCCGAGGGCGCAACCGCCGGTCATCGTGGCGATCAGCTTGAGGCGCGGCAGGTCGACAGCGACCCGCATGTCGACGCCCGAGGACTTCGTGACGTCGCGGAAGGCGCCGCTCCCCGTCGCGGCCGAGATCGCGACGAGAGACAGGACTCCGGCGCCGAGGGCGGCGACGCCTCCGTCGACGAGTCGAGCCCGGCTCATTCGGGAGCGTTCCCCAGCCGGATCGCGTCGCGAAACGCGTCGGGGCCTCCGGCGCGGGAGAGGTACTCTCGGACGAACGCGCGATGGGCGTCCTCGTCCGGGAATGCCTGCTCCGCCATCCCGTAGCGCGCGTCGTCCATGCCGTGGAACGGCAGCGGCTCGACCGTCTGCCCGGCGACCGTGTTCTTGTCGGCGTCCTTCTCCCAACCGTCGAGCACGACGAGGTAGTCGCGTGTCCAGCCGTTCGGAAGCGGCGGGAGGGCTCCCGCGTCGAAGGCGAGCCGCACCGCGTCGCCGCCCTTCAACACGACGTAACGGTCGTCGGCCGCGGTCAAGAGCTCCCGGACGTCGCCGAAGCGCGTGTAGCGGCCGGCCATGTCCGCCCAGCGCGGGTCGCGCGAGACGTCGTCGTGGAGGAAGACCTGCGGCCCGTCCGGGGTCTCGCGGACCATCCGCGAGAAGCCGCGGAAGAAGAGCTCGGCGGACGCGAGAGGCAGCGGCGTCACGCGCAGGGACACCTCGGGATCGTCCACCGTGTACGCGATGCGGTCCCAGAAGATGGCGAGGTTGGTGCGGATGCGCACCCGCGGATCGTCGCGGTCGAGGACCGCGGAGAGATCCACCGGCATGGTCTTGGTCTTGCCCGCCGGATACCCCATCGGCGCCAGCGCCGTCTTCCAGCCCCCGCGTTTCGAAGCGTCGGGGACCTCCAGCACCGGCCCCTCGGCGGCGAGGTCCCGGCGTTGCGCGAGCGAGACGTTGATCGAGGTGTCCGCATACTGGATCCAACCGGTCAGGTAGAGCATCACCCGTCCGCCGCGCCGCGCCTCGGGAAGCTCCAGGATGAGATCGTGCGGCGCGACGATCCCCTGATAGCGCGAGGGCGCGAAGCCCGCCAGGTAGACGCCGTCCTCGGCCGCGATCTCCTGCGTGCGATCCTTCCCGTCGCCGTCGAACGCCCGCGGCGTGAGAGGCCGCGACACGGCGTAGAGGCGCTTCTTCGGAAACGGCGGCGGCACCATCTTCTCGTCCGCGACCAGCGCGACGCCCGCCGGATGGTCCACGGCCTGCAGCTGTGCCAGGTCGAAATACACGGTCTCCCAGAGCTCCTCGGTGAAGTCGAGGAGGAGCCGCCCCGCCGTTCCCTCAGGCGGCGCGAGCGCGGCGCCCGGCACCACCAGCCACTCGCGCGTGTCGGCGGGAGCCTGGTGGACGCCGTCGTAGAGGAGGCCGGCCGGCGCACGGCCGAGGACGTCGGTCACGAAGCGCCAGCGCGAGCCGTCGTACGCGTAGAGGAACGGACAGGAGCCCTTGAGCTGCTGGACTTCCTTCACGACCGTCTTCACCGGTGGGGAGAGCGCGTTCTGGGGGACGCCGTTGGTCCAGACGACGCGCAGGACATCGGCCCTGCGGCGCGCCCCCAGCCCCAGCCGCGTCACCGGCCTCGACACGACGCGGTAGACGTAGAGCTCCTGCGCCTTCGCCTCCACCTCCGAGCCGAAGCCGAGCCGGTTGACCTTGGCGGAGCCCGTGGGGAGACCCTCCAGCGCGACGTCGATCCAGGCGTTGGCGTTGCCGCCCTTGTTCTCGAAGTATTCCGCGCCACCGGAGGGGGTCACCAGCACGAGGTCGAGGTCCCCGTCGCCGTCGGCGTCGACGGCCTCCGCCGCGAGCGCCGCGGGGAACGAGCCGGTGCTCGCGGGCGCCGCCGCGAGCCGCCCCGTGCCGTCGCCCCGGTAGAGCGCGGAGGCGCCCGACGGCGACGCCACGAAGAGGTCGAGGAAACCGTCGTTGTCGTAGTCGAAGAGCAGCGGAACTCCGGCTCCCCCGATTCGAACCGGCGGCCGGAAGGTTCCATCGCCGCGGTTGAGCGCGACGAAGGTCGACTGCGCGTCGGAGAAGACGAGGTCCACGCGGCCGTCGCCGTTCAGGTCTCCCGCGGCCGCATGAAGCATCCGGGACGCTCCGGACTTCGCCGGCGGGAGACCGGCCTCGCGCACCGCGAAGCGCCCGCCGCGCAGGTTGTCGAGCAGCAGCAGGCCGCCGTCGCGCAGCAGGAGCAGCAGATCGACGTCGCCGTCGCGGTCGAAATCGGCGGCGACCGCCTCCACCGAGGACGTCCCCGGCGGGATTCCCGCGGCCGCCGTGACGTCGGTCCACGTTCCGTCGAGGTTGTTGCGGAGGAGATGGTCTCCCCCCGGGCCCGCAGGCCCGGCGGGGACCGCAGGAGCCGAGACGTAGAGATCGAGGTCGCCGTCCGAGTCGTAGTCGAGGGGAACGATCGCTTCGCCGGGCGGGACCGCGACCCGGCGCGCGCCGCCGCCCGTCTCCACCCAGAGACCGCCGGGCGTCGCGAAGTCGAGCGCGCCGGTGTTGGTCACGTCGGCGACCGCGAGGTCCGTGGACGCGGATCCCGGGATCGCGGCGGAGAGCCGCCACGCGCCGCCCCCGCCGCCATCCGCCCGGCGTGCGCTCTGCAGTCCGCCCGGTCCGCCGAAGACGACGTCGCGGCCGTCCAGGCCTCCCGCGCGCACCACGGCGGCGCCGTGCACGTCCCGCAGCGCCGCCGGGACCGCGGCGAACGTCACCGGCACCGGCTCCCCCGCCCGGGCGGCGGCCTCCCCCGCGAGCGGAGGGCTCCAATCCTCGAGGGGGAGCCCGACCACTCCGGGATCGACGTCGTGACGCGCCTGCTGAAAGCGAGGCGTCACGCGCAGGAGGTTCTCCACGATCCGGAACTTGAGGTCCGACGCCTCGCGGTCTCCGGAGTCGGCCGCGGCCTGCGCGTCCGCCAGCGCCTTCGCGACCTTCGGGTCCTCGGACACGAGCCCCGCGAGCCGCTTCGAGACGGCCGCGGCCGCGGCGTCTCCCGTCGCGTCGCCCCTTCTCCGGGAGAGCTCCGAGAGGCGAAGGAGCAGGAAGAGGTTGGCGGGCGCCTGCTCCAACGCCGCCTCCAGGTCGCGGATCGCCCGCGGGCGCTCCGCACCGGCCTCGCCCTCGCTCCGCAGCCGCACGGCGCTCCAGCGCGAGACGAGGTCCTTCGGATCGAGGGAGACCGCCTTGTCGTAGAACGCGAGCGCGCCGGCCGTGTCCTTCGCCTGCTCCCGCCGCACGCCCTCGAGGGCGACGACCTTCGCGTTGGAAGGTGCGACGCGCAGCGCCTCCGCCATGAGCGTGGCGGCCGCTGCAAGATTCGCCGGATCGCCGGCCCGCAGCGCCGTGACCGCCCCGTCGGCCCAGCCCAGCGGATCCGCGGGCGCGAGCTTCCGCACCGCCTCGAAGCGCCTCCGGGCCTCCGCGAGATCATTCTGCTCGAGCGACGCGAGGCCGACGTTGCGCGCCTCCTGGAGGCGGGGCAGGTCCGGGGAGGGGGCCGGGGCGAGGGCGGCGGCTCCCAGCCCCATCAAGGCCCCGAGGAGGATCATGCGGCGCCGGTCACGCCTTCTTGAGCGCCGCCTCGAACACTCCGCGAGTCTTCTCGTCCACGAGGCAGAAGACGACGCGCTCCACGTACTCGGCGGTCGGAGCGAAGGAGCGCGCCGCCGCGGTCGAGATCTCCGCCGCCTGCTCCAGCGGGAATCCGAACACGCCGGTCGAGATCGCGGGAAGCGCGACCGACCTCGCACCGATGTCCTCGCCGCGGCGGAGCGCCTGGAGGACGGCCGACGCGAGGAGCATCTCCTCGCCGAAGTTGCCTCCCTTCCAGACCGGTCCGACCGCGTGGATGACCCACTTGGCCTTGAGATTTCCGGCGCGCGTCACCACCGCCTGCCCGACGGCGCAGGTCCCGATCTTGTCGCACTCCTCCTGGATCATCGCGCCGCCCCGCTGGCGGATCGCCCCGGCGACGCCGGAGCCGAGCTGGAGCGCCTCGTTGGCCGGGTTGACGATCGCGTCGACGTCCATCGTCGTGATGTCCGCCGTCGCGAGCTCGATGACGGCTGCCATCGCGCCCTAGGAACCCCGGACCGCCCGGGCCACCTGCTCCGCGATCCGCAGATAGGCCTCCGTCACGTCGGACTTCGGCTCGCCGGCGACGATCGGCCGCCCCGAGTCGCCTCCGAGCGCGACACGCGTGTCGAGCGGGATCTCCCCGAGGAACGGGACGTGCAGCTGCTCGGCCGTCCGCCGGCCGCCGCCGTGCTTGAAGATCTCCTCGCGGTGGCCGCACTTCGTGCAGAGGTAGTACGACATGTTCTCGACGATCCCGAGCACCGGGACGTTGACCTTCTGGAACATCGCCAGGCCCTTGCGGGCGTCGATGAGCGAGACGTCCTGGGGTGTCGTGACGATCACGGCTCCGGAGAGGTGGATCTTCTGCGTCAGGGTCAGCTGCGCGTCGCCCGTCCCGGGGGGCAGGTCGATCACGAGGAAGTCGAGCGCGCCCCACGCCACGTCCTGCAGGAACTGCTCGACGGCCTTCATGACCATGGGCCCGCGCCAGATGACCGGCTGGTCCACGTCCATCAGGAACCCGAGCGACATGACCTTGACGCCGTAGCGGTCGATCGGAACGATCTGGTTGTTCTCGTTGACGAAGGGCTTCTCGTCGATGCCCATCATCATCTGCTGCGACGGGCCGTAGATGTCGGAGTCCATCAGGCCCACGCGGTGGCCGACCCGCTCGAGGGCGAGCGCGAGGTTGGCGGCCACGGTGGACTTGCCGACGCCGCCCTTCCCGGAGGCGACGGCGACCTTGTAGCGGACCTGCGCCAGGATCGCCGGCTCGGGGGCCGGCGCCGGGCCGGGGCGCGGGGCGGCGCCGCCGGGGGCCTTGCGCTCGAGGCGGATCGTGACCGCGTTCACGCCGGGCAGGGCCCGGAGCTTCTCGGTGGCGTCGCGGTAGATCTCCCGGGCGGCCGCCTCGGACTCCGTCATGATCTCGAGGCGCAGCGACACGTTGCCGCCCCCGATGGTCACGTCCTTGACGAAGCCGAAGGACACGATGTCGCGCGACAGGCCGGGGAACCGGACCGTCCTCAGCGCATCCATTACTCGCTCTTCCGTCACCTCGGCTGCGGCGCTCATGATTGCTCCCGATCGGATCTTATGTCAGCCGCTCGGGCCTCGTCCCGCAGGGCCTCGATGGCGCCGCGCAGCCGCGTCGTGAGGGCGGCCCGGTCGCGCGTGGAGAAGCCCTCGACCGAGAGGGGCTCTCCGAAGGCGACCGTGACGCGCCCGGGCCGGATCCAGAAGCTGCCCCGCCGCAGCACCCCGAACGTCCCGGCGATCGCCACGGGGAGGAGCGGCATCTCCGCCTTGATCGCGAAGACCGCCGCACCGGACTTGAACGGGGAGAGCTCCCCCGTCCGCGTGCGCGTCTGCTCGGGGAAGACGATGAGCGAGCGCTGGTCGCGCAGGCGCGAGAGCGCGGTGTCGAGCGTCTCCTTCCCGTGCGAGTGGTCGGCGCGGTCCACGGGCACGAAGCCCGCGGCGGACATCGCCCAGCCCAGAAACGGCAGGCGGAAGAGGTTGCGCTTGGCGAGGAAGCGCACCGGCATCGGCAGCGTCGCGAAGAGCACCGGGATGTCGTAGAAGCTCTCGTGATTCGACGCGATGACGTAGAGGCCGTCGCGCCGCATGCGCTCGCCGTGCAGCACGCGGATCCGCACGCCCGCGGAACCGAGGAGCAGCGCCGACCAGCCCTTCGAACATTTCTGGAACCACTTCCCTCCCCGAGGGAGCCGCGAGAGCGGGATCGCCAGAATGGCGAACACGATCGTGGCGAGGACGAGGACGGTCCACGCCAGCAGGGACCGCAGCAGTCGCACGGGCCGGAATCGTAGCAGAGCGCGGCCACAAGTCTTGACGCAGGCGACGTTTACACGTCGGAGGACTGCAGCGTAGAATGCCCCGTCCTCATGACTCAACCACAGCCCTCGGCGACGGCGATCTTCTATCGCAACCTGCGATGGCTGAAGTTCGTCGACCGCTTCGGCCGCAAGGGCAGCCAGATGCTCGAGTACATCGGCGGGCTGAGCCAGCTGGTGGCCGAGACCCTGAAGGGCTGCTTCACCCGGCCGTTCTACTCCACGGAAGTGCTCAACCAGATGGACGAGCTCGGCGTCAAGTCGCTGTCGATCACCGGCATCACCGCGTTCGTCACCGGCGGCGTGCTCGCTCTGCAGACCGCGTACTCGCTCGAGGCGTTCGGCGGGAAACAGTTCGTCGGCCGCGTCGTCGCCCTCTCCCTGGTACGCGAGCTCGGTCCGATTCTGACGGCGCTCATGGTCGCCGGCCGCGTCGGCTCGGGGATCACCGCCGAGCTGGGCTCCATGACGGTGACGGAACAGGTGGACGCGCTGCGGACGATGGCCATCTCGCCGGTCCGGCGCCTCGTCGTGCCGCGCACGATCGCGACGATCGTCATGTTGCCGGTCCTGACCTCGATCGCCGACCTGCTGGGAATCGTCGGCGGCCTGGGAATCGCGGTGCTCGAGATTCACATGACCGCCCAGGACTACATCACCAGCATCTGGCAGCAGCTGCAGATCTCGGACATCTGCAGCGGCCTCGGAAAGACCGTTTTCTTCGGCCTCGAGATCGCCGCGATCGGCTGTTACAACGGCCTCCACGTGGAAGGCGGCGCGGAGGCGGTCGGCAGGGCCACGACGCGGACCGTGGTCTTCGCGTCCATCTGCATCCTCGTGTCGGACTTCTTCCTGACCAAGCTCTTCCTGGCACTCTGATGAGCACTGCCGACGCCTCGACCGCGGCGACTCCGACTCCCCAGGCCGCGCCGGGCCCGAAGGGCGAGACCATCGTCTCGTTCGACAACGTGTGGAAGCGCTACTCCGGTAAGGACATCCTGGCGGGCGCGAACATCCGGATCGTACGGGGCGAGGTCTTGTGCGTGCTGGGGCCGTCGGGCACCGGCAAGAGCGTGACCCTCCGGCACATCAACGGGCTGACGCAGCCCGACGACGGCGAGGTCAAGGTGTTCGGCGAGTCGATCGCGGGCCTCTCCGAGGAGGAGCTCGCGCCGATCCGCCGCCGCGTCGCGATGCTCTTCCAGGGCGGCGCGCTCTTCGACTCGATGAACGTGGAGCAGAACATCGCCTTCCCGGTGGTCGAGCACACGGACAAGAGCCCCGAGGAGGTCTCCGCGCTCGTGTCCGAGAAGCTGACGATGGTGGGGCTGCCCGGCATCCAGCGGAAGATGCCGTCCGAGCTCTCGGGCGGCATGCGCAAGCGGGTCGCGCTCGCGCGCTCGATCGCGCTCGAGCCCGAGATCATCCTCTACGACGAGCCGACGACCGGGCTGGATCCGGTCTCCTCGGAGAAGATCGCGCAGCTCATCGTGGATTTGAACGTGCGCCTCCAGACGACCTCGGTCGTCGTCACGCACGACGTCGTGACCGCCCGGACCGTATCCGACCGGGTCGCGTTCCTCTACCAGGGTCGCTTCCAGTTCGTCGGGACCTTCGACGAGGCCACCCGCAGCGGACACCCCATCCTCCAGGACTACTTCCGCGCGATGGGATTCCCCTGCGGCACCGGCGTCTACCAGGCCGTGAAGGGAGTCTGAGCGTGGCCAGTCAGCAGAATGTCGGCCGGCGGTTTCGCGTCGGCCTCGTGGTCCTGATCGCGCTCTTCGCGACGATGATCGGGATCTTCATGATCGGCCAGCGAGCCAACCTCTTCCGGAAGAAGTTCCCGTACGAGACGCGTTTCGACTCGGCCTCCGGGCTCGTCGCGGGCAACGTCGTCTCCCTGAACGGCGTGGTCGTCGGCAACGTCCTCGAGGTCAACCTCTCGGGCGACCCGGCGGACCGGACCGTTCGCGTCGTCTACGACGTCGTCCGGCGCTGGGCGCCGATGCTGCGCAAGGGCACGCGGGCCTCGATCAAGACGCGCGGCCTCCTGGGCGACAAGTACATCGAGCTCGAGGGCGGCAGGGCCGACGAGCCCGAGGTGCCCATCGGCGGAGAGATTCCGGCCGCCCCCGGCGCCGGCATCGAGAAGCTGCTCGCGGGCAGCGGCGACCTCCTGACCGACCTCTCGGCGATCGCGAAGTCGCTGCGCAACATCCTCGGGCGCACCGAGAAGGGCGAGGGCTTCCTCGGCTCCATCACGTCGAACAGCCCGGAGAGCGAGCAGCTCGGCAACAGCTTCAACGCGGCGCTCCACAGCCTGAACTCGATCCTCGACAAGATCAACAAGGGACAGGGGCTCGCGGGCAAGCTCCTCATCGACGAGAAGTACGGCCGCGAGACGAGCGAGTCGCTCGCCGGGGCGATCAGTTCGGTCAAGTCCCTGCTCGGACGGATCGACGAACAGGTGCGCACCGGCCAGGGGGCGATCCCCGCGCTGCTGTCCGACCCCGAGGGCAAGAAGAAGGTCTACGCCCTGGTCGACACGCTGGCGACCGCGGCGGCGTCGCTCGCGCGTACCGCCGAGAACCTCGAGAAGGGCCGGGGCGCGCTGCCGATCCTGCTGCACGACGAGCAGTTCGGGAAGGCGTTCACGGGGAACCTCCGCAGCTTCTCTCAGAGCCTGGACTCGATCGGTCGCAAGCTCGACGGCGGAACCGGAACGGCCGGCAAGCTCATCAACGATCCCTCCGTCTACGACGCCGCGCAGCGGCTGGTCGTCGGGGTGGACGAGTCGGCGATCCTGCGCTGGCTGATCAAGGACCGCCAGAAGGCGGGGATCCGCAAGGAGTACCACGACTACCTCACGCGAACCCCCGAGGCGCTCGCTCCCCCGCCCGTCGCCGAGACGACGCCGACCCCCGCCGCCGCGGCGTCGCAATGAAGCTTCTGGTCACGGGCGGAGCCGGATTCATCGGCTCCCACGTCGCCGACCGCCGGCTCGCGCGCGGGGATCGGGTCGTCGTGCTCGACGACTTCAACGACTTCTACGATCCCCGACGCAAGCGCGCGAACGTGCAGCCGCACCTCCGCTCCCGCCACTACCGCTTGGTCGAGGGAGACATCCGCGACCGCGATCTCGTGTTCCGGCTCTTCGCCGAGGAGCGCTTCGACGGCGTCGTCCACCTCGCCGCGCGTGCGGGCGTCCGGCCCTCGCTGCGCCAGCCCGTGCTCTACGAGGAGGTCAACTGCGTCGCGACCCTCCATCTCCTGGAGGCCGCGGTCTCCCACGGCGCGCCGCGGTTCCTGTTCGCGTCGTCGTCGTCGGTGTACGGCACGAACTCGAAGCTCCCCTTCTCCGAGGAGGACCCGATCGCGCGTCCGATCTCCCCCTACGCGACGACCAAGCGCGCCGGCGAGCTCCACGTCTATGCCACCCACCACCTCCACGGCCTCCAGGCGGCCTGCCTCCGGTTCTTCACGGTGTACGGCCCTCGCCAGAGGCCGGAGATGGCGATCGCCCGCTTCATCCGCTGCCTCGAGACCGACGAGCCGATCCCCTTCTTCGGCGACGGCGGCTCGCGGCGCGACTACACCTACATCGACGACATCGTGGACGGCGTGGAGGCGGCCCTGGACGCCGACTTCTCCTTCGAGATCCTGAACCTCGGCAGCTCCCACCCGGTCACGCTCACCGAGCTCGTCGCCGAGCTCGAGGAGGTCACCGGCAAGCGGGCGCGCCTCGATCGGGACGGGGATCAGCCGGGAGACGTTCCGGTGACCTTCGCCTCCGTCGAAAAGGCGGAGCGCTTGCTGGGCTATCGTCCCCGGGTGCCCCTGCGGGAGGGGCTCCGCCGGTCGGTCGAGTGGTATCGGAGCCAACGCGCATGAACATCTGCATGGTCGGGACCGGATACGTGGGGCTCGTGACGGGCGCGTGCCTCGCCGACTTCGGCATGAACGTCGTCTGCGTCGACAAGGACGGGGAGAAGATCGCGTCCCTGCAGCGCGGCGAGATCCCCATCTACGAGCCCGGCCTCCACGACATGGTCTCCCGCAACGTGCGGTCCGGACGCCTGCGGTTCACGACGGATCTGAAGGGGTCCATCGAGGACGCGCTCGCGATCTTCATCGCGGTCGGGACGCCGCCCCGGCCGGACGGATCGCCCGATCTCACGTTCGTGCAGCAGGTCGCGGGCGCGATCGCCGAGCACATGAACGGCTACAAGGTCGTCGTCACGAAGTCGACGGTCCCCACCGGGACCGGGAAGATGATCGACCAGATCATCCGGCAGAAGAACGGCCGCCACGAGTTCTCGGTCGTCTCGAACCCCGAGTTCCTCCGCGAGGGCTCGGCCGTCTCCGACTTCCTGCGGCCCGACCGCATCATCATCGGCGCCAACGACCCCCGCGCGATCGAGGTCATGCGCGAGATCTACGGCCCGCTGTACCTGATCGAGACGCCGATCCTGATCACCGACGTCGCCTCGGCGGAGCTCATCAAGTACGCATCGAACGGCTTCCTCGCGGTCAAGATCTCCTTCATCAACGAGGTCGCCCGGCTCTGCGAGCTGATGGGCGCCGACGTGCACGACGTGGCCAAGGGGATGGGCCTCGACCGGCGCATCGGCGGCAAGTTCCTCCACCCCGGGCCCGGTTTCGGCGGATCCTGCTTCCCCAAGGACACCGCGGCCGCCGCGGACCTCGCGCGCCAGAACGGCTACACCTTCGAGATCATCGAGGCCACCATGCGCGTCAACGCGCAGACCAAGGTACGCATGCTCGAGAAGGTCGCCGCCGCCGCGGGCCCGCTGGCCGGCCAGACCGCGGCCGTGCTCGGGCTCTCCTTCAAGCCCGAGACCGACGACATCCGGGAGTCCCCCGCGCTGTCGATCGTCGAGGGCCTCCAGAAGGCCGGGGCGAAGGTTCGGGCGTTCGACCCGGCCGCGATGCCCAACGCGCGCGCCGTCCATCCCGACGTGCACTACGCGAAGGACGCGTACGACTGCGCGTCGGGCGCGGACTTCCTGGTGCTCGCCACGGAGTGGAACGAGTTCCGGGCGCTCGACCTGCGGCGCCTCCGGGGACTCCTCCGCAAGCCCACGATGATCGACCTGCGCAACGTCTATGAACCGCGCGAGATGCGGGCGGCCGGCTGGACCTACGCCGGCGTCGGGCGCGGCTGAAGGGGAAGGGAGTTCCGTTGAGAGTACTCGTAACGGGCGGGGCCGGCTTTCTCGGGAGCCACCTCTGCGACCGGCTTCTGCGCGAGGGCCACGAGGTCATCGCGATGGACAACCTCCTCACCGGGAACGAGCGCAACATCGCGCACCTCCAGGAGGAGAAGCGATTTCGCTTCGTGCGCCACAACGTCGCCCAGTACATCTTCGTCGACGGTCCGCTCGACGCGGTGCTGCACTTCGCGTCGCCGGCGTCTCCGATCGACTACCTCGAGCTGCCGATCCAGACGCTCAAGGTGGGATCGCTCGGCACGCACAACGCGCTCGGCCTGGCCCTCGCCAAGCACGCGCGCTTCCTGCTCGCGTCCACCTCCGAGGTCTACGGCGATCCGCTCGTCCATCCCCAGCCCGAGACCTACTGGGGCAACGTGAACCCGATCGGCCCCCGCGGCGTGTACGACGAGGCCAAGCGCTTCGCCGAGGCGATCACCATGGCCTACCGGCGGTCGCACGGCGTCGACACCCGGATCGTCCGGATCTTCAACACCTACGGGGAGCGCATGCGGCCGCGCGACGGACGCGTCGTCCCGGCGCTCATCGGCCAGGCCCTGACGGGCGAGCCGATGACCGTGTTCGGCGACGGCTCGCAGACTCGCTCCTTCTGCTACGTCTCCGACCTGATCGAGGGGATCTACCGGCTGCTCCAGTCCGACCTGGGCGAGCCCTGCAACATCGGCAATCCGGCGGAGCTCTCGGTGCTCGAGTTCGCGAGGACGATCCGGGACCTGACCGGCACGAAGAGCGAGATCGTCTTCCGTCCGCTGCCCGTGGACGATCCGAAGGTCCGCCAGCCGGACATCACGAAGGCGAAGACGCTGCTCGGCTGGGAACCCCGGGTCAGGCTCGAGGAGGGCCTGCGGCGGACGATCGACTACTTCCGCACGATCCCGTCCTGAGGATGGACGGGCCGGCCCCGAACCCTACGTCTGCGCCCCGTCGCTCCCGATGGCCTCGACGGGACACGAGTCCATGGCCTCCTGGCACTGCGCCTCCTCCTCCGGGCTCTCGGGCTGCCGGATCACGAAGGAATAGCCGCGGGCCTCGCTCCGCTGGAAGTTGAAGGGCGCCGTGACGCGGCACACGTCGCAGTCGATGCACTGCGCGTCGACGTAGTACTTCCCGGGCACGTTCTCGAGGACCCGGTCCTTCCGCTCCGCCATGAGGGCGGGACCTTAGCACGCCCCAACGGCCTCGTAAATGAGCGTTCCATCAAGACGATGGGCGCCCCGAACCCGTGCGCTAGACTCCGCGCGTGCGAAGGCCGACGCTCGCCGCGATCGCGCTGCTGGCCGCCTTCGTGTTGTCCGGTTGCCGACGAGCGCCGCTGCCCGAGGAGGCCCGCGTGGACCGCGACCTCGCCGCCGGCGAGCGCATCTTCCTGCGCAAGTGCGCGTCCTGCCACAACACGAACGGCGACGGGAAGACGGTCGTGGCCGGGCACTTCCCCTACGCGAATCTGCTCGACGGCAAGTGGCGGTCGGACGGCAGCGCGTCCGCGATCGAGAGGCAGATCCGCCAGGGCCACGACCCCATGCCGAAGTTCCAGGGCAAGCTGACCGACGAGGAGATCCGCCAGGCCGTGGAGTACGTCCTGGCGCTCGACCGCAGCGCGCAGGCCGAGCGCGATGCGCACCGCACCGCACCGGCCGCGCCGGCGCCGTGATCCGCACGATCCCGCTCTTCCCGCTGCCCGGCGTCGTCCTGCTCCCCGAGACGCTCCTGCCGCTGCACATCTTCGAGGAGCGCTACCGCTCGATGGTGTCGGACGCGCTCCGCGGCGATCGGACGATCGGCATGGCGATGTGGAAACCGACGCCGAACCCGATCCCGGACGTCGAGAGCCTCGCGAACCCGCCGAATCCGCCGATCTATCCCGTCGGCGGCGCGGGAGAGATCGTCGAGTCCGAGGAGCTCGAGGACGGACGCTTCAACATCGTGCTCCAGGCGCGCTTCCGCTATCGCGTGCTCGAGGAGCAGCCGGATCCCGGCCGCCTGTACCGCGTCGCGCGCGTGGAGGAGATCCGATCGCTTCCGTTCCCCGATCCGGACGCGCAGACCCGGATCCTCTCCGGCGCCGTGATGCTCTTCGGGTCGCTGGCCCGCGAGCTCGAGCTCCCTCCGCTCCCGTCCGAGGCCACGTCCGCGGAGCGCCTCGCCTCCGAGATCGCCTTGCGCCTGCGGTACAGCCCGGAGGAGCTCCAGGCGATCCTGGAGACGGACGCGATCGCGGGAAGATTCGCGGCCGTCACGGGGCGGATGGCCGAGTGGAAGGCGCGGCTGAATTTCCTGGCGCCGTTTCGGCCGGGAGAACTGGATCCGAGGACGAATTGACTCGGGCGGCGACGTCGTCGCTCCGAGTCATCCCGAGCGCGACAGACTCTCAGGAATC
>Ga0105248_10000545_pt1 | contig 43020 bp, 63 predicted proteins | sample KBSS34metaG_FD_81524 | JGI IMG/M metagenome (GOLD analysis project Ga0105248, IMG submission 81524) | Switchgrass rhizosphere microbial communities from Kellogg Biological Station, Michigan, USA - KBS S3-4 metaG | ecosystem: Host-associated > Plants > Roots > Rhizosphere > Soil | place...
GCCGCAGCTTGCCCAGATCGAAGAGCAAGTGCCGATTGAGGACGTGATGAAGCTGCTGCGCGACGACCGCGCCCGCGGCTTTGCGTTCGAGATCGAAAGCAGCTCCACCATCCTCACCGACGAGCTTGCCGAGAAGCGCAGCCGCAACGAGTTCATGGGCGAGTTTTCGAGCGCTACGCAGTCATTGCAGGGCCTCATGGCGATGGGCGAGCCGGGCGCCAAGCTTGCCGGCGCGATGCTCAAGTTCGTGCTGGCGCCGTACCGCGCGGGCCGCGAACTGGACGGGGCGATAGACGAGTTCATCGACGCGGCGCCCGAGATGGCGGCGAAGGCCGCGGCTGCAAGCGGCGAGAGCGACGATCTGGCGGCGGCCAACAAGATGCTGGGCGAGGCCGAACTGGCCAAGGCGCGCGCCGCAACGATGAAGGTGGAAGCCGACGCGCGGAACGACCAAGCCGAGATGCAGCGCAAGATGGCCGAACTGCAGCAGAGCGCCTTTGCCGCGCAGATGAAGGGGCAGCAAGAGAACGCGAAGCTCAAGGGCCAGCTTACCGAGCAGGCCGCGAAAATCCACCTCATGGAAGCGCAGACCGCGCAAATCCTCCACGCCATCGGCCTAGATGTCCGCAAGCAGGACTTGGCCGAATACAAGTTCGTCGCCGACGAAAACCGCGCTGCGACCGACCAGCAGATGCAGCAGGTCGAGATGCAGCAAGGCGTCGAGGATCGCGAGACGGAGAACCAGTTCCGCGAGCGCGGCGAAGAACGCGCCGATCGGCAGCAAGACTTGTCCGAGCGCACGGCATTGAATGGAGGCGGGGATGCCTAGCGGTCCCGCCGTCACCCTGGTCGCGTTCGGCGGCCTGCCCATCATGCCCGTAGATGACGGCGCGCCGCTCATGTCGCGCGTGGATAGCGGGGGCATCGCCGTCAGCTATTCGGCCACAGGAACGCCCTTCGTTGTCGAGGGCGGCATCACGCCGCCGGACCAAAACCCGGCGACCGCGCGAGATAGACTGATCACGAGCGCGGACGGGCTGAACAGCTACAGCACCAACTTCACGCTCACCTACAACAGCCTGGTCGTGAAGCTCTACGCCATCAACGGCAGCGACACCGTGCCCACGGTCGCGGCGACGTTCGACGGTGTTGCCATGACACAGATCGGGCTTGAGGCCGAAGCCGTAGCGGGCACCAGCGTTGTCGCCGCCTTCGCGCTTCGCGGCGCCCATGCCGGGACAAAGGCGCTGGCGATCACCACCACCGGTGGCTCGCTGGGCTTTGGCGCGCTCCGCATCACCGAAGTTGCCGGGCTTACCTCGGACTGGGCTGCGAACGCGCACTGGACCGGCCCTGAGAACGATATTGCAGGCTTGGACGACGTTATCGAGGTCGATGCGCCCGATGGGCCAGCGGCCGGCGCGGCGATCGTTTCAACCATCGCCGGCTGGGCCGACTGGACCGCCTACCCCATCGACCCGCGGTATAGCGACACCGAACAATGGGCCAATTCCCACCTGTTCAGTTCGGATAAGAGCGCGGCGTGGCGGTTCGGCTATGCGCTCAGCCCATCGGGCGAAGGCAGCAACCTCTATCGGTTCGATTCCGACAATAGCAGCCTCTTCTCGCCCAACGGCGCCGTGTTCCAGTTGAAGGGTGCTAGCATCACCACCATTGGCACGGCTTGGACCTCGCAAGCCTCCGCCGCCGATGTCCAGTGGTTCGATGTGGCGTGGGCGCCGAGCCTGAACCTGTTCTGCGCCGTAGCGCTCACCGGCACGAACAACGGCGTGATGACCTCGCCTGATGGCATCACCTGGACGACGCGCGTCCCCGCCGCGAACAATGCGTGGCGAGCCATCTGCTGGTCGCCGGACCTGTCGCTGTTTGCCGTGTCGGGCTCTACCGGAACGGGCAACCGGTTGATGACCTCGCCTGATGGGATCAATTGGACGATACGCACCAGCACCGCCGACAATAGCTGGGTCGACATCGCTTGGTCGCCGTCGCTGGCGCTGTTCTGCACCGTGGCGCAGTCGGTCAACCGCGCCATGACCTCGCCAACGGGGGTCACCTGGACGCAGCGCACAACGGCGTCATCGGCGACTTGGACCTCGATCTGTTGGGCCGACACGCTTGGCATGTTCGTCGCGGTCGGCACCAACGCGGTGCAAACATCGGTCAACGGCACGGCATGGGTACTGCAGACGGCTCAGACCGGCACCTGGACCGCGGTTACATGGTCGCACGAATTGGGCCTGCTGGTCGCGGTCGCCTCGGGCACCGCGCCATCGGCATCCATGACTTCTCCGGACGGCGTGACGTGGACGCTCCACACTGGCGCCATCCCGACCGGGGGATGCACTGGCGTCACTTGGGCGGCGTCAATCGGGCTGTTCGTGGCGACCTCGACCGCTTCCACCAATTCGATTTGCACGTCGCCGGACGGCATTTTCTGGACCCGCCAGACCACGCCCACATCGCTGAACAGCAGCACGTGGCGAAACCTCTGCTGGTCCCCGCAACTGAGCAAGCTCGTCGCCGTGGCTTCGGCCGGGACAGCCGGACATTTCGTGATGAGTGCACCGTAATTTAGCAAGGGAGTCAACGACATGGTAGCCAATGCGAACAGGTTCGTGGAGCTGGGCATGGTCCCGGAACTCGCGACCGAAGTGAAAGCGCAGATCGACGCCAATCTCCCGGTCACGCCGGATTCGATCGTCAACGCCGACATCAACTCGGCCGCGGCGATCGACCTGTCGAAGCTGGCCACCGGCTCGTTGCCGAGCGGGATCAAGGTCGCGCACGCCAACATTACGGCCGGCACCATCGTCAATGCGGACATCAATGCGTCGGCGGCAATTGCCAGCACGAAGCTGTCCTCCACCACTGCGGTAGCGGCGCTGGTCGCCTTGACCGACAACAGCGGTGGCACGCCGAGCGACACCATCCCCGACGTGCCCGGCAGCTATACCGAGGCGACGCTCGCCAACCAGATCGCGTCGCTGACGACCAAGATCAACGCGATCATCGCGGCGATCAAGACCTGAGCCGTGCCGCTGTACGACTTCCGATGCGGCGAGGGCCATCTGTTCGAGCGGATGGTCCCGCTTGCCCGCTTCGCCGAGCCCCAGCTTTGCGAGTGCGGCTCGGCGACGCAGCGGCTCGTCTCGGCGCCTCGGCTCGCCCCCACGGACGCAATCGAGCCGATCCGGGGCGCTGACGGCAAGATGCACGACAGCCTGTCCGGCTATCGTCGCACGCTCGAGCCCGGGGGCAACCCAAAGGGCGAACGCTACCTCGAGATCGGCAACGAGGAAATGCCCGTCGTGACCAAGGACTTCGACCGCAAGCAGCGGCGCGACGACATCAAGGCCGGAATCGAAGACGTGCGCAACGGGCGGGTTCCGCCTCCTGTCGCGCTGGAGATGTGACATGGACCTGCAAGAGCCCCTTTCCACCACGCTCGACACCGAAGCGACCCCGAGCGCGTCCGGGGGCGGGATGCCGTCGCTCACCGAGCCCGAGGCGACCAAGCCCGAGGCCAAGCCGGAAACCGCTCGCGAGTCCATTCAGGCGGCGCTGCGCGAAACCGAGGACAAGGCGCTCGGCGAGGCGGAAAAAGCCGAACAGGCAGCCAAGGATGCCAAGGCAGAGAAGGTCGCCGACAAGCCCGCAGCGGACGGCAAGGAAGCGAAGGCAGAGCCCGAGGCCAAGGAACCGGCCAAGGTCGCCGAGACGCCCGCGAAAGCCGCTCCCGAGGCCGGAGAGGCCGATGCGGACGCGACGGATGCCGAGAAGGCCGGCGAGCGCACCGAGGCACGCAGCACGCGCGGAGAGCCGCCGCGCAACTTCCTGCCCGATAGCCGCGAGGTCTGGCGCAACGTCCCCAATGTCGTGAAGCGCGATATCGAGACGATGGCGCGCGACCATGCCGCCGAGATCGAGCACCACCGCGCCGCGTCCGAGCGCTATTCGCAGATCCGAGATTTCGATGAACTGGCCAAGTCCAACGGGCGCGAATTGCGCGACAGCCTGACCAAACTGGCGCAGATCGAGCACCAGATGAAGACGAGTCCGTTGACGGCGCTCAACAGCATCCTGATGGAAGTCGGGCCGCGCAAGGCCGACGGGCAGCCGGTTTCCATCCGCGAAGTCGCGCAGTTCGTCATGTCGCAGACCGATGAAGGCTATCAGCGGCTCATGCAGCAGGGCCAGCCGCAACAGCAACAGCCGCAGGTCGATCCCGAGGTCGCCCGGCTCAAGCAGCATGTCGCCGATCTGGAGACGCGGATGGTGACGGCGAGCATCATCCAACCCTTCGCCGACAAGCACCCGCGCTATCAGGAACCGCAGATTCAGACCGATATTGCAATGTTCCTGAAAAGCGATAGAATATCCCAGAGCATGAGCCCGTCTGATCGACTGGCGGCGGCTTACGAAATGGCTGTGCGGATCAACCCCGCCTCCAGTTCCGTAACCATCGACCACTCCGCGGACGCCATGCCCGAACGCCGCGCTGATAACGACTTCGGCGGCTCCAAATCCATCAAATCATCGCCTGGTTCAGTGACGGAAACCGTCGAGGATCAGGCTAAGGGCGGCGAAACGGCCCGGGAAAGCATCCTGGCAGAGTTGCGGCGCCTTAACCGAGCTTGAGGAGCCCGACCCATGTCGATCAACAGCGATCGCAATTATGGCCAGCTTCTGACCGCCGCCACCGCGCGGCGCAGCAAGGCCATCCAGGATATCGTCTACAATTCCACCCCGCTGACCCGCATCCTTCGCAACGAAGGCCGCATCAAGGTCAAGCGTGCCGGCGGCCCCGAGCTTCGGATTCCGGTCCAGTTCGACAAGCTGACGGCGCAGTGGTTCACCGGCTACGACAAGATCGAGATCACGCCGCAGGAACTGCTCAACTCGGCCGTGTTCAACTGGTCGCGCGTCGTCGGCATGTTCTCGCTGAACGGCACCGAGCTGCTTTACACGCGCGGCGAGGAGGAGCTGGTCGACCTCATGGAGTTCTACATGGACTCCGCCGAGAAGGCCGTGAAGGAGACCTTTGAGGTCGGCATGGTCGGCGACGGCACCAGCGACGGCGGGCGCCAGATGATCGGGCTGGGCGGGGCGATCCCCATCCTGCCGAACACCGGCATCTATGGCGGCATCGACCGCGGCACCGTGACCGAATGGCGCACCAGCACCTTCGATATCCCGAACGGCGACGTGCTCAGCTATACGACGTGGGACTCGACCACGGCGCGGCCGATCATCGAATATATCTCGCTCGCCCGCTCGCGGAACGGCCGGTACGCCGACCTGATCATCGCCGACGCGCTCAGCTATGCGCCTATTTCCGCATCGTTCGTCGCGCACCAGCGGCTGGCGTCGGAACGGCTCGCCAAGCTGGGCTTTGCCGGCCTCACCTACATGACCCCGGCTGGTCCGGTGGACATCGTGGCGGCAGGCGGCATCGGCAATGTCATGCCGACCAGCACCTTCTTCGGCATCGACACCGAAGGGCTGAGCATCTGGGAGTTCCCGGGTCAGCAGTTCGTGCCGTTCCATCCCGGCAACGGGCTTCGTCCGATCAACCAGGATGCGGTTGCGCAGGGCATCGTGTGGTCGGGCCAGCTCGTGCTCGAAAACCCGCTGTTCAGCTACCGCGGCATCACGATCTAACCAGGAGCGAGGACCATGACTGTATCGACCACCACCCCGTTCCGGATGAACCCGAGCCTCGGGCCGGACCTCAACCAGGTCGTGAAGAAGGATCAGGTCTGGTACGCCGGAGCTGGTCGCGCCGCGGCCGGTGCCGGGCAGATCGCCAGCCCGCAGCTCGGCGACACGGCGTTCGGCGACAATGGCCGCGAATATATGTGGGTCCAGGCGTCGGCGACCATTACGGTCGCCGCTGACCCGGGCACGCAGGTTGCCGTCACCGTCACCGCCCCGGACAACATCACCGTGGCGACCGGCTCGGGAGGTTGGTATGCCCCGCATACTGGCTTCTATTCGGGCACGCTCGTCTCGGGCGACCGCTTCTGGGTCGCCAAGGGCACGGCGCCGTAACCTCGCGCGGGGTGGCCGGGCGGCTGCACGCCCGGCCATTCCCCTCCCCTTCCAACCGCCCCGGAGCCTGACCCATGACCCGCATTGTCGAGATCGACCCCCGCGAGATCACCATCACCCCGGTGTTCAAGATGATGAACATCGAGAACGTGCCCAAGTCCGAGCGCGCCGGTCATCTTGTCATGGAAATGCACGAGTGCGTCGAGGTGCGCTTTGCCGGCTCCAAGAACTACTCGCCGATCTTCCCGGCCGGCGCCTTTTCGCGGCGCGAGGGCAACACCGTCATCACCTATGCCGAGCGCTGGCCCGAGCAATACCGCCAGTTCAAGGAAGGCAACCCGCAGGAAGCCAACGGCACGCCGCTGGAGATGCTGCGCCCCTACAACATCACGCCCGAAGCGCTGTCGCTGTGCCGCGCGCTGAAAATCTATTCGATCGAAGCGCTGCACCATCTCGAGGGGTCGGCCGCCAAGTCGCTCGGCATGAGCGCCAACAAGCTCAAGGATGCCGCGCGCCAGTTCATGGCCGACCGCGCGAAGAACTCCGGCGCGCTGGATGAGCTGGAAATGCTCAAGGCGCGCATCGCCGAACTCGAATCCGCATCGACGCGCGTTCCGGCGGCCGATCCCAAGCCCGAGGAAATCGAGGCGGCGGTTGCGACGGCGGATGCTGCGTATCAGGCGATGGAAGACCCGGCGCTCAAGGACTTGATCCGCGACCGCACCGGCATCCGTCCGGCGGGCAACCCGAGCCGCGACACGCTGCTGCGCACGCTCAAGGAACTGGACGAGGCAGCCTGACCCGTGGCGATCCTCGCCGCCATGCAATCGGCCGCGCTGAGGGTCACAGGCGACCGGCCCACCGTGTTCTTCGGCTCGACGCGGAAAACCGAGCAGGAGCTTGCCGACCTCGCCAATGAGGTAGCAGCCGATATCGCCAAGTCGCACGACTGGCAGGCGCTGACCTCGGTTCGCACGATGAACGGCGACGGCACGACCGTGCTGTTCAACCTGCCCGGCGACTATGACCGGATGCTGGTCAATACCGACATCCAGGACACGACAAGCTGGGCGTGGGGATATCGGCACATCACCGACATGAACGACTTCCTCTATTGGCAGGCGCGCGATTTCCAGCCATCGCCGGGGGGGTGGACGATTTACGGCAACGCGATGCACTTCGTCCCCGCGCCGCCTGACGGGCAGAACGCGGTGTTTCCCTATATTTCGCGCTTCTACGCCCGAGACAGTGGCACGCAGGCGCTCAAGGGTGCGTTCGATGCCGACACCGACACGTTTCTCTTGCCCGAGCGGCTGCTGACATTGGGGCTGGTCTGGCGCTGGCGGGAGAACAAGGGCCTGCCCTTCGACGGCGACCAGGAAGCCTTCATGAAGGCGATCAGCGAATATGCCGCCAAGGACCGTGGATCGAGCGTCTATCGCCGCCGCCCGCGCATGACCTTCCCCGGCACCGCGCTCGCTTGGCCTTGGGAATTGGGCTGATGTACGCCCGCACGATCCGGCGCCCCACACAGGTCAAGTCGCGTCCGAAGATGTTCCCGGCGCCAACCGCGGGCTGGATATCGAATCGCGCGCTGGCGACCCCGAACGACGGGACGCAGTTGCAGGGCGCAGCAGTGCTCGACAATTTCTTCCCGCGGGCAACGAGCGTGCTGCTGCGCCGCGGCAAGCTGCTCTATTGCACGCTCGGCATGGACGACCTCGATGCGTCGGCGCTGTTCAGCTACAACAACGGCGAGAACCGTAAGCTGTTCGGCGCGACCTCCGAAGCGATTTACGACATCACCAGCATCGTCTTTGCCGACAACAGCCGCATCACCGACGAAGACGGCAACCTGATCGTCACCGAGGATGGCGACTGGTTCGGCTGGTCGTCCACGCTCGACTTCATCGAGATGGAAGGGCTCAGCGGCGGCAACTGGATTGTCGTCCAGTTCGCGACCACGGGCGGGGTGTTCCTCGTTGGCGTCAACGGCGTCGATACCGGGTTCATCTATGACGGCACCAGCTTTTATCCCAACGTCGCGGGTGGCATCTACGCGCTCGACTATGACGCCCAGACCGTAGCTTTCACGGAAGGCGCGATCTTGACGGGGGGCACCTCGGGCGCGACCGGCACCATCGTCAAGGTCATTCCCAACCCCGAGCCCGACGAACTCACCGGCACGCTATGGCTCAAGGACGTGACCGGCGATCCCTTCACCGATGACGAGACGATCACCGATGACGGCCCCGATACGGGCTCGGCAGATGCCAACGGCGCAGGCGCCATCGCGGTGCCGGGAATGGACTTCGGCTCGCTCACCAGCGCCGATATGTCGTTCGTCTGGGTCTATAAAAACCGCCTCTGGTTCGCTGAGAAGGACACCATGAACGCATGGTATCTGGACGACGTGGATGCGGTCGGCGGGGGCGCCACGATCTTTCCGCTGGCGGGCGTGTTCGGCAAGGGCGGCACGCTCTTGTTCGGGCAGGCGTGGTCGCTCGAAACCGGGTCGCAAGGCGGGCTGTCCGAACAGAATGTGTTCGTGTCGTCGGAAGGGGAGGTCGCGGTCTATCAGGGCGACGACCCGACCGATGCCGCGACATGGGCGCGCGTCGGCTTCTACCGCATCGGCCGCCCGCTCGGAAACCGTGCCTTCATCCGCGGCGGCGGCGATATCGCGGTTGCGACGAGCGTGGGGCTGGTGCCTCTCTCCAAGGCGGTCACGCTCGACGTGACCTCGCTCAATGTCGCCACGATCAGCTACAATATCGCCGATGCCTGGACGGACGCGACCCAGCTTCGCGGCATGGAAAACTGGCAGGCGGAAATCTGGCCAGAGCAGAAAATGGCCATCGTCGCCCCGCCCAACATCATCGCCGCGGGCTCGCCGGTCATGTTCGTATCGAACACCGAAACCGGGGCATGGGGCCGCTATACCGGCTGGCAGGCGCTTTCGATGGAGGTATTCGAGGGGCGGCTCTATTTCGGGTCGGCCGATGGCCGCGTCTTCCTCGCCAATGTCTCGGGGCAGGACTATGGCGAGGCCTATTCGGGCGCCGTGCTGCCGCTGTTCGATGACTTCGGCACGCCGTCGAGCGAGATCATCCCCACGGTCGGTCGCGCCGTGGTGCGGGCTCAGGTGCCCTTGAACGACAATGTGACGTTCAAGGCGGACTTCGACATGAACTTGCCCCCCGCGCCCGACGCAACCGCGATTGGTGGGGCGGCGAACATCTGGGATGCCGGCGTCTGGGGCGTGTCGGTATGGAACGCGGAGACGCCGCAGACCATCAACCAGCATTGGCGGTCGCTTGGCGGAACCGGGTACGCCGGCAGCCTCGCCTATCAGGTCACGAGCGGGTCGGTGCAGCCGCTGGATGCCGAAGTGATCCGGCTCGAACTGCTGTTTACCACCGCCGCGCCAGTGACGTGATCGTCACCGACATGCGGGTTGCCGTCTTCGTGTCGGCGCATCTCGGCTTTGCCCTTTGCCCACCCTTCACCGCGATGGGGATAGAGCGAGACGGCGAGATCGTCGCAGGCGTGGTGTTCAACGTGTTCGAAGGCGCCGACGTGCATGTCTCGATAGCGGGGACGGGCTGGACGGGCAGCTTCATCCGCGCCGTTGGGAGCTATGTTTTCGACCAGCTCGGCTGCGAGCGGATGACGGCGCAGACCCGCGATCCCAAGGTCATTCGCTACGCCGAACGCCTCGGCGGCAAGGTCGAGGGCTGCAAGCGCAACCACTTCGGGCCGGGCAAGGATGCCACCATCATCGGCATCTTGCGCGAGGAGTGGCTTTTCGGGTAGAGTGCCCCCATCTCGGCGCGACTGGACCTACTTTGCGCGCTCTATCGAGTAGGTCCGCGCACTTGGTCAGCTCCCCAAAACCGCCTGATCCGATGGCCACTGCACAAGCGCAGTCCGGCCTCAACATGGACACGGCGCTGACCCAGCAGATGCTGGGGATGACCTCGCAGCACAATCCCTGGGGCAATGTCGACTACGACCAGACCGGCACCGGCAGCTTCACCGATTCCACGGGCCGCACGGTCAATATCCCGCGATACACCCAGACGACAACGCTCTCGCCCGAACAGCAGCAGATATTCGACAAGTCGCAGGGCGCGCAGAGCAACATCGCGGGCATCGCGCAAGACCAGTCGGCGATGCTGCACGACTATCTGTCCAAGCCGTTCGAGTTCAACAATCAGGACGCCGCCGATTGGTCCTATGACCTCGGGGCGTCGCGCATCCTGCCGCAGCAGCAGCACAACGAGCAGATGCTCCGCACGCGGCTGATCAACTCCGGCCTTCACCCCGGCACGCAGGCATGGAACTCCGAAATGGAGCGCATGACGCAGGGCAACAGCGACCAGCTCAACCAGTTGGCGCTGCAGGGCCGCGGGCAGGCATTCGGCGAGGCGCTAGCCACCCGCGCCGCCCCCATCAACGAGATTACGGCGCTGATGTCCGGCTCGCAGGTGACATCGCCGGGGGCCATGTCCGGCCCGACGCCGCAGCCGGGCGTGGCGGGCACCGATTACAGCGGGTTGGTCGAACAGAACTACGCGCAGAAGCTCGCCTCGCACAACGCGATGATGGGCGGCCTGTTCGGGCTGGCGGGCAATGTCGGTTCCGCGGCGATGATGTCGGACGTACGACTCAAGACCGATATCAAGCCGGTTGGCGTGCTCGCCAATGGCCTCACCGTCTACAGCTTCCGCTACCGCAGCGGCGGCCCGGTGCAGATCGGGTTGATTGCGCAGGAAGTGCAGCAGGTCAATCCGGACGCGGTGCAAGAGCGAGACGGCTATCTGGCGGTTGACTATGCCAAGGCGGTTGCCTGATGCCGCTGGACACCTTCCTCTGGGGCCACGGCGGCCGGCGGCTCACCCCCGACGATATCGCCCGCGAGCGCGCCATCGCGGCATCGCTCCAGCAAAGCGACTATTCGCCCATCCAGTCGCCGTGGCAGGGCCTTGCGCGCGTGTCGGGCAACATCCTCGGCGCATTGCACGAGCGCCGCGCAGAGCATGCCTACGACGCCAACCAGGCGGACCAGTCGCGGCTGATCGCGTCATTGCTTGGCGGCGGCGACACGACCGCTGCCGCTGGCGGCATGCCCGCCCCCATCCCCGGCGGCATGGCTGCCCCTGACCCTACCGCAACGCCCCCGGCTGCCCCCCTTTCGCAGCTTGGGTCGTCGCCCCCCGGTGTAGCGCCCACGCCGCCGGGGGGCGGAACCGGCATGCCGAGCCTCAATCCTGCAATCGCCGAAGCGCTGTCGTCTCCCTATGCCGACGCTGGCACGCGGGCGCTGGCGCTGCAGCAGTACCGCGACGCGACCAAGCATGCGCAGCCGATCGAGGTGGGCGGCAAGCTGGTTGACGTGTCCGACCCGGTGCATCCCCGGCTCTTGGCCGATTACAGCACGCCGGACCCGTTCTCGCGGCTGCTCGCGGGCGCTGGCATCGACCCGAACAGCCCCGAGGGCATTGCCAAGACGCAGCAATATATCGGCAACCGGCTCGACCCGATTGTCTCAGTCCCGCTGCCCGGCGGCAATTTCTACACCGGGCCGCGCTCCGGCATGGCGTCGCATGGCGCCGGCACAGGCACGGTAACGCCGCAGTCTATGCCGCCCGCCACGCTGCCACCTGACTTCGACTTCGGCGACGAAGGGAGTCCGCGCCCGGCTGGCGCGGGCGGCTTTCCAGTGAGCAACGGCGCGGAGGTCATCTCGGGCCTGTTCCCCGGCGCGCACGTGACGGACAACCGGCGCCCGGCGGATAGCGCGCTCGGGCGTGCCAATCCCAATTCGTACCACGTGCGCAGCGGCGGCGCGGTGGACGTGCGCCCGATCCCCGGAATGTCGTTCGCCCAATATCTGCAGCACATCAAGGCGGCCGGCTATTCGGTCATCGAGGCCCGGGACGAGGTGAGGCACCCGAGCGCGCACGCGACCGGGCCGCACTGGCATGTCGTGATCGGAGGGCGCCAGTAATGGCCGAGCGCCGCACCTATCAGGGGCATACCTACGAACGCGCCGATCCGGGGCAGCCTTGGACGCTCGTTGGCCCCGCGCAAGACGCTCCGCAGCAGCAGGGCGGGGGTTCGATCATCTCGAGCCCGACCCAGCCCTATGACATACAGAAGGCCCGTGCGCAGGCTCAGACCGCGACGGCAGAGGCGCCCTATGCCGCCGACACCGCCGCGGCCACGGTGCGCGAGACGGAAGCCAAGGCCAAGCTTGCCGAGTTTCAGGCGATGCAGGCGCAGGCCGGCGTTGCCGAGCAGACGGCCACCATTCGCTCGCAGGCCCTTGGGGCATACAAGGCGGCCGAGAATCTCGACGGCATCATCGCTGAAATGGAGCAGCACTATAAGGAAGGCCCCGGCGCGACCAAGGGCATCATGGGCTTGGGTGACTTCCTGCCGATGCCATCGAACCAACGGTTCAATAAAGCCGCCGATGCTGCTCGCGGCGCCGCGATTCAGGCGCTCGGCTTCACCTCCGGCCAGACCAACACGGCGGCCGAAGCGCAGTTGAACCTCGGCGGATATATCCCGAGCGCCGGTCAATTTGATGCGACTATCACCGATTCCATCGAACGCCTCAAGCGCCTTCGCGACAATGCCAAGGCGAAGGCGGTCCAAATCCTCGGCGGCGTGCCCGATGCAAACGGGCGCATCACGCCGGTCCCGCAGGGCAAGCAGGCCGTGCCCGGGGCGACTCCGCCCGCGCCACCGTCGTTCGGCCCGGGTGGCGGCGCCCCCCCCAGCGGCGGTGGCGGCGCTCCTCGCGACCAAGCAGATCGTTCGAACACCTTCATCGCCGATCCATCCCACGACCCGATGGGCGTCGGCATCGCGACGGGCGCGACCGCGCAACAGCCGGACCCCGCCAATTCGGCGCTGATCGACCGCCTCGTGCGCCAGGGCGCCAATGCCGACCAGATCAATTTCGCGCTGTTTCAGGCCAACCCGCATGCGTCTGGCGGCGTCTCGCAGGCATCGGTTGACGCGGCGCAAGCATGGCTCAAGACGCCGGATGGCCGCGCCTATAAGGGCAGCATGGGCAGCGCCATGCAAAGCGTTCCCGTCGCCGAGCAGCAGCGTAACCGCGGCGGGGCGCTGCTGTCCCCCTTGGGCACGGGCGCGGCCAAGTTCATGAACGCGGTCGGCTCCGGCCTTCCCGGGGCTGTCAGCGACGATGCGCGGCAGGCGCTGGACATCGCCTCAACCGTCAATCCGAAGTCGGCGTTGGCGGGCGACGTTCTGGGCACCGGGGCGCTTGCCTTCGGGGCCGGCGCCGCTGGCGGGGCTCTTCCGGGGATTGCAGGCCAGACCATGCGGGCTGGCGGCGGAATCGTGCCGGATATCATGGTCGGCTCGGCCCGTGGTGCCGCGGAATCGAACGATGACCGACTCGGCGGCGCGATCACTGGCGGCTTGCTGGCGGCGGGGGGCAACCTCGGCGGCCGGTATGTGCTAGCCCCTGCCGCTGGCGCCGGCATCCGGCTGGCAGACCGGACGGGACGCAGCCTGTTCGGACTTGCCGATGCCCCTCAGGCATTGCTCCCCGGCGAGCGCAGCGTGGTGTCGGCGCTCAACCGTACCGGCATGCCAGAGGTCGAGCGTTCGCTGACGCAGGCCGCCGATCTCAACGTGCCGATGGCGCTGGCGGACGTGTCGGGCGATCTCAATTCGCTGACGGGCGCCGCGGTGCGCCGTTCGCCGACTGCCGGGCAAGCCGTCCGAGACACGATGCAGACGCGCGGGCGGGGGCAATATGACCGGCTCAATGAGGCCATCGCGGCGCATCTCGGGCCGGTCGAGAATGTGCCGAAACTGAGCGAAGACCTGATCAAGGGCGCAAAGGCGAAGGCCGGGCCGCTCTATGATCAGGCCTATGCAGCGCCCGGGGCCGGGGCGGTGTTCCCGCATATTCAGGACATGCTGCAGCGGCCCTCCATGTCGCGAGCGCTGGCCAATGCGCGGCGCATCGTCATGGAGGAAGGCGGCGATCCCACCGCGCTCGGCTTCGACCTGACCAAGGGCGGCGAGGTCAAGCTGACCCGCGTGCCGTCCTGGCAGACGCTCGACTATGTGAAGCGCGGCATGGACGATGTGGTCGAGGGCTATCGTGACCCGACCAGCGGTCGCCTGAACCTCGACACCGAAGGCCGTGCGGTCAACGGCACGCTGCGCGACTTCCTCGGCGTGGTCGACAAATACAATCCGGCCTACGCCGAAGCGCGCGCCGCCTATGCCGGGCCAGCGTCCGAAAGCGGCTATCTGTCGCGGGGACAGAAGGCGCTCGACGCATCGCCCAGCCAGCTCGGCGTCGATACCGCTGGTCTTTCGCCGGAGCGCATGGGCCAGATGCAGCTCGGCTTTCAGTCGGGCTTGTCCGAGCGCGCCGGGGGGCTGCGGCACCAGACCAATCCGTTCGAGGCGACCCTCGGCACGCCCCGCATGGAGGAACGGCTCGGCACCATGTACCCGGGCCGCGAGGATGACATCGCTCGGCTGCTGATGACGCGCGATCTCGAGCGCGGCGTCGCGTCCTCAAGCAACCGGCTGATCGGCAATTCGATGACCGCCGAACGGGGGGCGGCCGATCAAGCCTTCGACCAGAGCAGCGGCATGCTTCCGCTGATGGCCGATGCTGGAATGAATATGGCAGTCGGGCAGGTGCCGGTTTCGGCAATGCGTCAAGCGGCGGCCAATGCGCTGCGCGACAGGATGGCGCTTGGCCTCGGCAATCGCGCCGTCACCCGCGCCGAGCAGATCGCGCCGCTAACCACTGTCGCTGATCCCGTTGATTCGCTTGAGATTGCGCGGAACCTCATGCTCCGCGACCAGGCTCGCAGCGACTATCTTGCCCGCACCACTCCCCGCGACCTTTCGACTGCGATCGCGCTTGGCCTTCTCGTCGGCCCGGCGACGACGACGGCGGTCCAGTAGGGGATCGAAGATGGCCTTGAGCACCACCTTGAGCATGACGCCCGCGGGGATCGCGATCATCGCGGCTTGCCATGAGGCTGACGACATTCCGGCGTCGATACCAGAAGGGGCGCGTCATGCCAAGAAACGCTGACGGCAGCTACAGCGCCCCCGGTGGCACGCTGGTCAATTCCGGCGACACCCTGCTTGTCTCACAGCACAATCCGTTCGTCGCCGATATCGCTACGGCGGTGGGCAACAGCCTCGACCGCGACGGCTCGGGCGGCATGCGCGCGGCGCTCAATATGGGCGGCAATGCTATCCAGAACCTGACGCCCGGCACCAACCCGACCGACGCCGCGACCGTTTCTCAGCTCGGCTCGACTTCCTCTGTCCCGGTCGGCGCGATCATGGACTATGCGGGAAGCTCGGCGCCTTCGGGCTGGCTGATCTGTGGGGGCCAGTCGATCAGCCGCGCCTCCTATGCCGCGCTGTTCGAGGTCATCGGCACGACCTACGGTGCTCTCGACGGCACCACGTTTCGCCTGCCCGACCTTCGCGGGCGCACGACGGCCGGAATGGATTTCAGCGTCTCGGGACTCGCGGGGCGGCTTTCGTCGGCCACCATGACCCCGGACGGCGCGACGCTGGCGGCGGTTGGCGGTACGCAGACGCACGTGCTGACCACGGCGCAAATGCCGAGCCACACCCACGCAATGACCGGATCGACGAACGAAGCCGGCTCGCACTCGCATATCATCCTCGGCGACAATGTGGCCGGCGCCGTGCCGCATCCCATCACGGTCAATTCGACCGGCGGCGGCGATGAAATCGAAACCAGCACCGAAGGCGCTCACAGCCATACCATCGACGCGGCAATCGACGCGACCGGCGGCGGGACGGCGCACCTCAATGTGCAGCCGACCATGCTCATGAACAAGATCATAAGGGCGACCGCGTAATGTCCGGCATCGACATCCTCCCCCGCGACCTTGACCCCGCCATCACCGTCAACCCGATGACCGGCGCGCTGATCATTGACGATGGCGTCAACGTCCAGAAGGCGACGCCGACGCAGATTGTCGATTCGGTGGCGCCCATCGCCTCGCAGCCGGAAGCGGTGGCGGGGGTCGAGAACACCAAGCGGATGACGCCGCTCCGGGTAGCGCAGGCCATCGCCGCCCAGCCCATCGCCGACGACGTGCTCACCAACATGCTGCTGGCGCGGCAATATGCGATTGCCTCGACCGATGACCCTATCGACGGCGCGATCGACGAGAGCGACCGGGGCTCGCGCTACTACTCGCTGACGGCGGGCACCTATGCTGAGCAAACTCAGGCTGACGCGGCCGAAACCGCCGCCGATGTCATTGCTGCCGCCAATTCGGCGACCGCCGCCGAAACCGCAGCCCTTGGCGTCGGTAGCTTCCTGACGCTGGCGGACGGCATCGCGGGCACCAGCAACGGCGATATCTTCTCGGTGATCGGCGAGACGCCGGGCATCAAGTATTACCTGAACAATTCGGGCGTCGGCGTTCTCAAGGACACCCTCCCCTCGGCGCAGCTCACCCCCTATGTCGGCGGCAATTTCGACGCCTTCCTCGGCAAGTCTGCCGACACAGACGGAGCGATGCTCTATCGCCCCTGGTCGGACCTTGCCACCACGCCCACCGGCTCAATCGACCTGACGACCGCGGCAAACTATCAGCTTCTGGTCGGCACCTTCACGACCTCGCTCAGCTCGCGCCTTTCGAGCACCGTTGTCGGCACGGCGATCCGGTTCAACTTCCTCGCGCTCGCGACCTTTTACGGCGGGATCGGCACCGCGTTTCGGCTTCGGGCCGGCGTTACCTATGTGTTGCGCGGCAAGATCGTCACCACTTCCTCCATTTCCAATGCTGGGCTCGGGTTCTTCGTCTCGGCAACGCTCCCGACGCTGGGGGGGGCGCTTGCGGCCTCTCCCGACGCAGACGGCGCGGTCTGGCGCGGCAACGGCGCTTTCGTCGTCCAGAACGAAGATGCAGGCGCGGCGCGGGCGGCGGCTATCGCGTCCGGCACCACTTCGGGCATGTCGTTCTCGGCGGGACAAGACCTGCTGATGACCATCGAGTGCAACGCGGCGGCGACCGGGGCAACGATCAACTGCTATCTGGACGGCTCCAAGCAGAACACCGCGCCCATCGTCGTGACCGGCTTCGCCGCCTCGGGCTATATCTACGTCTTCGGGCGCGGCACGGGCAATACCGATGTCATCGAATGCTCACTGGTTCAGGCGCAAGGCGCTGCGCTGCCGTTCCCGAAATTGATCTACATCGACAGTTCTTCGGCCGTCACGCCCAAACTGGGCACGCAGGCCGCTCCCTGGACGACGATCCCCGAAGCGATGATCGACTATGCGAGCGCGGTCAATGCGCGCGACGTGACGTTCATCTTCAAGCGCGGGGCGAACAGTGGCAAATATACCGGCGAAATCACGATTGACGGGGTGCGCACGGTTCGCTGCCGCATCACCGCCGCCAAGGGCCATGCAGTGCGCATCCTGCCCAATATCTCGATTGCGGCGGGCGCGGGCGGCTGGACCAACATCGCCGCGTCCGAGGTTTGGTATCGACCCACGGCTTGGGGCTCCGCGCTCAGCGACCGCACCGGCAATGGCGGCATTGTCGAGGTTACGGCTTCGTGCACGCAGACCTATGGCAACGGCGTAGACACGCACGGGGCCGGCGGCGCGCTGACCTTGACTGGTCGCGCGCTCTACACCCGGCGCGCCCTCGACCTGCTCTACACGTCGCTGGCGCGCGGCGAATACACGGTGCACCAGAACGGCGCTTATCCCGGCAACACGCTGGTCCGCTGCTATGACGGCGGCGACCCGAACATCAAGGACTGGCGGCAATACGCCTACACCACTGGCATCTCTGTGTTCGGCGCCAATGATACCGACTGGAACGCCTGCAAGGTCGAGATCGAAGGCGTCACGATCGAGGATGCGTACACCTACGGCATGCATCTGCGCCGTTGCGAGGCGACCATGAAGCGCGTCGTGGTGAAGGGTACGGGCCAGCTATTCGGGATCGAGGCGAACGAGTGCTTCCTGACCTGCGAGAGCCCGCATATCGAGGCGACGACGGGCGACAATTTCCATTCGGCCGGCGCGCTTTCCTCGGACACTGATCGCGTGATTCCCGACCTTACCGTGTTCAACCCGACGCTTCGTGGCGCGTTCATCACGTCGCTCGGGGGCGTCGGTGACGGCTTCTCGAACCATAACGGGCACCATTACAACATCATCGGGCCGGGGCTGGTCGAGGGCGCGGGCAAGGACGGTATCAGCGCAATCGACAACATCAAGGTCAGCGACATCGAGTTCCGCGGCAACTTCAATGCCGGGATTACGCTGGCGCCGAACGAAAGCACGTCGATCGAGGGTGACGTGCACGGCTGCCGCTTCATCGGCAACTATCGCGGGATCAATCTGAACACCGGGGCCAACACGGCATCCTCGGCGATTCTCAAGGCGATGGACAGCTATTTCGAGAGCCAGACCTTTGACGATATCGAAACCGTCGCAGTCAGCGGCGCCAGCGTGTCGACGCTGCTTGGCTATAACCTGACGATGGACCCTGTTTATCCGGTCCCGCCCTCGCAGGGTCACATCAAGCAGGGCGCGGGCACGACCGTCACGCTCACCACAGGGATCCCGCTGGCATGACCGACATCGAGGCAATTCGCGCATACCTGGAGGCGCGAGGGCACGGCGCCGCGCATAGCTATGTCGGGCTGCATAGTCACGAGCTGGCGATGCTGCGTGACGAGCTGGCGCAGGAAGGCATCGAGGCGCGAGACGGAAGGCTGGTGTCGGTCGGCGCATCCTTCGCGCGCGGGTTCCTCGCCGAGCGTGCGGCCCACGCCGCCGCCGAAGCCGCTGCCGAGCATGAAGCATGGCTGGCGTCGCGCCGCGCCATTGCGCTTGAGGAAGGCCGCGTGTTCGAGGAGGGATCGCTCTAATGCCCTACATCTACGGCACCGCCGCCTATGACTCGCTCACCGGCACCAGCGGCGACGATCATATCTATCGCGACGACATGACCGGCAACCCGGCAACCGCCGACGAGATCGGCAATATGTTCTACGGCTCGCTCGGCAACGACACGCTCTATGGCGTCCAGTTCGCGGCGCAGTCCGACTATGACACGATCAACTATTCGGGTGCAGGCGGGGGCGTCTATGTCAACCTCGGCAGCGGCTATGCGGGCAAGACCGCGCTGACCACCGGCACCGTCACGTCGGCAACCGCGACGATCGGGCAGGACACGCTCTATTACTTCGAGAACGTCATCGGTTCGGCGTACGGCGACCGCATCTACGGCTATTTCGATCACCACTACCCGGGAGCGGCGGGGCATTTCACCTATGACGGCGGGGCCGGTGACGACATCATCTATGGCGGCAACACCGATGACTGGCTGATCGGAGGCAGCGGCAACGACATCCTCGTGTCGAGCCTCGCCGATCTCGATCATGTCGACACCATGGCCGGCGATTCGGGCCTCGATACCTTCGTGATGGCGAGCACCGGCTTTATCGTGATCACCGACTTCACGCCCGCGGACGACGTGATGAACTTCGACTATGCGGCGCTCGGGCTGACGCATGGCGGCACGGCGAACCTGGTGATCGACGGGCCGGCGACCGGCAGCGACCATGCCTTCCTCTACAACAGCGGGACGGGCGCGCTTCGGTTCGATCCTGACGGGGCCGGGCCGGAGGGGCCGATCTCGCTGTTCGTGACGCTCTCGCCCGGGCTGTCGCTGACGGCCGCGGACATTCACTTCTGAGGATCCCACGCCATGAAGCTCACCCCGCTGCTGCTATGCCTCCTCCTCCCCGCCTGCATCTCCAACGCCCGCCTGGAGCAAATCAACGCTGACCTATGCGCCCACAGCCGCCAAGTGACCCTGTTCGCCGACGCGATGATCTCGGCAGCAATGGAATTGCCGAGCGGCGTGCTTCAACAGGCGCAAATCGACGCGGCAAATGCTATGCTGGCGACGGTGGCGGCTTGTCCGGCAGTGGAGCCGGGCGCGGCCGTTGACCAGACAGGAGCATAGCCATGCCGCAGGGAACCCCCGTGCCAACCCCGACGCCCACGCCCAGCCCGACGCCGACACCGCGCGAGCCTGAGTTTCGGCCGAGCCCAAAGCCGGTGCCCAAATGATCCCAGAATTGGCCTATGCCTTCGTTCTTAGCGTTGTCACCCTGCTTGCAACGGCAAAGGGTGATGCTGCTATGCGAAGGACGGTTGCTGTCATTTTCGCGGCGTGGGTGCTGGATATAGCCTTTACGAGGCTGACCGGCATCTACGCCCCGTGGCTCTGGTTCGTGGTGATCGACACGATCGCGGTTCGCATCCTCATGTTCCCGCCGCGCGGAAAGCTGCAAGGCTTTGTCGGCGTTGCCTTCTGCGCGCAGCTCGCCGTCAACATCGGCTACGGCGCCTATACGGTTCAATATGGATACGATTTTGAGCGGGCGATACTGCGCTGGGAGGTTATCGAGGTAATTGGATATGTGAAGCTTTTTCTGGTCGGGGGATGGGCGCTTGCTGATGTGGTTCGTGGCTACCTTGCTCGGCGGCGCGCTACTGCTCAGGTGGCTGGCGTCGCACGTCTTGGGCGCGTTGACTGATGAACGCGACGGCGCCGCCGAAGCGCACCGAATGGCTGACCCCATCGAGCGTGATCGGCTTCCTGGGCATGATCGGGATGATCTTCACGAGCTATAGCGGATTCCGCGACACGACACGCGACGAACTGTCCGGGCTGCGTTCTCAGGTCGCATCGAACAAGGAAACGCTTGAGCGCCACGAGGCGGCTATCGAGCGGCTGCGCGAACGCCTGGACGACGAGCGCGGCACGGCGGGCGGCAAATAGTGACCCTCCTCGAATATCTCGACCGCCGCCACGACCGACGCCGGGATCGCCGCAACGACGCGACGCTGCAAAGCTGCCTGCGGTTCTGGCTGATCGTCGCGCTGGTCGCCGCGATCCTGACCATCATCCTGACGCCGGTTATCGTGACCGGGTGGCTCGGCAAGTCCGTCCCCGAGGCGCTGATCGCGAGCGCGGACAAGGCTGCTACCGGGCTGATCGGCGTGCTGGGTGGGGCGTTCGCGCTCTTGCAGCGGCGGGACAATCCGGTGCCCGTGCCCGAGAAAGAGGAGGGGAAGCCCTGAATCCCCTCCACACTGCCCGCAAACCGGGTCTACAGCGCGAAAAGGCGCGGGGGGTTAGTCGTTACTCGGTAACTGTGCCCAACGCGCGTTCTAGGCGCTCTACGTGAAGCGCGAGGGCGCGGATCAGGTGCAGCGCGACCAGCGGGTTCGTTAGGTCGCAGCGGGAGTCGATCTGCCGCCGTGCATAGTCCGCCATCTCGCGCGGCGACATCGCGTCATAGCGCGCCTGTAGTTCGTCCGTCACGTCCGTCATCGTCATCCTCGCTCTACTCGGGGGCCTGTTCGGTGGGGGCGGGAGGATCATCCGGCGGCCAGCACCACATAGTCGGCGGCTCGCAAAAGTCGAAGTCAAGACCGCTGTTCGGGCCGCCGTGTGACCAGCCGCTGATGATCGACCCATCATTCTCGCGCCACGCCATCGCCATGTCCATGCCGCCGTTGCCGCGCTCGCCGTTGGGGAACCAAAAGATGACGAAGTCGCCTTCGTTGTAGGTGCTGATCGGCTGCCAGTCAGTCATGGCCGCTCTCCCTCGGGCGGGTTGATCTCGGCGAGGTGCGTTGGCAGGATGGGTAGGTCGTACTCGTCGAGCCATCCCTGATTATCGCCCCAACCTTCCGCGCCGTAAGTCGAGTAGGTTTCCCATCGCGAAACGACCGCGCAATCATCCCACGCCAGCACGTCGCGCCCGTCCTTGAGCGCTTCCGGCGCCTCGGCGACAGGAATCCATTCGATCACGCCCATCGCTATTTCCCTATCGAGCCCGTCCAGCAAACCCCCGCCCCATACCCAGCAAGATAGCACGTCCCCGGATGCAGCACGGCATTGCCGAACACCATCCCGACGCCGAACAAGGGGATGCCGGACAGCCCCCATGCCAGCGCGGCACGGAGTTCCCGAGGCTCGGCGAAAGCGCGCGCGAGGCAGAAACACCCGGCGGCGGTGGCGAGTATAGCGACGGCGATGTTCGTGGCTCCTTGTAGCATGTGCCGGCCCTCCCTGTGGGGAGTGTTGCGCAACGGGGGGACGGGGGCAAGGTGGGGGCCCGTGCAGCAAAACCGCGGTAAACCCCCGCGAAAATGCCCCGATGTTCCCGCCGCGTTCCGGTTCGGACGATCACGAAAACCGCAGAAAACCGCCGTTTTCGCCCGACGGCATTGCCTTCCCAAGCTTACGACGAGGGTTCGATTCCCTTCACCCGCTCCACCTTTTCCAGTGCGAAGATCAATCACTTAGCCCTCCATTGATGCACGAAAGCTTGCCGCCGTTTGCAGCAAACTCGCGGTAAAACGCCCCCGGAACCAGTGCCTCGATCTCGTCAATAATGGCCTCGGTGACCCTCAACGCGAGCCCCAAATTGGCCGGATCGGGCAGCGCGTAGATGTCGCTGACACTGGTCTTGACGTGCCCGAGCATCATCTCGCCCTGCACCCAATTGGCCTCGCCGATGCGCGGACGGGCGATCGTCGCCATGGATCTGCGAACCAGCTTCTCGCCTGCCTCGCCGCCATCGGGCAGCTTGAGCGTGTCGCGCATCGCATCCCATGCCGCGCGGATCGAGGCGACGCCCAGCCAGGCGGTTTTCATCGCGTCCAGGTGCGGCGCGAACTGGCGGGCAACTGGCACCTTGGGCCGGTGCTTGCGGGTCTGGCGGCGGTTCGGCGGGTTGAGATCGAGCACGCGGGCCTGGCCGTGCCACTGTGCCGCGGTTATCTCATATATGGCATCCGGCCTCGCCCACGTCGCCACGGCGGCCCGGAGATAGCGCAGCAGGTTGGCGCGCTCGGCAACGCGGCGGTCGCGCTGTGCATCGCTGTCAGCCTTGGGCCTGAGGCAATAGTTGAACATCGCGGCGAGCTCGGCGACGCTTGCCCGGTATTGCGGCGACCGGGCGACGCTGCGCGGTTGCGCGGGCTTGAACGCGGCGCGCTGTCCCGGTGTCGCGTTGATCGCGGCGGCGAGTTGCAACAGGCAGCCTTCGACGGCGCCGATCGCGCGGGGGCGCTTGCCATTGCCGCGCTGCCCGCCCTCGGTCGATTCCGCCAGCATGAACTTGCGGAAGCGCTGGGCGAAGGCTTCGTCGGCATGGGCAACGGTGGCGGCCGGCTCCTTCGCCGCGATGTAGCGGAGAACATGCCCGAGCCGGGTGCGCGTCGCCTTCACGCCAGCCTTGCCTTCACTGAGCAGCAGATAGTCGGCGATGGCGGCCGAAAGGAACGGGCTGCCCTCGCTTTCCCATGGGCGGTGGCAGTGCGGGCAATGCCGGGCACCAGTCGAGTTGAGGTAGAGCCGGTCAAGGGCTAGCTTCCCGGCCTGAGGATCGACTGTGCCCGCTGAAGCGCTTCGCTCGCGCTTTCGGTCGGCGTCGTACCAGACGATTTCGAGGTTCCGGCCTGGCCTCGCGTAGAGGGCGAATTGCCCCCGTCGATAGAGCGGCTTCGGGCGCTTCGTGCTCGGCATTGGTCCCTCTGCGATTCGGTGACGGCCTCCCGGAATCTCGCATAGGCGCCCGTCGCAACGAACAGGTCAAGTTCGTCGGCGGTTAGCTGGATGCCCTTGCCTGCCTCCAGCTTCCGCGACATGCGCCGGTCGAGATCGGCGAGGGTCATGGGCGCGACCACGGCACGAGCGGCGTTTCATAGGGCAGCATGAGCGTATGGCGCGGCTGCCCGTCATTGCTGACCCCGAGGCACATAATCGGCTTGCCGGAGCGCTCGGCGAGGCGCAGCACCTCAAGCCATCGGCGCCGGAGATACTTCGGCAGCTTGGCGAGCGGCCCCCAGCATGGCAGGATCAGGTCGGCTTCATCGAATGCCTCGGCTAGCCATTTGTCGTTCTCGGGACCGATGGGGTCGACCGCCTTCGCCAGTTCGCGCACGTCGGTTGCCCGGAACGCGCACTTGTTGACCTTGATGATGCGCCGCCACCCGTGCAGCTTCGCGAAGCCCAAATCCTTGCGGATGGTCTGGTCGTTGTCGATTGCGCCAGCAGTCGAGGGGTTGACCCCCACGAGCGCCACGGCAGGCCCTTCGTCGGCAATCTCACGATCAAGCCGCCAACGATACCGCCCGGCTTCCTCGCCGCCGTCTGAGAACCACGCGCTCACGACGCCTCGCCTTCCAGATGCGCGCGGACGGCGAGGCCGAGGGGAGTGAGGCGAGGGCCGCCGCTGGAATACGGTGCGATCAGGCCCTTGCGCTGCAGGGCGACGCGGTTGCGCTCTCCGCGCCAGACCGGGCAATAGCTGACCTGCGCGCCCTGCCTGTGGCGGTCAGGATAGGGCCATGCGTGCTGCACAACCTCCCGCTGCGCCTCGCTCAACCCAGCCACCACCTTCGCCACGTCGTCAGGCATCTTGGTTTCCTTCGCTGGCATGGGTGCGCAGACGCACGCGAAACGGGCCTTTGCCGACGAACGCCTCCGCGATCATGGCCTTGGTCTCGGCGATGACGCGCAGCAGTTCTGGCGACAATTCGGGCGGGTCGAGCAAGTCCGCCATCTCCCGCATCCCCCGCCGCTGTTCGCTCCCCGGCGCGGTCATGGCGTGGGCTCCGGGATGTCCCATTTCTTGGCGAAACGCATGGCGCCTGCAAAGTCAGTGACCCGAGTTGACGCGCGCGGATGCCTCAGCCGCGATCCCGCGTAATAGCGGTCAACGACCCAACTGAGCCGATAGCAGTCGTATTCGATCCTGCTGATGTGGTGCCCGCGCGAGCCCGATGAACGATGCCGGCTCATGGCTGCTGTTCCGTGCGGGCGAGGGCGTAGGCGTCCCGGGCGCGGCGGAAAGCACCAGCGGTCAACGTAGCGGACATGCGACGGAAAGCGTCGGCGTGCTGGCCAGCGGGCACATGCGCGACGATCTTGAAATCCTCTTGGTCGTCAGGGATGTTTTCGGCAGCTTCCGCAAACGGCCTCAGCGCCCCCACCAGCTCGGCGTTGTCGGTGGTGGCGAGACGATGGCGGGCGAAGGCAACCACGTTGGCGCTCCGATCGTGATAGCCGGAAATGTAATTGTCCCAGCCGATGTCGCCGGGCTTGAAGCCCTCAAGACGCGCAGCCGCCTCGCGATCGTCGTCCGTAATCGTCTCCGGCAGCAGTTCGTTATCGGCCATTGGTGGGGTCCTGGTTGGGGGTGGCGGGATCATCCTTCCCGAGATAGATGGGGTGCACCAAGTAGGGTGCTGCCTCATCATTCGGGTTCGCCTCGCGAGCCGCGTCATAGGCCTCAACCGCTGTAGCGAAATGCCGGTAAGCGGTTTGCAGGACGCCGGGCGTCGGTCGAACCGTGATCGAAAACCCGTGGCGCTTCTCATCGCGCTCGCCGCGTCGGTCGAACTCGGCGAGCAAGTTCTTTTCCGCCTGCTGATGCTCCCACAGTTCGTTAAGCAACTCCTGCTTGCTCCAAGCGATCAGGGGCCAGTGTTTGGGGCCGCTCACTTCTCCCCTCCCCCCGCATCGCCAGCGGGACTGAGGGCGCGGATTGCGGCGCTGGCCTGCCAATCTACTTCCTCGCAGCCGTGCACATATTCGGCGCCAGCTTCGTGCTCGTCGGGCGGGATCGCGTTGACGAACCAGCCTTCGCGATAAGCTTCGCGCACTGCCCCCGCGCATCTCTCGATAACCTGCGCTTCGATGAGGGCGGCCACAGCGGCGATGCAGGCGAGGAATTGCGTGCGCTCGTTGGCCGGAATGTCGTCGAGACCTTCACTCGCCGCGCCCATTTGCCTCGCTGCTTCGTCAATGAACACCTGCGCTGCCCGCGCCACCGCCTCGACCATCCCCGCGTCCTTCGCGCTATCCATTGGTCTGCTCCTTCGCGCGGGTGAGGGTGTAAGCGTCGCGGGCTCGGCGAAGGTCGCCAATAGTCCCGCACCCCGGACCAAATTGCATGCCGCCGTTACAGAAAAAGCCAAGACTGATCTCATCGGGCATCTGTTCGTTGAGCGCGTCCGCGAATTTCGCAAACGGCTCCAACGCCTCCCGCATCTCCGCAATCAGCGCGTCGCGAGGGTCGGGGGCAGCGGGGTCCGGATCACCCTCCCAAACGCGCGACGCAGCCTGATAAAGCGCTTCGATCTGTCGGGGCGTCAGAACGTCAGCGTGCTCGTCGGCAATCCCTTGGAGCGCGGCACCCAAATGATGCACTTTCGGGCGCTCCCGCAGCCCCGCAATGTCCACCCCGGCACCCTCGCTCGCTTCCTCGGTAGCGGGTTCGTCGGCTTGCTCGATGATCCAGGGGCAGCGCGATGACGAGGGGGTGCCATCAGCGTTGAAGAGGAACCAAGCGCCGGGATCACCTTCATCGTTAGGCAAGCGCGGCAAGATATAGCGGAACCCGCGAGTGCCCGGCTGCCAATTGCCTTCCGGGTCCAGCTTCACCGGCACCGTCACCCCCGTCACCGTGTTGCGGGCGCGCAGATTGCCGGACCAGTCTAGGGGCTTGTCGGTCATCGCGTCGGCTCCTTCATTTCGTCCATCGCGGCTCGGTAGCGCTGCAGATCAAGCTGGTGGTTCGCAGCGCGCGCCTCGGTTTCCATATCCTCGCGGGTCAGGCGCATCCGGCACTTGCCAGCGTCCGCGCCATCCTCGAGAATGAGATCGTTCAACACCGCGGCGTTCGTGCTCTCGTCATACTCGTGCGACCAATGCACGTCGGTGATCGCGCAGCCGAACGAGCCCGAGCCGTTGTCGCGGTAGTTCAGGCAGTCCGAGCAATGCTCCCCCTGCCAGCACGCGAAGCTTGTTCCGTTCGGGAAATAGGCCATCACCCCGCCCGCCTCCCAGCCAACCCCTGCTCCCGGTCCATTGCTGCGAGCAATTGCTTGCCCCTGAGCGTCGGCATGCCCAGCGACAGCGCGTGCTCGCGTTCGAGGATCGACAGCTCGGCTGCGATTGCCTTCGCTTCGGCTGTCAGCGCGTCGAGGCGGGCGTGCTTGACGCGGATGCGACGGGCGCGTTGGGCGGGGGTGAGCGCGGGCATCAGGCGGCTCCGGCGCAGATTTCGGCGACGCGGCCATCGCACCATACGCGAGCGGCCTTGATGCGCTGGTCGCGTTCGGCACGCGCCGACGTGATTAACTCAGCGATGCGCTTGGCCGATTGCTCGTCTGGCAGGGCCACAAGGACGCCATCCCTGCCGACGCGCGAGGCATGGCGCCCAAGGCCAATGGTCCTGTCGATCTGGATTTGCTTGGCCGTGACCGCAGTGACGAGGCCAAGTTTTACGCCCCAGCCCCTGTCCAAAACGACCCAATCGCCGACACTAACTTCCATCATCTCATCCTCCAAATGCAGGGCGGTCGCGGGGTATCGAGGGAGGGGCACGACCGCCCTGCGGCACGGGCGGGATGCCCGCGCTGGTTCAGGCGCTCTGGATATCGGCCACCCGGTCGGCGGAGTGCTCGCACAGCGCTTCGTGATCGTCCCGGCTCAGCTTGCCGCGCATGCCCGCCAGCTTGATGCGGACGGCATCCTCGGTGGTGCAGGCGGTGATTTCCCGCTTCGCCGCCGCCAGTGCCGCCGGGTCGTCCTCCACGCCGTCGTGCTGGTCGCCGTGGTCGGCTTCGGCGCGGCCTTCGGGTTCGTGGGCGGGTTCGGGTTCGGCAGGCTTGCGCGCGGCCTTGCCCGTGCCCCGGATAGCCGCCGCGGTATCCTCGCGCTCGACGCGGGGAAATTCCTCTTCGGCGCCGATCTCGCCGCGCCGGATCGACTGGTAGCTGATGCCCAGGCTGGCGACGTCGACCGCGGTGAAGCCGGACACGGGGCCAAGCTTCGCCTCGATGCGCTCCTTGCTGATACCCAGCTTCTCGAAATGCGTCAGCGCCTCGGCGACGCGCTGTGCGATCGGCTTATCGTCAATCGCGTTCTCGAGCGTCACCCGGCACTGTTCGGCCGCCGAGCGAACCAGATAGGGCGGGAGCACCGCGAAGATGCACTCGCGCAGCCGCCGCGCGCCCATGTTGGCGTTGTTCTCATAGATGTCGCGGGTTTCCACGAGCCGCTGACCGCCGCCGCGCTTGTCGCGCGTGTGCGGCACGATGAACGTGATCTGCGAGCGCGCGTTGGTTTCCAGGTCCCACGCGAACGCCATCATTTCCGAACGGCCGCGCACGTCGTCGCGGTCGAGCTCGACAACGCTGTGAACGATGTTCCCCCAGCACCGCGCCAGTTCGCGCGCCAGATGCACGCTCTCGCCGGACACGCTGCCGCCACCGCGGGTGAACTTGAAGAAAGCGCTCTCGGCGACTTCCTTGGTGCGGCACGATTCCAGCGCCTCGTTGAGCGCCTTCACCCGGTCGCGGGGCCGGTTCTGCGCCACCACGAGCGCGCCGTGCACCTCGGCGACCGCGCGGCTCTGCTCGACAACGGTGGCCTGACTGGCGCCGTTGCCGCGCGCCTGTGCGGCCTGCGAGAGGATGTCGGCGGCGGTTGCAATGTCGTTCATGCTTGTGTCTCCAGTGACTTGAGGTGGAAATAGACGCGGCGGCACGCGGCAACGTCGATCATCGCGTCGTGCGCGCCTTCGAGCGCCTCATCGAAGAAATGCCGGATGCACTCCTCCAGCTTCGGCGGCTTCGGCTTGTTGAACCCGGCGGCGAGCATCCGCTCGGTCGGCGGCAGGTTCACGATTGGGGTTGCCGACTCCATGGTGCAGAAGGTCGGCTTCGTCAGCACGGTCGATCGCTTGAGGAACCGGGTTATTTCCGACGCCATGACCGGCACGTCGAACGCGACATTGTGACAGACGACCAGATCGGCGAGCCGGTAGAAGTGCCGGAACAGGTCGATAGCGAATTCCAGATCGACGCCGCGCGCGCCCGCAATCTCGTTGGTGATGCCGTGCACTTCCGAGGCCCGCGCCGGGATCGGAAAGGGGCAGTCGATAATCAGCGACATGCCCATGACGGGGCGCCCGTCATCCTCGCAGAGTTCGGCGGCGAGCTGCACGATATGCGGCTGTCCCGCGTGATCCGGGGGCAGCTTTTGGTCGTAGAAGCCCGTCGTCTCGGTGTCGAAAAAGAGGATCAATGGCCGTACTCCAAAAGGCCGGCAGTGGCCTGCTTGTCCAGGTCGGTGATGCGCCACGGCGGCAGGTCGATCATCTCGACATCGCGCCCGTAGCCCGGCCACTTGTCGCGGCTCAGGCAGTCGGCGAACTTGCGGATTGCGCGGCGGTTGATCGCGGCGCCCCAAGAGCGCGCCGTCTCGTCAAGCTGGTAGATTTGCGCCAGATGCGGCGCTTCCTTTTCCTGTGCGACGAACATGAAGGCTTCCGGGCGCTGGTCGAGCGCCTGTTCCAGCCCTTCGAGATAGAGCGCGGCGGACAGGTGATAGCCGTAATTGTCGACCGCCTTGCGGAACGCATCGGGGCTGGCATCGACGCAGGTCTTATAGTCCGGCACGAAGCGCGGGACATGCGGCAGCCAGTCGGGCCGCACGCGCAGCCAGATGCCGGTTTCCTTGTCGGGCCATGCGACCGTCACTTCCGCCTCGCCGCCGCTGAACAGCGCGTCGATCAGGTCGTTGTGCCGGAGCCGTTCGGCCATCGCGCGCGCCGTCGCGGCATCGGCGAAGCTCAGCACCGTGGCGCCGTGCTCGATTGCCTCTTCCTCTTCGGCGATGGCGTCGGCCCATTTGTTGGCATGCCCGCGGTTATAGCCTTCGGGCGCGACCCAATAGGCGCCGGGCCAATTCTCGCCCAGGCCGATGATGTCGTGCGCGGCCTTGCCGAGATTGAGCGCGCGCGTCGTCTTGCGCGGCTGGCGATCCGGGTTGAGCGGCGATTGCAGCCAGTATTTGAGCGGGCAGCGGTCGAGCAGCTTCAAGCCCGAGGATGAGATCGACGGGCCGGGGCAAATCTCGTCGGCGCCGTGGTACACGTCGAGCGGGATGCCGCTGTAGCGACCGGGCTTGGAGATAAGCGCGTTCATGCCACCCAAGCCATCATGACGAGCGCAGCAACGAGTGCGATTGAGAGGGTGGCCGAGCGGGTCACTTGCTCAGTCGTCATCATCGTCGTCAGCGCTGGGCAGCGAGACGGAAACGGAAATGCCGCCCTGTTCCATGAGCGCCGCGACCTTGTCGATGTAGGCGTCGGCGATGTTCTCGGCGCTGATATGGGCGATGATCTTGTCGCGCAAAGCATCTCGCTTCGACGCGAACCACTCGGCGATCACGACCTTGACATACGCCTTGATTTCGCCGTCGATCAGGGTTTCGAGATAGGTCTGATCATCCTCGCGAAAGCGGCCGAGATATCCGAATAGGGAGCCATACATCCCCCTGTCGCCGGGCGCGTTCAAAATCTGCGCGGCCTTGTCCGCCAGAAATTCAGGCCCGTTGTCGGAGATCGCCTTGATGACAGCGGCGGTCACTACGTTCTTGATCTTGTCGTCCATTTTCAGTCCTTCGTTTAAGAGATGTCCCCGCGCATCTCAGCCGTAACCAGCCGGATTGCGTCGTCTGTGGTGGTGACCTCCCGCATCGCCTCATCGAACGGCTCGCAGGCGGCATCGAACGCGGCCCAGGCGCCATCGTTGGCGGCGAGCGGTTGCCTCGGCATTGCCGCCGAGATATGCTCGTCCCGCACGTTCTCGATGATGCGCAGCAGGTCGCGTTGCACCGATCCGAGTTCGCCCCGCGCTTCCATCGCCGAGCCGTGATCGAGCGCCCAAAGCGGCTCGCAGGCGATGGCGACTTCGAGCATGGCGACGATGATCGGGCGGGCTATGTCGACCCAGCGGTTTGCGGCGGCGAGGGCATCGGCAATCGGATCGCGCGCATCTGCCAGCACGCCGATCTTCGCCAGCATCTCGCGTTCGCTGTTCGCACGGACGCGCTCGGATTGGGCGAGGCTCATGATGCTTGCTCCGATGCTGCTCGGGCGCGGGCACGAAGGGCGGCGCAGCACAATGCCAGCGCAGGGGTTGCGGCGGCATAGCAGTACTCGCCGCGGTTTCCCTCGGTCCAGCATGACGCGCGGGCCGTGTGCTGCCGATCATCGGTGGTTCGAACGCCGAAGCCCCACCCCTCCGGCACCAGCGACAGCGCGGCATCGAGGGAGGCGGTGTAGCGCGGCACGAGGCTGTCCTGAGCGCCATTGCCGGGTTCGACACGAGCGCCGTCGTCATCGACATATCCGATCATCGGCTCGGCACCCGGCCAGCGGGGCTCAGCGACGTAGAAGCGGCCAAGCAGCCCGATCGCTACGTCCAGTTCGCGATCCGCCCCCGTCGCCGCTTCGGCCCTCGCCGCCAGCGCAAGCAATGCTTCCCCGCTCATGATGGCTCTCCGGTGGCTTTGGTGATGCGCTGACCTTCGCGCGGAGGCACAGGCTTCGGGGCTTCCTCGAAATACCTCCCCGAAGGCCCACAGTGCAGGCTCCCATCGAACCAGCCGCGATCCCGCGCGCGCTCGCTTTCGCAGGTCTTGGCCTCGCGCACGGTGCGGCGACCATAGACCGGATCGGGGATGCGGATTCGCGTCCGGGCACAGGTCGGCGCCCCGGAGTAGATGCCGATGCTGAACTCGCCGAAGCGGCAGAACTTGCAGGCGCTAGGCTCTGGTTTCGGTTCGCGCGTCATCATCAAACCACCTCCCGCTCGCGCTCGACAAAGCCCGTGCCGCCGCAATCGTCGCAGTCGAATTCCTCCGGCGCAGGACCGCCATCGGAAAGGAAATAGCCACGGCCTCGGCACTCGGGGCACGGCTGCTCGGAAGCGTCCGGGCGATACGGATGCAGGTGGCGTAGGGGGGCGAAGGGGGCGGTCATGCCTCTGCCTTCCCGGCGCGCTCGTCCATGTCCTCGATCTGATCGAGCAGCGGGTGGCGGAACGCGCGCTCGCCACGGCTTTCGAGCACCGCCCAGAGCAGATCATAGACCTGCCCGAGCCGCCCATCCTGCCATCCGCCGTCGCCTTCATAGGCAGAGCGCGGGAGCGTGTCGTCAGCCATCGCTCAGCCCCCCGCCACTTCGCGGGCCATGGTGGGAGAGGGGCGCCACGCCTTCATCCCGGCGAAAGTCATGGTCACGGTATCGAAGTTGCGCGCCAGTAGGTTGCGGCGGAGCATCTTGTTCACGACGCGCCAGAAGCCGGCGTTGGTCATGTGTCGCGCGCTTCCGCGCAGCGCTGCCAAGCGAACCGTCTTATCGGGGGCGCGGTCCACTTCGCCTAGCAGGAAGCGTTCGCTGGCAGTCAGCGCGGCGGCGTTCGTCTCGGCGGTGGCAGGCATCGTTCGTATCCCTCGAGCCGGTTTGGCTTGGGGACATATCTATATGCGCATGCGCATAGACACAAGCGTTATTTATGCGCCTGAGAATTTTTTATTTTGGGGAGAGCCTACTCGAATGTCTCAGCCAGTTCGTCCGGATCGTCGGCTTGCTCAAGGGCGCGCATCCCCTGACGGTAGAAGATGAAGCCGACAATCAGCGCCCCGGGAATATAGTAGAAGGTGGCCCACCAGACAAAGGGGCCGCCGTGCGCGAACCCGAACCCGGCGGCGGCGCTCGCGGTAAGCCAGCCCGCCACCACCGAGGCCAGCTTGCCGAAAACCGGGTCGTTCATCACCCGCTTGAACAGCGCCCACTCCCAAAGCGCCGCCAGCAAATAGACGGCCATGGCGCCGCCGATGATCGTCCCCATGGGGTGCTTCCTCGTTAGGCTTATATCTTAGGTTAAATTTGAACCTATTTCATGCATACTGGTATCCCCCAAACATGTATGATTCGCGGGGGAGAAAAGGGCATGCGAGCCCACCACCCATTGTTACCGCAGCCTAGAGCTTCCCCAGCGTGCGAAAGGGGCTGCACAAACTGCACCATCAGATGCGCGGTTGCGACCGGGATTCGCGACGATCTCCAGCACGAAGTCGATCACCTTCTGGACCTTGCGGCCCATCAGAAGCCGACACCGGCAGAGGTTGAAGACCTATCGTCCGCGCTAGACCACCTGGAAGATGCTGAGCGAGCACTGGAGCAAGTACGTCCGCAAGCTGCTGCTGTCCCGCCGCGTGAAGCATCCCGACAAACATGTCGGTCAGGTCGGCTTCATTAGGCAGCGACACCGGCATCATCACCGCAGCGTGCGAGCCCGACACCACGCTTTGCGCTCGGGCTTGAGCGAGCGGCACCGACAAGAGCTGGTCGACCGAAACGCGCGCGATCCTCGCCGCGCCTGCCAGCGCGTCCATCTTGCGCGGAGGCTTGCCGCTGATCCAGCGCGAGATCGCGCCTTGGCTTACCCCGATGCTCTCGGCGAGCAGGGTTTGGCCGCCAGCCTGTTCGGCTAGAAGCCGGATGTTGTCACCTAGCACGGTCATGCCGCGCTCGTTACCGCGAGAGGGCCACGACCCCCAATTCGCGCACGCATAATCCGGCTTGCATGTCGTATTCGTATGCGCATATAGTGCGCCATGGCTGATATTCGCGCGATCCGCACCGAACTTGGGCTCACGCAGGGCGAATTCGCCGCGAAGCTGGGGCTCCATCAAACCACCATTTCGCGGCTGGAAACCGGCGAATTGCCGCTCGATGCGCGCACGACGCTGGCGATCGAAATGCTGCAGGCGAAGGGGAGGCAGGCGCCCGCCGACCAAGCCGACGCAGCATGAAGCGTCACCATCCCCCCTCCCCTTCGCCGACGTCTTCCCCTTTCGTCGGCAAGGGCGGCGCGGTCCAGCGTAACCGGGCCGCGCCGTTCGAGGGGGTTGGGGGATGACGGCCGCGCTGTGGACCGCGATCGGGTGGACGCTTGAGGCGCTGAAATGGTTCGGGCTGCTTGAGCTGCTGATCTCGCTCGGGTTCGTCGCGATTGCGGCCCGCTACCGGCGGCGCATGGTGAAGCGGGGGAGCTGGTAGATGGCGCGCATTGTCCTGAAAGCCGTGTCCGGGCTGCTGATCCTCTTCATCGTGCCGCTCGCCGTGGTGCTCGTCGCAGCCGCTCGGCTTTATGCGATCATCGAGGATGCGCGGGTTGATCTCGGCGATCGGGGAGCTTGCTAGATGCCCCTCCCCAACCACGACACCATCATCGTCATCGCCGCGCTCGGCTGTTTCGTGTTCGCCAGCGTCATCGCTCGCATCGCTGGCAAGGCCCATCGCGCGCGCCTTGCCGATCACGACATGCGCAACATCGCCGAAGGTTCGGAAGCCGATCATGGGGAGCGCCAATAGATGCCCGACCAACCGCATTTCCACGGCAAACGGCCCGTGTTTTCCGCTTCGTCGGTGCTGGATGCACTCGGCGGGGAGCTTGCCGCGATCAAGAGCGCGGACCGGCTGACATGGGACGATATCGCCGCGGTGCTCGGCAAGAGCGCTGATCAGGCCGCGAAATATGCGGAAGGCTCGGCGGAGATGGGCATCGTCGCGTTCGGGCGCGCCAAGCGGGAATGGAACGGGCGCTTTACCGGCGCTTTCGACCGCCTGTGCTCCGATAGCAGGCCCGCCGCTGTGAACCCGCGCGAGTGCGAAAGCAAGGTGCTGCAGGCGGCGCTCGCGCTGTCCGTGGCGCTCGCTGACGGCGAACTGTCCGACGAAGAGATCAGGGCCAACCGCGCGTCGCTGGAGAATGCGCGCGATGCCATCGAGGGGCTGCTCGGGCGGCTCGGGGTGGTGGCGGTATGAGCGAGCCTTTCACTCCCGCCATGATCACCACGCTTCTGCGTGCCATGCCCGCGGACCGACTCGCCGTCGTTCGCCCGGCTGCTTTCCAGACGTGGCCAACGCGGAAAATCGTGGCGGGAAAGGTCATCCTCGAATTGATCGCAAACGAAACAGCAAGGAGGCAGCGTAATGGAAAGCCCAGCCTATCTGGTTGACCAGTTCGCCAAATCGCGCGGCGTATCGGCGAACAACGCCAAGCGCGCGATGATGATGCAGACCTATGCCGAGGAAGGCAAGTCGCTAACCGCGACGGTTCACGCGCTCGGGATCAGCCGCGACACCGGCATGATGATCTGTCGTCGGTTCCTGATCGACTTCCCCGATTATCGGCCATTCGCGAGCAAGGAGAAGAAGGGCGAGGCGCGTCCCGAGCCCTATATCCGCGAGTGCGCGCCCGCGTCGGGGCTGCCAATCTTCGCAGCGCTGACCCAGTGATCCGCACAGCCCTCCTCCTCGCCTGCCTCGTTGGTCTGGCGCTTGGTGCCGCCCACCTGCTCGCGCGAGGGGATGCGGACGATAGCGATTGGGCGGGGGCGTGATGGCTGCCTGGCCTTTCGGTGACCTGCCTCGGGGCGGGTTCGGGTGCATCTACGCGGACCCGGCGTGGCGCTTTGCGACCTATAGCGCCAAGGGCCGTGGGCGGTGTCCTGATGGCCCGGCGACCAACGAGCGCCGCAACTTCATCGACGGCGCGAACAACCGCCCCGAACGCCATTATGAGACCATGATGCTGGACGAGATCAAGGCGCTCCCGGTCGCCGATCTCGCCGCGCGCAATTCGGTGCTGCTGCTGTGGGCCGTCGATCCGATGATTCCACAAGCGCTCGAAGTCGGCAAGGCGTGGGGTTTCACGTACAAGACCGTCGGCTTCTATTGGGCAAAGCTTCGCCGCGAAACCTCGCTGCGCGCGCGGGACATGCACGAGCCCGAGCACAAGCTGTTTCCGATGGGCACCGGCTATTGGACGCGCGCCAATCCCGAGTGCTGCCTCCTCTTCACCAAGGGCTCGCCGAAGCGGCTCAGCGCCAGCGTGCGCAAGCTGATCGTGTCGCCGCGCCGGGAGCATAGCCGCAAGCCCGAAGAGGCATACGGCCATATCGAGCAACTGGTCGGCGGCCCCTATCTCGAATTGTTCGCCCGCACCGCCCGCCCCGGATGGGAATCATGGGGCAACGAAGTCGGCAAGTTCGACGCGGAGGCAGCATGATCCCCGCCCGCCCTCGTGCCGCTACGGGCGGCTTCCCCTACACGGCGCGAACCGTTGCGGAGGTTTCATGACGCAGACATTCCCCTATCCGGCCCGCACGCAGGCAGACATCGCACCCCGAGGCTCAGTCCGCCCCGAGCACCGCGAGCTTGTCGAGACGTTGCTCATCAACAACGGCTCGGCGTCGGTAGCGCGCACATTGGCGGTATCGGGCATCGCATACAGCTATCCGGCAATCGACCGTGTGCGCCGCGAGATGGCGAAGAACGGCATCCGCCCGCCCCTGAAACAGCCCGCCGACCAGTCGTGCATCCATGCGCCCCAGGACCATGCCGAGGCGGGCAGGCGCTGCGACGCGCTCCATTTCGCCACGCTGAGCATGTTCCGCCGCACCGCCGAACGCGAGGGGATCACGCTCGCCGAGGCAGGCGTCCGCGCGCTCTACGGGCAGGCGGCTTTCGAGCGGTGGAGGGCGCAGGCATGATGCACCGCAACCCCGCCAAGCCCACCGAGATCACGCTCGCCGAGGCCAAGGCGCAGATGATGGATTTCCTCTACGGCTGCCGTCTGCACAAGCTGAACGCGGTGACGGTGGACGAGCTGCACAGGCGCCACCGGGTGCCGCGGGCGGTGATCGAGCACGAGTTGGCGACTGCGCGACAGGTGCGGGCGGGGTGACGCTGCTGCTCGCCTTTGACGCGCTCGAGCGCCAGTTGGACCATCCCTGGCATATCGACGCCAAGGACAAGGACGTGCGCGGCGAAGGGGCACGCCAGCTTGCGTTCCTGAGAGACGCGCGAATCCAGTGCCCCGCGGTCGATATCTTCGCGGTGCCAAACGCGGGCAAGCGCAGCCAATGGGAAGTGAACCAGCGCAAGCGGGAAGGCATGAAGGCCGGCGCGCTCGATCTGGTCGCGACGTGGAAGCCGCTGATCGGTGCGCGCGGGGTGGCATTCCTTGAGTTCAAGAACGGCTTCGAAGACCCGGACCCGAACCAGCGCGACCGGCTCAATCTCTATTGGGAGCAGGGGCACCATTGCGGGGTGTTCAGGCGTCCCGATACCGCGCTGGCGTTCCTGCGGGCCTGCGGGGCACCGTTTAGCGATCGGGGGTGGGCATGAACGTGCCCGCCACAACCCAGCCCGCCGAATGGGAGCGCTATATCGGCGAGGTCCGCGCGAGCTTCCCCGGCATCGAAGCCGAGGAATTGCGGCTGCGTTGCGGGCTGTTCGCACTCCGCGATGCGGCGAGCCGCAAGATCGCGGGCGAATACACCCAGTGGGCCGCCTATTCGGCCGCCGCGTCGATCATGCCGGTTGCGCACGCTTCGGCGGTTTCCGCGCTCGACATAGCGAGCCTCGCCCGCGCTCGCCGCGCGCTGGTCCGGATGATGATGGCGGCGAACGAGTTGGAGGAAGCATTCGGTGGCGGGAGGGACTGACGACATGGGGCCCGGTCCCGAGGATTTCGCTTCGACCTTCGGTCCCGGCGCAATGCCCGATGACGACGGCTGGGCGGGCATCGAGGATAGCGGCGCATGGGATAACGTGCACGTCCTGCCCGGCGCCAAGCCCGGCGAGGTGTCCGAGGATACCATCGCGCTTGCCTTCACCCGCGAGCACGGGCCGGAGATGCGTTTCGACCATGACGCCGGCCACTGGTATCAGTGGCAGCATACGCATTGGGCGGTGCTGAAAATCCCCGTCGCGTTCCATTATGCCCGCGAGCTCGGGCGGCGCCTGGGCGCTGGCAAGCGGATGCACTGCAAGGCGAGCGTGGCCGCGGGCGCCGAGAAATTCGCGCGCGCCGATCCGAGTCACGCCGTCACGTCGGATATCTGGGACCAGGACCCCTGGCTGCTCGGCACACCCAAGGGCACGCTCGACCTTCGCAACGGGCGGATGCACAGCCCCCGCAAGTCGGAGAACATCACCAAGCTGACGAGCTGCGAGCCGGAGAACAAGCCCGCCGATCGCTGGCTTGCCTTCTTGAACGACGCGACGCGTGGCGATGCCGCGATGCAGGTCTATCTGCAGCGCATCGCCGGCTATTGTCTCACCGGTCTCACCAACGAGCACGCGCTGTTCTTCATCTACGGCCCCGGCGGCAACGGCAAGTCGGTGTTCCTCAACATGCTGAGCCACATTCTCGGCGACTATGCCATGTCGGCACCAATGGACACGTTCGCGTCGTCCAAGTTCAGCGCGCATCCGACCGAGCTGGCGATGCTCAAGGGCGCCCGCCTCGTGACCGCCTCAGAGACCGAGGAAGGCAGGGCATGGGCAGAGGCGCGCATCAAGGCGCTGACCGGCGGCGACAAGATCACGGCGCGCTTCATGCGGCAGGACTTCTTCACCTACATGCCGCAGTTCAAGCTGCTGTTCGCCGGCAACCACCAGCCGCAGTTGCACAATGTCGACGAAGCGATGCGCCGCCGCTTCAACATGATGCCCTTCATCAACAAGCCCGCCGAGCCCGACCACATGCTTGAGGAGAAGCTGAGGGTCGAAGCCCCGCGCATCCTCGCTTGGGCGCTCAAGGGCTGCCTCGACTGGCAAAAGCATGGCCTCGGACGCCCCGAGAGCGTGACGCAGGCCACCGACGAGTATTTCAGCGACCAGGACGTGTTCGGCCAATGGATCGAGGCCGAATGCGAGACCGACCCCCGCGACTGGGAGATGCCCACGCCGCTGTTCAATGCCTGGTCCAAGTTCGCGAAGGCCAATGGCGAAGACCCCGGCACCAGCGTTTCGTTCGCGTCGCGGATGAAGAAGCGGGGGTTCATAAACGGCAAAGGCAGTGGCGGGTTGAGGCGTTGGAACGGCATCGCGTTCAAGCGGAAGGGCGACGAACAATGAAATCGGGATTTTCAACCCGCCACAACCGGTTTGTGGATTTTCAAACACTTAGCCGAATAGTTGTGGCGGGTGTGGCGAGTCTGGGCGGGTTTCACCACTATAGGCACAGCGCGCGCCCGCGTTACGTTATAGAGTACAGACCCGCCCCAACCCGCCACCCGCCACTGCGAAACGCAATATGCCCTTCGCTGATGCACGACAACCAGCAGCGGGGAGGGGGATGATGGGGGCAGCAGCCCGCGGCCGACCAGCGCAACGCCTCAACCCGACACGCCGCCGCGTGCTGACGTACCTCCGCGACCACGCCCATTGCACCATCGGGCAGGCGGTCCGCGCAACGGGTGTCGAGCGGTCACGGCTCAAGCGGATCATGCGGGCGCTGGAGAGCATGGGCGAAAAAATATGATGCGCCGAATTATAGCCCCCTCCCCAAGCTGATTTTATGCGGATATTTGGTAGCCCGCCATGCCAGCGGGACGTCCATCATCCTACCTGCCCGAATACTGCCAGCGGGTCATTGAGCTGGGCGAAACCGGCGCGTCGATTGTCGAGATGGCATACGAACTGGACGTTAGCCGCCCGACGCTTGAGGAAAACTGGCCCGCCGCGCACCCCGAATTTCTTGAAGCCTTGAACCGCGCGAAGGTCGCATCGCAGACATGGTGGGAGCGCAAGGGCCGTTCAAATCTTGAGGCGCAGAACTTCCAATCCTCGATGTGGTCGCGTTCGATGGCTGCTCGATTCCCAGACGATTGGCGCGAAAGCAAGAACCTCAATCACTCGGGCGAAATGACCGTCACGTCCAAGGAACAGCGCGACGCGGCGGTTTCCGCGGCAACGCGTGCTGACGGATGATGGCGACCAAGGCACTCACCGCCGAAGACTTCGCCTTCTCGCGGCTCATCGCCTACGCCGCGTTCCAATGGCCTGACTATCGCGACGCGCCGCACCACCGGCTGATCGCGCGCCATCTGGAGGCCGTCGAGCGTGGCGAGATCAAGCGGCTGATGATCACCATGCCGCCGCGCCACGGCAAATCAATGCTCGCCAGCGAGTTTTTCCCGGCTTGGTATCTCGGGCGCAACCCGGATCACTACGTCATCACCGCGACCTATGCCCAGGAACTCGCCGACGATTTCGGGCGCAAGGTCAAGAACCAGATCGAGGACGCGGCCTTCCGCACGATCTTCCCCGGCGTTGGCCTGAGCGGCGACAGCAAGGCCGCAAAGCGCTTCCACGTCGAGGGGGCGCTGGGCGGTGTCGAGCACGTCACGACGCAAAAGGGCGCGTTCTACGCGGTCGGCATCGGCGGCCCGCTGACGGGTCGCGGCGCGCACCTGCTGCTGATCGACGACCCGGTAAAGAACCGCGAGGAAGCCGAGTCAGAGGTCATCCGCCGCAAGACGCGCGATTGGTACACCTCGACCGCCTACACCCGCCTGATGCCCGGCGGGCGCATCGTCGTCATCCAGACCCGCTGGCACGAGGATGACCTGTCCGGGTGGCTGCAAGCCGAGCACGGCCACGAGGATTGGACGATCCTCGACCTGCCCGCGATCAACGACAACGGCGAGCCGCTTTGGCCCGAGCAATACCCGCTGGAGGAGCTGGAGCGCATCAAGCGGGCGCTTCCCCCTCGCGACTGGTCCGCGCTGTACCAGCAGCAACCGAGCCCCGAGACGGGCGACTATTTCCGGCGCGAGTGGATTCACCCGGTCGACCACGTACCGCCGCGCGAATCCATGTCGATCTATGGCGCCAGCGACTACGCCGTCACCTCGGACGGCGGCGATTACACCTGTCACGTCGTCATCGGCATCGCCAGTGACGGGCGCATGTACCTGCTCGACCTGTGGCGCGAGCGGGCATCGTCGGACGTGTGGGTCGACAGCTTTTGCCACCTCGTGCGCAAGTGGAAGCCAATCGGCTGGGCGGAGGAAACGGGCCAGATCAAGTCCGGCATCGGCCCGTTCCTCACCAAGCGCATGCTCGAAACGGGCAGCTACACCGCCCGCGAGCAATTCCCGACGCGCGGCGACAAGGCGGTCAGGGCACAGTCGATGCGCGGGCGCATGGCGATGGCCGGGCTTCACGTCCCCCGCGATGCCCCGTGGCTGACCGACTTCATTACCGAGCTGATGCACTTCCCGGTCGGCGTGCATGACGACCAGGTGGATGCAATCGGCCTCGCCGGACAGTTGCTCGACCGCATGGAGATGGGTCGCAAGCCCAAGGAACAGGCGCGAGCCCGCCACGCACCGGCCATGGTCGCTGACGGCGTGATCGCCCCGCCGCTTCGGATGCCGGGGCGATGAGCGTGGAAACCGATCTCGAGGAAGCCGACAGCTTCAAGGGCGACGGCGACAGCAAGCCCAAGTCGAGCGCATCGGTGCTGGCAGCGCTGCGCAAGGCCGAAGATGCGTTCCGGCCGTGGCAGACGACGTGCGACCTGATCGACCGCATCTACAACCTCGACGGCTATCTCGACGGGTTCGGGCCGGACTGGGGGAGCTGGAAGGACAGCGAACTGGACCTGTTCTGGGCCAGCTTCGAAATCCTCAAGCCCGCGGTCTATTCGAGGCCACCCCAGCCCGTCGTTGCCCCGCTGTTCAAGGACGGTGAGGCGATCATGAACGTCACCGCCGAGATGCTGGAGCGCTGCGCCATTTCGGTGTTCAAGCGCACGGGCATTGACGACGTGATGCTTGGGGCGCGGGATGACCTGATCTTCGCCGGGCGCGGGCCTCTCTGGGTCCGCCACGAGGTCGAGAAGGGCAAGCACGCCGTCTGCGTCGAGCATAAGGACCGGCTCGACTTCCTCCACGAGCCGGCCCGCAAATGGTCCGAGGTCGGCTGGGCTGCAGGTGCGGCATGGCTGACGCGCAAGGAAATGCGCGCGCGCTTCCGCAGGACCAGCGGCGATGCGTACCAACGCGCGCAATATACGCTCTACCGGGGCCGCGACGACGGCGACAACGACCGCGACCTTGAGAAGCGCGCCGCGACGCGCAAGGCCAAGGTCTGGGAGGTCTGGCACAAGGCCGACAGCCGCGTCTACTGGGTGACGGACGGCTGCGACGTGTTCCTCGATGAAGGCGAACCGCACCTTGAGCTGTCCGGCTTCTTCCCGTGCCCCAAGCCAGCCTATGCGACGCTTCGCCGCCGGTCGTTGATCCCCGTTCCCGACTGGGAGCGCTACGCCGTCCACTTCCGCAAGATCAGCGAACTGACGCGCCGCATCTACTCACTGCTCGATGCGGTGAAGATGAAGGGCATCGTTGCCGGTGGCGGGGATGTGGGCGACGCGATCGAGGCCGTTCTCAAGGACGACAGCGACGAGATCATCATCCCCGTGCCCGGCGCCGCATTGCTGGCACAAGGCGCAACGCCGCTGGTCGTGTGGCTGCCCCTCGCCGAGATCGCGACCGCGATTCAGGGGCTGATCGAGGCCCGCGGGCAGCTTATCCAGGACTTCTATCAGCTCTCCGGCATCTCCGACATCATGCGCGGCGCCACGGAAGCCGAGGAGACGCTAGGGGCGCAGGAACTCAAATCGCAATACGGTTCGGTGCGCGTCCGCGAGAAGTCGTGCGAGCTGCAGCGCGTCGCCGCCGATGCGGTCAAGATCGCCGCCGAGATCATCGCCGAGAAGTTCCCGCAGGACCAGATGCTCGAAATGTCGGGCATGACGATTCCGACCCGCGCCGAGCTTGAGCACAAGGTCAAGGAACTCGAAGCCGCGGCGCGCAAGGAACTGCACGAACTCGGCGAGAAGGCCAAGCAGGCCGCCGCGCAACAGCCGCAACAGCCGCAACAGGGCGGGCAGCAGGGCCAGCAGATCGACCCGGCACAGGCACAGCAGGCGTTCGAGCAAGCGCAGCAGCAGATCATGGCCAAGTACGCGCCGCAGCTTGCCCAGATCGAAGAGCAAGTGCCGATTGAGGACGTGATGAAGCTGCTGCGCGACGACCGCGCCCGCGGCTTTGCGTTCGAGATCGAAAGCAGCTCCACCATCCTCACCGACGA
>Ga0105248_10000548_pt1 | contig 42897 bp, 37 predicted proteins | sample KBSS34metaG_FD_81524 | JGI IMG/M metagenome (GOLD analysis project Ga0105248, IMG submission 81524) | Switchgrass rhizosphere microbial communities from Kellogg Biological Station, Michigan, USA - KBS S3-4 metaG | ecosystem: Host-associated > Plants > Roots > Rhizosphere > Soil | place...
AGAAGCAGATGGATCATCGCGCAGCTGTGCGGCCGCCCGTCGCCCCCGTCTTGAGCAAATGTGACGTCTTGATCAAATGTGACCCCACCGCGCCATGAGCCCGCTCCCGCCGCTCCGCGCCATCCGCGCCGGGATCGACAGGCTCCCCGCCCACCAGGACGCGCCGCGCCACCGTCACGGAGCGGCCTATGTCACCGTGGTCTTCGCCGGCGCCTACGAGCAGGCGTCCTATGCCGGGCGGCTCAAGGTCGAGGCCGGCGACCTGCTCGTCCAGCCGACCTTCGACGCCCACGCCGACCGCATGAGGAGCCGCGGCGTCGAGCTCCTGCGCCTGCCCTGGCGGCGCGAGCTCACCCTGGGCGGGGTGTTCGGCGATCTCCCCATCGACGAGATCCGCCGCGCCGCCGCCCACGACATCGGCGAGGCCGTCGCCCTCGTCGAAGTCCTGACCGCCACCCGCCGCCCGCGCGCACGGCGCGTCGATCACTGGTCCGACCGCCTGGCCGCCGATCTCGCGACGGGCGACCACACGCCGCTGGCGGCGTGGGCGGAGCAAGCCAACCTGTCCCGCGAGACGGTGTCCCGCGGTTTCACGGCCCGCTTCGGCGTCAGCCCCGCCCGCTTCCGCGCCGAACTGCGCGCGCGCGCCGCCTGGGCCCGTATCGCCGAGACCCCCGCGCCGCTGGCCGACATCGCCTACGACCTGGGCTTCGCCGACCAGGCCCACATGACCCGCGCCGTCCGCTGGCTCACCGGCGCCGCGCCCGCCGCGTGGCGCGCGCCGGCGCCCCGCTAGGTCCCGCCGCGGATCGACGCCACCTGCGAGCCGGCCACCTGGCGGACTTCGCAGACGCCTTCCCAGTCGGGCATGTGCTCCACGTGCAGGTCCATGAAGTCTCGGGCGCTGGCGATCGCCGCGGCCATGTCGGGCAGCTCGAAGACCGCATAGCCGCCGATCGTTTCCTTGGTCTCGGCGAACGGCCCGTCGGTGACCAGCAGCTTGCGCTTCCTCACCGCCACCCGGGCGCCCATGGCCGGCGGCATCAATCCGCCGTCGTCGATCATCCGCCCGGCCTTGATTTCGCGGAGCGCCATGACGTGCATGGCCTCCAGCATCGCGGGCGGGGGCATGTCGCCCGAGCTCTCGGTCTTGATGATGAACATGAACCGCATGGATCTCTCCTGAAGGGGCGCGCAAGCCGCGCCGGAACCCCAAGGACGGACAGTCCATCAGGGGGCCGACATTTTTGTTTGGTCCGCAAGCTCGCGTTCGGCGATGGCCGCGCCTAAGCCTGCAGGGATGGCCGACCCCACACCCGACGCCGCCCCTATCGAGGTCCTCGCCGTCTCGCTCTACGAGAGCGACTGCCGCGAGCGGGCGGGCGACATGGCGCGGCGCACGACGCTCTCGCGAATCCGCGCCCACTACAGCTTCCCCGCCTGGACGAACCTGCCGCCGCGCGAGCGGGGGGCCTGGCGGGCGAAGGCCCAGAAGATGATCGCCGAGGCGGGCGCCTGGCTCGCCGACGAGGCTGACTGGGATTGAAAGCCGACCGGGCGCCCACGGGCCGGCGCAGCCCGCACTGAACCATTTTCCCGCGCGCCCGCATCTACCCGGCTGGGCGCGACCTCAGTGTGAGGCGCCCCGCGTAACGGGGAGAGTGCGGCGTGGTGACAAATCTCAAGCGGGCGGCGTGTTTCGCGGCCCTGGCCGCGACGGCGGCTCTGGCCGTGGCCCAGCCCTCGCACGCCACCCTGATGCAGGCGGTGTTCACCGGCACGATCAACGCCGACCTCATCGGCGGCGCCGGCTCCGCAGGGTTCTTCGGCCTGCAAGAGGACCAGTTGATCGGCCAGGCCTTCACCATGACCTTCCGGTACGACACCAGCCTCGGGACCCTCACCGAAGGCGATGGCCAGGCGATCCTGGAGGGCGGAGCGACCCCCGGAACGACGTCGCCGGTCCTCTCTTCGACTTTGACGATCAATCGGGTCACCCTGTCGATCCCATCGGTCGTCAGCAGCGACATCGGGGCGAACGACGGCTCCGGGGGCCAGACCCCCGGGGAATGCATCCAGTCCTTCGGGTTTTCAGCCCCCAACGACGCGACGAACATCGACGCTTGCCTCAGCATTCCGAGCACGCCGCAAGGCCTCGACTTCAGCGCGCCCTTTGAAGCCCACGGCGGAGGCGGCGACGTCTCGGACTTCTCCCTCATCGACGAAGCCACAGCTCGACCGTTTCGGCTGATCGATATCACCGGCAGAGCCACCGACCTGGTGGTGACCCGCGTCTCGGACGCGGGCGGCGGCGGTGGTGGCGGCGCCGGCGGGGGCGCCGATGGCGCCGGCGTCCCGGAGCCCACGACGTGGGCCCTGCTGATCGCCGGCTTCGGCTTGGCCGGCGCGCGCCTGCGCGCCCGCAAGCCCGCGCTCAGCCGGTCTTCATCTTGCAGTTCCTGAACGCGGACTTGGCGCCCTCGACGACCACCGTCTTGCCGTCGGTCCAGAACCGCGCCCCGCCGCCCGCGAACTCGACTCCGCTCTCAGAGGCCCTTCGCTTCAGCGCATAGTGGCGCCCGTCGTCGTTGGTCAGCATGTCGGCCGTCTGCGGCTTCTCGCCGTCGTACGACATCATGAAGGCCAGCCCCCCGTCGCAGCGGTAGAACGCCTGGGTGAAGTCGTTCATGGGCGGCTGGACTCCGGCCGCGGCCGGCGGTGCGGCCGGGGCCTGGCTGGAAGCCGGAAGGGCGGCCATCGAAAGCACAGCCGCGGCGCACGCTACTCGTACAGCGTTCATCCAGGTCTCCCCGAGATCGCCTGAGTCGTCGGGCCCTATGTTACACCCGGTGACGCGGTACGGAAACGCCCGGAACCAGCGACACGGGACGGGCCGCTACGTCGGGTATCCGATGATCGTCGAGAGTTCCGGCGCGCCGCTCACGGCGAAGGACGCGAGCTTGCCGCTCATCACCGCGCCCTCCAGGCTCCCCACGTTGAGCCCCGTGTAGATCCAGTCGCCGGCGATCGACATGTTGGCGAACCCGCAGTCCCAGGCCTTGAGCCGGCAGGCCGTGCTGCCCGGCGGCGAGGTGACATAGCGCTCGGTGGGATCGATGTTGGCGCGCCAGAACTGGCTGTCGAAGCGGGCGATGCCGACGTTGGGCGTCCCGTCGGGCTCGATCGGCGGCAGCGTGTCGACCAGCAGATTGAAGTCGAAGCCCACCGGGTCGCCGGGCGGGTTGTTGGCGTTGGTGGTGGCGCCCGGCAGCAGCGGTCCCATGCCGGCCTGCAGGTACTGCAGCGACTGGAAGCGCACCCGCATGTCCTCCATCTCCGGGAAGCTGGTGTCGGTGAACGGCGGCGGTTTGTGGCGGCCCGACATGGTGCCGCAGAAGTACCAGAGCGACTTGGGCGTCTGGTCGGCCGGCCAGTCCTCGAAGGGGATCAGGTGGCGGAACTCCGCCTGGCCGTTGCCGGGGCAGAGGTAGCTGGCGCTGATCACCGTGTCCCCGGGCGCGAGCGGGATGTCCCAGCCCAGCTCGAACATGTCCTTGCTGAGCCAGATCTGCATGGCCTGGGTCATGACGGCCGGGATGCCGGCCACCATCTTGCCCCAGGCGGGGCGCGCCGCGACGAGGTCTTCGCAGAGGAAGGGGATCGCGCCGATGGAGATCGCGAACACCAGGTGATCGTAGTCGCGCCCCGCGGTGAGCGTCAGCCGGCCCGGCGCTTTCCAGGTCGTCCAGTAGGACTCCAGGTCGATGCCGGCCGCCTGCAACGCCGGCCCTTCCACCAGCTGGTCGCGGAAGAGGGCGTTGTCGCAGAACCGCTGCGGCGGCCAGCACGGCAGGTTCTTAACCGGGAACAGCGGCTGATAGGGCGTGGACGGGTCCTTCAGCGTGGCCTGGACGTCGATCTCCACCGACCCCACCGACTGGCCATCGGCGGACAGCCGAAGCGCCGTGACCTTGTGGAAGAACTCGAACTTCACGCCGCGGGCCTTGAGCACCAGATAGAGCGGGGCGATCACCGTCTCGCCGGTTCCCGCCGCGAACTGCCAGACCGTCGAGCCCAGGTAGGCGAACGAGCGCAGGGTCCAGTCCAGATAGCAGCCGGCGGCCATCACCGGAGACACCGTCGTGTCGCCGTCGGGGTACTGGTAGCTGAGGTTGATGGTGGTCATCGCCAGGGGGGAGCAGATGGTCTCAGGCTTCGCGCCATGGCGCGCCAGCCAGTCGCTCCAGTTCTGGTCGTCGATGCTGTCGTAGCCTTTGGTGGCGATGTCGTCGGCGACGAAGCCCCGCATCAGGGTCAGGATGTAGTCGACGACGATGAATGTGCGCCGCAGGTTGTCGTTGTTGTCGACGAGCTTCAGGATCAGGTCGGTGAGCCCGGTCCATTCGGCCTGCAGGAGCGCCAGCAGGGGATGGCCGGGTCCGTGCGGCGCCCCGCCGAGCAGCGCGGCGGCGACCCTGGCGACCAGCCCCCTGGCCCGCGTCACCAGCGCGCCTTCGGCCGCGGTCTGCGGCTGGTGGCCCTGCATCAGGTCGTCGAGGAAGTCGCAGACCGCCGCCAGCTGGTTCTCCGAAGCCATGAGCTCGCCCACGTCGCCAGGCCCGCGGGTGTTGGTCGGGAAGGTCTGCGGCCAGCGCTTCAAGGCCCGGTCGCGGAACTCCCACATCAGCACGAAATTTTCCGGCAGGAACGCTTCCTCGAAGGTGGCCAGCGGCTCCCCCGGCTGGCGGCCGAGTTCGGCGTAGACCTGCACCATCAGCGGCAGGGCGTTGTAGTAGCTGCCGAGGAAGCCGTGGATGCCGTGCTCCTCGATCCGCCCGTTCGCGCCGCGCGAGGACGCGCACTTGCCGCCGAGGCGCCATCCGAGCTGATGGATGGTGATGTCGAACCGGTCCTGCCAGCCGGGCTGGCTGGTGATTTCGAAGGCGGTGACCAGCCCTGCGACGCCGCCGCCCAGGATCGCGACCTTCTTGGGTCCGGCCTTCTTTGGTCCGGTCGTGTCGTTCATGATCCCCCCAGGACTAGCTCAGTGGCGAAGCCTTCGCCGTTGGCATTGACGCGGTGTCGTCCGCCGCCGACCGGTCGACCCAGCCGGCGGCCTTCAAGGCCTCGACGTAGCGCGCCAGGTCGGCCGGCTTGACGAACGGATGGCCGAGCTTGAGCGCCGCCAGCGAATAGCGGGGCCGCAGGCGCAGGCCCTCGGCCATGGGCGTGCGCGCCTCTTCCGTGCGGCCGGCCGCCGCCGCGCAGGCGGCCTGCAGGAAATGCAGGAAGAAATAGTCCGGTCGCGTCGCGCAGGCCGCCGCCGCGTGCCGGGCCGCCTCGTCGTAGCGCTCGGCCGTGAAGCAGGCGATCGCCTTGCTGTACAGCCACAGCCACAGGTGCGGGTCGTTCGGGCTGTCACCGATCGCCCGGTCGCAGGCGGCCAGCGCCTCGTCGGCCTTGCCTTCGAAGGCCATCAGGCGGCCGAGTTCGCCACGGGCCGGCGCCAGGCCGGGGTTCAGCTCCAGCGCGCGCCGCTGTTCGGCCATATCCTGCGCCGGCTGGCCCATGGTCGAGAGCACCACGCCCAGCGTGAAGTGGGCGAAGGCGTCCGATCCGTCCAGGTGGACGGCGCGCAGGGCGTAGCGGTGGGCCTCGGCGATGGCCGCGCGCGGATCCGGCGCCGTGCCGGCCCAGACCTCCACCAGCCAGCAATGCGCCAGCAGCGAGAGCGTCGGCGTGTCGTCCGGCTTCAGCCGCAGCGCCTGGACCAGCAGCTCCGTGGCCTGGCGGCTGTCCGTCGTGGTGGATCGCCAGAAGTGCCTGCGCCCGCGGACGAACAGGCCCCAGTGGTCGAGGTCCTCGATGGGAACCTGAAGCGCCTTGGCCTCCTCGTGCGCCAGCAGGGCGGGCTCCAGGCTGGCCACCACCGCGGCGCTGATGTCGTCCTCCACGGCCAGCAGGTCGGCGACCGGCCGGTCGTAGCGGCCCGACCAGACGGTCGTGTCGTCAGCGCCGTTCGTCAGGTGCGCCGAGACCCGCACCGTCCCGGCCACCAGCCGCACCTGTCCCTGGGCGATATAGTCGACCCCCAGGTCCGCGCAGATTCGCTCGGCGGAGAGACCGTGGCCGTCGAAGGTCAGCGACTGGCGCGAACTCACGGTCAGCAGCTTCGAGCGCGCCAGCCCGGCGATCACCGCCTCGACGATGCCTTGCGCCAGGTGGACCTCCTCGTTGACGCTGGAGCCCTGGCCGAAGGCGAGCACCGCCACCGCGGGGCGCCCCCGGCCCTCGCGTGGCCGGCCATCGCGAGGGGCGTCGCGAGACTGTGGGCTGCGCGACGCCGCCACGGCCGCGCGCGCGCTTTCGGCGGCCGCGCGCGCCGCCGCCGCCAGGCCGGGACGGGCCCGAAGCGCGCTCCGCTGCTCGCGCAGCCATTCCTCGAAGCCTTCCTCGCCGGGGATATCCAGGCCCTCGAGGAACTCGTGGGCGGCGATCTCCTCGGGGCTCGCGGCGTGGGCGTCGACGCGCACGCGGGACAGATCGAGCCGCACCCGGTCGTTGCCGGCCGTCAGCAGCGGCGCCGCGCCCCCCAACGCAGCGTCCCCGTTGAGCAGGCCCCGCAGGTCGGAGAGTTCGCGGCGAAAGCTGCTGGCGGCCTGGGCCTGCTGGCGCGCGCCCCAGAGCTTTTCCTGCAGCCAGCGGCGCGCCCGCTCGCCCTCGTTGGCCATGGCCAGCATGGCGATCAGCGCCCGGCCCTTGCGGCTGGCCACCTCGATGCGTTCGCCGCCCGGCGCGATCAGCCGAAAGGGCCCCAGAAGGCTGAGAGTGAACTGCTCTGCCGCGCCCGTCATACTGCCTGCCGCTATGGATACTCCCGCCTGAATATCCAGTTAGGCGGCATTTATCACGGCAATTTCACGTTGCGCGAATTGGGGCAGGCGATGGTGCGGGCATTGGATTTTGCACACCCGCCCGGAGCGCGACATGCACGAAAAGTTGGATCTCTACGTCGGCAAGCGCGTGCGCTGGCGCCGCCGCCTGCTCGGCCTTTCGCAGTCCGAGCTCGCGGACCTGGTCGGCGTCCGCTACCAGCAGATTCAGAAGTACGAGTGCGCCGTGAACCGGCTGTCAGCCGCCCGGCTCTGGCATCTCGCCCGCGCCCTGGGCGTCGACGTCCAGTACTTCTACGAAGGCTGGGTGGACGAGCAGAGCGTCGGCGAGCCGGCGGGCCTCCTGTCCGAGCAACAGGGCCACGAACAACAGGCCCACGAGCAGCAGGCCAGCGCGCCGCAGAGCCGGGCGGCCTGACGTGATGGCCAGCCAACAGCTTCGGCCCGACAACTTCGCCGTCCTCGCCATCGACTGGGTCCCGCTCGACCATGCCGCCGACGAACCGGTGAGCGTCGGCGACCTGGTCTCCGCCGGCATCGACGACCTGCCGGTCTACCGCGTCATGGCGCTGGACGAGGACCGCGCCTGGGTCGTCACCCACCCCGGCGCGCCGCAGCGGATGATGTGGCTGGCGGAGATGCGCTGGCGCGGCGTCGCGCGGTAGGGCCCGGGGCTGGGCTAGCTTGCCCGAACGCGCCGGCGGCGGCGCAGCGCCGCGCCGGCCAGGCCGAAGCCCGCGATCATCAGCAGCCAGGTGGACGGCTCGGGCACCCCGTTGGATCCGAACAGCGGCGGCGGCGAAGAGTCCGGTCCGTCGAAGGGCGGCGGCTGGCCCGGCGGCTGGAAGGGCGGCGGATTGGGCGGCCCCGATCCGTCGCCTTCGCCGGCGTCGGCATGCCCACGCGACCCCGGTCGCCCGTCATCGACGTACCAGCCGTTGAACCAGCGGTTGCCGAGCTTCTGTCCGTCGGGCGTCACCAGCTCAAGTACCATGACCAGGTCGCCATCGGCCGGGTTCCAGATCAGGTCGGACCCCCAGAGCGACAGCGTGTCGCCCGACACGCTGCTCATGTTCCAGTCGCCCCAGCTGCCGATGGTCTTGCCGTTCAGCGTGAAGCTCATGGAGAAGAACTGGCTGCCCATGGTCCCCAGCACGCTGCGGTCCAGGAACAGCCGGGAGATGTCGACGGGCCCGCTGAACGACCCCTTCGAAAAGACCACCGAATAGGTCCCCTGGTCGTTGAAGCAGGTCGCCTTGCCGCAGTCGCTGCTCCAGCCCGCGTTCAGGGTGGTCGCCGCCGTGGCGGGGCCGCCGCCGGCCATCAAGGCCAGCGCACCGAGCGCCGCCGAGAGCCCGATCATCGCCGATGCGCCCACGCGCGCCGACCTCGGGCGCCTATCCGAAGGGCGTCCTTCCGTCGTGATCTGGGTCGGGCCCCGCCGTCGCATGGCTCATGTATCGGCCCATACCCCTCGGCCCGATATGTGAATCAACCTGTACACGAATTATTAAGACTCCCGTATAATGGGAGCATAATGAAAGCAAACTGCGCAACAGGCGAAACCAGGACCTTGCGAATATTGAGGCCCATCCCTCATCGCCCCGTCGACACGCTGGGCAATTACCATCGGACTCCGTCGAACTCTTGAGCGCGGAAACCGACGGACCGACGGACTACAGCGGCGGCGAGGGCTCTGGGACCTTTTCCACCGCGTCGAGATCGAAGGCCCAGGCCATCGCCGAGCCACAGAAGCCCTGGCGCTTCGGCGCCAGCTCGGCCCGCTGACGGACGGCGCCGAGACGCAGATTGACGAACGCCCCGGCGTCCACGGGCGCCGAGTAGATCGGCGTTCCGCAGGCGCCGCAGAAGTTCTGGACGATCTCCCGGCCGCTGCCGCCGCGCTTGCGATAGGTCGCGGGCTCGCCGTGCAGGGTGAACCGTTCGACCCGCACCGGCACGCTCACGCGGTAAGGCGCGCTGGAGAAGGTCTGGCAGTCTGTGCAGTGGCAGACGACCACGCTGTTGGGATTGATCTCCGCCTCGTAGGTGATCTGGCCGCAGTGGCACCGGCCGTCGATCCTGAGCCCCATGGCCCCCTCCCCTTTTCTGTCCTTTGCGTCGAGCCTTCATACCACCACGCAACCCCGACCGCCCCCGCTCCCCCCCTGTCGCGAAGACGACGGGGGAGGTGGCTCGGCGCGACGCGGCGAGACGGAGGGGGCCCGGGCTCCAGCCCCGGAAATCGTCCCGCTAACCACCTTGTCTCAGCGCGGCTTAACCACCCCCGCCTACGCTCGCTGCCGGTCTTCAAGTCGAACGGAGTCGGCGCTCATGAACCGCAACCTCAGCCTGGCCTCCCTCGCGGCGGCCTGCCTGCTCGCCGCCTCGGCCCCGCCCACCCTGGCGCAGCCGCTTGCGCCGCCGCCGGCGACCGCGAGCCCGCACGCGGGATGCAGTGTCTGCGACGGGCAACGGCTCCTGAACGAGGGCGAATACGGCCGGGCCATGCAAATCTTCGAGCATCGCGCGGCCGAGGGTGATCCGGGGGCGATGAACGACATCGGCTTCATGTACGAGCACGGCCTGGGACGTCCGGCCGACTACGCCCAGGCGCGAGCGTGGTACCGCAAGGCCGGTGAGCTGAACGAAGGCTCGGCGCTGGGGAACCTCGGCGACATGTATGAGCGCGGCATTGGAACCCCCGTCGACTATGCCGAGGCGATGCGTCTCTACCGCAAGGGGGCCCACGCGGGAAACGCCCGCGCCGCCGTCTGGCTGGCCAGGATGTATGAACATGGTCGCGGTCATGCCGCCGACCTGCAGGCCGCCATGTGCTGGTACCAGGTCGCGCAAGACGGCGGCGACACCGAAGCTCGGCCGCAGATGGAAAAGATCATGGCCCGGGGCCAACCCTACCCGCTCCCTCCCGTCTGCCACCAGATCACCGATCCGACGGGATAGGCGCGGCTAGGGCCGGGCGCGAAGGGCGGCGTCACGTCTCTACTTGGTGACCGTGATGTCTTCCCGGGTGTGCAGCGTGACGCCCGCGACGTCGTCGGTGATCGTGGCGCTGATGGTGTGGACGCCGAGCGCATCGCTGTCGTCGAAGGTCAGGCCCAGGCTCGCGTTGGATAGGGCGATGACGCCCGCGGGCGGCCCGGGATGATGCGCCCAGACCTCGATGGCCGGGACGGCGGTGGTCTTGCCGGAGGGGTCGCGGAGCTCGAAGGTCGCCGTGACGTTGCAATTGCCCGCCGCGTCGGCGCGGCATCCGCGGAAGGTGATGAAGGTGGTGATCGGGCGGCCTCGCGCGATCTGGTGCGTGACGTGCAGCTGGGCGCCCGGGGTGGCCTTGTTCCAATCCCTCATGAACTGGTCGGCGTCGTCGGTGGCGGCCTGCGCGACCGCGAACAGTCCGGAACTCGCCGAGTTCGGCCGGGTGGGCCACTCCGATGCGGGAATGCTCGGTTGCGCGGCGGCGGGCGCTGCCGCGGCGAGGAGCAGGATGGCGGCGGCGGGGACCAAGCGTAGGGATGACATGGGGCTCAGCCTAGGGGGCTGAGGTTTCAAGAGTCTGTGCGGGAACGGGGACAGGCACTTATCCCCCGAACGCTATTTCGTATGGTGTCACCGTAATCCCCCGGTCCACGACTTCGGCCTGCTCCTGCTGGGCTTCACGGGTTGGGGCTTCGAGCCGATGTACTAGCCCGCAACGCCGCCATCTTCGCGTCCACTACGGCGCAGTCGCCGGAATAGGGAAAGACGACTTTGGCGTCATCGAGGTCGAATATCGAGCGCCACACCTCGCCCGGCTCGTTCACCGCGCGACCCATGTCCACCGGATCGGCGCGCGTCGGCCCCACGCCGGTCAGGATATCCATGTCGTCCGTGGTCTGAGGGTTTCCATCTCGATCCGCGACGACGGCCTTCAGGGTCTTCTCGCCCTTGAACGCCTGCGGCCGGGGACGCGACAGCATGTAGAACGGCCCATGCTTCGGCAGCGCCGGATCGGGCGCGCCGCCCAGCTGAGGCGATCCGTTCAGATAAATCTGGGTCAGCCGCCCATCGCGGCCGTAGTCGGCCGAGATGTTCCAGCGCCAGACGTAGTAGCTACACAGGTTGATGTCATAGATGTACTTTTCGATGTCCGCCTTGCGGGGATGGGCGATCATGGTCGCCCCGCCCTGGCCCACGAAAACCGCCCGCACCTGCTCGCGCGTCGAGTTGGTCGAGAAGTCCCGGCGTAGCAGCGCGCTCATATCATCGAGCGTCGTCTCCGCCTCGAACCGGAACGGTTCGGCCGCGGCCACGCCGATCCCCAGCAGCAAGGCGAGCGAGGCGCCCATCCACGCCGTCACGAAGGGAAAGCACGACGGTCTCATGCCTAGTTCAGCCGATGACCGGTGGTCGGCGCCTCACAGATGCGCTGCATCGTGCGGCCGCGCATCGACCCAGGCTCAGTAGCCGACCACGCCGCGCCCGGCATGCTGAGGCCCTTGGATTTTCCAGCGAGGTTGTTCTCCTCGAAGATCGCCATATCTAGCACACGCACCAGTCCCTGCTTGCAGTCGACGCTCCAGGTCTGGAGGTTCGAACGCGAGTCGATGTCGCCGAGCCGGGTCGGCCGGTAATATTCATGCCGGATCTGGGTCGTCAGAAAGCCGTCGGCCCCTCGACTCACCCCACGCGGGTCGCCCAGCACAACCGCGGCTTCATCCGCCCCGATCAGCGTCCACCCGTCCGTCTGGATGTAGGTCTTTATCCACGCAGCGACGCTCGCATTGTCCATGGTCGCTGGCGGTGGCGGCGGCTCCGCAGCTGCCGCGCCAGTGGCAAGCACCAGGGCCATCATCGTCGCGCGCAGTGCGTGTCTCATCCACACTCTCCCCCCTAGGTGGATGAAACCGTGCAAAGCCGCGCAAGTCAAAGTCGCGGCGCGACCGGCGCCTAGCCGGGCCGAACGAACGAACGAACGAACGAACGAACGAACGGTGGACGCCGGGCGCCAGCCCGGACCCTCCGACAAATCTCATGGCAGCCATTCTGCCTGCCGGTCTCGGCAACTCAAGGACGGCGCAAAGCGCCGCCGCCCCGCGGCGCGCCAGGGGCGCGACCTTGACTTGCCGAGACCGACAGGCTGGCATCCACCGCGAGATCAATGGATAGGGAAGCGCTCATGATCCCGTCCAACCGCGTGGCGCAGGCCTTCCTTCTGGCGCCGCCGTTTGCGGGTCTGCCGGTCGGGCTCTTCCTGCTTATGTTCGCGCCCAAGGCCGCCGGCCCCGCCACGCTCCTTGTCGCGCTTTGGTCCTACCCGGTCGCGCTGCTGTTGGCTCTTCCCGTCTACATGGCGCTCCGCAGGGCATGGCCTCCAACCCCCGGCCGAGCACTCCTGGTCGGCGCCGCGATCGGGGTCGTGGCGACCGATCTCCTGCTGTCCTTCGCCGCGCCTGAACTTCGCCGCGGGCTCCACCTCAATGGACGGGTCGACTGGCGCCATCTGCTCGCGGCGGCGGGCGCCTGCGGAGCGCTGGCGGGCATCGTGTTCTGGGCGGTGCTCAATCGCCCCAGCCTCAATCGTCAGGACCGCCCGGAAGCCCCCAATTGAGACGAGCGGCTGATTCCAGCGAACGCGTCGTCACGCCCCGCCGCATTGGTGCTCCTCATCCGTCGCCTTCCAAGACAGATGCGTGCGCAGGTTCACGCCGCGATAGAGAATGCCGCGCGTGTCACCACGCGGGCACCCAGCCGGGAGTCCGATCACGCACAGCCGCACCCTGTCCCCGCGCCGCGACCGATCGATGCCAGGAAGCTGGTCGTAGCTGACATTGGAGTGACCATCCGCGAGATCGATTTCGCTGCCACTACCGGGGACGAGGCGGCCATCGTGCTCTTGCAGTCGAGTCCCCACCCGCCGGACGCGGGTCGAGAAGCACTCGCCCACGTGCTCTCGATGCTTGGTGAAGCCGCTGACCACGCTCCGCGACCCGGCGCTCGCCGGCGCGACCAACGCCACAGCGGCAAGGCCGCCGACCACCGCCCAAACGCCACACCTCGCCCTTGATCTCATGGCAGCCATTCTGCCTGCCGGCCTCGGCAACTCAAGGACGGCGACCACCGCCCAAACGCCACACCTCGCCCTTGATCTCATGGCAGCCATTCTGCCTGCCGGCCTCGGCAACTCAAGGACGGCGCAAAGCGCCGCCGCCCCGCGGCGCGCCAGGGGCGCGTCCTTGACTTGCCGAGGCCGGCAGGCTCGCATCGACGCGAGACCGATGGGCGGCGAGCGCCCGGCCACGTTGGGGGGAGCGAATGCGGCGCGGCAGTCTGAGTTCGATCGCGCGGGTGCTGAGCGCCGCCCTCGCGGTCGCCGCCATTTGCGCGCCCGCGCACCCCGAGCCCACGCTCGAAAGCTTTGGCGCTGGCTCTGGCGGCGCCTCGCCCTTCGCCGCCCGGCCCGACGACCAGCAGGCCGGTCGCCTCACGCCGCCCGAACTCATCGCCCTCAGGCAGATGGGCCAGGTCGAACTCAGGTGCCGCGTCGCGCGGGAAGGGCGCCTCACGGGCTGCATCGTGGATCACGAAATTCCCCACCACATCGGCCTCGGCGACGCGGCGCTCAAGGCGATGGCGTTCGTACGGCTGAGAGCCGTGCTCGCGGACGGGACCAAGACGGAGGGCCAATATGCCGCCCTCTCCCTGATCTTCGCTGTCGGCGGGAATGAGTCGGGACCGCACCCCATCTATCCCCACCTCAGCGTCCTCAGCCGCCAACTGGGGCCGCCGCTTGGGCATCCCCTGGAGATGGCCGACGGGACCCAGCGTGTGGACGACGACCTCCTGCGGCGCGCCATTCCTCCGCGTCCGCCGCAGGTGACCTACGATCCGCGTCTGGCGGACGTAGGCGCCTGCCAGTGGCGCGAACTCGGCGAGGCTACCCAGCAGAGCCTGGTGTCGCTGTCCGACCAGGCTCCGCCCTTCACGGTCGTCATGGCGATGCAATTCAACGGCAAGCTTCCGTCGTTCGAACAGACCAAAGTCTGCGATCCCGGATTCTGGACCCACACAGGCGCCAGCTATGTCGCGCGGCTAGCCGGCGTGATCCAAGGGCTGTCGTTGGCGCGCCTGGAGCCGTCCCACGTCTCCAAGGCGCAGCTTGAGGCGGTCTGGCGGTCCAACGCCACCCTGCGGGAGACCACGACCACGCTCTACAAAGGGGCGGGGCTCCAGGAAGCGGAGGCGTCCGCCATGGGCGCTACGCTTCGACCCATGTTCCAGAAGGCCTGGGCGGAACTGGGCCAGTCGCCGTCGCCAGCCTTGACCGCGGCCTCCCCCGAAATGGCGGCCTCGTCCTACTGGATGGCGCGCGCCTGGGAGACCGTAATCGTGGAGCCCCTGACCGTTCGCTCGCTGCAGGATGGCGGCGTCAGGTCAGCGGATCGGCAGTAGCGCTCCAGGACACTGTCCCCTACTCCGCCGGCAACTCGTTCGCGCTCTTCTTCGCCTGCATCGCGTCAAAGCTCGCCCACACGCCGTCCCCGCCGTGCCACTGCCCCCGCGTCGCCGCCTTCGAGTACTCCGTGCTCCGCGCCTCGAAGAAGTTCGCGTGCTCCACACCCGACAGCATCGACTGTAGCCAGGGCAGCGGGTTCTCCGTCACGCCGTAGACCTCCGGCAGCTGCAGCTGGCGCAGGCGCCAGTCGGCGATGAAGCGGATGTAGGCCTTGATGTCCTCGGGGGTCATGCCCTGGACCTCGCCGGCCTCGAAGGCCAGGTCGATGAACTTGTCTTCCAGGCCCACCACCGTCTTGCAGCAGTCGACGATGTCGTCGGCCACCGACTTGGTCACCGCGCCCGTCTCCTTGTTGAAGGCGTGATAGAGCTTGGTGATCCCCTCGCAGTGCAGGCTCTCGTCGCGCACGCTCCAGCTGACGATCTGGCCCATGCCCTTCATCTTGTTGTGGCGCGGGAAGTTCATCAGCATGGCGAAGCTGGCGAACAGCTGCAGCCCCTCGGTGAAGCCGCCGAACATGGCCAGCGTGCGGGCGATGTCGGCGTTCGTCTCGACGCCGAACTGCTGCATGTAGTCGTGCTTGTCGCGCATCGCCTGGAATTCCAGGAACGCCGTGAATTCCGCGTCCGGCATGCCGATCGTCTCGAGCAGCAGGGCGTAGGCGGCGATGTGGATGGTCTCCATGTTGGAGAAGGCGGCCAGCATCATCTTCACTTCAGTCGGTTTGAAGACGCGGGCGTAGCGCTCCATGTAGTTGTCGTTCACCTCGACGTCCGACTGGGTGAAGAAGCGGAAGATCTGGGTGAGCAGATTGCGTTCGCGGTCGTTGAGCTTGGTGGCCCAGTCCTTCAGGTCCTCGCCCAGCGGGATCTCTTCCGGCATCCAGTGGACCTGCTGCTGCTTCTTCCAGAAGTCGTAGGCCCAGGGGTAGCGGAAGGGCTTGTAGGCGGCCGACGGCGTCAGCAGGCCCGGCAGGGTGCGGATGTTGGAGGAGGACGGCTGGGTCATCGAAACGGGTCCGCGGGTGTGAGAGTTCGTCCGGTTCAGAGAACACCACATGTTGTGGTTCGTAAAGCGTCACCACGCCGCATGTTGCGGTTCTACACAGGGTTATGCACGAGGTTGTGATGGGCGGTGGATATCTTCTCTACGGCGCGCCGCGGGCGGCGCTTTCGGTAGGGAAGCCACGAAAGTCACGAAAGGGGGCGCCTTCTGAAAGGCCGCGAAGCGGCGCCTCTTCAGTTTGCGAACCACGGAAAACACGGAAAGAGCACGGAAGAGGTTTGGGCATCGAATGGCTTGCGCGCAAAGCGCGCGATTCTACCTGACAACAGAGAGCCGGTTGGCGTCGGCGCCTTCCGTGCTCTTTCCGTGTTTTCCGTGGTTGTTCTGACTGAGCCTCCGCTCGCGCGGAGTCTCGGGAGCCGACCCTCCTTTCGTGTATTTCGTGTATTTCGTGGCTCAACGACGGCGTCTCCGCCGCCACGGAGCCCGAGGAGCGAACCCCGATGAGCGGCTATCTTCTCTACGGCGCGCCGGGGACCGGGGCGGTGGCGGTGGAGGCGGCGCTGAGGATCGCCGGGGCCGCCTATGAGGTGGTCGACGCGCCCGACGCGGCGGCGCTGGAGAAGCTTAGCGCCACCAACCCCATGCGCCAGGTGCCGGCGCTGACCTTTCCCGCCAATGAAGCAGGAGAGCACGAGACCCTCACCGAAAGCGCCGCGATCCTGGTCCGCATCGCCGAGCTCAATCCCGATTCGCGGCTCGCGCCCTCCATCCAGGCGGCCGAGCGCGGGGCCTTCCTGCGCTGGATGAGCTTCGTCTCCTCGGCAATCTATGCCCACTACTGGCTGAAGGACGACCCCGCCCGCCTGGTCCCCGACAAGGCGCTGCACAGCGTGATCGACGAGCGGCTGGAGACCAGGATGCTGGCCTGCTGGAAGGTGATGGAGGCCGGCGTCCAGCGCTACGCCGACGCGGGGCCGTACATCCTGGGCGCCGACCTGACCGTGCTCGACCTCTATGTCGCCGTGGTCTCCCGCTTCCGCCCAAGGCGCCAGCGGTTCTACGTGGCCGCCCCGCGCCTGGGCGAAGTCGCCCGCCGCATCGACGCCGACCCGCGCCTGGTGGGTCTCTGGGCCGAACGCTATCCGTTCGTGAAGGGGTGGGATCGGGTGTAAAAACCCGCTCATCCCGGCGGAAGCCGGGACCCAAGCTGAGTCCGCGGATGTGGCGAAAGCTGCGGGTCGATCTTTGGGCGCCGCATGGGTCCCGGCTTCCGCCGGGATGAGCGGAATTACTTGTGCGGCCGGATCGAGAGCGAGAACGCCAGCATGTCGTCCTGCTTGGTGTCCTGGCCCCAGATCATGTGGGCGCCCTTGATCTCGCGGTGGACGTAGCCGAGCGAGGTCTGCAGCGGACCCTTGCGCCAGCCGACGCCGAGCTGGGCGTCGCCCACCAGGGTCGAGGTGGCGTCGGTGGTCCAGCCGGCGCGGTCCCAGCCGGTCTCGCCGTGCAGCATGTTCATGCCCACCGCGCGCCCGCTGGCCGCGGCGAACAGGTACCAGCGGCCGCGCTCGCCGAAGCTTTCGCCGCCGTCGCGCAGGCCCATGGCCTTCAGCCGCTCGGCGACATTGCCATCCAGGCGTTGCGAGAGGCGCAGCGTCGCGCCGGCCTCGGCCGCGGTGCCGGTGTTGGTGACGCCGACGCCGGCGTGCGGGGTCAGGTCCACGCCGAACGCGCGGCCTTCGAACTTCAGCGCCTCGGGCCAGTCGCGGACCAGGGTCACCTCATAGGCGTCGGTCTGGAATTGCGCGCGATCGAGGTTCAGCGGCAGGCCGCCCGGGGCGCGGAGCGCGCCGCCGACGCTGACCCGCAGGAAGTCCACCGGGCCGGTGGCCGACGGCTTGGAGAGCTGCGCCTCGCCGGTGGTCCAGCGCACCGGACCGACGCCCGGCTGATAGGCCTCGCGGTCGAGCAGGTTGGCGATCGGGTCGACACCGGGGGCCAGCGTCCGGGGCGCGAAGGCCGCGCCGTTCAGCATCACCGCCGCCAGGGCGTCGCTGGCGTTCAGGGTGGGGTTTGGGGTGTGAGTCGTGAGCGTCTGCGCGCCGGCGGGGCTCCCCGCTGCGCAGGTCAGGCCCCCCAACGTCAAGGCAGTGGCCAGAATAGCCAGCGGCCGCATGGTCGTTCTCCCAGCCCACAGCGTTCTGATCGGCGCGCCGTGCTGCTTGCACAACACAAGGCGCAAATCGATCTGCAGTTCCCCGGCAGCAGGGTAGGCACGAGGCCTGCGCTTTGCCGAGTCAAAACTGGCATTTGCATAACGCGTGCCACGATGCCGCACACCGGCTTCGCGTCTGCCGAGCAGAGTTCGCCTCTGGCGAGACGTCAGAAGCCCCGCGCGCGAACCGCGCCCTACTGGCAGGCCAGGCATTCCTCGTAGTCGGTCTTGTTTCCGGACGCCTCGACCGCCACATGGACCTCGGTCCCGGCGTGCGCCGCCCGCTGCACTGACTTGGACCGCAGGTAGTAGAGCGACTTACACCCGCGCTCCCACGCCTGGTAATGCAGCATGTGCAGGTCCCACTTGTCGACGTCGCCCGGCAGGAACAGGTTGATCGACTGGGACTGGCAGACCTCCGGCGTCCGGTCGGCCGCCAGCTCCACGACCCACCGCTGGTCGAGTTCGAAGGCGGTTTTGTAGACGTCCTTGTCGTCCTGGCTGAGGCAGTCGAGGTGCTGCACGGAGCCCTCGTTCTCCAGGATCGAGTCCCAGATGGCCGGTGTGTTGTGGCCGGTCGTCTCGAGCAGGCGCTCCAGGTAGGGGTTCTTCACCGCGAAGGTCCCCGACAGCGTCTTGTGGCTGTAGATGTTGGCCGGGATCGGCTCGATGCCGGCCGAGGTGCCGCCACAGATGATCGAGATCGACGCGGTCGGCGCGATCGCCAGCTTGTGGCTGAACCGCTCCATGATGCCGCGCTCCTCGGCGTCCGGGCACGGGCCGCGCTCGGCGGCCAGCGTCCGCGAGGCCGCGTCGCACTGACGGCGCAGGGTCTTGAAGAGCCGCATGTTCCAGCTCTTCGCGAGCGCGCTCTCGAACGGCACGTTCTGCGCCTGCAGGAAGGTGTGGAAGCCCATCAGGCCCAGGCCCACCGAGCGCTCGCGCTTGGCGGCGTAGACGGCGTTGGCCATCTCCGGCGGCGCGCGCTGGATGAAGTCCTCCAGCACGTTGTCGAGGAAGCGCATGACGTCCTCGATGAACGTCGGATGGTCGCGCCACTCCAGGAAGGTCTCGGCGTTGACGCTGGACAGGCAGCAGACCGCGGTACGCTCGGCGCCCAGGTGATCCTTGCCGGTATGCAGCATGATCTCGGAGCACAGGTTCGACTGGCGCACCGACAGGCCGAGCTCGCGCTGATGCTGCGGCATCGCCCGGTTCACGGTGTCGGAGAAGATCAGGTAGGGCTCGCCGGTCTGCAGGCGAATCTCGAGGATCTTCTGCCAGAGCGAGCGGGCGTCGACCTCCTTGACCACCTCTTTGGTCTTCGGCGAGCGCAGGCCGAACATGCCGCCGTCGCGCACGGCCTCCATGAACTCGTCGCTGATCGAGATGCCGTGGTGGAGGTTCAGGCTCTTGCGGTTGAAGTCGCCGGAGGGCTTCCGGATTTCCAGGAACTCCTCGATCTCCGGATGGTGGATGTCGAGGTAGACCGCCGCCGAGCCGCGGCGCAGCGAGCCCTGGCTGATCGCCAGCGTCAGCGAGTCCATCACCCGGATGAACGGGATGATGCCGCTGGTCTGGCCCGCGCCCTTCACCTTCTCGCCGATCGAGCGCACGCCGCCCCAATAGGTGCCGATGCCGCCGCCGTTGGAGGCCAGGTGGACGTTCTCGTTCCAGACGCCCTGGATGCCTTCCAGGCTGTCCGGCACCGCGTTCAGGAAGCAGGAGATCGGCAGACCGCGACCCGCCCCGCCGTTCGACAGCACCGGCGTCGAAGGCATGAACCAGAGCTTCGAGATGTAGTCGTAAATCCGTTGCGCGTGGTCGGCATCATCGGCGAAAGCCGTGGCGACTCGGGCGAACATGTCCTGGTAGCTCTCGCCGGCCAGGAGGTAGCGGTCTTCGAGCGTGGTCTTGCCGAAATCGGTCAGCAGGGCGTCCCTGGACCGGTCGACCTCGACCTTCCTGACCAGCTGGAGCTGCGGCCGCGCCGCGGCCTCCACAACCCGTTCAATAGACTCGGCAATCCCAACTTTCGCCGCTTCACTCATCGTCCCTGACCTATGCCCCTGTGGGATCGGCTTTTCTGAAAAGCCGGCCCCGCCCCCTACATGTTGTGTGGCGACACGCCCGAACAACCTACATATGGGGCACTCGTCCTAATGACTCGTCAATGAGGCGGGCCTCTCGGCGCCCAGGTTTTTTCGTAAACCAAAGGTTAATTCGCGCTCCGCCTCTCGGCAGATCAACGACTTGGCGCACGTTGCCGCACCCCCGCTCACGAGACTGTGAGAATTCCCCGTCGGGCGTCTAGGGATTCAGGTTGAGCAGCGCCGGGTCGCCACCCTGGGCGGCGATGTTGACGCTGACCGCGCGCTCTACGGCATAGCGCAGCAGGGCGTTGGGGCCGCCGGCCTTGGGACCCGTGCCTGACAGGCCCTCGCCGCCGAACGGCTGCACGCCGACCACCGCGCCGATCATCGAGCGATTCACATAGGCGTTGCCGGCCGGGACCGCGGCGCGGACGGCCGCGGCGAAGCCCTCGATGCGACTGTGGACGCCGAGCGTCAGGCCATAGCCGGCGGCGGCCAGGGGCGCGGCGGCTTCGGCGAGCGCGTGGGGATCGTAGCGCACGACATGCAGGATCGGCCCAAACACCTCCTTCTGGAGGAAGGCGGCCGAGGGGATCTCCGCCAGCACCGGGCCGAAGAAGTGCCCGCCGGCCGGCGCGGCCAGTTCATGCAGCACCTTGGCGTCCCGGCCCAGCCGTTCGCGGTGGGCGATAAGCGCCCCCTGAGCGTCCTCGTCGATCACCGGACCGATGTCCGTGCGCGGGTCGGCGGGATCGCCGACCACCAGGGCGTCCATAGCCCCGGCCAGGCCTTCGATCAGGGCGTCGGCCGTGTCGTGGGGCGCGAACAGCATGCGCAGCGCCGAGCAGCGCTGGCCGGCCGAGCCGAAGGCCGAGGCGATCACGTCATCGATCACCTGCTCACGCAGCGCCGTGGTGTCCACGAACATGGCGTTCAGGCCGCCGGTCTCGGCGATGAACGGGACGATGGGGCCTTGGCGCGCGGCCAGAGTGCGGTTGATCGCCCAGGCGGTGTCGGTGCCGCCGGTGAAGGCGACGCCGGCGCAGGTCGGATGCGCCACCAGCGCCTGGCCGATGGTCGCGCCATCGCCGGGGAGCAGGTGCAGCAGGTCGGGGTCGAGGCCGGCGCTGTGGAACAGCCGCACGGCCGCCGCGGCGATCAGCGGGGTCTGCTCGGCCGGCTTGGCCAGCACGGCGTTGCCGGCCGCCAGGGCCGCGGCGATCTGGCCTGTGAAGATCGCCAGCGGGAAGTTCCACGGGCTGATGCAAGCGAAGACGCCGCGCCCATGCATCGACAGCTGGTTCGTCTCGCCCACCGGGCCCTTGAGTGTCTCCGGTGCGCCGAACTGGCGTTCCGCCAGGCTCGCGTAGTAGCGGCAGAAGTCGGCGGCCTCGCGCACCTCGGCCACGCCGTCGGACAGCGTCTTGCCGGCCTCTCGCGTGCAGATGGCGATCAGCCGTTCGCGATCGGCCTCCAGCGCGTCGGCCATGGCGCGCAGCACCGGCGCGCGGCCTTCGCCGCCGAGCACGTCCCAGGCCGGCTGCGCGGTGCGCGCCGCAGCATAGGCCGCGTCGACATCTTTCGGCGTTGCTGACGAAGCTTTGCCGATCGCCCTACTGAGTTTGGATGGCGAGGTCTTCGCCTCAGCATCAGCCTTGATCGTCTTTCCACGGACGATCGATCCGGCGTCGAGTTCCGGAAGGCTGTCGATCGCCTTTGCCAGGGCCGCGCGCGTCGCGGCGATGGAGAGGTCCACGCCTTCCGAATTGCGCCGGGTCGGGCCGTAGAGATCGACCGGCAGCGGGATGCGCGCATGCGGCGCGCCACCCGTCGCCTCGACCGCCGTGATCGGATCGGAGACCACCTTTTCCACCGGCGTCCGCTCATCCAGAAGGGCGTGCACGAACGAGGTGTTGGCGCCGTTTTCCAGCAGGCGACGCACCAGATAGGGCAGCAGGTCCTCGTGACTGCCGACCGGGGCGTAGACGCGCAACGGGAAGTCGCCATAGCGCTCGCGGGCGCCGGCGTAGAGCGCCTCGCCCATGCCGTGCAGTCGCTGATACTCCGGCGACAGACCGGCCTGCTTGGCCATCACGCGGATCGCCGCCAGGGTGTGGGCGTTGTGGGTGGCGAACTGGCCGTAGAGCGCCGGCGCCGCGCCCAGCAGGGCCCGCGCGCAGACCAGGTAGGAGAGGTCGGTCGCCGCCTTGGTCGTATAGACGGGGTAGCCGGGCAGACCCGCCACCTGGGCGCGTTTCACCTCGGAGTCCCAATATGCGCCCTTCACCAGGCGCACCATCAGCCGGCGGCCCGAGGCGCGGGCGATGCCGGCCACCGCCTCGATCGTTTGCGGGCCGCGCTTCTGGTAGGCCTGGACAGCGAGGCCGAGGCCTTTCCAGGCGCCCAGCTCCGTCTCACCGGCCAGCTTCTCGAGGATCTCCAGCGAGATCGCCAGACGGTCGGCCTCCTCGGCGTCCAGCGTCAGGTTGATGTCCGCGGCCGCGGCCAGCACCGCCAGCCGCTTGATCCGGGGATAGAGCTCGCCCCACACACGGTCCGGCTGGCGCGCCTCGTAGCGCGGCGACAGCGCCGAAAGCTTCACCGAGACCCCGTGCCCGGCCTCCGGGCCGGGACTTCCCGCCTTGCCCGCATGCTTGCCCACCACCTTCAGCGCCGCGGCGTAGGCCGCCTCGTAGCGGTCGGCGTCGGCCTCGGTGCGCGCGCCCTCGCCCAGCATGTCGAAGGAGCAAACGAAGCCGTCGGCGCCCGCCCGCCTGATCGCCTTCTCGATGGTGGCGCCCAGCACGAACTGCTCGCCCATGATCTTCACCGCCGCGCCCACCGCCCGGCGGATCACCGGCTCGCCCAGCCGCCCGGCGAGTCGGCGGATAAACCCCGGCAGGTCGGCGCCGGCTTCCTCGTCCGGGTCGATCAGCTTGCCGGTGAGCATCAGGCTCCAGGTGGAGGCGTTGACCAGCAGACTGTCCGAGGCACCCGTATGGCTCGCCCAGTCGGCCGAGGCGATCTTCTCCGCGATCAGCTGGTCGCGGGTCTCTTCGTCGGGGGTGCGCAGCAGGGCCTCGGCCAGGCACATCAACGCCAGCCCCTCGCGGGTTGAAAGGCTGAACTCCTGCAGGAAGCTCTCCACCACGCCCTGCTTGCGCGCACCGCGCCGGGCGGCCCGGACCAGGGCCATGGCCTCTTCAAGCACCGCGGCCCGGTCCTCAGGCCCCAGCGGCCGGGCCGCGAGGGCCATGGCCACCGCCGTCCGCTCGTCGGTGAACTTCGCCTGATCCAGTTGGTCGAATGGCACGATCGCTTCCCTCGCAAGACATCATCCGGAATAATAGCGATGATGTCGAAAGTGCTGCGGATATATGTCTGATCTACCCTTGAAACTTCGGTGGTGAGCGAGAATGGCGAATATCGTACGTCTGGATGACACGGATCGACGCCTGCTGAAGGTGCTCCAGGCCGACGGCCGGATCAGCAACGGGGAACTGGCGGAGCGATGCAGCCTGTCGCCCTCGGCCTGCTCCGATCGGGTGCGTCGCCTGCGCGACAGCGGCTACATCACCGGCTTCGCGGCCATTCTCGACCCCGAAAAGGTCGGGCGCGCCTTGCTGATCTTTGTGGAGGTGGTGCTGGACCGGACGACGCCCGAGGTATTCGACACCTTCGCCGCAGCGGCGCGGCGCGCGCCCGACGTTCTGGAGTGCCACATGGTGGCGGGCGGCTTCGACTATCTGATCAAGGCCCGCGTCCGCGACTTCGCCGAATACCGCAAGTTCCTGGGCGAGGTCCTGGTGCGCATCCCCGGCGTGCGGGAAACGCGGACCTACGCCGTCCTGGAAGAGGTCAAGTCGACCACCCAGCTGCCGGTCTAGCCCCAAAAGCAAAGAGCCCGGCCTTTCGGCCGGGCTCTCGCTAACTCTACCGATCGCTCGGTGATCGAGATCAGAAGTTGATGTCGATCGTGGAGCGGCGGTTCAGCGGTTCCTTCACGCCGTCGCCGGTGGCGACTGCCGGGGCGGTTTCGCCCTTCCAGTCGACCGACAGGGCGGTCTGGGCGACGCCCATCCCGACCAGGGCGTCAGCCACGGCCTTGGCGCGGCGTTCCGACAGGCGGACGTTGTAGGCCGCCGAGCCGGAGGTGTCGGTGTGACCGACGACCACGACCTTGGTCGCGTGACCGGCCGACGCGTAGTTGGCCGCTTCCTGAACCACCGACTGGGCTTCCGGCGTCAGGATGTACTGATCGAACGGGAAGTAGACGATGAACTGCTTGGCCTCATAGGCCGGCGGCGGAGGCGGCGGCGGCGGAGGCGGCGGGGGAGGCGGCGGAGGCGGAGGCGGAGGCGGCGGGGGCGGAGGCGGCGGCGGCGGGGGCGGCGGCGCTGCGAAGGAATAGCGCAGGCCCAGCGTCACCGACTGGTCGCGGTACTTGCCCGAGAATTCGCCCGGCTGCAGAGCGGCCGTACCCGTGGAGGTAAAGTGACCGTCCGAACCGCTCAGGAAGCGGTAGGTGGCGTCCACCTTCAGGCGATCGGTCGCCTTCCAGGTCAGGCCGCCCAGCACTTGCCAGGCGAAGACGTTGTCGCTGTCGTCAATGTGCAGGTTCTGTTGCGGCGGGTTGGCGCCGCCCGGCAGGGTGATAATTCCCGTCACGTTCGAGAACTGGCCGTCGGTCTGCAACATGACGTGATGGATACCGACGCCGGCGCCGATGAACGGATCGAGGGTCGCGTCCGGCAGGATGTCGAAGATCGCATTGCCCATGACCGTCCAGGACTCGATCTTGCCCGTCGGCGCGCCGCAGTTCGGAGCGGCCGCAGTGCGGACCACGCCGGGGGTGCAGAGGCCGATGATGGCTTGGGTCGAGCCGCCGCGGACGGAGTCGATATCGCCCGGGCGATAGCCGGCTTCGAGTTCGACGCGCCAGTGGTCGGTGAACTGGTAGCCAAGACGAGCGAACGCGGCCCAGTCGTCTTGCTGGTTGAACCGCCACGTATACTTGATGCCGTTGGCGGCCAGGTTGGCGGAGTCGGCCTTGATGCCTTCCGGCCAGTGATAGCCGAGATCGACGGCGCCATACCAGCCAACTTGCGCCGAGGCGGCGGACGCCACGAACGCCGCAGCGATGGCGGCTCCGGCCAGGAGTTTTAGCTTCATAGTTCAGAGCCCTCTTAATTGCCCTCAGCGCTGCGGCCGATTGACCCAGCTTTTCTTATAACAAGGTGGGCAGATTTCGTAAGTGTCACCGAAGCCACACTCGACCCGCAAATTCACCCACCAAGCGAACCTGATCCAAGACGCTATACGACTAACAACGATGTAACAACGTCACGCCTCAGAGCAGATTTCCCACGAAAACCGACGGCGCGCGCAACGGCGGCGCAGCGTTCGGTCGTTATCTTGTTGAAGACCTGCCGCGACCGTTCACCCCGGTGAATCGCGCCGACGGAAGTTCTTGGAATAACTTGTAAAGTCGCAAACGCGTCGCAGGGACCGGGCACATCCCGACGCTGAGCGTCCGGCTTCTTACCCGCCAGTCCCTTGGACATCCAGTTTCCCCAACACGCTCACGCTGTCCCGCGTACGGGCTTCAACGTAGACGGCGCCGCTTGGTTCCAACCACAGGTGCGGACCACGGACTATTTTGCGTGGCCTTCCCGACACATCTCACGGCGTGCGATTCGCCCGCCGGGCTCGGGTTCTCCCGCCCAGGGCGTTCGGCCGGTTCAGCGCCTTGCGAAATTCGTCGCGCCGCTCGTGGATCGAGGCGATCACCAGGCCCATGGGCACGCCGATCTCAACGAGCAGGGCTTCGGAGAGTTGCAGGCTGGCCTCCACCGTCTCCGGCACGGCGTCGGTCGCGCCCAGGTCGTAGAGCCGCTGGGCGTGGCGCGCGTCGCGGGCGCGCGCCACGATGGTCAGGTCGGGGCGCAGCGCCCGGGCCACTGAGACGATGGCCTCGGCCCCATCCGGGTCATCCATGGTGACCACCAGGGCCGGCGCCTCGCCCAGGCCGCAGCGAGCCAGGAAATCCGGCCGCCCAGCGTCACCGTAGAACAGGGTCTCGCCGGCCCGGCGACCGCCCTCCACCAGCCGTGCGTCCTGCTCCACCGCCACCCAGCCGATCTCGTGGCGGGTCAACATCTCGCCCACCAGCCGCCCTACCCGGCCATAGCCGGCGATCAGCACCCGGGGCTCAGCCGGCGCTTCGCCCCCCTCGGCAATTGGGGCCTCCGGCACATCGGCCGGCGAGATCTTCCGCCCGCCGATCCGCGCGCCGATCGCCGCCAACAGGGGGATGGTCGCCATCGACAGCGTCGCCGCCACGATCAGCGCCTGGCCCGTGGTGTGGTCGACCAGCTTCTGGTCCATGGCCTGGCCCAGGATCACGAAGGCGAACTCGCCCGCCCCGGCCAGCAGCAGCGCCCCCTCCGCCGCCGCCCGCCAGCGCATCCGGAACAGCCGGCCGAGCGCGAAGACCACCGTTCCGTTGACCAACGTCAGCCCGGTCGCTGCGCCCAGCACCTCCAGCGGGCTGGCGATCAGCAGCGGCACGTTCAGCCCGATGCCGATGGAGACGAAGAACAGCCCGAGCAGCAGGCCTTTGAACGGCTCGACCGTGGCCTCCACCTCATGGCGGAACTCCGTCTCGGCCAGCAGCAGGCCGGCGATGAAGGCGCCCAGCGCCATGGACAGGCCGGTGAGCGCGCTGACCAGGCCCGAGCCGATCACCACCAGCAGGCAGGCGGCGACGAACAGCTCCTCGCTCTTGGCGCGGGCCACCGAGCGCAGCATCGGGCGCAGCACCAGGCGGCCCACCACCAGCAGCGCGATGATCCCGGCCACCGCCGGGGCGAAGGCCAGCAGCAGGTCCGGCGTGAAGCTCTTGATGCCGCGCCGGCCGAGCAGCGTGAGCGTCACCAGGATCGGCGCCACCGCCAGGTCCTGGAACAGCAGCACCGAGAAGGTCGCCCGTCCGGCCATGGAATGCTGGCGCTTCTGCTCGGCCAGGATCGGCATGACGATGGCGGTGGACGACAGGGCCAGCGCCGCGCCGATGGCGATCGCCGCGCCCGGAGGTTCGCCCAGCCACATGGCCGCCGCCGCGGTCACCGTGAGGCTCACCGCTACCTGCAGGGCGCCCAGGCCGAAGACGTAGCGGCGCATGGTCCGCAGCCGCTCCCAGGAGAGTTCCAGCCCGATCATGAACAGCAGGAACACCACCCCGAACTCTGCGAGCTGGCCGACCTCGTCGGGGTTGTCGATGGTCAGCACGTCCAGCCAGGGCACGGCCTTGGTCAGCGACCCCAGACCATACGGCCCGAGCAGCACGCCCGCGCCCAGGAAGCCCAGGATCGGCGAGATCTTCCAGCGCCGGAACAGCGGCACGATCACGCCGGCGGTCGCCAGGAACAGCACCACATCCTTGTAAGCGCCGGGCTGGACGTGGACGGGCATGGTCTCTCCGCGAGGCTGGCGGCGACTATGGCCCAGCCCGCCGTGTTGAGAAATTGTCGACTTGCGAACCGGCCGGAACGGCGTAATGCAGCCGCCCATGCCGAGGCAGCCGCAACGCAACGACGACCGCAGGGCGATCATCGCCCTCTTCGCCGTGTTCGCCCTGCTCGTGCAGGCGCTGATCCCGTCCGCCGCCATGGCCGCAGGCCCGCGGCTGATGCCAGGCGACTTCATCTGCGACAGCGCTGGCGTGCATTCCGCGGCGGCCGATCCGTCGACGGGCGCGCAGCACAAGGCCCAGGGCGGCATGCCCTGCCCGTTCTGCCTGGCCGCCTGCCTCGCTTTTGTCGACACGCCCCGGCTGGCGATCCACCCCGTCGCCTACGAAGTCGGCCGGATCGAGCATGTGGCGAGCGCCATCGAGATCGCGCCGCGCGCCCGCGCGCCGCCCCGGCCGCCCGGCCAAGGACCTCCCACCGCCTGAACCAGACCTAAGCCAAGCCGCGCCCGCGAGGGCGCATGCCCACGCCTGCTGTTCAGGATTCCACATGACGTTCTCTTACCGGGCGCTTTGCGGCGCTCTTCTCGCCGGCGCGGCCTTCGCCGCCGGTCCGGCCTTCGCCGATGACGACGACGCCCCGCACGCCGTCTCTCCCGTGATCGTCCAGGGCGAGGAGGCGCGCGCCGACCAGCCCCTGTCCGTCCGCCGGATCGAGGCCGAGACGATCGCCACGACGATCAACGCCACGACCGTTGAGGACGCGCTGAAGTACCTGCCCGATGTCTTCGTGCGTCGCCGCCACATCGGCGACACCCAGGCGCCGATCACCACGCGAACCTCCGGCGTCGGCTCCAGCGCGCGCGCCCTGATCTACGCCGATGGCGTGCCGCTCTCGGCCCTGATCGGAAACAACAACGGAGCCGCCTCGCCCCGCTGGGGCATGGTCGCGCCGGAGGAAATCGACCGCATCGAGATCGCCTACGGGCCCTTCTCGGCGGCCTATCCCGGCAATTCCATCGGCGCCGTGGTCAACATCACCACGCGCACGCCGCAGACCTTCGAGGCCCAGGCCAAGATCGACGCTGGGGTCTCCGGCTTCCGCCAATACGGCACGAAGGACAGCTACCCGGTCTATGAGGCGGCCGGCTCGCTCGGCGACCGGCGCGGGCCCCTCGCCTGGTTCCTCAGCGCCACCCACATCGATACGCGCGGCCAGCCCCTGAACCTCGTCACCGCCACACAGCCGGCCGCGCCCGGCGCCGCGGGCGCACCGACGGCCGGCGCCTTCGCCGACCGCAACCGCACCGGCGCCGCCATCGCCGTCCTGGGCGCCGGCGGGATCGAGCGTCAGCTCGAGGACACCGCGAAGCTCAAGCTCGCCTGGGAGCCGACCCCAAACGTCAGCGCCAGCTACCTGCTGGGCTATTTCGCCAACCGCGATGACGCTCATGTCCAGAGCTACCTGCGCGACGGCTCCGGCGCGCCGGTCTACGCGGGCGCGCTCAACATCGCAGGCTTCAGCTACACGGTCCCGGCCAGCGCCTTCGCCGGCGTAATGTACCGGCTGGATGAGCGGCACTGGATGCAGGCGCTCAGCCTGAAGGGCGAGGCGACGCCGCAGCTCCGCTGGCAGGCCATCGCCAGCCTCTATGACTACGGCAAGGACGAGCAGCGCATGCCGTCGATCGCGCCACCCGCAGCCTTCACCGGCGGCGCGGGCACGATCCTCGACCTCTCCGGCACCGGCTGGCGGACGCTGGACGCCAGCGCGGTCTGGACGCCGTCGGCGACCCACAGGGTCACCGTCGGCCTGCATGACGACCGCTACGTGCTGGGCTCGGACCGCTACAACACGACGGACTGGATCACCGGCGCCCGCGGCGCGCTGGCGGCCCTGTCACGCGGCAAGACGGAGACCGGCGCGGCGTTCGTTGAAGACACCGTGCGCCTCCGCCGCGACCTGCGCCTCACCCTCGGCGTTCGCCAGGAACGCTGGCGCGCCTTCGACGGCTTCAACTATTCGCTTAGCCCGGCGCTGGCCGTCGTGCAGCCAAGTCTCTCGGCCGATCGCACCTCACCCAAAGCGGTGCTCGCCTGGAACCCCAACGCGGACTGGCGCTTCACGGCCTCGGCCGGCGAAGCCTTCCGCTTTCCGACCGTGGGCGAGCTCTACCAGGCGGTCGCCGTCGGGGCGACGCTGCAGTCTCCCAACCCACGTCTGGCCCCCGAACGCGCGGTCTCCACCGAGCTTTCGGTCGAGCGGTCCTGGCGCAAGGCCAGCCTGCGCCTCTCCGCCTTCAGCGAAGATGTCTCCGACGCCCTGATCTCCCAGACCGCGCCGATCACGCCCGGCTCGGCCACCCTGGTCAGCTTCGTCCAGAACATCGACCGCGTCCGCTCGCGCGGCGTCGAAGTCGTCGCCGAGGCCCGCGATGTCGGACTGGACGGCCTCGACCTTTCGGCCAGCGCCACCTGGGTCGACTCCGCCATCGCCCGCGACCCGACCTTCCTGGCCGCCGAGGGCAGGCGCACGCCGCAGATTCCGCGCCTGCGCTGGACCGCTGTGGCTGCCTGGCGGGCCAATGAGCGGCTGACGCTCACCGCGGCGGCCCGTTACTCCGACCGCGTCTTCGGCACGATCGACAACTCCGATATCAACGGCCACACCTTCCAGGGGTTCGAGGGCTACCTGGTGGTCGATGCGCGGGCGACGTGGAAGATCGACGGCCATTGGTCCGCCGCGATCGGTGTCGATAATCTGACCAATGCCGACTACTTCGTCTTCCATCCCTTCCCGCAGCGCTCCGCCCTGGCGGAGCTGCGCTATGTTTACTGAGGTCATCCGCTTGAAGCTGCTTCCCGTCCTGGCGCTGGCCGCCGTCCTCGCCGCGCCCGCCGCCCAAGCCGCCCAAACCGCCCGCCCTGTCGTGACCGCAGCCGGCGCCTGGAGCCGCCCCGCCGTCGCCGGCACCACCGGCGTGGGCTACATGACCCTGACCAACCACGGCTGGGAGCCGGAGACCGTGGTCAGCATCTCCAGCCCGCTCGCCTCACGCGTCGAGATTCACGCCTCGTCGATGACCGGCGGCGTGATGTCCATGGAGCGCCGGGACGCTGTCGCCGTCCCGGCCCACGGTCAGTTGGTGTTCGGCCCCGGCGCCTACCACGTCATGCTGATCGGCCTGAAGTCGACCCTGAAGCCCGGCGACAAGGCCCCGGCCACCCTGACCTTCGCCAGCGGCGCCCACCTGAGGGTCGGCTTCATCGTCAGCGCGGGCGCCGGTCCACCCGCCGGGATGGCCGCTGGAATGGGCGCCAAGAGCCGCTGATCGCGCGGACTCGGCCGTTCGTCCTCCTGACCAAAATGTAACCCCCTGTGACGTCGGGTCCGGGGCATGATCGCGTCACATCAACCTTCGAGACCCCAAGCATGAAGACCCTCTGGTTCAGCGCTGCTGCGGCGGCCGCCTTGATCATCGCCGGCGCCACCTATGCCGAGACCGAAGCGCCGCCGCCCAAGCCGCATCCAAGCACCATGCCGCCAAGCCGAAGGCCAAGCCCGCCGCGCCCGCGCCGGCCGAGGCGCCGGCCATGACCGCCGCCCAGCTCGCCCACGCGCCGCGCATGGGGACCTGGGGCTTCGACCTCGCCGGCCGCGACGCCGCCGTCACCCCGGGCCAGGACTTCTACGCCTACGCCAACGGGGCCTACCTCAAGGCGCTGGAAATCCCCGCCGACCGCTCGCGCTTCGGCGCCTTCGACAAGCTGAACGAGCTCTCGCAGAACCGCATGCGCGCGGTCGTCGAGCAGGCCGCCGCCGACAAGGCCGCCACCGGCGAACGCGGTCAGGTCGGCACGCTCTATCGTTCGTTCACGGACGAGGCCACCGTCGAAGCGCTCGGCAGGACGCCGCTCAACGCCGATCTCGCCGCGATCAAGGCCGAGAAGACCCGCGCCGATATCGCCCGCACCATGGGTGTGTCGCTGAAGACCTTCGGGGGTTCGTTCTTTGGCGCCCAGGTTCAGCCGGACGCCAAGGATCCGGATCACTACACCGTCTACCTGGGCCAGGCCGGCCTCGGCCTGCCCGATCGCGACTACTACCTGGAAGCCAGTTTCGCGGCGCAGAAGGCCAAGTACGAGACCTATGTGGCCGACATGCTGAAGCTCGCCGGCTGGCCCAATCCGGCGGCCAACGCCAAGGCGATCGTCGCTCTCGAGACCGAGATCGCCAAGGTCTCGGTCTCCAAGGCCGACCAGCGCGATGACAACGCCATGTACAACCCCTTCGCCACCGCCAAGGTCGCCGAGCTGGCGCCGGGCTTCGACTGGACCGCGTTCATGGCCGGCGCGGGCCTTGAGAAGGTCGACCACGTGGTGGTGCAGGAAAAGCCCGCCTTCCCGAAGATCGCCGAGATCTACGCCAAGACCCCGATCGACACGCTCAAGGCCTGGCAGGCCTTCAACCTCGCCGACCAGGCGGCGCCCTATCTCTCCAAGGCCTTCGACAAGGCCCACTGGGAGTTCCGCAGCGCCTCGCTCTCCGGCGCCAAGGCCGAGGCGCCCCGCTGGAAGCGTGGCGTGATCCTGGTCGACGGCCAGATCGGCGAAGCGCTGGGCAAGATCTACGTCCAGGCCTACTTCCCGCCGGAGTCCAAGGCCAAGATGCTGGGTCTGGTGGGCGACATCCGCACCGCCATGAAGGGGCGCATCGAGAAGCTCGACTGGATGAGCCCGGCCACCAAGGCCAAGGCCCAGGAGAAGCTCGCCGCGATCAGCGTGAAGATCGCCTACCCCGACAAGTGGCGCGACTATTCGGGCCTGACGATCAAGGACGGCGACCTCTACGGCAACATGAAGCGGGCCATCCTCTTCGACTGGGACTTCCGCCTCGGCCGCCTGGGCGGACCGGTGGACAGGTCGGAGTGGGGCATGACGCCGCCGACCATCAACGCCTACTACAACCCGCTCGGCAACGAGATCGTCTTCCCGGCGGCGATCCTGCAGCCGCCGTTCTTCGATCCCGACGGCGACATGGCCATCAACTACGGCGGCATCGGCGGCACGATCGGCCACGAGCTGACCCACGGCTTCGACGATTCGGGCCGTCGGTACGACGCCACCGGCAAGCTCACCGACTGGTGGACCGAGGACGACGCCAAGAAATTCGAGGTCCAGGCCGCGAAGCTCGGCAAGCAGTACGGCGCCTTCGAGGTCCTGCCCGGCGCCAAGATCAACGGCGACCTGACCATGGGCGAGAACATCGCCGACCTGGGCGGCCTGCTGCTGGCGCTCGACGCCTATCACGCCTCGCTGCACGGCGCGCCGGCGCCGATCATCGACGGCCTGACCGGCGACCAGCGGGTGTTCCTCGGCTGGGCCCAGGTCTGGCGCGGCAAGACCCGTGACGATGCGCTACGCCGCCAGCTGGTCTCCGATCCGCACTCGCCCGACCGGGCCCGGGTCGACGTGCCCATGCGCAATATCGACGCCTTCTACGCCGCCTTCGGGCTCAAGGCGGGTGACGCCATGTACGTCGCGCCGGCGGACCGGGTCCGCATCTGGTAGATTTTGACGGTGACGTCAAAATCTGGCTGAGGCAAAAATTTGGCCCGCTGCGGGGGATAATCGCAGCGGGCCGGATTTTGAGCAGTTCGCTCTAGAATGAGCGGGCGTTTCCTCCCCGAAACGCCGGAGACCTCAGGACTTGCGCCTTCGTGTCTCTCGCGAGGAGGAGGTGATGGCAATTTTGTGCCCGAGTCAACGCCCTGCCCGCCCGTAGACGGCACATCCTGTTCAGTTTTTCGCGCGGGGCCGGAAATTTACGCCGTCTTTTGACGATCACGTCAAATAACGCGATCTTTCAGCTCTGCAATGACGGCGCAGTCGACGTCGAACACGAAGTCCGGCTGAGCCACCGTCACCGGGCCCAGTCCCGCCGCGGTCAGCGCGCTCGCCGCCTCCGCCGCGCGCCCGGTTTCGATCAGCAGGCCGTGCGGACGGCGTACCGCGCCGGCCGCCACCAGCGCGTCGACGACCGCCGCTTCCGCCGCATCGCCGGACGACGGCCAGATCAGCGTTGCGCTGGTCAGGGCCGCGGCGCGGGCCTCGACCATCCGCAACAGTCGCTCCGCCACCGCCAGCTGTTCCGCCGACCAGGCCGCCTTCAGGCTCGCCGCCAGATGCGCCTGGCTGCGCAGGATCAGCCCGTCGTTCAGCACCTTCAGCCCGTTGGCCGCCAGTGTCGCGCCCGTGGTGGTGATGTCGACCACCAGCTCCGCCGCGCCGGCCGCCGGCGCGCCCTCGGTCGCCCCGCCGGACTCGGTGATCCGGTAGTCGGCCACCCCGTGACGGGCGAAGAACGTCCGCGTCTGGGTCAGGTACTTGGTCGCCACCCGCATGCGCCGCCCTGTGCGCGCCAGATAGTCGTGCGCCACCTCTTCCAGATCGGACATGGTGTCCACATCGAGCCAGCTCTTGGGCGCCGCCACCACGAGGTCGGCCCGGCCGAAGCCCAGCGGCCGCAGCAACATCACCCGGCTCTCCAGGTCGCCGCGCTCGCGCAGTAGATCCTCGCCGGTGACGCCCAGATGCGCCTCGCCGGCGCCCAGCGCGTCAGCGATGTCGGAGGCCGACAGCAGCCGCACCTGTGCGCCGGGCAGGCCCTTCAGGCTGGCCAGATACCCCCGCGCCCCGCCGCTGACGGCCAGATCCAGTCCGCTGTCGGAGAGCCATGCCTCCACCTGCTCCTTCAGCCGGCCTTTCGACGGAACGGCGATGATCAGTTCACCGCTCATGCTTCGCCTCCCGCGAAGGCGCGCCAGGGCCGGACCACGCAACCCACGGCCCGCGCGTCAGGTCCGCCCAGCCGCGCCAGCAGGCCGTCGTAGCGCCCCCCGGACGCCAACGGACGGTCCGCGCCCAGAGCCTCGCTGCGCACCTCGAACGTCAGCCCGTCGTAGTAGTCGAAGGCGTGGCCCAGGGCCGGTGCGAACTGCATGCGGCCCGGCGGCACGTCGCTGAGCGCGCGCAGCCGCGCATCCCAGTCGCTGAGCGCCGCCTCGATCGCCTTGGCCTTGCCGGCCAGCGCCCGGACCTGCTTCAGCCCCTCGGCCGGCGCGGCCGAGATGGCCATGAACGAGCGGATGGCGATGGCCTGCGCCTGGGTCAGCGCCGGGGCGGACGCCGCCTCGGCCCGCCGCACGAGGCGCGCGGCGATCTCCGCCGGGCCACGCCCGCCCACCGGCTCGACGCCGGCCAGGGCCCAGACCTCTTCCAGCAGGCCCGCGGCCTCAGATTCCGTCAGTCCAGAGAGCATTGCCGCCAATTGCCCGCCGGTGTTCGCCGCCTGCGCCTCGCCGGCCCGCGCCAGCTCGGCGTTCAGCAGCCGTGGCCGTCCGGCCACCCGCTTCAGTCGCGCCGCCAGCGCGTCCGGCAGGGCCAGGGATTCAATGAAGGCCGAGAACAGGCCCACATCGCCCAGCCACAGCGTCAGGTCGTCCCGCCCACCGGCCAACGCCGCCCGCCAGGCCAGGCCCGCCACCTCGGCGTCAGCCTCCAGGACCGAGCCGCCGGCCGGCGAGAACAGCTCGACGCCGAGCTGCACGAATTCCTCGGGGGCCTCGTCGTCGGGCGCCGAGCGGAACGCCGGGCCCTCGTAGGCGTAGCGCCCGGCCTTGGCGCCGCCGGCGATGTGCTGGCGCGCCACCGCCACGGTGAAATCCGGCCGCAGGCAGGACTCTTCGCCGCCCTCGGCCTGCACCACGAACAGCCGCGCGCGCATCGCCTCGCCGGCCAGGTCGAGCAGCAGGTTCAGCGGCTGCAGAATCGGCGCGTCCACGGGCTCGGCGCCCGCGGCGGCGAGCGCCCCGCGGATCGCCGCGAGCGCGTCCGCCGGAACCGGCGGCTCGACCCTCACGGCAGCACGTCCACGATCTTGCGCACCGCGGCCACCAGCTCGGCGCGCGGCACGACCATCTGGCCCGGCCGCTCGGCCCGCCAGGCGGCGTTGTCGGTGACGCCGGACGCCAGCTCGCGCCCGAGGTCCAGGTCCTTCAGCGTCACGGTTCCGGCCGCGAACTCGTCGCCGCCGATGATCACCGCCACGGGCGACAGGCGCCGATCCGCATACTTCATCTGCGGCCGCATGCCGGAGGTTCCGAGATAGACCTCCGCCGCGATCCCGGCGCCGCGCAGCTCGCCGGCCACGGCCATGTAGTCGGCCATCCGCTCCTGATCGAGCACCAGCACCACCACCGGGCCGCGCGCGTCCGCCGCCAGGTCGCGGCCCGCCGCCTTCAGCGCCGCCGCCAATCGGGTGACGCCGAACGAGAAGCCCGTGGCCGGCGTCCGTTCGCCGGTGAACCGCGCCACCAGGTCGTCGTATCGCCCGCCTCCACCGATCGAGCCGAAGCGGACCGCATGGCCCTTTTCGTCCGTGGTCTGAAGAAGCAGCTCCGCCTCGAACACCGCGCCGGTGTAGTATTCCAGCCCGCGCACTACCGACGGATCGAACGCCGCGCGCTCGACCCCGACCCCCATGCTCTTCAGCGCCGCGTCGATCGCCGCCAGTTCCGCCAGGCCCTCGTCGCCCTCCGCCGAGCCGCCGATCACGTCGGCCAGTCGCGCCAGAACCTCGTCACGTCCGCCGCCGCCGGCCGCCGTGAAGGCCAGCACCCGCTCGGCCGCCGAGGCCGTCAGCCCCGCGCCCTTGGTGAAATCACCCGACTCGTCCTTGCGGCCCTCGCCCAGCAGCAGCCGCACCCCGTCGGGACCCAGCCGGTCCAGCTTGTCCACCGCGCGCAGCACAGAGAGCTTCTGGCCTTCGGACGTGACGCCGGCCGCCGTCATCAGCCCGTTCAGCAGCTTGCGATTGTTGATCTTCACGACCGCCGAGCCGCTGGGCAGCCCCGCCGCCTCCAGCCCCGCAACCGCCATGGCGATGATCTCGGCGTCGGCCTCGGGCCGCGCCGAGCCCACCGTGTCGGCGTCGCACTGCACGAACTCGCGGTAGCGCCCCGGCCCCGGCTTCTCGTTGCGCCACACCGGCCCAAAGGCGTAGCGGCGGAACGGCTTGGGCAAGGTCTCCCAGTTCTGCGCCGCGAACCGGGCCAGCGGCGCCGTCAGATCGTAGCGCAGCGCCATCCACTGCTCGTCATCGTCCTGCAGGGCGAAGACGCCCTCGTTCGGCCGGTCCGCGTCGGGCAGGAACTTGCCGAGGGCGTCGGCGAATTCGAAGGCCCCGGTGTCCAGGGCCTCGAAGCCATAGCGCTCATAGACCTCGCTCACCGCAGCCAGGATCTTCCGCTCGGCGGCCAGGTCGCGGGCGCGCCGGTCGACGAAGCCGCGCGGGCTTCGGGCTTCAGGTCGCGTGGGCTCGTTGGTCATGCCGCCGCGATTAGCGGTTGCCGGGTCCGGGCTCAAGGAAGGAGAGATGCTCATCGTCGTGTCCTTGGAGAAGGGAGGCGACGGACGGAGCTGAAAACATGCGAGCCCCGTCCGCTTCGGCGGGGCTTCGGAGGGGGTGCTTTAGGCCAAGCGTTCCCGAACCGAACCCGCCAGGGTCGGATGGTGGTGGTGGCCGTGGTGATGCGCGAAACCGCTCATGGGGTCGGGCTTGTAGCGGCGAAACGTGAACAAATCCAGCCTCAGCCTATGACGCCGGTCCCGCCGGTGGCGGCGATCACCTGGCCCTGGACGAACTCGGCGTCGGGGCTGAGCAGGTATTCCACCAGCGAGGCGTAGTCGCTGTCACGGCTGGCCCGGCCCGAGGGGTTCGAGCGCGCGGCGCGGTCGACCACCGCCTGGGCGGCGTCTTCGCTGCCGACCATCGAAGCCACCGAGGTGGTGTGCACCAGGCCCGGCGCCACGCCGTTGATCCGCACGCCCTTCGGCGCGAGCTCGGCCACCAGGTAGCGGACGATCGCTTCGGCCAGCGCCTTGCCGACCCCCAGCGCACCGTAATTCGCCGACGGGATGCGCGCGCCCATGCTGGTGATGAACACGACGCTCGAGCCCCGCCCGAGCAGGCCCTGGGCCGCGTGGACCAGGTAGAGCAGCGACAGGCCGTTGGTCTCGACCGCCGCGCGGAACTTCGCCAGGTCCGCGCCCAGCAGCGTCGTTGGATAGATCGCCGCCGCCGAATGGACGATGTGCTGCAGGCCGAGCTTACGGTCCTCGATCTCCTCGATCAGCCCCGCGCAGCCCTCGATCGTTCCGATGTCGGCCTTGATGAGCACCGCCTCGCCGCCCGCCACATTGACCTCGGCGGCGGCGGCTTCGGCCGCGGCGTCATCGCTGTGATAGGCGAGCACGATCCGCCCGTATTTCGACGCCAGCCGCTTGGCTATGGCCAGGCCGATGCCCTTGGTCCCGCCGGTGACGAGGACGCTCACTTGGGCCCGCCCAGCTTGGCGATCAGCGCCGTCGTGGACGGATCGTGCGCGCCGCGCGCGCCGCCCTTCAGCTCGCCCAGCACCTTGGTCGCCAGGCTCTTGCCCAGCTCCACGCCCCACTGGTCGAAGCTGTTGATCTGCCAGAGCACGCCCTCGACGAAGGTCTTGTGCTCATAGAGCGCCAGCAGCGCGCCCAGCCGCTCGGGGCTCAGCCGGTCCATCAGGATGAAGGCCGTCGGCCGGTCGCCCGGGAAGGTCCGCTGCGGCGCCAGCGTCGCGATCTCGGCCTCCGGCACACCCTTGGCCGTCAGCTCGGCGCGCACGTCCGCCTCGCCGCGGCCGACCATCAGCGCCTCGGCCTGGGCGATGGCGTTGGCCAGCAAGATGATCTGCGCCGCCGGATCGCCTTCCGAGGCCTGGCGCACCGCGATGATGTCGGTGGGGATCACGTCGGTCCCCTGGTGCATCAGCTGGAAGAAGGCGTGCTGCACATTGGTGCCGGCGTCGCCGAACACCGCCGCGGCCGTGGCGTGCGGCGCGGGCTTTCCGGTCGCCGTCACCCGCTTGCCGTTCGATTCCATCTCCAGCTGCTGCAGGAAGTTGGAGAGCAGGTGCAGCCGCTGCGCATAGGGCACCACGGCGCGCACCGGCCGTCCCAGGCCGTTGCGGTTGAAGATGTGCGCCAGCGCCAGCATCACCGGCCCGTTGGCCGCCAGGGGCGCCGCGCGGAAATGGTCGTCCATCGCCGCCGCGCCCGCCAGCAGCGCCTCGAACACGTCCGGTCCGAGGCCGATCACGCAGGACAGGCCCACCGCCGACCACACCGAATAGCGCCCGCCGACCCAGTCGCGGAATCCGAACACCTGGTCGTCCGGTATGCCGAACGCCGCGGTCTCCTTCAGCGCCGTCGACACGGCCACCAGATGCCCGCTCGCGCCCTCGCCGAGCGCCGCGCGCAGCCAGTCCCGCGCCGTGGTGGCGTTGGTCATGGTCTCCTGGGTGGTGAAGGTCTTCGAGACCACGATCACCAGGGTCTCGGCGGGATCCAGGCCCTCCAGCGCGAACGCCAGCTCCGCGGGATCGACGTTGGCCGCGAACCGCACCTCGATCGCCGCGCCGAGCGGCCTGAGCGCCTCCCAGACCAGCCTTGGCCCGAAGTCCGACCCGCCGATGCCGATGTGGACGATCGTCTTGAACGGCTTGCCGGTTGCGCCCTTGCGCGCGCCGGAGCGGATCGCATCCGCAAACGCCGCCATCCGCGCCCGGGTCGCGTCGACCTCGGCGGAGGCCGGCTCGCCCTGAGCCTTGAAGTCGGCGCACTTCGGCGCGCGCAGCGCCATGTGCAGCGCGGCGCGGTGCTCCGACGCGTTCATGGTCTCGCCGGCAAACAGCCGGTCTCGCGCGCCCTCCACGTCCCCGGCTTTCGCCAAGGCCAGCGCCACGTCGAGATCGGCCAGCGACCAGGGCTGTTTGGACAGGTCGAGCTCCAGGCCCGCCGCTGTAACGCCGGTCCGCGCCAGCCGCTCAGGCTCGACAGCGAACAGGTCCACGATGCGCCGCCCCTGCGCCCCCGCCGCGGCGGCCTCAAGAGCCTTCCAGGCCGTCGTCAGGTCCGCCACGTCACCGTCCCTCTACTGGAAACCCGCCGCCGCGCCGTAGCGGATGCTGCAGCCATAGGGTGCGGTGACCGGTATGGCCACCGGCCGCCCGGCCTTCAGGTCGGCCAGCGCCAGCGCCACATAGGGTTTGGCGCCCTTCAGGCTCGACGGATCGGCGTAGGGCCGGTCGTCGATCCCGCCCATGTAGACCAGCTGTCCGGCCCCATCGATGATGAACATATGCGGCGTCACCTTGGCCCCGTAGGCCCGGCCGATCCGGCCATCGCCGTCGAGCAGCACCGCGGCAGGCGCGCCATGGACCTTCGCCTCCCAGGCCTTGGCCGCCTGGGGGGTGAAATAGTCCGCCCGCCCTGGCGCCGCCGAGGACAGCGTCAGCCAGACCACGCCCTGCTTGCGCGCGGCCTTCTGCAGCTTCTGCATGGTCCCGGAGTCATAGTGCTTGGCGGTGTAGGGGCAGTCGCTGCTGATCCACTCCAGCACCACCGTCTTGCCCGCGAAATCCCTCAGCGCGCGCGGATGGCCGTCAGCGTCCATCGCCTGGAAGTCCGGCGCCGGCGCGTTGATCTGGGGCGCGGCCTGCACGGCGCCGGCCACAGCGCCCAATCCAGTAAGAAGGGGTGCAACGGCGGCGATCAGCAAGTTTCGGCGACGCAGGCTCATGTCAGGGTTTGTCCGCGGCCTCCACCGCCTTGACCACGATGTCCGGGGTCAGGATCGAGGGCAGGATAACGCCGTCCCCGCCGCCGGTTCCATAGACCAGATAGAGCGGCACCCCCGCCCGGCCGTGGCTGGCCAGCTCGGCGGCGATGGTGGAGTCCCGCTTGGTCCAGTCGGCCTTCAGGTAGGCGACCTTGTGGCGCGCAAAGGCGCTGCGCACCTGGCTGGTCGAGATCGCCACCTTGTCGTTCACCTGGCAGGAAACGCACCAGGCGGCGGTGTAGTTGACGAACACCGGCCGGCCCTCGGCGCGAAGCTCGGCCAGCCGCACCGGGCTATAGGGCTCGGAGGTCAATTCGGCCGCGGCGTCCTGCGGCCACACCACCGCGGCCAGCGCCAGCGCCGCCAGCAGGCCCGCGCTCAGGTCCAGGGCGAAGGGCTTGCCGCCTTGAGCGGCGCGCCTTTGCGCCATGCCGAACAGCCAGCCGGACATGGCGGTCAGCACAGCCGCGCCGAACAGCCTGGCCAGGTCTTCCGGCCCCGCCTGCTGCGCCAGCACCCAGGTAAGCCACGCCGCCGCGCCGTACATCGGGAACGCCAGCGCCTTGCGGAAGGTCTCCATCCACGCGCCGGGCCGCGGCAGGCGCGACAGGAGGCCCGGCGCATAGGCCACCAGCACGAAAGGGGCGGCGAAGCCGACGCCCAGGGCCAGGAAGACGGTCAGCGCCGCGGCCGGCGTCTGGGTCAAAGCCCAGCCCAGCGCCGGGCCCATGAAGGGCGCCGTGCAGGGCGCGGCCACCACCACGGCCAGCGCACCGGTGAAGAAGGCCCCCGCCAGGCCGCTGCGGCTGGCGAGGCCACTGCCGGCGCCCTGCAGCGAGGTCCCGACCTCGAACAGGCCGGAGAGGTTCAGCGCCACCGCCAGCATCAGCAGCGCCAACACGGCCACCACCGGCGGCGACTGCAGCTGGAAGCCCCAGCCGATCGCAGAGCCCGCGGCCTTCAGCGCGATCAGCACGCCGGCCAGGGCCAGGAAGGTCACAATCGCTCCGGCGCCGAACGCGAGGCCTTGGCGCTTCGCCGCCATGCTCTCCCCGCCATGGCCCGCCAGGGAGGCGGCCTTCATCGCCAGGATCGGGAACACGCACGGCATCAGGTTGAGGATCAGCCCGCCGATCAGGGCGAACACCGCCGCCGTCGCCAGGCCCAGGCTCGCGCCGACGTCGCCCTTGAACGGCGGCGGACCCAGCCCCGAGGCGCCGGAAGGCGGCGCACTGGGCCCGGCGGAAATTTCATAAGCCTTGCCGCCCACCGCCAGCACCCCGGCCATGGTGGCCGGCGCCTTGCCGCCCTGGAAGGCGTAGCCGGACGTGAGCGTGAGCGTCAGGCCGTCGGGCCCCTGCTCGATCGCCTGCGGTTTGGCGTGGTCGATGACGGTGGCGTCGAACGGATAGAAGTAGGCGCCGGCCTTGTCGGCAGCCTTGATCGCCGGCCCGGTCACCGCCAGGGCCACCGTGGTCCCGTGCGGTTGGAACGCCGCGGCCAGACCCGCGGGCTTGGGCGCCGCGGCCAGGGTCTGGGCGATCGCCGGGGCCCACTTGGGATCGGCCGGGGCGGGCCCCGCCGCCACCGGCAGGGCGAGGGTGAGGCTGGCGTCCTCCGGCACGCAGATCTCCGCGCAGACCAGGAACTGAGCCTTGGCCGCCAGCTGGACCGTCTGACCCGGCTTGGCCGCAGCCGGGGCGGTGATCGCCACCGGCAGCAGCACCTCGCCCTCGTAGCCATAGTTCATCAGCGGCCCGACCGGCAGGCGCCTGGGCGCGGGCCAGGTGAACCCGCTTGCCTGCCAGCCGGCCGGCAGGGTCCAGGCGATCCGCGTCGCCTCGCCTGAGTCGCCGGAATTACGCCAATAGGTGTGCCAGCCCTTCTCAATCTGCTGGCGAAGGGCGACATGGATTGTCTGGCCAGGCGCGATCCCCTGGGCCTCGGCGACCAGCTCTGCCTGCACATGCTTCACCGGCTGCGCCGCCGCCGGCAGAGCCATCGTCAGCGCCACGAACAGGGCGGTCAGCAATCGCATCATCGTCTCATTCGCCCCGTGGCCCACCGCGGCTATTCGCGCCACCGGACCGGCTCGTTACGGCGGCTATATGGCGCCGCCCGCCGGCAGGCGCAAAGCGACGCTCGACTTCGCCCGCGGCGCACGGCCATCATCGGCGAAACAGCCTCAGGAATTCCCGCGCCGTGCCAGCGTCCTTCGATGAGATCCAGATCGGCCAGGTGGTGTCCCTGGGGGCCGCGGCGGTCGAACCGGCGGCGCTGGACGCCTTCATCACGGCCTTTACGCCCGGCTGGACCGCCGACCGTGGCGCGCCGGACGCCATGGTCTATGCGATCTGGGCCAAGCTGGACGCCATCGCCCACACCGACTGGCCGCAGACCAAGCGCCTTGGCGTCGATGCGCTCCGCTGGGTGCGCAACCCGCCGCCCGGCGAGCTGCTGCGCGGGCGGATGACCGTCATGGCCAAGGACCCGGTCGGCGACGGCAAGGGCATCGTCATCTGCCAGCACGACCTCCTCGACGAGGCCGGCCGGCTGGTCTTCTCGTGCCTGACGCGGGGCGTCTTCGCCAGATAGCCGGCTAGGCGTTCCCGACGGCCGGCCCCGGGACCTGGCGGGCGAGCGCCATGGCGATGAGGCGGTCCCAGCCGGCCAACGACAGCAGGTGGGCGTGGATCTGGGCCAGAGCGCCGTTGTCGCGGAGCTCGATGTACTTGTCGGTCGGCAGCTTGTTCAGCTTCTCCTCGGAGACCCCAAAATACTCCGCGATCTTCTGGGTCTCGCCGGGCGTGCCGTCCGGATTGTTCGGGGTGAAGCTGGCGACCTTGGTCTCGAACAGGTCCAGGGCGTTGAGCAGGGCGATGAAGCTCATCGTGCGCTGGCGTTCGATCTCGAAGTTGTTGCAGAACTCGATGCAGTTCTTCGTGTAGGCGCTGGGCTGGCCATCGGCCTCGAAGAACGGCTGGTC
>Ga0105248_10000550_pt1 | contig 42710 bp, 49 predicted proteins | sample KBSS34metaG_FD_81524 | JGI IMG/M metagenome (GOLD analysis project Ga0105248, IMG submission 81524) | Switchgrass rhizosphere microbial communities from Kellogg Biological Station, Michigan, USA - KBS S3-4 metaG | ecosystem: Host-associated > Plants > Roots > Rhizosphere > Soil | place...
TGACTTCGCCCCAATTGGCAAGCCCGAAACCTTTGGCGGCAAAGCGAGTTCCCACGCGCCTGAAAGACGGTGAACCGGGTGTGGCGCAAGTGGACAACCGGCGGGGCGCACTCGGCAAAACGCGGCGCCTCGCGCCACTCTGCATCGCATCACGAAGCGCACGTTCATCGCGCGTGGAGATTGCTGGCGCATGACGGGGAGGGCGAGTGCTTCGCGCGCTGCTCTGAGGATTTAGCCAAGTCCAACTTGGGCGATGTAAGCAAAGCCAACCATTGCAGCTGAATTACGAATAGCTCGGGTCGACTGTGCTCTTCGCATCGCCAACGTGCCCCGATCAACCCTTGCGGACACCTTGGCTCGAGCAGGGTGGGTAGCGTCAAAGGCCGATGTGTGATGTCACTCGCCCATGCTGATCTTTATAGGGTGCACAAAAAACTGTTGTGTGGCCGATTTAATGGGTGTACGAAATTTGTATGGAGATCGAGTTCGACCCGGCCAAAGACGAGAGGAACATCGCCAAACACGGCATATCCTTGCAGGCTGCGGAAGGGTTCGATTGGGACACGGCCTTTGAACGCGAGGATGACCGTTTCGATTATGGAGAGGTCCGTTTCGTTGCCATAGGGTTGATCGGTGATCGCCTGCATGTGCTGGCTTTCACCGACGGCTCTCACGACGATGCGGTTCGCGCCATCAGCTTGCGTCCGGCAGAGAAGCATGAAGCGAGGTTTTATTATGGCCAAGTTTGATCCTGAGATTCACGACGATAATCCGCCGATGGATGCGGCGTTCATGGCCGGAATAAAGCCGTCCCGGCGAGGTCGCCCGAAGCTCGAAGCCCCCAAGGTAGAAGTGAAAATCCGCCTGGATGCGAAGACGGTCGAGCATTTGCGTGGGAGCGGCCCAGGCTGGCAAACGCGCGTCAATGCCCTGCTGGGTAAGCTCGTAGCGTCAGGGCAAATCTAGCAACATCGCGGCAAGCAATCAGAGAGAGGCGCGACGCCATCTTACGGCGTGAGTTGCTCGCGCGCCAAGGAGAAGAAAATACAATATAATACTGATGGTTAGCCCGTCGCGATTCATGTGATTGTCGCCTCCTCTAGACTAATGCCAAGCAGATAAGTTGCGAGTCGTTCTTAACTGGCGCTAAGGCTGCGGCGATGCCGACAAATGCCGTTGCCTTGACCCGCCTGTTGCTCGCCGAGCGGCCGTCGCTGTTGCGGCTCGCGCAGCGCATCGTCGGCAATGCGCCGGCGGCCGAGGACGTGGCGCAAAGCCTGTGGTTTCGCGTCCAGCGCATCGAGGATGACCCGCCCATCCTCAACAAGCGCGCCTATCTTTTCCGACTCGCGGCCAACCTCGCTACCGATCGGTGGCGGGCCGAGTCCCGCTATGGCGAACTGATCGAGACGACCGCCGAGCTTCCCGAGCATGCGCCGGCGAGCATGGTGGCCGCCGATCAGTCAATGGTCGATCGTGAAAATCTCGATCGCATGATGAGCGCGGTCGATGAGTTGGCCCCGCGCGTCCGCGAAATCTTCATCCTGCGAAAGATCGATGAATTGCCGATGGAAGAGGTTGCGCGCCGCATGAGCATGTCGCGCAGCATGGTGACGCGTTATTTGCAGCAGGCTCTCCGGCATTGCATGGCACGGTTTGTCGACGACGAATGAGCCTGTATTCCGGCCCGCATGTCTACACGCGCAAGTTTCAAACGTCATAAGCTATGAGAGGCTCGTGCTGTCGCTCGCTGCCGAGCGACAGATGAGGGGGCACCGTGGCAACTGAACAGCGGATTCCAGACCATATCGAAGAGGAAGCGACGCGCCGGGTCGTGGAGCGCGACGCGGGGCTTACCGCCAATGAGGACCGAGCGCTGCAAGCTTGGCTCTCGGTCGATCCATTGCATGCGCTGGCTTTCGCCAAGGCGGAGAAGGTGTGGCGCGCGATGGGTAGCGCACCCGTCAAGGCCGAGGTCAACAAGCGGCGCGTGCGGGGGATCGCGCGCCGCCTCGGCTATCCCCCGCTGCGCCAGGAGCGACCGCGCCGGCGCTGGATCGCCCCGGCGCTGGCGGCGAGTCTGGCGCTGGTGGTCGTCGGCACGGCCCAGGACTGGCCGACGCGGCTGCGCGCCGACGCCATGACCGCGACGGGCGAGCGGCGCGACGTGACGCTAGATGACGGCTCAACGGTCCAGCTCAACACCGCCAGCGCCATTACCATCGATTATCGCGGGGATCAGCGCGTCATCCATCTTCTGAAAGGCGAGGCAGCGTTCACCGTCGCCGCCGATCGCGCGCGGCCGTTCACGGTCGAGGCCGGCGAGGGAACGACGACCGCGCTGGGAACCCGCTTCATCGTCCGTCGCGATAGCGCGGATACCGAGGTTGCCGTGACCGAGCATCGCGTGCGCGTGGCCTGGCCGATCGGTGCGGCCAGCAGTCGCGTCGATTTAGGCGAAGGGCAGGCGACACGCTACGGCCCTAGCGGCATCGTGCACCCGCAAGCGGTCGATGCCGGGGCGATTGCGTCATGGACGCGCGGTCGGCTCGTGTTCGTCGACCGGCCGCTGGGCGAGGTAGTTGCGGAGCTGAACCGCTATCACCCGGGTTATATCCGCGTCATGGGCGACGATCTCGCCCAGCGCCGGGTGAGCGGCGTATTCCGCACCGACGATCCGATGGCGGCGCTCGACACGCTGCAACGGCTGCTTGGGATCAGTTCGATGCGGCTCACCGACAGGCTGGTATTCCTCCACACCTGAAAAATTGCGGGTCTTGCGAGAAATTGCGCCGGTCATGTTCTCACTCCTGATTTCCAAACGTCCTACTTATTGAGGGGGATTCTCATTAGCAGAAAGCCGCCTCGCCATTTATGACGTGCGGGGGTTACAAACAGTGACGTTTTTCGAGGCCGAAACAGCCGTATTCCCAGGTTTTCGTAAAGCGATAGCATTGGCGCTGCTGGCGACGACGCTGGGGGCAGGCGTGATCATCGCGCCGGCGACAGCCTACGCCCAGGAGGCGCGCAGCTATGAAATTCCAGCAGGGCAGCTTGCGGTCGTGCTCAACCGCTTCGGTGAGGCGGCCGATGTTGAGCTGGTCTATGATTCAGCGCTCACCAACTGCCTGTCCAGCCCCGGCTTGAAGGGCAGTTTCGGCACCGCCGAGGCCCTTTCCCGGCTTCTTGCCGGAACCGGCATTACCTTCCGTCAGGATGGACCGCGCGCGTTCACCCTGGAGCGTGCACCGCGATCGGCGGATGGTGCGATCCAGCTTGGCCCGGTGCGGGTCGAGGGCCAAACTAAAGCTGCCACGGGTTCTGCTGAGGCGATGCTGGCTAGTGAAGGAACAGCTTCCTATGCCGCTAGTGCCGTAACGATCGGCCGTCAGATCCAGACGCTGAAGGAGATTCCGAACTCCGTCAGCGTGGTAACGCGGCAGCAGATCGAGGATCGCAACCTCAACACCGTAGCGGACGCATTGAAGCAGGTCGTGGGTGTCCAAGTTGTGCAGTTTGGCTTGGGAAACTTCGGTTTCAAATCCCGGGGTCTGGACATAACGACCGTTCAAGTGGACGGACTGCAAACAGCCGACACGCAGGGCGCCTGGACGACTGACAGTTTCGATATGGCCATCTACGACCGGGTCGAACTGGTGCGCGGGCCCGCTAGTCTCTTCCAGGGCAGCAGTGAGCCCGGCGGCGCCATCAACCTTGTGCGCAAGCGCGCGCTTGCGGAAATGCAGATCAACGGTACCGTGCAGGCAGGATCATGGGACCGCTATCGCGGCGAACTGGATCTGACCGGTGCGCTCGTTCCCGACGGTAGTCTGCGCGGACGCGTCGTTGCAGCCTATGACGATCGCGGCAGCTATATGGACCATGTGTTTGCCCGAAAGCTCGTGCTGTACGGCACGCTGGAATATGAGCTGACGCCCGACACCACGGTTTCGATCGGCGCGGTCCATCAGGGCGGCCCTTCGCGGCCTATTTTCGGTCTACCCAATTACGGCGACGGCGGCCTCTACATGGGGCGACGTGGTGCCTACCTTGGTTCATTGTGGGACCGGAAGCGGGACGATGCGGAACGCTATTTCGTCGATGTCGAACATCGCTTGGGCAATGGCGGCACGATCCGGCTGCGCGGCGATCGGACCGATCGTGACTATCGTTTCACATCCGGGGCTTTTACAGATAGCTACATCGATCGCGCCACGGGAAATATCGATATCCAGCAGATCGCCGGTAACGGCCATTCCCGTGATGAGGCGGTCGATCTGGGCCTGACTCTGCCGTCTTTATTCACCAATGCGGACAGTCTTGTCATCGGCATCAACCATAGCCGTAATTCGACCTATACGCTGTGGACGTACGGGCCGGTCATTACCCGCAATATCTTCAATCCCGATCCGACGACGCCCCAACCGATATTCGTCTATGATCCGCCGACGACGGCCAAGACGATCCAGACCGGGCTTTATGCCAATGCCCGCTTTAAACTGATCGATCATCTAACGCTGACGGCGGGAAGCAGGCTGAGCTGGTACAAGGGGTCCGCGAACTGGCAGACCGCCGATCAGAAAGTGTCGGCTAAGCTAGTCCCCTATGCTGCGCTCGGCTATGACGTGACACCGGAGCTGTCGGCCTATGCGAGCTATTCATCTACCTTCGTGCCGCAGGCGAGCGTCGATCGGGACGGGGATCTGCTGAAACCCCGCACCGGCAACCTCTTCGAAATTGGCGTTAAGGGGGACTTTCTCGACGGTGCGCTGACTGGCCATGCTGCCCTTTACCAGATCATCGATCGCAACCGCGCCGTATCCGACCCGGATTTTCCCGATGCGTCCGTGGCGCTCGGAAAGGTCCGCAGCCGAGGCTTCGAAGCGGAAATCGTGGGTGAGCCGGTGCCGGGCTGGAATGTCACCCTGGGTTATGCCTTTACCAAGACCCGCTATCTTACGGCTGACGAGGGGCTCGCAGGTCCCGTCTTCTCTCCCGGCACACCCGAACATGATGCCAAACTGTGGGTAGTGCGCGATTTTAGCAAGGCGACCGGGCGCGGCCTCATCCTCGGCGGCGGCCTCAATCTCAGCCGCGGCGTCTATGCCGGCTCAGGCGATCTCAAGTGGCAACAGGATACCTATGCGTTGTTCTCTGCCCAGATCGGCTACCAGTTCAGTGAGCGTTTCAGCTTGAGGCTGACGGGCGAGAGTCTGAGCGACAAGAAATACTACACGCGCATCGAAGGCTGGTCGCGCCAGAGCTATTTCGGCGATCCGCGCAACGTGATGCTGACGGCCAAGTTCGGCCTCTAGGCCGGGTACGGCGACATGCGGGCCATCCTTGTCCATCTTCATCGCTATGTCGGCCTCGCTATGGCGGGTTTTCTCGTCATCGCGGGTCTGACCGGCAGCGTGCTGGCCTTTCAGTCGGAACTGGATGCGTGGCTTAATCCGCGCCTCTTCCACGTCGAAGGGCGCGGGCCGGCGTTGCCGCTAACCACGCTGGTGCGGCAAGTCGAAATGGCGACACCGGGTGTGCGCGTCACCTCGATCACGCCATCGGCATCGATGCACGACAGCGCACAGGTTTTCGTCGAGAATGCCGACGGCGCCTCTCCGGATGCCAACAACCTCTTCGTCGATCCAGCGACGGGTACGGTGCTGGGCCGCAGATTGTGGGGCGCGGCGCAAGTCGATGCACCGCATCTGATCCCCTTTCTCTACCGCCTGCACTATTCGCTGCATATGCCGGGGAACTGGGGCAATTGGCTGATGGGCGGGATCGGCCTCGCGTGGATGCTCGATTACGTTATCGGCTACCTGACGCTGCCGCGTGCAGGACCGTTTTGGCGAAAATGGCGGCCAATCTGGCGGATCAAACGTGACGCTGGACCCTACCGGTTAAATCTCGATCTGCACCGCGCTTTCGGCCTTTGGTTATGGCCGATCTTGTTTGTGCTGGCGCTCACCAGCGTTCCTTTCAATCTCAATACCGAGGTTTTCCGTCCGATCCTCGCGACTTTCCTGCCAACCAGCCCGACAATTTGGGACCGGCCAGCCCCGGTCGACCCGGTCCCGGCGCGGATTGGCTGGGATGGCGCGGCGCGGATTGCAGGAAAAGAAGCCAGGAAGCGGGGCTGGTCGGCGCAATATGTCGAGCGAATAGTCTTCGCGCGAGCGCGGGTTTTTATCAGGTTCGCCTGGGGCGAGCCCACGCGCCGGGCTTTGGCAACCCGTCCATCAATGTGGCCAGCGATAGCGGTCATGTCCTTTCCATTGATGAGCCCGGCAAGGGTCTCGCCGGCGATGTGGTGGACGGCCTTATCTATCCGGTCCATTCCGGTCAGGTGGCGGGGCTGTCGGGCCGCATCCTAATCTGCATCACCGGCCTCGTCGTCGCCATGCTGTCGATCACAGGCATGTATATATGGTGGAAGAAGCGCTGCGCGCGGCGGAGTTCAGGGCGCGTAGGAGCGCGCGAGGCACAATCATCCCGCCTTGCGACCGGGGGCATTCATGCTGCAGAATAGGGTGTGCCCCGATACAGACGAGGATGGAGCTCAGGCCATCGCCCCCATCCAGCGCAGCGTCTATGCGCCGCCGGCGAGCAGCCGATTCATTGGCCTCGCTGGCACGAGCGTTATCTTCGCGGCCGTTGTAGCGGGCTTCTTCCTCACGATTACGCGCTTCACCCCTGTGGAGGTAACTCCTGCTCTCACTGTAGTGAATCCGCTGCCGCCGGCCTCACCACCCGTGACGCCGCCGAAGGAGAATGAAGCGGCCAAGCCGGTCGAGAAGAAGGAGAAGCCGCCCGCGCCGAGTGAAGTGCCGCCGATCGAGGGCATCATCGTTCCGCTCGCGCCGGCATCGGTGTCAATGCCGGTTGCGACGCCCAAACCCACCGATCCCGGTCCCGTCGAGCCGGAAACGGCCGCACCCAGGACGCAACCCGCGCCCGCCGCGCCGAAGGCATCGGGCAAGGCGGCCGAGAGGTGGGAGGGCAAGGTGCTGGCGCGCCTCAACGAGCATCGCCGCTATCCGCGCTCCGCAATGGCGCGGCGGCAACAGGGTGTGCCCTATATACGCTTCGTGATGGACCGCGAGGGGCGCGTGCTGTCATCCCGCCTCGAGCGGTCGTCGGGCTTCCCTGATCTTGACCGTGAAGCCGTAGCATTGCCCAAGCGCGCCTCTCCTCTGCCGAAGCCACCCGAGGACAAAGCTGGTGACACGCTGGAACTAGTGGTGCCGGTGGAATTTTTTCAGCGATGAACTGATAGCGCTGCCTGAAAATGACGGAAAACAGGTGAAATCCGGTACGTCCGGCTCAGATGTAACCGGTCGTTCACGCGGTAGCGTCGGAACGGCCTGTGTTGGTCGCTCGACGACCGGCAGCTATGATCGCCGTCCGCGACGTTGCCGGGTAAAAGCGGCAAGTAAGGCCGGCCGAACGGCAACTCTGTCCCTCGCCGGGCGGACGCCTGAACCATCCATGACACTTTACCAAGTGCTCCGGGTAAAGTGTCACTGGTGATTAAAGGGCGAATAGGCGTAGGGAAGGGATTCACAAATAGCCCGGTTCGTGCTTGAAACGTTCCATGTTCCAGCCGGACCTCTTCACGATGGATCATGCCGCTGAGCAGAGCGATATGCCCTCGGAAATCGCTCAGCTGCGCGAGGGTGCGCGGCCGCGAAGTGAAGCAGCGAACGACATAGAAATTGACCTGCCGGGCGTACTCGAGCGGCTCGCCGACGTTTCTGCGCGGCCTCGCTATACCTTCATGGTCCTTAATCTGATCGCTCGCGCGGCGGGGCAAAGCGATAGCGCTGGCCCCTACGTGCGCGAGGACGGTCGCGTGATCGCGATCCGAGACTGGTTGAGCGACGCGCTGATGCCAATGGCACAGCGCGATGCCCGCCGCGTCGCCGTGGTCAACCAAGTTCGCGTTGAGCTTGCTCGGAAAGGTGTGTTGCCGGCTGACGAGGCGCAAGCCGAAGAGATGATTGCGGAAGAGGTTCGTGCCCGCCTTCGGCATTCGGGACGCACCAACGTCAGCCGCGCTGTCTCGGATCTCGTTCGAGCTGGCCTGGTCCGCCGCCACTATCAGGGGTATCGCGTCGACCACGAGAACCGGGGGGCGCAGCGCGAGGCGGTCTATACGATCACGCCCCGCGTGAGGCGTGCGCTCGGACGCGTTGCATAGGGAGCGTCGCCATCCGACGTCAGTTCTTGTTGAGGCCCATCTCACGGCTCTGCAGCTTGTCCTTCCAACGAGCCTCCAGCATCAGCAGGTCCGCGGTCGTTGCCGAGGTACCGACGGTCTCGAGGATCGAGACGCGATAGTCGCTGGGATCACGGCTTTTCAGCCCGCCATGCCCGGTCGCGAAATGTTCCATCCACCGGCCAAGAAAGCCGTTCGTGCCAGCTGCCATACCGACATATTGCTCCCGGGTAGCCGGACAGGTGGGGAGGTAGATGCCGTGGGTAGCCGACAGCGCAGCGGCCCAACTGGTTGGGATTGAGCCAAGGTCTGAAAGGTTGAGGATGAGCGCGGCGAAGCCGGGGAAGGGGGCATCGCCAAACACGCGGCGCAGCTCGATGATCGGCTTGCCCTTGCGATCGCCGCGTTGAATCCAAGTCCGATAGCCAGGACCCCACTTGATCCAGAGCCGCCCTGCATATTCGGCAAGCTCAGTGCGCGGGGTCAGGCGGTAGAAATGGCAGCTCCCCGCTGGCTCCACGCCCCCGGTCACTGGATGTGGCCGGTCTGATCTGATCCCGGAAAACTGGATCGATTTGAGTTAGAGTTTTCGCCGTACTCTCTGTGTTGGGAGGAGCGAAGGACCATGAAGGCATCCAAATTCTCGGACGCGCAGAAGGCGTTCATTCTAAAGCAGGGCGCGGATGGTGTTCCGGTGGCAGACATCTGCCGCAAGGCCGGGATCAGCCAGGCAACCTATTTCAATTGGAAGAGGAAGTACGACGGCATGCTGCCGCCGGACATGCGCCGGTTGAAGCAGCTCGAGGATGAAAACGCCAAGCTGCGCAAGCTTGTGGCGGACCTCTCCCTGGACAAGGAGATGCTGCAGGATGTCATCCGCCGAAAGCTGTGAGGCCTGCTCGTAAACGCGAGCTGGTGAACGGGGTTCGCAGTGACTGGGGCGTGTCGATCCGCCGGGCTTGCCGGGTTCTGGAGATGGACACCTCGACGTACCACTACAAATCCCGCCGCCGCGAGCAGGCCGGCATTGAAGCACGCATCCGGGAGATCTGCGAGACGCGCGTCCGGTATGGCTATCGCCGCATCCACGTTCTTCTTCGCCGCGAAGGCTGGGAGATCAACATGAAGCGAACGCACAGGATTTACAACGAGTTGGGTCTCCAGCTCCGCAACAAGACACCCAAGCGAAGGGTGAAGGCGAAGCTGAGGGAAGACCGCTGCGCGGCCTCCCGCGTGAATGATGTTTGGGCCATGGACTTCGTCCATGACCAGTTGGCGACAGGCCGAAAGATCCGCGTGCTGACTGTGGTCGACACATTTTCGCGGTTCTCGCCGGTGCTGGACCCACGCTTCAGCTACCGCGGTGAGGACGTCGTCCAGACGCTCGAGGCAACCTGCGCTGTGGTCGGGTATCCCAAGACGATCCGGGTGGACCAGGGCTCGGAATTCATCAGCCGGGATCTGGATCTGTGGGCCTACACCAAGGGCGTCACGCTGGACTTCTCTCGGCCCGGCAAGCCGACCGATAACGCCTACATCGAGGCGTTCAATGGGCCCTTCCGGGCTGAGTGCCTGAACACCCACTGGTTCCTGACGCTTGCAGATGCCCGCGAAAAGTTGGAGGAGTGGCGCAGATACTACAACGAGGATCGGCCGCACGGTGCCATCGGCAACAAGCCCCCGATCACGCTGATGAATCCCGATGGCGCACCCGGCCCGTCATCGTGATCAAGGACGCGAAACTCTAACCCGTGGTGGTCCAGAGAATGGTGTCGGATCAAGGCCACAATGCACTAACAATCAAGCCGGACCACTCGGTGGGGGCCGATCAGGATAGCCCCTCCTGCCGATGCCCAATCTGCATCGCCAATCACTGGGAGCAAACAATTAGCGCCTTTGACGCTGAAGTACCAAGCACAAACGTCAAACGGGATATTTTCGCCATGAACCGGGACCATTAGGAAATCGATTAGTACTTGCAAAAAGTTTGCCGACGCTGTCGAACGCCACTGCCCTGCTATCGCGAGCAGGAGATTGCCTGCACTACCATCATGATAGATAGTACTGAGTCAAGCGCCGGGCTTCAGTGCGTGTAATCAGTTATGTGTGTCGCGCAGTACCCAACCTTGCTGCACAGCCCCACGATTTGCGTTCGGCTTCTCACCCCAAGCTTGCGAATGATGGCCGAGACGTGAGCCTTGACGGTGCTCTCTGAAAGATGCAGCGCGTAAGCAATGTGTTTATTGGCGCTGCCTTCAATTATATAATTCAAGATTTTTCTTTGCTGAAGTGACAGTTCATTGATCCTGTTGACGGCGTCCTTCTGCAGCTGCGAATCTCTGTTGTCGTTCGATCGGCGATCTGCGCCGGCGGAAATCAGCTTCAGAACCTCAACGATGGATCCGCGCCTGAGTTGCTTTGGAATAAAACCCGCTGCCCCTACCACAATTGATTCCTCGGCGATCGAGTGGTCAGCCACTCCCGATACAATCACGACTGGCAAGGAGGGAAATCGAGTGTTCAGGATCTTGAGCGCGTCGAGTCCAGTCGACCCGGGTAGCGTGAGATCGAGCAGCACAACGTCACACCATTCCATGTCCTCGAGCGACCTGACGGCTTCGTCGATCGACGACGCCTCAAACGTTTCGCACCCATCGAACGCGACCTCTATGATGGTGCGCAACGCATCGCGGATCATCGGATGATCGTCGACGATCAGGACTCGGTTTAAATTGAACGGCGGCCCATCAACGGTGAATGCAGGCTCCATTTCCCTCTCAGTCTCTTTTTTCGCAACTTGCCCGCAAAAGCACGTCCTGGCAAGGCTAACTCTTGGTTAATACCAACCTGCGCAGTGACTGACTCACGGGGTTCCCAAGGCCGCGGAAATCTGACTCAATGGTGCCGCCAGATTGGAGATCGGCACCATGGGAACAGCGATTGGCTTACGGGACGATTATGACGGTGCATCGCTGCGCCGATTGTCGCGGAGGACGAAGCACGCGAACCAGGCGCGTCGTCTTCTGGCCCTAGCCGAGATTTACGATGGCGGTAGCCGGAGTGCGGCGGCGCGGATCGGTGGTGTTGGACTTCAGATTGTGCGGGACTGGGTGCTGCGGTTCAATGCCTGTGGGCCTGACCGCTTGCTCGACGGCAAGGCTCCTGGGCCGCGTTCGCGGCTCAACTATGCTCAGCGCCGGGCATTGGCGGATATTGTCGAGCGCGGCCCGGTCCCGGCCATCCATGGCGTAGTGCGCTGGCGCCTGATCGATCTGGTCCAGTGGCTCCATGACGAATTTGCTGTGTCGCTAGACGAACCCAATGTCAGCCGGGAGCTGAAGAAGCTGGGCTACGTGAAGCTTACCGCGCGGCCGCGCCATCATGCCCGGAATGAACATGCCATGGGGGCCTTCAAAAAGGGGGCTTCGCTGCCGAGCTGGCAAAGGTCAGGGCAGCCCTCCCGAAAGGCACGCCCATAGAGATATGGTTCCAGGACGAGGCCCGCGTGGGCCAGAAGAACAAGATCACCCGGCGCTGGGCGAGGCGCGGAACCCATCCATCGGCGCCCAAGGACCAGCGGACGAAGTCGGCCTACATCTTTGGCGCGATCTGCCCGGAGCACGGCAAGGGTGCCGGTCTCGTTCTGCCCTTTTGCAACACTGAGACGATGGCCCTGCATCTTGCCGATATCTCGCTCGCCGTCGCGCCGGGCGCTCACGCGGTCGTGCTGATGGATCAGGCCGGGTGGCATACCACTGGCAAACTCGACGTGCCCGGCAACATCAGCATCATCGCGCTTCCCGCCAAATGCCCCGAACTCAACCCCGTCGAAAACATCTGGCAGCTCATGCGCGACAACTGGCTGTCGAACCGCATCTTCAAATCCTACGACGACATCGTCGACCACTGCTGCGAGGCATGGAACAAGCTCATCGATCAGCCCTGGCACATCATGACCATTGGTCGCCGCAAATGGGCCCGTAGGTCATAATCTATGCAGGTTGGTAAAGCCTTCCATCCGTTATTTCCAGATCCCGGCCAGAACATCACGAAGAGCTTCAGGTGCGAGCGGCTTCAAGATGAAAGACATACCCTCTCGTTCGATCGCCTGCCGCAACTCGACTGATCGATCCGCCGTTATGATGAGTGCCGGAATGGAAGCGCCTAGGGCCTCACGCAGGCAGTAGACGGCGGTGGTCCCGATCTCAGGCGATCCGAGATGATAATCCGAAATTATTAAATCCGGTCGAATCCCATTCTGCACGATCCTGAGCGCATCATCGCAGTTTACACTGTGAAATACTGAATAGCCCCAAGATTGTAACAGGCCCTCCATAGCTTCCCGCGTCAAGTCGTGATCTTCGATCACAATCACGATCTTGTTGGCGGTGTGGCCTCCACCTTTTGCCGTTGGATCCGTTGCAAGAGATGCAGGTGCCATAGGTACGGATAGAGAGAAGCGAGAACCAACGTTGGGACGCGAGGCGAGCCTGATCCGCCCCCCGACCAAGCGGGCGGCGCCCGCCGCGATCGCGAGTCCCAGCCCAAGTCCATGAGTGGGCGTGGCGTCCGAGGTGGGGATGCGGGTGAACTCCGAGAATATCTCGGCCTGCGCGTGGCGGGCAATTCCCGCACCAGTGTCGGAGACAGCGAGGCGAAGTTCACCGCCGACGATGCGCTGGGTAATTTGAACGCCACCCGCCGTGGTATGCGCAATCGCATTGGCGACAAAATTCTGAACGATACGACGAAAGAGGACTCTGTCAGAATTTACGATTTTTCCAAAGTAATCTACTCTTAGATACAGACCCTTGGCCTTGGCTTCGGAATAGAACTCTGCGTAAATGTCTCGGAGAATGTCATCGACCAAAAAGGTATCGAAGCGAGGCTTGGTTAGGCCAAGCTCTATCTTGGAAAGATCGAGCAAAGCCTCGATCAGCTGAGAAGCAAAATCCAAGGCTCGTAATGCCTTGTTCGCCACCTGCTTCGACCGGTTCGAAATGCGCGAACTTACCAAGGTGGATATGAACAGACGCGCCGCATTCAGTGGCTGCATCAAATCATGGCCGGCGGCCGCGACAAACCGTGAGGTGAGGACATTCGATCGCTCCGCCTCTTCTTTTGAAGCAATCAAATCCTGTTCTACCGCTCTTCTTATCATGTTTTCTTCGTGTAATCGACGCGTTACATCTATTATGTCGCCGTTCAATCTATCTACCACACGCTCTAGATCGCGGTATCGGGCTGAATCACTTTCCTGGACTATCCCATTCAGATCAAATTGGTCGTTAACATCCACAAACCTAACCATTACTGTACCGTCTGCCGTCGTGGTTCGGCGAACTGACACGAAATGCTTGTCTCCCCAGTTCTGGCGGATCAGCGACAAGAGGTCTCCGCCGATCAGTCTATCCAGTTCATCCAGGTCGTAGAAGGTGAAGTTTGTCCGGCATCTCTTCGCCAGATCGTCATAGGTTCTGATCGCCGTTCTCTGATCGAGGCGAAGATTGAGCAGATCTTCCACCGGCCCGTGCCAAGTTGGATCGGAACCGTCAGGGAGAAAAGTGACTGTTGCTTCCTTGAGGGCAAATTTATCGCCATGTACCAGGGCGTTGCGCTCCGCCAGATCTATGGCGAGGTCACGCATGTCCCTGGCCTTGAGTTCGGAAATGTCTGAAATGGAGGTGACGTAGCTGCCCGAGGGCATCGGCGCAGCGTGAATTTGCACCCAGCGCCCATCTGCTAGGCGGCTGACGTGGGCGAAGGAGCCGATCGGATGGCCGGATTCATTCAACCATGAATTTGGAACAGGAACCCAGAGTTCCGTGCCTGCATCGTGGATCATGGCTGCGAATTCGTCTTTGGACATCCCCATAGTGATCCGGTCCGAGAGGGCCGACCAAAATTCCTGGTACGCATTATTCCACCATACCAAACGATTTTCGGCATCGCAGATGCAAATGCCGACGTTGATATGGTTGATCGCCTCAATCAACGTCGGGGGATCGTGCGGGCTGATCTCGAAAGGCGGCTGGTACATCTGTTCTGTCCATTCCTTGTGTGACGGCATTTGGCGCACCAGTGATTGAGGCAAGGTGCGGAAGGGCTAAACGTTGCCCGCGGCGCTGAGGAGGCACAACTTGCCACCGGCGGGGCTGAAACTGTTCCACTTTTTGCGCACTGGCGCGAGGATCGCAATGGCCTGTCGGACGGTTGTGTGGATCACCGAAGGCTGTCTCGTCACCTACGTACGAAAGTACTGGCCGGTCAGGTACCAATGTCTGACTATGCACCCGGGTGTATCTGCCGCCATTAGCTTGCCAAGGGGGAGGCGAGTTGCATCGCACTCTGCCATAAAAAGAATACCGAGGGGATGATGCAAGAACGACTGAACGGCATGGATGCTAGCGGCGCAGAAGCACGGCGCGTGCCGCATCGCTCCGACTTGGCAATTGAACGCTTGCTCGACAAGGAGGCGATCCGCGACTGCCTCGCGCGGTTCTGCCATGGCTTCGATCGTGGCGACGCAGAGATCGTAAAGAGCGCCTATTGGCCCGATGCGACCGAGGATCACGCCGGAAGCTATGAGGGACCCGTCTATCCCTGGATTGATGAGACAATCGAATTTCTAAGAGCGCGCCAAGCCACCTGGAAGACGATAGGAATCAACCTCATCCGCATTTCGGGCGAAGACGCCGACGTGGAGTCCTATGTCTTCGCTGTCAGTAATCTGCCCAATGTCGCCGGTGAGAACAGGCATGTTCTCGCAGGCGCGAGGTATCTCGATCGCATGCAAAGGCGTTCGGATGAATGGCGCATATTGCGACGCGTTGCTGTCATGGATTGGTTCATCGACGTTGATCCGGTGGATTATGCCAATGGTATGCTCGGATGGCCCAAGACGTTCGGTTCATTTTATCCCGACGATCCAGCGGCCAAATTCTTCGGTGGAGAAAGGGGTATCCTGAGCAAGTAAGCGAAAGGAATGTATTCCGTTCCTATGCTTGATGAAATAGACATAACTAAGAAGAATGTATGATCCAGATTTAATCTGTGTCTTGCAATTCATAAAACTAGCGGGGGAGAAATATAATGGTTTCACGATTGGCTGTCGTAAGCGCGTTGGTCGCGTTTGGCGGGATCTTATGCGGAACGGAGGCAAGCGCACAGGTGGCGCAGGACGCCAATGCCGCCGAGCCGATGGGCTCTGGCGATATCATCGTCACCGCGCAGCGTCGCAACGAGCGGCTGCGGGACGTTCCGGTGTCAATCACGGCGATGACTGGTGAGCAACTTCAAGATGCCGGCATCAAAAGTATCCAGGGGCTGACCGCCGCAACGCCGGGCCTGCTGATGGATGCGGTAGGCAGCGTGGCCATTCCCTCAATCCGTGGCATCAGCACCCAAGTGACCGGTCCGGCTTCGGATCTGAACGTTTCGTTCTACTTTGACGGGGTCTACGTCGCGGCGTCGAATGGCGGCATGCTTGATCTGCCGGATGTCGAGCGGATCGAAGTACTCAAAGGGCCGCAAGGCACATTGTTCGGCCGGAATGCCACTGGCGGCGCGATTCGCGTCATCACGCGCGAGCCTGGAAACGACGTAGCCGGAAATCTGACCGCCAGCTATGGCAACATGAACGACTTGACGGTCAAGGGCTTCGTCAGCGTGCCGGTGATCCACGATCGCCTGGCGCTTAGTGTTGCCGGATCATATGAGCATAATGACGGCTTCTTGCGATCGGTCCAGACCGATGAGCTTGTATCGCCGTTTCGTTCGCGCACGTTCCGTGGCAAATTGCGGATCGATCCGATAGACAATGTGAAGATCATTTTGTTTGCCGATTGGTGGGCGCGTGACGACGCCTCGACCGCCTTTGCTATTCCGCTCAAAGGCAACACTATTGGTCGGACTATCCCAGGCACGATACTCCCCCCGGGCGATCCCTACGTCGTCGCGCAAAACCCGATCCTGCCCATTATCAATGCGACTGACCATTACGGGTACGGCGGAACCGTAACCGTCGACACAGGACTCGGAGAGATCAAGTCGATCACTGCGTTTGGAAAATATAACCTTCATGCGGTGAACGACGCGGACAACACGATTCAGCCTGCTGGCATTTATGGGCAGCTTTACGACGCCTACAACACGGAAAGGGCCACCAGCGAGGAGCTCACCTTCAGCTCGAAGCTGTCCGACAGATTTAACTTCGTAGTCGGGGGATTTTATATCAAAGGGTGGGGCGGATACACCCCGCTCAACATCTTGAACACATTTTCCGTCGCTATCAAAAGTAAGCAGTCCTACAAAGCCGAAGCGCTTTTCGGCGAGGTCTACTATGACTTGACTGACCGAATCCACCTTATCGGTGGTTTGCGGTATAGCCATGAACGTCGTGATTTCGACGGTGGACTATACCTTTACAACTCGAACACAGCTCTTGCGACACTTTCCTCATCGCTGGCCAACCGCAGCTGGAACAGTTTGACCCCGCGTGCTTCAATTCGATATGATATTACCCCCAAGTCAAACGTGTATATCTCGTTCACAAAGGGCTTCAAGGGCGGGATTTTTCAGGCGTCTGCCTTTGCGCTGGGCCCTGGAGGCACGCTCCCGCTGGCCAATCCAGAGACCGTCTATGCCTATGAGGCGGGGTTCAAGGGTAGTATTGCAAACTTGCTTGATCTGAATGTGGCAATTTTCCACTATGACTACAAGGACTTGCAGATTACCAACTTCGTCTGCGTTCCGACCAGCCCTGTACCTGGTGCGCCCTGCACGAATACATCGGTCATTCAGAATGCAGCGGCGGCCAAGATCAACGGTGCCGACATCGATGCGACGGTACGCCTTGGAAGCATGCTTTCGGTACGCGCTGGCATCTCGATCCTCGATGCGAAGTACACTGACTTCAGAGATGCTCCAGTCAACGACCCGACCCGCAGCAATTACGATCCCATCGCGCACACCAATACTGGGACTGTGCTGAACACCGGCAATGTGCCTCTCATCCGCGATCTTAGCGGTTACAGGATGATCCGTGCACCGAAGTTCACGCTGAATATTTCGCCGGTTCTCACGGTGCCAGTCGGGAACGACAAGTTGAGGCTGAATGCGTCGCTTTATCATACGAGCCCGATATCATACACCTTCGATGGCCGCATCCAGCAGAAGTCGTACACAACACTGGATGGCCGAATGTCGTATACTTTCGAAAATACGGGACTTACGCTCGCAGTTTACGGGAACAACCTGACGGACACGCTGAGAATAGCCAGCGTATTCGCAACGGCTTCGGGTGACGCCGTATCCTATATGCGCCCTCGTACTTTCGGTGTCGAAGCGAGCATCAAGTTCTAATTCTAGACCTTCGGTCAGTGGGAAAGGAGAACGCATCGTGAAGAACAGCTACGTCCCGGATGCAGAAACCCTGGTTGAAATCTTCCGGCGGATGGCGCTGCTAAAAGCGAACGATGAGCACACCCGACGTCTGATGGCGACCGGTCGGCTCATCACTCCCTACTACAGCTACCGCGGTCAGGAGGTGATCCCTTCGGCCCTCAGCGTGTCGCTTACCGACGATGATTATCTTTGCACCATCTACCGCGGCATCCACGACATGCTCGCCAAAGGTATGCCGCTCAAGGAACTGTGGGCGGAGGTCGCGGGCCGCGTCGATGGCACCTGCAAGGGCAAGGGCGGCCCGATGCACATCACGTATCCCAAGAAGGGCATCATGGTGACCACCGGCGTTGTCGGCTCATCGATGCCGATCGCCAATGGTCTCGCCTGGGGATCCAAGCTTTCCGGAGACGGGCGAGTGACAGTAGCCACCTTTGGAGACGGCGCATCGAACATCGGCGCCTTCCACGAGGCGCTCAATCTCGCCTCGGTGTGGAAGCTTCCGGTGATCTTTTTGTGTCAGAACAATCAATTCGGTGAGCACACCGCTTATGAAAAGGCGACGTCAGCCAAGCAGATCGCCGACCGCGCGGTCAGCTACAGCATGCCAGGAGTGAGGGTCGACGGCAACGATCCGTACGAGATGTATGCCGTTGCTGCCGAAGCAGTTGGCCGGGCTCGCGCCGGCGAGGGGCCGACCCTCATCGAGGCCGTGACGTTCCGCTTTCATGGGCACGTCATGGGCGATGATGATTCCTACATGGACAAGGTCCGCAAACAGGCGGCGATCGAGGCAGACCCCTACCCGCGCTTCCGCGCCCGCCTGATCGCCGACGGGATTGCTGATGAGGCACTCCTGGCGGGGATCGAAGCCAAGCACAACGCGGCGATCGAGGCCGCCATCGAGTGCGCTCTAGCCGCCAAGTTCCCTGACGTGTCGGAGCTGCGCCAAGATGTTTACGCCGACGACAGCCTCGTGCCTGAGGAGAGCTACGCATGAGCGCCCAGATTACAATGATCGAGGCGCTCAATCGCGCGCTTGCCGATGCCATAGAGTCCGATCCGAAAGTCCTGCTGTTCGGCGAGGATGTCGCCGATGGTGAAGGCGGCGGTGTCGTCGGCATCTCCGGCGGCTTGTCGACCCGGTTCGGCAACGAGCGCGTGCGCTCCACGCCAATCGCGGAACAAGCGATCATCGGCGCTGCGATCGGCTCCTCGCTTAACGGCTGGAAGCCCGTGGCCGAGATCATGCTGATGAACTTCGTGACCGTGGCGATGGACATGCTGGTCAATCATGCGGCCAAACTGCGCTTCATGTCGGGCGGGCAGACCGGCGTGCCGATCACCGTGCGCACGATGACCGGCGCGGGCATCGCCTCTGGCGGGCAGCACGCGGACTACCTCGAGGCGTGGTTCGCCCATGTCGCCGGAATGAAGGTCATCGCTCCGTCGAACCCGGAGGACGCCTATGGACTGCTGCGCAGCTGCATCGACGACCCTGATCCGTGCATCTTCATCGAGAATCTGCTGCTGCTGGGCGCAAAGGGGCCGGCGCCGGAGAGCGACCACCGGGTACCACTGGGCAAGGCGGCGGTGGCACGTGAGGGTACCGACCTGACGATCGTCTCCCATTCGCGGATGGTGATCGAATCGCTCGGAGCGGCAGAGGCCCTTGCCAGTGAGGGCATTTCAGTGGAGGTGATCGACCTGCGCACGATCCAGCCGTGGGACAAGCCGGCGGTGATTGAGTCGGTGCGCAAGACCGGTCGGCTGATGACGGTACACGAGGCGGCCAAGCCATTCGGTATCGGCGCGGAAATCGCAGCCGTGGTCAACCACGAACTTTTCGGCAAGCTGAAGGCGCCGGTCTTCCGACTGGGCGGCGCTTATTGCGCCGTCCCCTTCACCCGTCCGCTGGAGGCGGCGTTCGCCCCCGATGCCTCTCGGATAGTTGAAGGTGCCCGGGCCATGATCAAGTAGGGTCGGGATTGAACATAAATTGTCTTCCCGCAACTGCAGCACCTTACAAGATAATAATACATTAGGAGAAGGTACGATGTTATCGAACAAGATTGAGGTCAGTCACCTACATGATCGCGAGATGATCAGGGACTGTGTTGCGAGACACGCACATGCCTTCGATCGTTGCGACCTGGATCTGGCGAAAAGTGTTTACTGGCCCGAGGCGATCGAGCATCACTCGGGAAGCTACAGCGGGCCTGCTTATCCTTGGATCGAGGAAACATTCGTATGGCTTCGCAAAGTTCGCGCGGGCTGGAAACTCATGAGCAATCCACTGATCCGGCTTAGTGGCACGGAAGCGAGGGTCGAATCCTACGTCCTGGCAGTAAACCAGATCGGTGCCACGGGCGGAGAAATCAGGGAGGCTTTCATCGGGGGGCGCTATCTTGACCGGATGACTAAGCGGGCCGGTGAGTGGCGGATTATCGAACGTCACGCCTTCATCGAATGGCACAGTGACAAGGAGGAGCTCAAGCCTGGAACCCCGTTCTTCGGCAAAGTGCCGGACTCCGGCGACTTCTTTCCGAATGATCCCTCCACCGAACATTTTCTTGGATCGCTTTAGATCCGGCAGTTCACATTAGGAGTATTCAAATGCCTAACACGAGACCTACCTTTCGGGTCATTCGCAAAGAGAACTATCCTGCCGTCGATGATACCGACGCGCTTGACGCATCGACATTGACTGCCGATGCTGTCGAAGGCTTCACTCGCCTAGCGGAAGTGGGGATGTACGAGGGGAGCACGCTGAAGCTGGTCTTCTCTATGCCCGAATTGAGCGTAGTGCATTGCTGGTTTCGCAGCGGATTCCCGTTGCCGCTCCATTCGCACGATGCCGATTGTCTCTACTATATCATCGCAGGGGAGATCAGGCTGGGTACGGAAGTACTTGGTGAAGGCGACAGCTTCTATGTGCCAAGCGAAGTCCCTTATGCTTATTCAGCGGGGCCGGAAGGGGTCGAATTGCTGGAAATCCGCACGAAGGACAAGTTCAATATCAAGTCGCATGTCAAGGCGAAGGCCGGATGGGACCATGCACGCGACGCCATGACCAGCAACCACCCGAATTGGGCGCAGGAGCTGCGTCCTTCCCGGGCCTGACCACGCTGTGGATCGCCCGGCATACAGCCGGGCGGCCTCTCCGGGGAGAGGACGGCCTCCTCGCTCACTGAAGGCAAAGCCATAAACTGTCATGATAATGCCAGTGATGGTCGTGGAGACTGAACAGCATTGAGGGTTGCTCGTCTCGGGCGAAGGCCCTTGGTTCGACGCCCCAGATGTGACGATCCAAGCCATGGCTTGGTGTTGGGGTGCCCACCTCGATTGGCGGCCGACCCAAGCGCGGCATCAGGAGATCTGGCGGAACTTCGAGATGGGCCGGTACGGCCGCTGAGGCTGAAGGACCGAAATGGCATTGGCTATGAAAGTGATCCAAAAGGCAATCAATGCTGGGGAGTTACGTCATGTCTAACCTGAGCATTCCGGAAACGGTACGCGCCCCGCTTAACTTCTCATCAAATAGAAAACGAAGCGGGCGATGGTCAAATATCTACGACGACCGGATCGACCTGAACGTCGACTCCAGGCTGGTTGATGTAATCGACGCCAGATCCCTCGATCAAGCGACGAGCCTTGAGCGTGAAGGCCTCGTCCTCACTCAAGCCCCGCTCGGTCAGTACGACTGGTTTAACGCCAACTGGGTGGACAACGTATACATCCCTTCGTGCGTGAATCTGGTTGAGGCGCTGACCGGAGTGAGAGCATTCTCCTACCACGGCGCTTATTTTCGGATCGCGGATCCCGACACACGTTCGCGGTTGCATGCTTCTCGGCTGGCGCGATTCGTCCATATTGACCAGACACGTGTGACTCTCGAGAAATCGGCTGCTGAGTTTGCAGGTCAGATGAGTATCAAAGGCTATAGGCGGGCAGTCGTCTATAATGTGTGGCGATCGATATCAATGCCGCCTCAGGATGCACCGCTCGCAGTCTGCGATCAGCGGACGGTCAACCCGAGCGATTTCGTAGAAGGCGACGTGGCTGACGCAGCGGACGCGGCGCAAGCGGCGCCTTATACTGGTTCCGTATATTCTGCGGATCAGAGGTGGTACTATTTTTCTAATATGAGTCCGGACGAAGCCCTGGTTTTCAAGGGAGTCGACACGGCGATCACCGAACCGCTCGGCTGCCTCCACAGCGCATTTGACCATCCTAGTCCCGGGGAAAATCCGGTTCCCAGGTCGAGCGTGGAGTGTCGAATTATTGCCTTTTACTAGTCAACTGGAACTGAAATAAGCATCATTGTATATGCCGCTGCACTGGCAGGAGGCATTCGATGGTTGGTCGTCAGGCAGATGTAGTCGAGCTTAGCGCGGCAGACCGCAAGTTTCTGGAATCGCAAGTTCGGCGGTACAAGGCACCACGCTCGTTGTCGGACCGCTGCCGGATGGTGTTGCTTTGCGCGGACGGGCTGCAGAGCAAGGAGGTTGCCGAACGGCTCGGGGTTCACGAGCACACGGTTGGCAAATGGCGGCGGCGTTTTGTGCAAGCTGGGATTGAAGGGCTGACCGACGAGTATCGGGCGGGTCGACCGCGTACGGTGAGCGACGCGCAAGTGGCGCAAGTGATCGAGCGCACGCTGAACACCACGCCCAAAGACGCCACGCATTGGTCGATCCGTTCGATGGCCGCCGAGGCTGGACTGTCGCACACAACGATCCGACGGATTTGGGGCGCCTTCGGGCTACAGCCGCACCGCTCGGAGACCTTCAAGCTGTCGAGCGATCCCCTGTTCGTCGATAAGGTGCAGGACATTGTGGGTCTTTACCTGTCGCCTCCGAACCGCGCGGTGGTGCTGTGCGTGGACGAAAAATCGCAGATCCAGGCCCTCGATCGCGAGCAGCCGGTCTTGCCCATGGCGCCCGGCGTGCCCGAGCGGCGGACCCATACCTACGTCCGCAATGGCACGACATCGCTGTTCGCCGCGCTCGACATCGCCACCGGCGCCGTGATCGGAAAATGCTACAAGCGGCATCGCGCGACCGAGTTCCTCGACTTTCTCAAGCAGATCGACGCGGCAATGCCCGAAGGCCCCGAGGTCCACCTCGTGATGGACAACTATGCCACCCACAAGACACCCCGGATCAAGGCCTGGCTCGCTCGTCGGCCGCACTGGCACGTGCACTTCACTCCGACATCCGCATCTTGGATCAATCAGGTCGAGCGCTGGTTCGCCGAGCTCACGCGCAAGCAGTTACAGCGCGGAGTCCACAGATCAACGGCGGAACTCGAAGCCGATATCGCCGCCTTCATCGCCGCTCACAACCAAAGCCCCAAGCCCTACAAGTGGGTCAAATCGGCCAACGACATCCTCGCTTCCGTCAAACGCTTCTGCCAGAAAACAATGAGACGAACTTCAGATTCAGGTGACTAGGGCGTACACTCATTACGCGGTGCACCAGATGCGAGAACAGATGAGTTTGACGGCGGCAAGGTAGTTTTCGGGGCACTTGTCATATCGGGTTGCAATGCCACGCAAGTGCTTGATGCGGTTGAAGAAGCGCTCGACCAGATTACGCTGTCGGTAGAGCCAGCCCGAGAAGGCGAAGGGCTGCTTGCGGTTAGACCGTGACGGGATGTTGGCCCAGGCGTTCTTGGCTGCGGCGGCCTCGCGGATGACATTGCTGTCATATCCCTTGTCAGCGAGCAGCGTCGCGCCTTCTGGCATAGCCTCCAGCAGGGCCTCGGCTTCCTGACTGTCGTGAACCTGACCGCCGGTCAGGCGCAAGGCAACGGGACGACCGTCAGCGTCAACGAGGGCATGGATCTTGCTCGTGAGGCCGCCTCGGGAACGTCCCATGCCGCGATCACAGGCTCCCCCTTTTTACCCGTCGCACCGTGCTGGTAGACGCGGACACAGGTAGAGTCGATCATCACGATCTCGCCTTCAAAGACAGCTGAAACTGCGGCGAGCAGCCGGTCCCACACCCCAGCTTTGCGCCAGCGGACGAAGCGGTTGTAGCAGGTCGTCGAAGGACCATAGCGTTCGGGTATCTCTGCCCACGGCGAGCCGGTACGGAACCGCCAGAGGATGCCGTTCAGTACGCGCCGGTCATCGACCCGGGGAACACCGCGCGGCTTGTTGGGCAGCAACGGTTCGATGATCGACCATTCCCCATCCGTCAGTTCGTATCGCCGCCGTACCATCAATCCTCCATCGCAATGGAAAGTCTGAATCACGCTCGCAAGTGAACTTCAAGGCTGGAGAGCAGGGGGGACATGATCAGTGACCCCAAGTCACAGGAATACGGTCGTATGCTATCTCGAAAGCCAGCCATATCGCGGCTGCGGCAAAAACAAAGTTTGCGATAGCGCTGAACCAATATCCCAACGGGTCTCGGCCATTGCGTTGAGACACGGCGGCGGACCACTTTCAGCCAACCTCCCGGTCACGTAACTTCTGCACGCCACCAACAACGAGAATGCCGATCCCCACCAGAAGGAAGATCAGCAATCCGAGTTTAGGCCATGGCGTTCCGAACATGCCGATAGCCTACTCATCGGCCGACAATCAGCAACCATTTATGAGTTTACGGCCTAGCTGTCTCGCAACCAGACACCTAGCACGTCGGGATGGGTATGGGCGGCGCCGATCGCGCCGTCCTCCCACTCGAACACCTATACGATGATTCCTTCCTTTGAGCGCATGGCGAAGGTCGTGCGGTCGGTGGCAAGGCCAAGCCGGCGCAGCTCGGGCACATGGTCGCGGGTAAGCGCCAGTAGCTCATGCTCTTTGCCCGGCTTCGGCCGATACGCGACTATCACCATGTCACCCATGCCGCATCCTCCATGCCGGCTGCAGTATGGCCGCAGAGGCCGCGCACTGTCGAGTAAGCGATAATCGATCTCCTGCTCAGATAACGGCGTCGATAATCGCATCTACAAACTCGGCTTTGATCGGTTCTTTGGAAAACCAGCGGCGATAAAATAACGGCCCCACCACCGCCGCGATAACGTCAGCCGCCGGGCGGTCGCGTTGAACCTCGCCCCTATCCTTTGCCCTTTCGACGACGGCGTGGAACGGCCCCATAAACGACTTATGCAAGCCGCACTGCAGGGCAGCGATTTCCCGATCGCGTTCCGCGGCATCGATTATAGACGGATAGACCGACGCCCACGCGGCAGTCTGCAGTTGCTCAGCGAGATTTGTCAGCAGCGCGTGGAGATCCGCTCGCACGGTGCCCGTGTCGGGTGGCGGATACGCCCCGCCAAGCCTGGAGCAAGCATCGATTAGCAGGGCAGATCGTGAGGGCCAATGCCGGTAAATCGTTGTTTTTGACACCCCCGAGGCGCGCGACACTTCGTCGATGCTGACCCCGCTCAGTCCACTCTGCGTCAACTGCCGATAGGTTTCGGCCAACACCGACGCCTTGGAGCGCTCCACCCTTTTGTCCAAGACTTGAACCACACGGAACCTCCATTGACGCGTACAGACCGATACGGTAGCGTTCTACAGATACGGTATCGTTCAGTATCGATATCCGAAGATAAACCGCAAGCCGGAAAGGTCGCCTTCGTGAAATTTGCTTACACGCGCCTTGTCACCGAGGATGTCCCGCGCCTCGCGAGCTTCTACGAAAACATCCTAGGCCTACAGGGTAGGGGCGAGGACAGCTATGTCGAGTTGCATCCGGGCGGTGCCATCCTCGCGATTGTCAGCAGCAAAGCCGCTCGCTTCATACATGGCGGGAATGGTCCGCAGGCGCTAATAAATCGGCCATCCTCGAGTTCGAAGTTGACGACGTGGATGCCGAGCGCGCGCGTATCGATCCCTTCGTGACGGACTGGCTGCAGCAGCCCAAAGATATGCCCTGGGGTAACCGGTCGATGTTGTTCCGCGACCCCGACAGCAATCCGATCAACTTTTTCAGGCCGATTGAGAAGCGCTGATCGGGCGGCGAGGCCGTGAACGCAACCATCCTCACGCCTTCCCGATTAGCAACGGCAATCGAAACGGCAGGGCTTTCTCATGGGATAGGAACCGGAAACGTCGGGCCGTTCTTCGAACCCGCTTACGCACTTGTTGGGGACCCTCGTGGCACAGGCAGCTACGCCGCTCTACCCTTGATCCAGGTGAACAGTAGCCAACCCGCCAAGCCGGCTACCACACCTAACGTTCCGCCGAGGATGTAAGCTTGGATCGCCCCGTGTGGGGCAAACAGTCCGCCCGTCACGTAGCCCAGGATGCTGGCGCTGCTCGTGCCGGCGCTGTAGATCGCGGCAACCTTGCCGTGCGCGGCAGCAGGCGCCTCACGTTGCAGCATCGTTCGCACCGCGACGTTGTGGGCGCTGTTGGCGGCACCCCCGAGGATGAACGCGATCCCCACAAAAGCGAGGCCACCTATCATCGTCGCCGTCGTGACGCCGATCGCGAGCATGGTGGCGCCCATCACTGTTGCCGAGGCAAACGCGATCGAGGCTGGCCGCTGCATCGCCATCGTCCCGCATGCGGCGGCCCCCGCCATCATTCCACCCGCCCAGCAAGCGGTCAGCACGCCGAACGCGGTTGGTCCCGCCGCCAAGGAGACGGTGATGAGGAAGACAAAGGCTACGTCGGCGATCGCGGTCGCATAGACCTCCAATGTCAGCGCGCCGATCATGATCGTGATCCTGCAATCCCGCAGTAGGGGCAGATATTCGGATAGCAGCGTCCGCGCCTCGCTATCCTCCGCCGCTTCGATGGGGCGACGCAAGCCACTTGCTAGCACCACGGCCGCCAAAACCAAGAAGCTGGCCGCATCAATCAGCAGCGCGCTTCCGGTTCCACCCCATGCCACCAGCACGCCGCCCACAACCGGCCCGACGAGCATTCCGGCGCTGCGCACGAACTCCAGCACCGCGTTTGCCCGCGGTAACGTCATGCCCAATCTCGCGGCGAGAACGGGAATGAGGGCGAAGCTCGCCGTGCCGCTGATCGCGAACGACACGCTGAGGATGCTGGCGCCGATGATCGTGGATGGCAGATCAGGATGCCATGCCATCCACCCGATGATGGTGGCTTCGGCCAACGCCGTTGCAACCAAGAGCTTGCCCGCGTCGCGGGCATCGACCAGTCGGCCAATGAAGGGCGTCGCCAACAGCCCGGGTAGCAGCTCGGCGACGAGCAGCATCGGCACGGCGAATGGCGTGCGATCACTGGCCGTCCGAAACATCAAGGTGATCAGCGAGATTTCATCGCCGATGGTCGAAAGCGTGAGCGTGGCGAGCAGCAGCCAGCCCCAACCCTTTTTTAGCCTTAGTTCCAACGGCATGCCCCCCCTCAGGGCAGCTTAGCGGAATAGGTGCGGCTAAGCGAAAAGGATCAATCGTTTTCGATTGGGAAGGTCAACCGAGATGGCCGGCAGACCAGGGCAGGAGCCTGCTCCCTATCACGAGGCTATCTTCCCAAGTCCTGTTCCCGAATGAGTTTTCCCGAAATTGGCCGTTGGACAGGGAGAAATGGGACGCTCCACAAACAGTCGGTCGAGACGATCGCCGGTTTCGCTGATCGTGGTCGGCCTGCGTCAGCTACCCGGAACACCAAATCCCCGCCGCAAACGATCGCCTCCTCCGTAGGTTTCGGCCTTCGTCTCACCTGCTCCCCTCTGTAAGATAAGACATCTAGGATTTTTCACGGCGAACTTGTTGCTCATAGGCAGCCACTGGGCCTATCGGAACGCATGAAGATGTCGTCTGTCGAGCGTGCCGCCCGCGCCTTTGCCCTCACCGCCAGCGGTGCCGACGAGTGGGACACACTCGATCCTTTGACTAGAGAGCGTTTGAAGAACGCGGTGCTCGCGGCACTGGCGACGATAAGGGATCCGTCACCTTCGGTGATCCGAGCCAGCGCCAGGAAGTCTCGGATGGGCTTCCAAAGCACTGCCAAGCGGACACTCACCACATGGCAGGCAATGATCGACGCGACAAGCGCGGACCACTGAAGTCGAAGGGAGCTAGGACGATTTGGTCGGTGTCGAAACGCGGCTTCAAGAGTGTCAGCAACCCACCGCCAAGCGCTCCACCTGCTGTTTCAATTGATCGGACTCGAACGGCTTCCCAAGCATGCCGTCGTGATCGTACCGATCGAGAGCCTCGGGGTTTCCAGTGATGAAAATGGCCGGGACCCGTCCGACACAAAGGCGGATGCTTGTGACTGCATCTGGTCCCGTGCCGGTTAGCAAGCTCACATCAGACACGATAATGTCGGGCCTGCGCGCCATCGCCGCTCTTAATGCCTCGAGTTCAGTTTGCGCGAACGTAACGCTGGTTGCTCCTGCTTCCTCCACGACATCGCCTATGTGAAAGGCGATCACGGACTCGTCTCCAATGGTAAGAACATGACACAAAATGACTTTCTGCTCTAATCCAGGAGGAACAGGAACGAGACCCCTTCAATCCCGCGTCGTAGGCAATTGGATCGTTTTTAGCGCATTTGCGTTGTTCAACGTACCAAGGTGACCCTTCAATGGCTGACGACAAGACAAAGCGAGGCGCGACTGGCGTGATGCCATACAGCGTCCGCGCGCGCTCTGGCGCTCCCGTTTTCCGCTCCAATCACTTGGACTGAGATGGCCACGATCGAGACTCCCTCGCACTACCATATCGGTGACGCGAGCGAGTTGCTGAAACGATCTCGTACAAAGACACTCAGCGCCTGGGGCAGGGCGGACCGGATCCTGCCGGATCTCTTCTGAGCTTCGGGCGCTCCCCATCGCGAGGAGCGCCGCTGCAGCTGACTAGCTGTTGAGTTTGTCCTTCACCGCCTTGGCCGGCGTGAACGTCAGCTTCTTCGATGCCTTGATCGTCATGGCCTCGCCGGTTGCTGGATTGCGGCCTTCACGCTCCGGGCTATCTTTCACTTTGAACTTGCCGAAGCCGTTGAGCGAGATTTCCTCACCCTTTACGGCAGCCTCCGCGATCGCCGTGAAGACAGCATCGACGATCTTACGCGCCTCTGCCTTGGGCACGTCGGCCGAGCTGGCGATGGTATCGGCTAGGTCGCTGTTGTTCACTGTCGCAATCTCCTGTTGAGTGATGGGAAGCGCCACCTAGCCGTTGTTGAAGGTCTGGTCACGGGCCAGCGCGCGCCCGACACGTTGAACCGCTCGGCCCTTTCACGCATTGTGCCCACATGGACGACACCACTGACGGCTTCGAGGAAGCCGCTCGCATCGTAGAGGCATATGCTGAAGGGGAGGGCGACGAGCGCGTGATCCATCTCCTGGCAGAGATTGCCAGTGACATCCGTTCGCGCGCCCTCAACATCTGAATCGCCATGTGCAATCGCGCAAGGATGGCTGGTGAGCCGGAGACCCTCTTCGGAGCGGCTGCGACGCTCTTTTCGGAGCGGCCGCGCGACAACCGCTTCAATCCTCGCGAGTTGCGCCCTGGCAGTCGAAACTACGTGATCCGAGAACAGGACGGCACCCGCGCTTGGGACGTGATGTCGTGGGACGTACTCGGCGGACAGGCCAAGTGGAAGATGACCAACGTGCGCCAGCTCGGCTTGCCCCAATGGCGCAAGTTGGCCGAGAAGCCTGAGAACCGCTGCCTCGTGCCACTGACAGAGTTCTGCGAGTTCACCCCCGAGAAGCACGACCTCGGCGACGGCAAGCCGCCACTCAAAGGCGAAATGTGGTTTCAGGTGGTCGATCAGCCTGTGTTCGCTGTCGCCTGCTTTTGGCAGCCTACCAAGGAAGGCAACGGCTTCACCATGGCAACCTGTGAGCCGAACAGCCTGGTTGCTCCGATCCATCCCAAGGCGATGATAACGATCCTCGCACCGGACGATGTCGACACCTGGCTGCGAGGATCATACGACGAAGTCGTGTCGCTTGAGCGCCCATACGACGCCACAAAGATGTGCGTTCGCGGCCCGATCTTTCCAACACGCAGAGCGGAACGGTGATCCTGGAAAGCCGATAGCGTGGTCGCAATTGCGGTAACGACACATTCCAGAATCGCGTCGCCGCCACTCGGCACTGCACCGGCCCATCAACTCCCTTTCGGGTGCCAAGGCAGTACCGTCCTGATCGCGAGCATCGCTCGGCCCAGATCGCGCCCATCCCTGAGGGTGCAGCTGGCTACCACTCGGCCATAGCTTTGACCGACATTTCGACACTTCATGGTCGGGTAACTCACGACGATATGGCCCGTCTTCCAATGTCCGCGGGAGCCTCCAAGTAAGCTCACGAGAGCATCACGGGCGGCGACCCCGCTCGACGACGGACACGGATGGCTTGCGCGACAGGTACCGTCGATCTCACGCGCAGCGATCCTGCAATCCGCAGTTTTTGACCTTCGCGACAATGAACAGGACCATCACCGTCATAGACGGCGACAGGGGTACATAGAAACAAGGCGGCGGCCAGGCTCATGGACGCACTTTCTTTATCGAAGCAATATCCGCGGGGAGGCGGACGCTGAGATTTTGCAGAGGGAGCGCCAACAATCCATCCTTGCTCAGCAGCCAAATCAAATTGCTGTCTTGCGCTATAGGAAATCCGCGAACCGACCGTCCCGAGACCGAGTAAACGTAACAACAGTCATTCTGGACCTTCTCAAGGGTGTATGCCCGCCCCCTCCTGGCAGCAAACTCACCGGCAGGACGCGCCCTGCACAGCACGGTTACGGCAAGAGCAAGCAGCGTGAGGTTGCGAGCGAGGTTCGGATAGCGAGCATCGAAAACTTTCATTCCTGCAGCTGCCGCGCCTTGTAGCGGCCATTGCCTTTTGATGCCAAGTCCAAGCGCGACACCAACCGTACAGCCGATGCTTGACGCAATAGCGAGGAACACGAGCCACTCCAGCAAGTGTTCCACCAGCACAAAAAAAGGACGAAGGTGTAGCCTTGTGACAGCACCTGAGCCGTCGAAGTTGAGCTGGCACCAAAAAGAATGCCAAAGCCCCTCCGATAGCTATCGATATAAGTCTCTCCGGCGAGCTAAAGGAATGCTGTGCCGACCAAAGCAATCTCCGAGAGAGCCGCAGCCGTGGGCGTCAGCACATCGTTGAGCCGGCGGGCTAGAGGGACGGTCCCGAACGGGACCAAAGAAGCATCGTTCGTCATGGAAAACGATAGTTGAATTAACTTCTACTTCAAAGGAAGCCGCTCCCGGCGTGATCTTTGAATTTCTCCGCTGAGCGCACGTATTCGGAGAGAATCTGCACGGTCTTATGCCGGCTGACTTCCTGCATCTTGAAAACGGTCGCGCCCCGCGCCGCGCTTTCGGTCAGGAATCCTGCGCGTAAAGAGTGCCCCCCGAACTGACGCTCATCCAGCCCCATTTTTCGTGCGGTGCCCTGGACGAGCCGCGCGACGGCTCGATCACTCATCCCGTCGCCTGTCAGCTCGTCCCCTCGCGTGAGGCGGCGGAAGAGAGCGCCGCCTGTGTGAGCTGCAAGGTTCATCCATTCGAGCAAGCGCGCCTTGGGGCGGAGTCGCGTACCCTCCGGGACAGCGATCTCGACGCCCTGTGCAGTTGGATCGGTCTTCGATGCCTTGATGGTGATGCGCAGTCCTTCCGGCACGAGGGCGATATCGTCGACCTGGAGCGCCACCAGCTCGGATCGGCGCAGAGCCGCAGCCATCCCGATCGCGAGAAGCGCGCGATCGCGCACCGGCCGCAGACCGTCACCGGGAATCGCGTCGAACATGGCCTGCAGGATCGCAGCGTCGGCCGCGCTCTTTTGCCGCTTCTTGGTGCCCAGTGTCGCGCGGATACCGGCCATCGTTTCGCGCAACTTGCCCGCGCCCGGCTGCGCAGTAGGAGCCACGAGGTTCTCGGCGCGGTGGAAGTGGCCGATAGCGGCAACGCGGCGCTCAATCGTTGAGGGGGAGCGCTTACGATCGGCCTCCCAGCTTACAAAGCGGCGCACGACTTCCGGATCGGTCGGCAGCGGGCACTCGCCACGTTCCGCGCACCAGGCGGTGAAGATGAGCCAGTCAGCCATGTAAGCGCGCTGCGTGTTGTTGGACCGGGCTGCGCGAGCATAGGCGTCGGCGCGCTCGATCTCATCGTTCACGATGTCGGGCAGCAATAACTCAGCTGTCGGTGCCTGGCTCAATGTCTGTCCGGGCGCGACGCGTCCGTTTTCATCATGCAAGTTCGGGGTCAGAGGTTCGTCCATATTTAACGGTTTTTGCCCCCTTCCCCCGCGCTTGTCCAGCGACCGATAAGACACTTTATCGGACATACATGCGCGGAAGAGGGTGTATGATGGCTAAGCGTACAGCCGACATGTACGTGTATATAGCGGTCTGTTGAGGTTGCCGGCGAGGAGCAAAACAGTGAATGTTCAAAGAGGTCGCCTGGTATCCGGCGGCAGGCTGCAGCTACCGGCCGCCATGCGCAAGGCTCTGTCCCTCGCCGATGGTGATGCGGTTCTCCTGGAGGTCGTCGATGGCGAAATCCATGTGCGACCGTACCGAGATGCCGTGTCGCGCATCCAGGCCCGACTGCGCGCGTATGTGTCTTCTGATGTGAACCTGTCGGACGAACTAATCGCCGACCGCCGGAAGGACGCTGAAAGTGAGTGACGCGCTCCATCTTCTCGATGCATCAGCGTTGCTAGCATTGATATTGGACGAGCCGGGCGCCGACGTAGTCCACCGTGTCCTTCCTGGGGCGCGGGTGTCCTGCGTGAATGTGGCGGAAGTGGTCAGCAAGTTGCAGGACTATAACGTGCCCGAGGAAGTAATTCGGCGCAGCCTGGACGAGGACCTGACGGTCGTTCCGTTCGACCTCGACCAGGCGCTTCGTGCCGGGCTGCTGCGCAGCGTCACTAAGCGCAAGGGTCTTTCGCTTGGACATCGCTCCTGCCTGGCCGCCGCGCACCAGATCGGCGCAATTGCGGTGACGAGCGATAGTGGATGGCTTGAGATCGCGGAGGAGGCAGGCGTTGAGGTACTTCCCATTCGTTGAGCGGCCGATCGCGGGATGCCCGGCTTCACCAAACGAAACGGCATGATCATGTGGCAGACTTACGAAAGATGGCGATCCATCGATACTGACAGACGCCCGGAGATTTCGCTGGTGGACGGGTTTCTCGCCGGCGCTGCTATCTCGCTGAGTGCGACTGCCGACGAGCAGTGGATCGGGGCGATCGTCGCCGGATCTTTGAACTTGGATCAGGGTGCCCGCGACGAACTGACCGCCCGCCTCTCAAGCATTCGTGCGGATATCGATCGGGACGAGCCCCATTACGCTCCCGTTCTTGTCGTCACAGACGAAGGCGACTTCGACATCTCAGCATGGGCAAGCGGCTTCCTGGAAGCCGTGGGGCCCGACCTCGAAGTCTGGGCCTATGTCCTCGCTAACAAGCAAGAGGGCGGATTGTTCGGCCTTCTCTGCTCTCATGCCGTCGGACCGATGGGCGGTGCAGTTCGTGCCAAGATCTCGGACGACCCACAAGGTCGCGAGCTGGCTGCGTTCAGGTCTCGATCCTGGGAATTTATCCCGGGCCTGCTTTCGTCGCTTTACCGCACCAAGCTTGAGCTAGCGGGATCCGAAGGTGAGACACGGTGATCTCGGCGATGTTACGAAACGATGTTGCCATTGCTGGGTGCCGCAACAGTCCGTGCCGAGCACCGCTAGGGCTTAGTCGAACGTAGCCGCCGAATTTCCGACCAGTTCTGCCATGGCATGTCGATCCAGTTTCGCCGGCGCTTCAGGGTGGAAGTTGTCGTTGCGGCGAGCATCAAGGCGACGATCGTCGTAGTCGGGATGTTGCGCATAATCGAATAAGCCGCCGGCGACATGTCGAGAGATGCCCACCTCGCGTAGTGAGCGCATAACGCTATCATCTGGAGTGCCACCGCGATAACCGGCCAAACTCGTCGCGCATGAAGCGCCAGAACTCCGAACCCGAAAAAGCCGATTAGGTCAGCGCCCAGTGAGGCCCCGTCGACATTTATGAAACGGCTTGGGTTGACCAACTCCATGATGATCTGAAAGACAGCCATGCAAATGATGGTTACAGCCCCATAGCGCTCAGGGGCGCCGCCCTTCGCCAGAACGAACGTTGACGATGCCAACATGAACAGTTGGTAGGGAATAAGCAGATCATTCAGGGTCACCCGGCGCACTCCTGAAGATCGTTCTCGCGCGCAGGAAACCTGCTGCTCCGACCGACCGGCCGTTTCAGAACCATCGCCCCATTGTCTCGGCGATAACCAGGCTTGCAGCCAATGTTACGGCGATCGCCAGAGCGGATATGAGGGCAAGCACCACTCGGCCGAGCCGACCAAACCGGATGTCGGAGTTCTGCAACATGAACGACGACTCCGATCGGGATGAGTTCTGAGCTTGATCGTGGGAAACTCGACGCTTGAGATTCGGACGTCTGAGTCGCTCATCGCTCCGCCAAGAATTGGCTGCCCTGTCGCTTGATGAGATGTCCGCGTCGATCTTATCTGAACCATATGTGGTTTCCCCACATATCTCGCGGAGCTCAGTATACTGCCTGATCAGCGCCTTGCGATTGGGCAACCCCCACTTGATCCGGGCCGCCGTGATCCATTGATCTACCGTGTTGGGCGCCAGGTCCAATTCCCGTGCGATCTCCTTGGTCGTTTGGTGGTCGACGAGCATATCGAGGACCTCGACCTGCTTGGCGGTCAGTAGCCCAAGCAATTCTGCCGCCTGTTGATGGCTCAGCAAAGCCCGATGTTCCCCTTCATGCCGTCGCCCCTGTGTGCCAGCACTTGAGCCTGAGGCGATGATCTCCGCTCCCCTTGTTACCTTTCCGCGAAAAAATGGCCTCAGCTCGGGACGAAATACGACACTCCTTTCGCTCATGCCCACGCACCATCATCCTGAGCGCTGTGTGCGTCAAATTAGGTATTATGTTGAACGGACCTACGATTCTATCAGGCCGCAACGATATGTGGAAGAATCGCAGTGACGTTCCTGAGCGTTGACGGCCTCCCGGAGGCACGGGCAGACCTTGGACGCACGCTGCTTTGGGTGACCCAGTCCCGGCAGCAGAGCATCGCGAGACCAACGGAATGGTGCAATTTCACGATCTAGAGATCCTGCTCTGTGCGCTGCACGAGTTTGAAATGACAGAGAGCGTCGATGGCTTTGACCTCGACCTACTGGAAGCGACTTGCGCTCGCGTGCTGTCAGCGACTCCGCTCGAGCCGGTGGCGTTCAGGATGGCTCCTCTTCTGACTCATGCTCGCGAGATGGCAGCCATTCGCGGTTAATACGCCTTAAGAGTATACCCCCATTCACCGGGCCTGTGATATGCGGGGTCATGAAGACCGCAGACGATGTTCAGGTTTTGTATGACCAAGCCGCGAGGGACCTGTGCGCCCTGGGCGATCCTCGCCTTGAGGAGCTCAAGTGGCGGATTGCCAGGTCCGAACTCCAATACCACTCGGTAAAGCCAGAGCTATTAGCGGAGCTCTTTCATGAGACCCTGGAATGGGGGAACTCGGCCTTCGCAGCCCTACGCGCCGGCGGCTTCATTCAGCATCAGCTGACCTACTTCACATGGGCGCGCCTAGACGCTCGTTCCAAATCCTACGACTTTGACATCCTGGCTGCGATCGAAGCCATCGTAGCAATGCAATGCCGGTACTTTGACCTTACCCCGATCCTTCCTGCGCTGGAACGGCTCGCCATTTCGATCGAGGACAGCGCTGAGCGCGAAGATCTGCTCGATGTCTGCATCAACGCACAGCATCTTTTCCTCGTCTTGGTCGCCAGCGTGAACTCCCCTGACCTGTTTCGCGAGTATACCGCGCTCGCAAAGGCGAGCCATGCTTATGCCTGGTCGACGTCCCTAAGCGAGGGCGGAGCGGCCTGCGTCAGCGCGACCATCAAGGGCATGGTGCAAGCCCTAGCAGACCGGGACGCAGCCACAGCCGCTCGAGCTGCCACTTACCTGCGGGGGATGCCCATCATGCCCGGGGTTGCGCCGTCTCAGCATCTTGCTGAACGACAAGCGACATAGCTAACGCCGGTTGGCGATCGACGGCAAGAAACAGGTGGTAGGCAGGGTGCGTCAGGGCCAGGGTGCGTCCTCGAACATCAGCCTCGCGGACGCGATTATGCTCGCGCAAAGATGCCATATCAAACCGCAGCAAGGGATTGGCGTGAAGGCCCACCTCAATCGCGCGCCTCACGTTTGCAAAAACACTGCTTTGGCCGTCACGGAGGTCTGATACGTCGCCGTCCAGCGCCTCGACATTGTGACGCGAGATCGCCCTTACGATCTTCCGTAAGGCCGGCTTCGCGATGATGAGATTCCACAGGATCCTAAAAAAGGCTTGAGGGATCAGCTTGTACGCCACCTCGCCGATCGCGCGGCGATCGCCAGCCTCGAAGAGCAGTGCGAGCCAGTCTATTGCTTGAAGGAAGTACGCCTCGTCAGCAGGATCCGTCTCGGCCATCCGAACCGCCAGTCCGCGAAGCTGATGCAAACGTAGCCCTTGCTCGTGTATGACCCGCGTCCCGCAGATCTCGACAAACACCTGAAGCCTGTCAGTGCATTCCAGCAGGCTGTCAGCCGTCCAAACGCTCCTCGTGTAGAAGTTATGGTGCTTGTCCAGGTAACCGCCTGTCGCCAAAGAGTTGAGCACGCCCAGGGTCGCAGCACGCGTTAAACCGACATCCGAAAAGGTGGTGGCGGTCAGCTTCTCGGCAGGACCGAACTCGTGAGCAAGGATCCGGCACCGCAGATCGAGGAAAAGGTTGAGTTGTGCGACTTGGGGCATCGTAGCCTCTCTGGCTGATCGCGAGTGGTAACCATCATCTCCTTTCATTCGCAAGGATCACCTGCGGACCTTTCCCCAAACATCATGGCTCGCACTGGCTTTTGGGTGCGAGCCATGATATTTTCGAGGAAAGGAGTTGTGTTGTGAAGCACGCTAGCCCGTTCAATGACTTTGTCCCGTTTCAGAACGGCGTAGCCGAGGACCTTCCGTTCCACGATGGTGATGGCGGTCGCGCAGAAGTTAGCTCTGCCACCGAGTGGATCATTCTCCTGTTCGGAGCGGCCGTAGTTATTGGAGGCATTCTGTTTGGATAGCGATCTATCGATCGCGACCCTCAAACCAGGTCTTCCCCAACTTTTCGCCCGCCTTCGCCGGAAGCTCGGCAGCATCCCTGACAGCGTTCTCCCGATAGTCCTCATGAACCTGGCGTTGGCGCGCAATTGCTCCTCGGCCCTCCCCAATCTCCTGAGCGATTTGGGCATCATATTGCGCAAAGCCACTGCCGCCGCCCGAGCCGCCTCCACCGGATCTTGCACCAAGACTCCCGCGAAGATCAGCCTCGCTGAAGTCACTAGGACCTTGAACTGTCCCGCGCACCTCAGTGGGCGGAAGAAGCTCGTCTCGTACAGGCTCCATGATGTGATCTACGTAGTCCCTAGATATACGATCAACAATCATATCGCGCGCGCACATCTGCGTCGGGCTGAGATCAACGGCTTGGAGGGAGGGCGCGCCGAGTGCCCGGAATTCTGAACTATTAGCGTATTCCTGATATCGGCTCGCGACGATCTGGGATAGGTCTTGGCTGACCTGCATTCCGCCGCCTTCGCGCATTGTCCAGGTCGTCCCCAGTGACCGACTTGCCTCCTCAATTTCGGCAAGCTGACGATCAATCGAGCGGATCTCCTCCACCGTCTTATCGCGGAACGAGCGGCTCTCAGAGTAACCCTCGTTACGTGAGAAGTTCCCGCTGCGATTGTAGGACTCTTCACTCCGACGAACGTCTTCCGAGCTATCCTCGCTTTGCCGGGAATTATCACTGTGGCTCGATGTAGACCGGGACCCATGACCAAGGCTGATGCCATCGCTGAAATTGCTAGAATCCCTGGCATCAAGCCCGAGACCGCCTGAAAGACCAACCCCCTTGCCGCCCTTGCCGCCTCCGCCTTTGCTGCCAATGCCGAGGTCGCCTGAGAGGCCCAAGGTGCCGCTTTTGCCGGAGGTATACTGGTCGTTCCCGGAACGGGTCGAATCGACAGCCCGTGTAAAATCTCCCGTGTGGCCGGTCTGGGAGGACGTGCCGGTGCTCTTTGAGTAGCTCTCCCCCCTTCCAGCAGTCTGGCCGTGCCCAGACGATGCCTCTGACCCACTCGACGTTCGAAACCCATTGCTCGAACTAAATCCTGCGCGTTCGAGAGCGGCCACGCGCTCGGATCGAGAGTTGGTCAGTGAGGTTCGGCGAGTCTCCAACTCGGCCGCGGCTTGGCTGATCTCGGCCATGGTCGACCGAGACACGCTCGGCGTGAATCCGACGCTGCTCATGCCGGATCGATTATCGTAAACCACCGAACCATCGGCGGTCTGCGCCGACTGCGTCCCATTGTCGTTGACGAAGGTCTGCCGGCCGAACCCGCCAGTGTATGCCGGCGCCGTATTCCACTGATCGCGCTGCACCACGTTGCCGGTCAGGTTCTGGTAGCTCTGGTTGCCGTAGGAGTAGTTCCCGGTCGTGCGCTCGATTGCCGCCGCCTCGGCCGCGGACTGCGCCGGTGCCAACATGGAGGTTGCCTGGCTCGAGATCGTCATCGCGCCCTTGGCGAGCCCTCCGGCAAGGAACGGGATCGACATCATCAGGAAGCCGGCGATCGTCGCTGTGTCGGCGTTGACCGCATCGATGCCCTCGATGGTCGACATGGTGATGCCGCCAGGTGCAGTCGCCGCCATGGCGGACTCCTCGCGGCCCATGATGAACATGTGCAGGACTGCGTAAAGCGGTCCCCAGGCGGCAAGGTAGAAGAAGCCGGTAAGATAGCCTTTGAGCGCCTGTACGCCTGTCTGCGGCATCAGGAATAGCGGGAAGATGACGGGGAACATCGCGTAGAACACCACGACCAGGACGATGTTGAGCAGCGGCACCCAGGTCATCGCCTGCTGCGAGATCGAGGTGTAGGTGTTCTTGGCTTGGGTCTCGGCGCGCATCATAGCGAAGGTGTCGCCATCGGCCGAGGACAGGTTCGCACGAGCCTCGAGGAAGGCATCGGTAAGGGCGCGCTGCTGGAAGATCTGGCCGGCGTTCTGGGTGCTGCCATGGAATTGCGCAGCGACCGCAGGTAGATCCGCCTCCAGCTTGGCCTTCGCGGCGGCCTGCGTCAGGTTCGGGAAGAAGCTCGGTGCGATCTTGCCGATCTCTTCGTCGGTCTTGGCGGGGATACCCGCGGCGCCAGCAAGCGCGGCGTACGACGCGGCACAGGTGCGGATCTCGGTCGAACCGTCATCGTTCCAGTACGACATTGCCCGCGCCGGCGAGCCCGGACCCATGTCGGCAAGAATGTCGGTCGAGTTCATCACATCGTTCGGGTTCTTCTGGCCGAGCAGGAAATCGTAGAACAGGCACTGCTTGAAATACTCGGTAAGATTGGTCCTGACGCGGGGATCGCGAAACTTGAAGTCCCTCGTCTTGTCGTAGAGCCGGGAGCCGTAGATGATGCCGTTGGTGCGGTACTCGAGCGCGTCGGGCATCACGAAGACGGTCTCGGCCTGCTGGGTCAGCCAGTCGCCGATCTGGCTCGTGAACGAGGCGATCGCCGCCAGGCCGATCGGCACATTGGCAACGACTGCGGGCGCGAGCCCCGGGTTTATCCGGTCCGTGACCTTCACCTCGGTCGTGGGCACGATCAGAACGCCGTACATCAGCGTTGCCGAGAGGAACCAGTTGAGCCACGCCTTCCAGTTGAGGCTGAACGCCACCACCAGCAGCACATAGCCCAGACCCATCACCATCGTGACCTGGATCAGCGAACGGAAGCCCCCTCCCCCGGTCCAGGATGCAACGGCGTTGAGGACGTTGACGATGTACTCGCCGCCGCCGATGGTGAAGACCTCAAGCATGAGATGAGCCTCCTAGTTGAGCCCTTGGGCGGTAGCGCCGGAACGGAAGGAGAGCGCGGCCGACATCTGTGGCGATATCGAGTTGCGCAGGGTGCGTTCGAGGAAGACCGCCCGATCGACGTAGGTCTGGGTTCGCACAAGCCGTTCGTTCAGCTTGTAGCCGTAGGCATCGAGCACCTTGCTGACATTCTGCAGCTGCTCGCGCCATTGTGCGAGGGTCGCCTTGTCGGCCTCGTTGAAGGACCCTTGGGCCTTCTGCACGTAGCCGTAGAACTCCTGGACAATCTGCTCGAGCATGTCGACGGCGACGATCTCGGCGAGGCCCTGAACGTCAGCCTGGGTCATGCCTCCCATCTGCGCGGCGGCATTGACGGTGATGATCTTGTACAGTGGAACGCTGGTCCCGCCGAGAATGCCGACCTCCTCGGCCGTTAGCGCTTCGTTCGACCGGACCTTGGCCGCCATCGAACCGATCAGCGCTGCGACCCGCGGCTGCAGCGCCTGTGCCTGGCTGATGGTGACCGTGCCGCTGGGCGTGGGGTTGAGGCAGTCTTCGGTCTCGTCGCAGCGCAGGACGTTGGTGTCCGAAGTGCCAATCAGCAGCGCCTGGATCAGGTCGCGGTTGCCCTGCCCCACGTACCGGACCGTGCCCTGACCCGCGTCAGAATCGGCGCGCTGGTAGATGATCGTACCCACCAGCGACATGAGATACTCCTTGAACTCGCGCGAGAACGAGGGGTAGCTCTTGTTGAGCATGTGCCAGGTGTAATTGTACGACTTGGACGGGATCGTCTCGTCGTCGTTCTTGCCCATGATCTCGGTGCGCTCACCGCCGGCGTTGCAGTCCTGCCGCGCCTTGGCCCAGTCGGTCGCAAAACCCTGGCTGTTGGCGATCGCCTTGCAGACCTCGCTGTCGCGGCCCTGGCTCTCGCCCCACAGGCCTGCAACGAGACCTTGCGCGGCCTCGCACGAGGAGATGTTCATCTGGTTCAACTTCTCGACCTTCTGCGCCATCTCCTCGATAGTCTGGGAGATCTGCGGGCTGATCGACTTGATCGCGAGCTGGAACGCAAAGCCCAGCGCGTTGCTGGCGACCCCCTTCAGCATGGCGACGATCTGGTCGGTGTTGATGAACGAGAACGAGCCGCCGAAGATGTCGATGCCGCCGCAGCCGGCCTTCACGCTTGGCAACTGGATGTTGACCGGGTTCACCTGCTTGTTCTTGAAGCGGGTCCACACGCCGCCGCCGGTGTAGTAGCCGGCCGACTGCCCTTGGAAGGCGGTCGGGCCATAGGCATTGCCGGCGCCGCCCATATCGTTGAAGAAATCGTTGAGCTCGCTGCCGACATTGGCCTGCGCCTGCACCACCGCGAGCTGCGATACGGACAGCACGCTGAGTGCCAGGCCGAGGCGCTCATGCCATCTGAGGGATCGTGCCATCAGTAGTCACTCCCGGGTTTAGTCTGCGTCAGCGTGAAGATGCGATCCATGACCTCGTCAGCCGCCATGAGGCCGTAGCCGATCGGGATCGGCTGCTTGGTCTGAGTGTCGAACAGCACCAGCGCCGGCACCTGGTTGCCGGTCAGGCCCATGCGCTGATACTGGCCGGTGTTGACGGCAAAGCGCGGGAACGCCTCGTTGCCGCCGCCGTCCATCGACACGGCAAGGACTTCAAGGCCGTACTGGTCCGAGATCGAGCGCACGATCGGGCTGAAGACGCGGCAAGCCGAGCAGTTCGACGAGTAGAAGTAGAAGACCCCGTAGCGCTGCGAGAGCCCCTGCATTGTCGACGATTTCGCGGCCTTGCGGTCGGTCATCCAGGTCTGCTTGCCGAGCGAGTTGATCGGCCGCTCCAGCGTATAGTCTAGGTCCGGATTCTGCCAGACTGTGCGCCCCCAGACATCCGCGAAGGTCGACGCACGATCGAGTTGCTCGCGCTGGAAGCGCATGTAGGACGCCAGGTTCTCCGACGTCGGCTCCAGGATTGCTCGAGCCTTTAGCTCGTCCAGTTGTTCGCTGATCGCCGCCAGCTGCTTCGCCGCTGGCACTGTCGACGCGGCAGGCTTACCCTTCACCATCTCGCGCGCCTTGTCCGGATCGCAATAAAACCAGCTCCCAAGCTTGCGCTGCTCGCAGTAGAAAGCATCACGCGGGCTGAGTGCGGATGTGGGGGTGAACGCGCCGGTGGTGGGGGCCGACGAGGTTTGTGCGTCCTGAGCCGTCGCGACAATCGGGGTCGCAGTCTGGGCTACGAGGGCGAGAACTGCAGGGAACACGTAGGCAGTCTTACGCATGGCCGGACTCCTTGGTGAGGTTGAGGAGGGCGAGGATCATGGTGGGATCGAGCAGGCCGAGCCCACGATCGATCATGCGGATGCAGCCGCCATAGAGAGTGGTGACGGCGTTGATGCCGTCAGGCGTGAGGCCGTAGCCACACAGCGCTTCGTCGCCACGGCGCATGATGCCGCGCTCGACCATGCTGTCGAGTGCGGCCGACACGTCGGGAACCCGGACTTGGCGAAGAAACCAGTCCGAAAGGATCTCCTGCAGATCCTCATCCGTAGTGATGACCCGGCGCGAGATGGCACTGGCGACCGCGAGTTCGAAAACACTGAGGTTTGGAACCCGCCGATCGGCATGGATGTGGACGACGTCGTTCATGGTGCTCCGGTCCCCGCGTGCAGCTTGTAATACTCGTCGATCTTGTCCTGGATCTCGATCGAGGTCTGGACTTCATCGGGCACCTTCGCGGCGTCGATGAACTCGGAGTAGACTTCGGTGAAATCCATCTTGGATAGATCGAGCTTCTGGAACTCCTCGATCAGAAAGCCCTTGCAGTCCGGATTCTTGGCCTTGCCCCACGATTTGCCGATTTGGGCGCGACCCTGCTCCTGCAGGATGCGGCTGAGCTTGCTCTCGAAGCAACAGTAGGATTTGCGCTTGGAGGTGCAGACGCCGAGCACCTTGTCCGAGCAGTAGGTGCCGACATAGTGGCACAGCCCCTTGCGATCCTTCTCGTCGAGCAGCTTCTCCTCGGCAGAGCACATGAAGGTCGCCAGGAACGGCGGCGCCAGCGGGAATTGCTTCCCCGCGCAGCAGTTCACGATCCCAAACACCGGCTTGTGGCAGCCGGCCTTCTCGCCATTGAACAGCGTCATGGTATCCGGATCGAAATGATCACGCACGTTGCCCA